>Ga0256404_1013026_pt1 | contig 10640 bp, 10 predicted proteins | sample RumenRJG_01DNA_FD_185990 | JGI IMG/M metagenome (GOLD analysis project Ga0256404, IMG submission 185990) | Bovine rumen microbial communities from Lethbridge, Alberta, Canada - RJG_01 | ecosystem: Host-associated > Mammals > Digestive system > Stomach > Rumen | place: Canada: Alberta | collected...
GATAGGTGATCGCAGTGAATTTCGTCAGAAATGACGAATACATGGCTCTTGAGACAGATTTCTCCAATTCGAAGAAGCTCTTCGCGGGTCCATACCCTTCCTGCAGGGTTGTGGGGGTTACATAGGAGCATGACACTAGTCCTTGGGTCAGCGGCTTTTTTCTCAAGATCGTCGAAGTCTATGCTGTAGGTCCCATCCTTATATACGAGGGCATTGTGACTCTCCAAACAACCGTTGTTGCGGATCGCAGGGAAAAAGGCGTTGTAGCACGGTGGCTGTACTATTACCATGTCCCCCGTTCTCGAGAAGGCCTTGATGCAGGCGGAATACGCCGGAATTACTCCTGTTGTCGGTATTACATTCTCCTTGCGGATCCAGTCCCAGCCATGTCTTTTGGCGAACCAGGATGAAATTGTATCATAATATTTCTGTGGGACCAGCTCATAGCCGAAAACGCCGTGATCCAACCTTTTCTGTAATGCGTCTATGATGGGAGGTGCCGCCTTGAAATCCATATCTGCAACCCACATCGGTAGTGCTTCTTTACTGAAAAGATCCCATTTCACAGACTGGGAACCTCTCCTTTCAATTTCTTCGTCAAAATTGTAGTTCATTTTTGTTCTATAGGTTAATTGTGTGGCGTCTTTATTTTTTAGTTTTCAAAATTAGTAAAAAATTGATTATTTCCGGATATTTTTGCGTAAGTTTGCACCATGTTTAACTAAATCTTTTTTATGCGTTTAAATGAAGAAATTCCTGGTTGTTTGCGTAGCCGCGCTGCTACCCTGCTTCCTTGTGTCCGCGCAAGAGGCTGACGACGCCGGAACCGGTGTCGGATTGTCCGTTATTCCGAGAATCGACCTTACCCCCGAGTTTTACCCGGATGGCGGTCACAGTTTTACACTCGGTAATTCTTCTCTTTATTCCCTTTTTGAAGGAAACATCTCCGAAAGTGTTTCGTTCAGTGTCGCTAATCACTGGGCGGGATTCTATTCTACTGAAAAGGCTCTGCTTTTTGAAGATACCAAGGCTCTCTACAAGAATACCCTAAAGCGTACAGGCAACTGGCTTGACTGGGCGAATGTAACATTCACTACCGGTAATTTCTCCTTTACTTTGGGAAAGGATATGGTGACTATGGGCGGCATCGAGTTCGATGATTACGATTTCGACGTCGATCCGATTCTGGTGTCTTCTCTCTGGAACGGTTTTGACTGTTACCAATGGGGCGCAAAGGTAGGATATTCACTTTCTGATTCTCAGGAACTTACCTTCCAGGTTACAACCTCTCCCTACGCTGATGGCCTTTTTGAAAAACCGTGGTTCAATTATTCGCTCGGCTGGAACGGAAGTGTTGGTGATATCGAGACTATCTGGAGCGCGACAGCTATCCAGACCGGAGCCAAAGAATTCTTCTATCTCGCTTCTCTCGGCCAGAGGTTAGAGGCCGGGAATTGGCTCCTGGGGCTCGATCTGAGCAATGCCTCTATGATGACCGGCGATCTCTCCTATGGCCTTATGGTCCTTCCTTCAGTTACTTACAATTTCTCCGACGGCCTTAATATTTTTGCAAAAGGCGGGTATGAGGCCCTTTTCAAAGGAGAAGATGCCGCATCTGCCTTCTGGGGCGGTGCAGGTGTGAACTGGTATCCGGTGGAGAATCTCCGACTCCGTGCTTTTGGAGCGTACAATCAGCTCTGGGAATGCTCCTCAGTGGGTATAGGCTTGACCTATTTTCTTAACATAGGGAAATGAACGAAACAGATAAGATAATTGAAGTCCGGCACCTCAGCAAGTCCTTTTCGGGCAAGAAGGTCCTGGAAGACATCAACCTTTATATCCGCCGCGGCGAATTCCTGACCCTTCTGGGGCCTTCAGGCTGCGGCAAAACCACGATGCTGCGCATGATAGCCGGTTTCCTCCAGCCGGACGAGGGATCCATCCTTCTCGAAGGCAAGGAACTGGCGGGCACCCCGCCCCATCTAAGACCTCTAAATACGGTCTTCCAGCGTTATGCGCTGTTCCCGCACCTGGACGTGTATGACAATATCGCATTCGGCCTTAAGCTGAAGAAAACCCCTCAGGAAGAGATAGACAAGAGGGTCCGTAGGGTCCTCAAACTAGTGTCCATGTCTGATTATGAAGACAGGGATGTAGAGACTCTTTCGGGAGGCCAGCAGCAGAGGATTGCAATAGCCCGTGCTATAGTCAACCAGCCGAAAGTGCTTCTTCTCGACGAGCCTCTCGCAGCTCTTGACCTCAAGATGAGGAAAGATATGCAGATTGAGCTGAAGGAGATGCACAAGAAGCTGGGCATTACCTTTATTTATGTGACCCATGATCAGGAAGAGGCTCTGACTCTGAGCGATACAATAGTCGTTATGAACGAAGGCCGCATCCAGCAGATAGGAACTCCTACCGATATCTACAATGAGCCGGTCAACTCGTTCGTCGCTGACTTTATCGGTGAGAGTAACATCCTCAACGGCACAATGATCCGTGACCGCAAGGTCTCTTTCATTGGTCACGATTTCGACTGCGTGGACGAAGGATTCGGAGAGGACAACCCCGTCGACGTTGTCGTCCGTCCGGAGGATATTTATTTCGTGGACAAGGAAAAGGCTCAGTTCTCGGCTAAGGTTAAGTCTTGCGTATTCAAGGGAGTCCATTACGAGATGTTTGTCGATACCGATACGGGTAATGAGCTCATGATTCAAGATTACGACGCCTTCCAGCCCGGAACCGAGGTTTGGCTCAGGATCGAGCCCGACGATATCCAGGTCATGCGTAAGGAGCGTACCCAGAACACTTTCGATGGAGAAGTAATTGACAATGAGACGGTAAGGTTCCTGGGAGGAGACTTTAAGTGCGACGCTTCCGCCTATTCTTCAGGAGATCAAGTCAAGGTGGAAGTGCCCTTTGACAAGGTCGATCTTCTCGACAATGAAGAAGAGGGAGAGAGTTATGGAAATGTAATTTTCATCCTCTACAAGGGCGATCATTACCATCTTACGATTGCGACTCCCGAAGGGGAAAAGGTCTGGGTGGATACGAACGACATCTGGGACAAGAACGACCAGGTCGGTATCCATATCCTCCCTGAAGACATCCATTTGAGAAAAGCTGAAGGAAATGAGTAAGAGATCTTCCTGGGCTCTGCCTTATTTCATATTTTTGGTCTTGTTCGTGGTGATGCCGCTGGTTCTCATCGTGGTATATTCGTTCCAGGATGCTTCCGGCCACTTCACCTTCTCGAACATCACCAAATTCTTCACTGACAAGGACTCCCTGTCGACATTCGCCCTTTCAATCGAAGTGGCGATTGAGAACACCGCTCTCTGCATCCTGATAGGTTATCCGGCCGCTTATATACTTGCGGACAAGTCGCTTAACAGAAGTGCAGTGACTGTTGTACTCTTTATCATGCCGATGTGGGTAAATGCCCTTATGAGGACTCTTGCTACGGCGGAGCTCTTCAATATGGCAGGCATCACTCTCGGCAAGGGAACACTCCTTTTCGGTATGTGCTACGACTATCTTCCTTTCATGATTTATCCTATCTATAATGTCCTCAATAAGATGGATAAGTCTTATGCTGAGGCCGCGGAAGATCTTGGAGCAAAGCCGCTTGAGGTTTTCACCAAAGTCACCCTTCCTCTCTCGATGCCCGGAGTCGCCAGCGGAATCCTGATGGTCTTCATGCCGACGGTATCCACCTTCGCCATCTCCGAGTTCCTTACCAACAACAAGATAAAGCTCTTCGGTACCATTATCCAGGAGAACATCAACAACTCTATGTGGAACTATGGCGCTGCGCTTTCTCTCATAATGTTGATAATAATCGCGATAACAACTGTGCTTCAGGGTAGAGACAATTCTGAAGCGGCTGCAGGAGGGGCCTTATAATGAGCGCAAAGAAGATATTTGCAAAGGCCTACATCTGGATCCTTCTGATAGTGTTGTATTCGCCTATAGTGTTCATTGCCGTATGCTCATTCACTGAGGCGAAGTCGCTCGGTAACTGGACCGGATTCTCGCTGAACCTCTATAAGTCGCTTTTTACAGGCGGGATGCAGAATTCCAATGCCTTGCTAAGTGCGGTTTACAATACTCTTCTGATAGCACTTATCGCATCGATAGTGGCGACGATTCTTGGTACAATAGCGGCAATAGGAATATTCAACCTCAAGGGAAGAAAGAAGCAGGCTATACAGTTTCTCAACAATATCCCGATGATCAATCCGGATATCATAACCGGTGTTTCCCTGTTCCTGCTTTTCGTATTCTTGCATATCTCGCAGGGATATTTTACGGTAATACTGGCCCATATCACATTCTGTACCCCTTATGTGGTCCTCAATGTGCTTCCGAAGCTTTCCCAGATGAATCCCAATGTCTACGAAGCTGCCCTGGATCTCGGTGCAACCCCGTTCCAGGCTCTTCGTAAGGTAATGATTCCCGCCCTCAGGCCCGGTATGATTTCTGGATTCATTCTCTCCTTCACGATGAGTCTCGACGACTTTGCGGTGACATTCTTCACCCGCGGAACCATCGGGCTCGATACTCTCTCGACATTCATTTATACAGACGCCCGCAAGGGAGGTCTTACCCCTGAACTCAGGCCGTTGATGACTATTATTTTCCTTGTCATCCTGGCGGTTCTTCTGTTCATTAATATCAGATCATCCAAAAACACACAGGAAAGCAAATGAGAAGACTTTTCATCGCAGCGGCAGCGCTTCTTGCCGCAATCTCCTGCAGCTCAGACCGTAGCGGAGTACTTAAGGTCTATAACTGGTCAGACTATATCGGAGAGGGAATAATCTCTGAGTTCGAGCAGTGGTACAAGGAGCAGACCGGTGAGGACATTACCGTTGTCTACCAGACTTTCGATGTCAACGAGACCATGCTCTCTAAGATCGAGAAGGGACACGAGGACTACGACGTTGTATGCCCGTCCGATTATATTATTGAGAGAATGCTAAATTCCGGCCTCTTGCTTCCTCTGGATTTCGCATCCATCCCCGACAGTATCAATTATATAGCCAAGAACCGCTCTCCTTATATCGAGAAGATGTTCAGGGAGATCAACCCTACGATTGACGCCAATGATTATTCTGTGGCTTATATGTGGGGAACTACCGGCATCATCTACAATACTAAGTATGTCACCGACGAAGAGGCTTCAACTTGGGATGTCATCAGCAATCCGAAATTCAAGGATCAGGTCCTTATCAAGGATGCTCCGAGAGATGTCTATGGTCCTGTGCTTATCTATCTGAAGCAGAAAGAATTGAAAGAAGGTACAGTCACCCTCCAGGAACTTATGTCCGATTCCTCGGACGAGTCTATCGCAGCTGTTGAGGAGTACCTCAAGAGCGCAAAGGACAATGTTCTCGGCTGGGAGGCTGATTTCGGAAAGGACCAGATGACAAAGGGAAGAGGTGTTCTTTCCCTGAACTGGAGCGGAGATGCTGTATGGGCCATTGAAGAGGCTGCCGCTGTTGGAGTAGATCTCAAATATGTGGTTCCCGAGGAGGGAAGTACAGTATGGTTCGACGGCTGGGTAATCCCTAAATATGCTAAAAATGTGAAGGCTGCGACCTATTTCATCGACTTTATGTGCCGTACCGACATCGCCATCCGCAATATGGACGAGACCGGCTATGTGGCATCTAATGGAGCTTGGGAAGTACTTGAGTCTCAGATAGATGAAGAACAGGATGCAGTTGATCTCTCATACTTCTTCGGAGAGGGTGCAGACAGTGTCCATGTAGATGGAACCCTCTATCCCGATAAGGCTGTCATTGAGCGTTGCGCACTCGAGCACGACTGGGGTGCCGATACGGATAAGCTCCTTGCGATGTGGTCTCGCGTAAAAGGCGACAATGCCAATTCTATGACCTACATCATTATCGGTGCTCTCTTGCTCGCTATTATCGCGGCAGCCGCCGTCAGCGCCCACAAGAAGAGAGCTAGACACTCCTCCAAGCGCCGCAGAAGATGACAAAGGAAGAGATAATGGCGGGGGCGCTGAAGACGCTCCGTGAAGGCGGGACCATACTTTATCCTACTGATACAGTATGGGGTATCGGGTGTGATGCGACAAATCCTGAGGCTGTCGCAAAGGTCTTCGAAATCAAGAAAAGACCCGATTCTAAATCGCTTGTTCTCCTGGCCGCCAATCTCGATATGGTGGTCAAGTATATAAAGCAGATACCCTCTATCGCGATAGACCTTGTGGAAGTGAATGACAGCCCGATGACTATTATTTATCCAGGAGCTATAGTCGGGAATCCGGACAGTCCCACGGGCGACAGGAACCATCTGGCTTTCAATGCTGTAGCTGAGGACGGGACTGTCGGAATGAGAATTCCTATGATGCAATTCTGCAAGGATCTCGCCTATAAGCTTGGACGGCCTATTGTCTCTACCTCTGCCAATATTTCCGGCGAGCCTACGCCGAAGCGTTTCAGTGAAATTCCAGCAGAGATAAAGTCGGCAGTCGATTTTGTGGTCCCCCCGTCTGTGGATACTGATTCCACCGGGAAGCCTTCTCAGATTATCAAGCTCGGGCTTGACGGGGAGGTCGAGATAATAAGAAAGTAGCTTATGGAAGTTTTCTTCTCCGACAGGATAGAAGATGGGCGGGTTATCCTCTCTGAGGAAGAATCCAATCACTGCACAAGAGTCCTCCGCCATAAGGTCGGTGACGAGATCTCCGTTATCGACGGAGAGGGAACTCTATACATGTGTCGTCTTATCCGAGTCGGAAAAGAATCTGAGGCCGAGATTATTGAATCGGTTTCTTCCTGGCATTCACACCCGTATCGGCTGATTCTTGGCGTTTGTCCTACCAAGAATAACGACCGCTTCGAGTGGTTTGTGGAGAAGGCGGTGGAAATAGGTGTGGACGAGATAGTTCCGCTTATCGGGGAAAGATCCGAGAGGAAGGTCTATAAAAAGGAAAGGGCAGAAAGGATAGCCCTATCTGCTGCTAAGCAGTCGCTGAAGGGGGCCGTTCCCTTGATTCATGACCCTCAAAGTGTCTCATCTTATATCATGGCGGCGCCTTCTGATGCTGTCAAGATGATAGCCTATTGTTTTGATGGTAATAAAATATCCATCAAGAAGGCCCTAGAAAGCACTCTGGAAGGCTCAGAAATCATTGTTCTGATAGGGCCGGAGGGCGATTTTTCACCGACAGAAGCGGCCTCTGCCATATCTCGAGGATTCATTCCTGTCCATCTTGGTGATTCCCGCCTTCGTACAGAAACTGCGGCTGTGACCGCAGCTGAAGCAGTGTACTTTAACTTTATGAAATGATGAAAAAGAGATTCGTGACCCTTGATGTGATGCGCGGCCTTACCGTTGCATTCATGTGTCTTGTGAACAATCCCGGTACATGGTCGAAAATATATCCTCCGCTCACTCATGCAGAGTGGTTCGGATGTACTCCGACTGATCTGGTCTTCCCGTTCTTCGTCTTCTGTATGGGATGCGCCATGGCGTTTTCCCTGTCAAAATACGATTCTCTGACGAAGGAATCTTCATGGAAGATCTTAAAGAGGGGGCTTCTTATAATTGCCGTAGGTCTTCTTCTCAACCTATACCCGTTCTATCCGTATAGCCCTCATGATGAGTCTTGGACATTTGGTCAGAATTATCTTTATTGGCTCCAGCACAAGCGACTTTTCGGCGTTCTCCAGAGGATTGGCCTTTGCTATATCATCGGTGGCCTGATTATTCTTGGATTCAAAAAACACCCTGGAAAGATTGCTCTTGCCGGCCTTGGGTTGATGATAATTTATACGGCTGTCCTGGTTATTTTCAAGGGACCGGACGGAGGGCCTTTCTCTGTTGAAGGGACATTCGCCTCAGAAATTGACAAGGCTATAGTTGGCGAGAACCATATGTACAGGCGATATCTGGCACCCAACGGAGAGAGGTACTGGTTCGACCCTGAAGGCCTCTGGGGCTCCCTCACAGGAGCGTGTACGGTTATCCTCGGATTTCTTGCAGGGACGCTTGTGAGGAATTCTCAGAAATCCTATGCCGCCCTTCCAACGGAGAAAGATTCCCCAATAGGAGTTGTTGCAAGGCTGTTTTTCGCTTCTGCTATGAGTCTTGCAGCTGCTATGATAATGAGCATTTGGATTCCGATTTGCAAGGCTCTCTGGACCCCTTCGTATGTCCTTTATGCAGGAGGTTGGGCGCTTTTCGTTCTGGCTTTCCTTTCCTATCTCATCGATGTGAAAGGCTATGAAAGGTTCTTTACCCCGGCTAAGGCCTTTGGAATGAATGCCCTTGCTGCTTTCGTCCTGAGCGGGGTTATCGCAAAGACCTTCGGTTGGATTGGTTGGTCTCCTTCCAGGTACTTTACAGCCAACGAGTTTACCTCCCTTGTCTATGCAATCCTGTTCGTGCTTGTGATATTCTCAATTTCGTGGATACTATACAAGAAGAAGATAGTTATCAAATTGTAAGTGATACATGTTTATAGGCCTTCTTTCGGATACTCACGGGCGGTTCGACAAGGAGTTCCGCGATTTCCTGTCTCCCGTCGATGAGATCTGGCATGCGGGAGATTTCGGCGGCGGACTGGTAACCGCTGCCGAAATAGCTGATTTCAAGCCTCTCAAGGGCGTATCCGGGAACTGCGATGACCGTATTCTGATTTATGATTATCCGGAGTATCGTTTCTGGGTGTGCGAAGGCTTGAAAGTACTTATGATGCACATCGGAGGTTCTCCTGGCCACTACAACCCAAGGGCCAGGTCTCTGATTTTGCAATATGAGCCGGATATTTTTGTCTGTGGGCATTCTCATATCCTGAAAGTTATGAGAGATTCCAACTTCGGGTTCATTTACATAAATCCAGGGGCCGCTGGAATCCAAGGTTGGCAGACGGTGAGAACAGCTCTGAGGTTTCATATTGATAGCGGCCAATTGCATGATTTGGAGGTGTTTAACCTGCCAAAATAGGGGATAATAAAAAAAGTTAAAAAGATTTTTTGCAATCTGAAAAAGAATATTTAAATTTGCAGCCAGATATTTCCTTGTTAAATTTATATCAATCATGAAAAAGGTATTTATGTCTCTCGCAGTTGTCGCTCTTATGTGCGCAGCTGTATCTTGCGGCAACAAGGCCAAGAAGGCTGAAGTTGTTGAGGAAGCTACCGAGGCAGTAGAGGCTGCTGCTGACACTGTTGCAGCTGTCGCTGACTCCGTCGCTACCGAGGTTGTTGAGACTGTCGAGACTGCAGTCGCCCAGTAATTCAACTTCCAGACAAAGAGCGCTCTAAATCTGCGCTTTTTTTAGATTTTGATATTGTCCCCAGACAGGAACAATATCTTTTTTTTATTATATTCGCGTAAATGTTGAATTATGGCGGTAAAAGGCTCAAGTAAAGTCAAAACCCTTTGGTTTTGTTCCAATTGCGGGAATGAATATTCGAAGTGGATGGGGAAGTGCCCTGCGTGTGGCGAGTGGAATACAATGGTCGAGAGGGAGGCTGTGACCGGGTCTTCGACCAAAAGGGTTTCTTCTTTGCCATCCGACGGTAGAAAACCCGTACGTCTGCAAGATGTGTCTTCGACAGCTGAGGATCGTATTTCCCTTGGAAGCTCCGAAGTAGACAGGCTCCTCGGTGGAGGTCTTGTCAAAGGTTCGCTCGTCCTTATCGGAGGCGAGCCGGGGATTGGGAAATCGACCTTGTCTCTGCAGCTGCCTCTTCTAAGGCCGGAATTGAAAACCCTATATGTTACCGGCGAGGAGAGCGTAAGGCAGGTGAAGATGAGGGCGGACAGGCTTGGCGGAGATTCTTCGAACTGCTTCATCTACAGTGAGACCCTCATGGAGAATATTCTCTCGGAGGCTGAGTCCATTGCCCCTGATCTGATGATAGTCGATTCCGTTCAGACCATGTATTCCCAGAATGTAGAGTCGACGGCGGGATCGGTGACCCAAATCAAGGAGACGGCCTCGTCGCTCCTGCGTTTTGCTAAGGAGTCAGGAATTCCGGTGATACTGATAGGTCATATAACAAAGGAAGGTTCGATTGCAGGGCCGAAAATATTGGAGCACATAGTCGATGTCGTTCTCCAGTTTGAAGGCGAAAACAGAGGCTCCTACAGGGTGCTTCGAAGCATCAAGAACCGTTTCGGCTCGACCTCTGAGCTTGCGGTCTTTGAGATGACGGGAAAGGGGCTTCGCGAGGTTGAGAATCCCTCTGAAATGCTTATCCCGATGCATGAGGACGGTCTCAGCGGCACATCGATAGCTGCTATGCTGGATGGGACCAGACCGCTTCTTTTCGAAGTTCAAGCCCTTGTGAGTTCGGCTGTATATGGCACTGCGCAGCGCTCTGCAACGGGTTTTGACGTTCGAAGACTGAATATGCTTCTGGCGGTTCTCGAGCGTCGTGCGGGTTTCAGACTGAGCCAGAAAGATGTTTTCCTGAATATGGCCGGGGGCTTGAAGGTGAGTGATCCCGCTTGCGATATGGCGGTGGTTTCATCTGTCCTCTCTTCAAACTTTGACTATCCGATTCCGAGGGATGTATGTTTTGCAGGAGAAGTCGGTCTTAGCGGAGAGATCCGTCCGGTATCTCAGGCGGCCAGAAGGGCTTCGGAGGCCG
>Ga0256404_1013027_pt1 | contig 10640 bp, 13 predicted proteins | sample RumenRJG_01DNA_FD_185990 | JGI IMG/M metagenome (GOLD analysis project Ga0256404, IMG submission 185990) | Bovine rumen microbial communities from Lethbridge, Alberta, Canada - RJG_01 | ecosystem: Host-associated > Mammals > Digestive system > Stomach > Rumen | place: Canada: Alberta | collected...
GCTGAATATACCTGACGAAAAAGACGAGGGTATAGAAGACCATATCCGCCGTATCTTGGAGTATATCGGTGAAGACCCAACGCGCCCCGGACTTGTTGGCACCCCAGACCGCATCCGTCGTATGCTTGGAGAACTGTTCAGAGGCTACGACCCGAAGCAGAAGCCGAAGATAACTGTCTTTAATAACGGCAACGATGGCATCGTCTATGATTCTATGGTAGTTGATAGTGGCACATTCAATTCAATGTGCGAACACCATCTCATGCCTTTCTGGGGCAAGTATTGGTTCGCCTATATCCCTAACCCAAAGGGCAAGATACTTGGATTGTCCAAGATAGGAAGGGTTGTTGACTATTGTGCAGCAAAGGCACAGATACAAGAGCGTCTTGTTCATGATGTCGTTGATATGCTTGCACAGTCTCTCGGAACGGAGAACCCTCCTCTTGGCATTGCTCTTGTAATGAAAGCCCATCACGGTTGTAAGGAGTTTCGTGGCGTAAAGAAGAAAGGGGTAATGACTTCTTCTTTCTTGCAAGGACAGTTCCGTGACGACCAAGCTGTCCGTGCTGAGTTTATGCGTTTTGTTTCTAACGACCGTTATGAGTAAACCGAGTGGCGGTACGAGAAACTATTATGCACGCTAAAAGTAACGAAGCAAGGATAAAAGCATTGTGGGTGGTGAGCATGGATGGGCAACGTATTCATAGACACACGTAAAAAAAACGTCGGTTAAGGCATATTCTTTACCGACACATGGCAGCTCGCTTAAGACCGAATACCCGAATATGCCGAGCCAATCAGCACCACCAAGTAGTTGCAAAATTAATAAATTATTCTAAGATTGCAAAATGGAAAAGCAAGTTTGTATGATAGACAATAGAAAGAAAAAAAATATTGCAACTTCATCCGAAGTTAACGAGACTATGAATAAGCATAAAAAGGTAGTCCGCGAAGCTTTCAAAGACGGCGGCTCAGTCGTTACCTTTGACGACATAAAGGTAACGCCAAAGGAGCTGACGGACGCTCTTGTTGCTCTTGATATTTCCTTTATGATGGGCGATATGCCGTATAATACAAAAGGCGGAGGTATAACTTACAAGAAAACTCTGCTTGTGAGCAACCAAGAGAAAGTGCAAAAGATTATCAACGAGAAGGATTGATAGGTATGAGTACAAAAGAGCGCAGACTAACGGCAAAGGGGCTGCTTGCTAAGACAAGTGGCAAGGATATTGAGCGCAACCATATATCCCCAGTGGATAAGGTTGCGATAATGGAGTATTTGTTATCATGCCCCATGGACGAGGTGATAGGTTACAATGACAACTCGATGCCAGCTTTTGTTGTTGAGTGCGCTCTCTTGCTCATCAATAATGAGCTGACAGCATACACGGATAATTTGATAAGATACCGACAGATGGCGAAAGAAGATAACTTTATGCCAAAATAAGCGGTTTTTATCCGATTTTATCCGTTTTTATCGCTTTTTATAAGCGCAAATCAGATAGGATATAAATAGGAGGTAGTATAATATGGCAATGAGTAAAGACCCGGTTAAACGGGCGAGACAGCTTGCAAATCTCGAAAAAGGTAAGTTTAAGAAAGGTCAGGTAGCAAATCCATTAGGTGCCGGTGCGCACAAGAAATCCCCACTTGCAGCTTTTTTGCATGAGTGCGAGGATATACGTGGCATGGCCATGCCAACCCCTGCCGAGGTAGCGAAGATGTACTTCTTCATCGCTTCGCTGACAGAGGAGCGTCTGAAAGAATTGTTGCAAGACAAGAAGCAGCCCATGATGATGCGTATCATTGCCCGTGGTGTGCTTGACAAGAAAGGCATCGACATACTGGAAAAGATTATCAATCGTGCCTATGGCTCACAGCAGCGTCTTGACATCACGACCAACGGCAAGGAGTTGCAGCGAGAGCCACTGACTATTAAGTTTGTTGCTGACAAGAACGCACTTGAAAAAGTGCAAGAAGAGGTTAGCGACATGGACACAGAAAACAAAGAAGAAATAGAGTAACGGGAGGAATATGCCAACAGGGTATGTAACAAAGAACTTTGTCAAGCTTGAAACAGCATTTCAGAAGGGCTACACAACAGCGTCGCTCCAAGGAAGCGCACGCTCAAGCAAGACGTACTCTGTTATTCAGTGGCTTATAAATCGTTGCATATCTGTGCCCGGTACAACTGTTTCTATTGTCCGAGCAACGTTGCCGGCAATCAAGCGAAGTGTATTCCGTGACTTCAAAGACATTCTCATTATGTGGGGAGTGTACAACCCGAAGAACCTTAATAAATCTGATTTCGTTTATTATTTCGATAACGGCTCATGGGTAGAGTTCTTCTCTTGCGAAAACGAGCAAAAACTCCGTGGCCCAAAGCGACAAATACTGTTCGTAAATGAGGCCAATGAGATTTCAGAGCTTGAATGGCAGCAGTTACAGATGCGTACCACGCTCTTCTCTATACTCGACTATAACCCGTCGTTCTCAGAAGAACATTGGATAAACCAAGTCAATGATGAGCGCAAGACGTGCTTTTGGATTTCGACATACAAGGATAATCCATTCCTTGAACAACGTGTAATCGACGAAATCGAGTCGCTGCAATGGAAAAACCCGTCTCTGTGGCAGATCTACGGTCTCGGCAAACGTGCAATGGTTGAGGGTCTTGTGTTCCCGAAGTTCGAGATTGTCAACTATATGCCGCCGGAGACGATGCGACACCGTTACATTGGCATGGACTTAGGTTATTCGCAAGACCCGACGGCTATTGTGGAGGTACGTTTCTACGGCAAAGATATGTACATCAACGAGCTTTGCTATCGTACGCACATGCTCACAAATGACATAATTAGCGAGCTAAAGAAACATCAGGACTGGGCACCTGAAATCATATCAGAGTCTGCTGACCCTCGTATGATTGACGAAATCTATAATGCTGGGCTCGACATCAAACCCGTTCACAAATACGGAGGTTCTATTCAAGCTGGTATTACGAAAATGCAAGAGTATAATATAAAGATAACGAAGAACTCCACGAATGTAATTAAAGAGTTCCGCAATTATGTCTATAGGAAAGATAAAGAAGGCAATTGGATGAACGAGCCTGCGGATTTTCTAAATCACGCCATAGACGGATGCAGGTATGTATGCCTTGAAAAAATACTCGGTGCTAACGCAAGCGGAATGTCGTCCGCACAAATACTGGGCTTAACTGATGATTAGGCGGTTTACTTGCGTTCTTTCGCGTTTTCTTTGCGAAGTGGTATAATTGTTCGTCTTATAAAAAAACAACGCAAGAAAACGCAAATAAACCATAGTAACTATGCTCTGTCTTTTCTAATCAGAGCGTCGATGTATTCAGACTTATTACTTTTCTTTCTCAGAAGCTCGTAAGCCTCTGAGGATATTCTCACTGATATTGCGTGGGTACGCCCTGTATAAGGGCGACCTGTGGCAAATTTAGTTCCAGCTTTCATGTTATTCTGTGTAGAAATAGTCTGATTCGTAAACGGGTTCTGCGAAGATAGGCGCTTCGTCCTCGCCGGTGGTTACCGGCTCCCCATCGTACACCTCGTATAAGGCCGTCCGGGACGATGCACGGATATCTTCTGTACACTTATGGCTATTGTCCACTAATGTATGTCCTTTGAGTTGCTCGTTTACCCAACTCTTCGCCTCCTCAATGGTTTTGCATGTGTGCAAACATATGCTTGGGTTAACCCCGTCAGTGTAATAGATATTCATCATAATTTTCCGCTTGACCGTGATGCGGTAGGGCTTAGTGGTTGATTAATTAACGCCTTTGTGGAGGAGGTAGACGTTCTTCATGTTAGCGGCCTCGCCCTGCTCCTGGAGCTTCTTCACGGCCTCTTTCTTGTTCTCTGCGGGAATGTGGATGGCGCATTGTTTGCCCATAAAACTGTAAGTCTTCATAGTTGTGTATTTTTTTATTGTTGGTGTTATTGTTATCGTATTGCCTCCATGTAGACGTCCTCTTCGGTCTCGGTGTTATAGATTGAGACCGTGCCGCCTTTATAGTCGGCGAAGTAGCTCTCGTTTGTGCCGTTGGTGGTGTTGATGTAGTTCTTGCACGCTCCATAGGTTTCAATCCACCCTTCATTGTTGGTGTTATCGTCGTCGTTAAAGTAGACGTCGTAGACTCTCTTTCCAATGCTTTCGAAGGAGTCGTCGGCTATGAAGATGGCATCCAGCAAGGTGCCGTTGCACTCCCTGCATGAGTCCATGATTTTATCGATGAACTCGTCGAAGGTTGCGTATTCGCTGCTTCCCTCGGTTGCTTTGTTGTAGTCGGTCTCATCAAAGGTGAGACTGGCGATAAGCTCGTTTTTTGTAAAAGCTAAGTTTTTCATGATTTTGTATTTTTAATTGTTGTTGTTAGAAATTCAAAATGTCAGCACAACGTCATCTTCGCTCTCAGTGTTCTCAAGAACTTCGGCGATGACCTTTGCGATGATGTCTTTCGTATTGTAGAGCTCGTCGGGAAGGTTGCTCTTCTTGTTAGCATCCTTCATGAAGGATGCTGCTGCGATCGTTGAGTTGTCTGTGACTGCCCAGCGGTTGTTCTTGAGCTCAGCCTCTACTGTATAGAAGCTCTTGTCGAGATTCTTGTCTGCTGTTACGATTGTCACGTGCTGAGCTTTCGTTGCCTCTGTAGCTGCTGCTACGATGCTCTCTCTCGTTGCGGTCTCGTAATTTAAATTCATTGTCTTCATAATCTTGTATTTTTAAATTGTTTATATCTCTTTCTTTATTACATTGCAAAGATACGAACTTTTTCTCATATATGCAAGCATTTAAATAAATAAATGCTTGCATTTAAGATGATTTAATACTTCAACGACATTTTTTAGTCGAACTGTTTACTCAATAGGGTAGAAAATTGCGAGAAAACAGCGAAAAAACACGTATTTTTGCCAAAAACAACGATTATTTTGCGCAAAATATGAGAAAAATAGACGAAATCCTTGCAATAGGCGACGGTCGTCAGATATACTCACTTCTGACCAATCGGAAACGACCTTTCAAGGTGCCTTTCAAGGTGAGCGAAGGGCAATATAACCCAGACGGGCACCGTATCTTCGATGAAAAATACCGCCCGAAGAAATCTATTTCCGTGCCGTCAGGGAGGAAAGACCCTATCACGGGGCAACCTATGTATAAGACCAAGAAAGTTGAGAGAGTGCGTATCGCCCTGCCACTTCAACGTCTTATTGTAGACCGCAACACGGGATTCCTTGTGGGCAACAAGGTTGAATATAAGATGACCGTCTACGGCGAAGCTATAAAGCAGCCAACCGACAAACAGACGAGATTGTTCAACGCAACAAAACGTGTATTCCATAAGAACAAGATGATGTATTTCGACCGTCGTCTTGTACGTGGCGTGAAACGAGCAAGAGAAGCAGCAGAACTATGGTATATGGAAACTACTGCCGACGGCCATGTAGACCCGACGGGATGGATAAGAGTAAAGTTGCTTTCGCCTGTTTTGGGTGATAAGCTATTCCCACATTTCGACGACAATGACCGCATGGATGGATTCGCGCGCCAGTATAAAGTGTGGGATGAGTCGGGCACGGCGGTGAACCATTTTGATGTGTACACCGATACGCTCGTATATCAGTACATTGACGATGGAACAGATTGGAAGCTGCAAGGCGAGCCGAAATTGCACGGCTTTACGAAGATACCTGTCGTATATTATCGTCAGGAAGAAAGCGACTGGGAGAATGTGCAATGGGCTATTGAACGTGTCGAGGACTGCCTATCCAACTGGGGCGACAGCAATGATTACTTCGGCACACCTAAATACTTCATCAAAGGCAAACTCAAAGGTTTCGCCGAGAAAGCAGAACAGGGCGCAGTGTTCGAGGGCGACAAAGAGACTTCGATGAATGTGTTGTCTTGGGACAATTCACCGCAGTCTGTTACGGGTGAGATTTCTGAACTCATGTCGCTTATCTTCTCTTGCACTCGTTGCGCTGACATTAGCTTTGAGCGCATGAAAGAGGTGGGTAACAATACAAGCGGTGCTGCAATCCGCTTGATGCTCATAGACCCGCACATGAACGCAAGCGAGGCAACAGAAATGTTTGGCGAGATGTTCACGCGCCGTTGCAATATCGTTATGAATGGTATCTGTAACACGGGTATCGTAGAGTCGGGTATTCCAATGTCCGTTGCTGACGACGTGGAGCTGACACCTGTATTTACACCGTTCATGCCGAAAAATGATGCTGAAACATTGCAAATGCTTTCAACGTCTACGGGTGGAGCAAGCAGCACATCACGCAAACGTGCTATCGAACTCAACCCACTAAACGACGACCCACAGCGCATTGAGCAGGAGATGCAAGAAGAACAGCAGCAAGCTCTCGCTATACAAGCGCAAGCGATGGGAGTTGGAGGAACATCACAATCACAACAATCAACACAAAGCGAAGAAAACAATGAGTAAAGGAAGCAATACAACAAGAGGTGGAAACGGAGCGGGCGGTTCTACGTCCCGTGTAGCAACAGTTGATACTTTTCAGAAAGGTGTCGATAGCCTTTTCCCGTCTCAACTAAAAGGCAAACATTCGCAAGCTGAAATCATTGAAGATACGCTTAACCGTGTGGAAAGTTACTCTGATGAGATGACAAATCGAATGGTTTTATCGGGACAGCTTGGTCGGACGAAAGACGCAGACAGATACAGAGAACTTACTCGCGAAGCTGAAAAACGTCTTGAAGAATTAGACCGGCAATATAAAAAATTGACAGGTCGTAGCTTTGGCTACGCTTAATAAAAATAATGGCAAGCAACGCAGCGCAACACAATCAGCTCTTATCACTCTTTGCTGTTTATGCAAAGAAATTAGACAAGCTTTATGATGATTTCATCACAAGGCTTATCTCGTCATTGCCTTATTCCGAAAAGGAGATATGGGAGAAGCTCGCGCAAGACCCACTATTCCGTTTTGACGAGCTTCCTTATATGTCGGCAAGATTGCAACACATTTTCAACGATTTTGTCAACAATCAAGTTCTCTGCTATAAGGCTGGAATAACCGATGGTGTTGCGCTCGCATATTCGCAAGATGATGTCAATCTCGGAAAGTACACAATCTTGCAAGATAAGGCTATTGATGCAGCACGCGATGCTGCCGTTACGTCATTTATCAGCAACCGTATGTCTCGCAAGGAAGGTTTGTCGTTGTCTGATAGAGTGTGGAATTATGCTCAACTCGGCAAGAGTGAGGTTGAGATGGGCATCTCGAATGTTATCAAAGACGGGTTGAAAGCAGGCACATCTGCCGAAGAACTCGGGCGCAAGGTACGTCAGTATCTCAACAACCCAACAATGATGTATCGCAGATACTGGGTTAATGTCGCACTTGCCGGGGGCGGAAAGAAAAAGGTTGCCAAGTGGTATCGTCGCTATATAGACGAAAAGACGGGAAAGGTAACATTCAATCAAGAACCGCTTGAAAAGGTCGGTAGAGGTGTATATCGCTCAGCAAGAATGAATAGCTACCGGCTGATGAGAACGGAGATAAATATGTCCTACCATAAGGCAAATGCTTCACGTTGGGCAAACGAGCCTTTTGTATATGGTATTCGTGTGTGGCGTTCTCCGCAGCACCCAGAGGAAGATATTTGCGACGAGTTGGAAGGTTACTACCCAAAGGATTTCGTGTTCAGCGGTTGGCATCCTGCATGCTTATGTGCGTCCGCACCGCTCACTCTCTACGGCGACGAGAAACGTGATTTCTATCGTCGGCTGATGAAAGGCGAAGATATGTCTAACTTCCACAGCAAACATGAAATCACGAAAGAGAACATGAATCCGAACTGGTGGAAGTATGTTGATGATAACCACGACGCTATTCTGAAAGCCGCAGAACGTGGTAAGCTGGCATATCACCTTGGTGATAATCAATCTTATTGGATTGATAAATTCTCTGACGAGGAACGTAAGAGAATGGGCTTAGCACCATTGTCTGACAAGGAAAGAATAAAGCAGATAGCAGCAGCCCGTCATGCTGCCCGCACCCCCGAACAAGCGAAAGACATTGCTGACCGTTGGCACGAGCACAAACGTGTTGATGCACTTATACGTCAGGCAACATCGCTCATTGCAGACCTAAAAGAATATCCTGCCGTTGCACGCTGGAGCGTTTTACAGAATGCTGTTGACGACAGAAATGCGAGAGCAATAGAAAAGATGTTGTCTGATAAGCTCATAGGAAAAAAACTTTTCTATGAGAAGATAATAACGCCGGAGGAATTGAAGTGGTCTAACTACATCAAGAATTTCATTACCGAGGGGACAGCAACGCAAGTGCATAATATGTTCATTCGTACTGTAAAAGAAGCTCGTGAAAAAAAGACACTTGTAGACGCTCTTGATTACCTACGGAATACAGCATCAAGGCGCATTGAGAGTGGCCTTTTCGGCAAGGAACTCGACGCATACAAGCTATTATTGCAACGCGAAGAACGACGTATGAAGGACTTCTTCAACTTCAATAAATACAAAGGAGAGATAGAGACAGGCCTTGACTACTTAAAGAAGAACATAATAGTTGTCGGTGGTGGTGCAGCCAAAGTGCCAAACATTAATGTTTCAAGTTTCTTCCTCGATGATGTGAATCACATGAAAACGCTTTCCGACAATATTAGCGTTATGGTCAGCAATCTTAAGGCCTTAGACGATACCGCAGTGTTTGTTGCTACGGCAAAGTCTACTACTGTGCATCAACTGTGGGACGGAATACGTTATGCCTTGCAGAAAGACGGTCTCATGGCTGATGTTGACGACATGATTGCTAAGTTGAACCGCAATATAGAACGACTAAAGAAAGAAGCAGCAAAAGCTGCCGAGCGTAAGGCTGAGAAAGAAACTATTGCAAAAGTGTCTAATGTACGAGACATTGAGAACGAACTGAATAAGGCTACGAAAGGTATCAAGCATAATAGCGACACATTGTCCTATTATTACAAACTCTTTGATACGTTGGAAAAGAACCTTACATATAGGGACGGAATTTTGCCTAAGGCTTTGGAAAGACGAAAGAAACTTGTTCTTGGCGCTATAAAGGCTGATGTATCTGATAGTATGATCATGCGGTATTACGAGCGTTACAAGCATGGTGTTGCCGTTCTTGAAGCATATGACCGCCAAGTTCAGAACGGACTGCGAACAGCACTTGGTAACATTCGTGAACGTTTGGAAAAACAGGGTATTAGTTACCTCGAAGTCAAAAAACTCGACAGAAAGTACTCTACAGAGGAAATCATTAAACGGCTTTGTGGTGGAGATTTGACACAAGGTTCATGCTCATCACTCGCTTATTCTTATGCAGCCAACAAGAACGGCTACGATGTACTTGATTTCCGTGGCGGAAGAAGTCAATCATTCTTTTCTTCGAATATGAATATCAGCGAGATAACCCGTAACTGCCGTGGAATAATTGTTTCTGAATACGACGACTTTAAGGCCGCCGATAAATTGCTTAGAGAAGTGAAAGAAGGCAAGGAATATTACTTTGCCATTGGAAAGCATGCTGCCATAGTCCGAAAGGCAGAAAGCGGCTATGAATACCTTGAATTGCAATCAGGAATCACTAACGGCTTCAAACCTCTTACACAAGAACGATTGAAGAACAGATTTGGATGCCAGCATCAACATACAACCCAAGGATATAAGTTTACCACAAATTCTGAACTCATAGATATTGAGGAACTCGGTAAAGATAAGTCCTTCAAAGATATTATGGGATATATAAATACCGAAGTTGGAAAGCAGCACAAAGGAGCATACGGCAGCATTAAGTAGTTACTTCCTATCTTTGAAGAATTCTGCCCAAGAAGGGTTCTCTTTATCAAAAATAGCCTTTTCCTCTGCTGTAAGTTTCCACGGATAGTCAGAGAAAAGGTTATACACCTTTTTCTTGTCGAAAGAAAAAAGGAATACGCCTTTCTCGTCTTTCGCATTATCAACCCACCATATCTTGTCTGTGACATCGTTCTTATAGAAGATTAACTTTCCCATGTTTTTATATTTTTTGGTGCAAATATAGTGATAATTTCCGAAAAAACCACTACCTTTGCATGTACATTGTTGTACCTCTGATTAACCGTGAGGTTAGTCGTTGTACGCCCACTGCCTTTTTCGACTTTATTGTCGTGTCTCCGGCAGTGGGTTTGTTGTTTCTACTCGTCAAGTGGAGTAAGCTTGACAAGTTTGTGTGTCGTTTCATCTACCTTGTCTGTTAAACGGAACTCATAGGTAATAAACTCGTCATCGTCTACTTCTTCGGGGTCATCGGAAGTCATGTAGTTTCCGACATATTCAATGAAGTCTTGCAAGTACCCGTAGCTGTCATCTGATTTCGTCGTGTTGATGAAAAGGTATAATCCTTCTGGATAGAATTCTTTAACCTCGAAATTAGGCCCGTGAATCGACGGCTTCTCGCCTTTCTTTATCTCCTTGAAATATAGTTGTACACCATCTTCATTTACCGTCATTGTTGCGAACATTGCAAGCAATGCTGTCATTCCTTTTTGAGAAACAATTCGCAAAGGCGTTTCTTTAATATTGTTGTCCATATACTTTTGTTTTAATG
>Ga0256404_1013034_pt1 | contig 10637 bp, 10 predicted proteins | sample RumenRJG_01DNA_FD_185990 | JGI IMG/M metagenome (GOLD analysis project Ga0256404, IMG submission 185990) | Bovine rumen microbial communities from Lethbridge, Alberta, Canada - RJG_01 | ecosystem: Host-associated > Mammals > Digestive system > Stomach > Rumen | place: Canada: Alberta | collected...
CCCTCTAGTGATATGTCCCATTATCCGAAGGAAGGGCCCTGGGAGTTGCCTAAGGGGTGGGTGTGGCTCTCTGGTGAAGACATATTTCTCCCTATGGAAAGCACATCTCCCAAAGGAGAGTTCTTCGAGTATATTGACATTGATGCAATTGATAATGCTACAAACTGCATAAAAAAACCAAAGCACCTTGCTGTCGTAAATGCACCTAGTCGAGCAACTAGAAAGGTTTCCAAGGGAGATGTACTTTTTTCGATGGTGCGTCCCTATTTGAGGAATATAGCGATGGTTGAACTTGATAGCTGTATAGCATCAACGGGATTCTATGTTTGCCGCTGTTCCGAGATTCTTGACAGTAAATACTGCTATTATTTGATGCTATCAAACTATGTTGTAGAAGGGCTGAACCAGTTTATGAAGGGAGATAATTCCCCCTCAATAAACAATACTCACATTACATCATGGATATATCCAATTCCGCCCCTTTCAGAGCAGAAAAGGATTAGTGGAGCTATTGATGGCTTTTTGACTTATGTCGGCAACTTAGAGGGAGCCATGTCCGGCATTGTAAAATGTATAGATGAAGTGAAATCAAAGTTACTCGACCTAGCAATCCATGGGAAGTTAGTTCCACAGGATCCTTCCGATGAACCAGCTATAGAGCTTCTCAAGCGTATAAATCCGGCCTTCAAACCTTCTGATAACCTCCATTATGAGGGAGACCTACCTAGGAACTGGTGTATAACTCGCCTAGGCGATATAATAGATTTTATATCTGGGACATCGTACCAGAAAGCCGATATCGTTCTTAATAATAATGGGATTCGAATCCTTCGAGGAGGTAATATCCAGAACGGGGCTATTGTTCTCTTTGAGAACGATATCTATGTACAAAGCGCACTAACAAATAGCAATAACACACTTCACAAAGGTGACATCGTTATAGTCGCATCAACAGGTAGCCATGAACTCATTGGTAAAGCTGCGTTAGCCAGGCAAGAATACCCAAATACACAGATTGGTGCCTTTATGAGGATTATTCGACCAAAAACAGACGATTTGTCAGATTATCTAGGAATTATCTTCCAGTCAGAATACTACAAGAACCATATTAGAGATGTAGCGAAGGGAACCAACATTAACAATATCAAGTCAGCTTATTTGACAGAATTTGTCATTTCGGTTCCTCCTCTTGTAGAGCAAAAACGAATAACAAAAAAGATTTCAGAATTATTTAGTGTCTTTGACGACATCTCGAATTCTATCAAGGAGTTGGAATGATTCTTTTATAGCCACAACGATTCGCTCCTGTTCATTAACTGGTGGAATCGGGATAAGCATTGATAGGTAGATGTCTGAAAGAAGGTTATGCAGGCCCGTTGTCTGGGTCTGCATTTGTTTCATGTCACCACGGCGATACCTATGCTGTAGAACATAGAAAAGATATTCGGGGGCGATTTGTTGCTTGTCTGTTATACGCAAAGACATCGTGAAATTACTAAAAGAGTACACCTTATTGCTGCCCTGATAAATAATAGAACGACCAACTGGGAAGTTGTCGCTTCCACCTGATTTTTCTACGATGATATCACCATCTTCAAGGTGCCGTTTCTCAAAAGACTTTAGCTCGACATCGATATACTCAATCTTTGAGTAGTCAAGTGTGAAGTCCTTTGTAAAGTTTGCATTTCGAATGACCCCTACTTTGATAAGAGGCTCTTTGCTCCCTTTCCATAAGCCATTTATCGTACTGCAAATAGAAGATAGCGGAACCAATACCCAGCCCTCAGGTAACACCTCTTCATAATGGAGGTTATCAGAAGGTTTGAAGGCCGGATTTATGCGCTTCAGTAGTTCTATTGCGGGCTCATCCGAAGGGTACTGCGGAACTAACTTCCCATGAATGGCGAAATCAAGTATTTTTGTTTTTGCGGCTGTAATCTGTACTGCAAGGGCACCCTTTACTTGCTCTAAGTTACTAATTACCTTGAACAGAGTATCGATTCTGTCCACGAGACTATTCTGTTCTTTAAGCGGGGGAAGTGGCACCAACAGTCTATCCAATTCTCTGGATGATAACCCCATTAGTCCGATACCTTTTCCACCAATCAACCCATCAGCCTTCATAAACATCAACCAAAACATAAATAAACGATGATTGATGTGACCAAGTCCGCGGAGCTTATGGATATGATTTTGTATACGGATATCATAATCCTGGTCCCAGATCGCAGCTCTGCCGATATCTCCACCTTCACACACTAAGAGATCGCCTTTCTTCGCAGTGCATTTGTCAAGCTCATCTTCAGTAAAGAGCATCTCTTTGACTACGGAAAGTTCAAATCTGTCCCAATAAAGATTAGATGTTGTAATGTATTTGAGCAGTCTTCCTTCACGGTTAGCAGCATTAAGAGCTTTCCCTGTATTATGAAGAAATATGTCACCCAAACAGGTCCAGCACCATCCCTCTGGAACCTCCCAGGGCCCTTCCTTCGGATAATGGGACATATCACTAGAGGGTAATCTTCTTCAATTCAATGAAAATGCGTACCTTTACATGGAATTCATAATCATTTTGAAAATATGGCAGCCAAAGAACCCGGATACGTTTACATCCTTACAAATCCTAGTTTCCGTGAAGACTGGGTAAAGATTGGAAAGAGCTCTCGACCTGTTGACGTAAGGTCAAAAGAGCTTGATAATACGGCTGTCCCTCTTCCATTTGAAATTTTCGCAACGCTTAAGACGGTCAAATTTGACATCGTGGAAAAGAAAATACACAAGGCGATTGACCGCTTGACAGACCTTCGAATTCGTCAGAATCGCGAATTCTTCAATATTAAGCCTGAACTTGCCCTGGAAATCTTTAAAGACGAAGCTATGATTTTAGATGATGGTGAAATAACGCTTTATGAGAATAATCTTCCCATCGTTCCATCGCCCGAAAAACCTGAAGTGCCCAAAACTACGAAGACTTTACCCCATCGCCCAAGATTCAAATTCAGCATGGTCAACATTCCGATTGGCTCGGAGTTGATTTTCGTGCCTGCTAACCTGAAAGTCAAAGTCGCTAGTGATGATCAAGTAGAGTATGAAGGAAGAATATACAAACTCTCCCCTTTCGTCGGCACTTTCATGCCTGCTGAAAAGAGGAACACCTCTGGCGCCTATCAAGGAGCAAAATTTTTCACTTACAAAGGAGAAATCCTTGATAGCCTTCGTACTCGAATAGAAGCAGCAAAGTCGACAGATTCAGAGTAAATAGACTTGAAACCGAATAGCCATATCGCACCATTCTTGGCCCAACCGGTTAATTTGAAGGTTGGACTGAATCATCTTGGATATAGGAATGCGGCTGAAGATCTCTTCACTACTCTGCTCCCTGGTCTCAATAACGTAACGGCTAGAATTAGATACTATAGTTTTTATTGTTGGCTACTTGATAAGTTTTTCAGCAACAATTCGCAACCAACTGTCGGAGAATATAACCGTTTCATCCGTAATGCTGAGTATCTTTTGGCCATCTTGCATACTGGTTTGCCCGACTCCGGCGGTATTCCAGGAATAGATTATGCCTTAAACGTGATGGAGAATAAACCGGATGTGGTGGATTTAGGCTCAGGAACATACCAGAATAATGACACCACAAGAGGTACATATTGGGCAAATCCGGGCGGAGTCTTACGTCAGTATTATGGGAGCTCACTCAATGACATCGGAATTACAGTCCCGAGTCAAAAAATCCCCGGAATTAACGACATCTCAACAGAAGGTGGTCATATAACAGGAAAAGATCTCGCGGACTATTTCGAAGAAAGTATTGGCCGGGAGTCCTCCATGCTGTTCTTAGATTGCATCAATAACGGCCTAGCATCACAGAATGAAAGAGAGAAGCTTTTAGTCCCATTCACAATGAAAGGCGTTTTCGGGAACGAGATGGAGCGCGAGATCTTGATTGACATGCTTCTTCAAGATGATTACCCGGGAAGGAGCGAAAGAGCCTATAGACGAGGAACTATCCAACTATATCTAGAGTTTTGTTCTAATTCTCAGTCAGCAGGTTATAGTGATGAGTTAGGGTTCCCTAAATATCTATACGAACGTTATTTAAGTGGTGAGCGTGATAACCCTTGCATCATAGGTTGGTATTGCTTTTATCTTAACGATTCTTGGCAGTATCAAGCGTCTATAATTTTTGAAAGGATACTTGACATTCTTCAAAAAGATAAACATGGAAGGTGGGTCAAGTTGGAAGATTTATCATCTGAAATTGCGGTATCGGTATCACAGCTTTTCGATGCTGAGGATACATCCCTTGAAGATATTCTAGCTCGACAAAACACCATCTCAGGTAAAGATAACATCGGGAGAATAGCTGCTGCGATATCCTGTATTCTCGATCACTACGTCATTAATTTCTCGGTGTGGCCTCAGACGAACGCATTAGCCGGCATGTTCAACTATTCAGGGGCGGATGATTTCTTTACTGCAGCCAAGTTCATTGATGCGCATAAAAAGATGTCATTCAAAGATTTCGTAAAGTATTTCATTGAGTCAAAGATTGTATTTAGGCATTACAACGTGTCCCTGAGGAAGTTTTATCAGACAGGCATTGCTTCGCACAAGTTTATGCTTGAAGATGGCTATATCAGGTATCTGAAGGATACTATAACACAAGCTACACATACATCCCCGAGGCTTGTTACCCTGAAGGGATTTCTCTCTGATTTGGACCTAGTCCACGAGAATAAATTGACGGAAAAAGGGAAAAAGATCCTTTCAAAGATTAGTTGATGGAGCTAACAAGGAGAAACATATTCGACGAGATAATCGGCAAAGGCGTCTCAGTATACGAGTCGGCTATACTCACCTGTTTCTCTTTTGATCCGTTGTATTTCATACAATATTTTCTTCCGAAACTGAATTCAATCAATGTTACAAATATTGTCGTTCTTATAGATGAACTTCAGTATGATCAAGCCTGTGAAGAATATATAAGATACAGAGAATCATCCGGGAGAAATATTCAGTTAAACTTTTCCCCTGTGAGGATGCGCCCATCCTTTCGTGGTGTATTCCATCCAAAAATCGTTTTCCTCGTAGGCCCCAAACAATGTACTGCCTTGATCGGCTCTGGGAATCTTACCTATGGTGGGATGACTTACAATAATGAAGTCTGGAATGCCTTTTCCGCCAATGATCCCAATGCTGTTGAAGCCCCAATAATAGCATCAGTTTGGAAGTATCTTTACGCTCTACTAGACTCCGGACAAAACACCATCAAAGAGCAACTTATATGGATGTCCTTTTATTCTGAGAGTCTCAAAGCTATAGAGTCGATCGATAATCGTTCTTCTGGAGAATTCCGTTTCTTAGTCAACACTGAGAAAGAAGGCATTGGACAACAACTCATCAATTTTATAGGAGAGAACCGGGTGAAGGACATAACGATCGTATCACCCTTTTATGATAAAGACGGTTACGCGTTAGAATATCTTGCGGAAAACCTTCATCCAGAGGCTTTTCTTTGTTTAGGGGACGAAGAAACAGGGATCTGGCCAATGGCATTAGAAGAAGATTGGATGAATATATTTGAGTTCCGATGTATTGCAGGGAAAGATATGGATGCCAGAACTCACGCAAAGATCATTCAGATTCACACGGACAAAAACACATACGTTCTTTCTGGAAGTCCCAATGCTACAAAAGCAGGTTTAGGCTTCGGCCAGGTCAAGAACGACGAGGCTTCTGTCTTACTCATTCAAAACGGGTACCGGGACTTCATTGCTGAAATGGGTATCATGGCAGGCGATCCTGTAAAACTCCCTCGAAAGACAGGCTCTAAATTACAGGAAGTATCATCCTCAAATAAAGAGGTAACGATACTATCATGCGAATTGTGGAATGGCGATTATCTTCTTTCCATCAGCAATGACTTGGAAGACATAGATATCTTAAGAAAAGACAATACTGGATATGATTGTCCCCCTATACATTTCGAGAAACTCTCATGTAGAGAAAGTATCAAATATGAGATCCTGTCTGGGGCAGCCTCTTTCGTTATTGGGAGAAATGGTCATCCGATTTCCAATCGCATCTTAGTTCTAGTGGACAACAACATCCGAAACTATTGTCCTGACAAGACAATGAAACAGTTGTCCCGATTAATGGATGTTTCGAAAAAGCAGGATTGGGATTCGAATATTACTCAAATTTTATCCTTTGTGACCTTTGAGGAAGAGACACCTTCATCTAAGGTAACCTCTATTCGTCCAAGAGCAGCATCTTCCTCGCAGACACCTCAAGATACAGTAATCGATCGTAAAGATTTTGCCGCAAGCCCCATAGAAAACGATGCCTTTAGGAGAAACTATAAGGTTCTTGATTATTTTTTCAGTTTTATCAGTTCAGACGATTACGGGGCTGACGAAATAGAAGAGTATGATGCTTCTGAAATCGATACGGGGAATGCTGTAAATGAAGGGCGAGATGGTTCGCTGAAGAAAGAATCGAGGAAAAGTAGCTCCCAAAAGATCAATGAACTAGATCAGTATCTCGGACGTCTAGGGAGATATTATGACTCACTTTGTAAAAAGTTTGATCAAGCCCAACAACCGATTTTCCTTGACAGTAAAAACGCTATTCAGAAGACAGCAACATCTAAAGCTTATTCATCTTGCCTGATTGCCATCGTGCTTCTTCTCCAATTGGCAAAGGATAACGAAAGAGACCTGGACGGGATTGATGACTCACATATCCATCGCAGATTACTTTCACTGTTAGGTAGGTTCCTTCTCATTTTCAGAGATACTTCTATCGATGGTGAAGACTATCTTTCTATCAGAATGCGGGAGATGAAGCGGAATATCTTTGTGTATTCTCTCGTTCTTTTAGGCCATTTTGAATGGAACAGGAGATACGACGAGATTTCAAGATTATTAGTCCTCAATTTGCTGGACATGTATAATAATGATTCGCCTTCGCTTTCCGCAGCCCTGGATTCTTTTGAACACAATATTGAGCGGTACTTCAGTCCAAATATAAAATCGTTAGAAATTATCCGCGGTTGTATTGACGTTTTCACAAAAAATAAACCTACGATACACGAAATATACAATGTATCTTTCCCTGCTGTTATTTATAAGAAAAGATTCGGCTTCTTGTCTTGTTCCGGGGCTGTCCGCACTAAAACACCAAACAGAGACTCCCTTGAATATGAGATTACCGTTGTTTCTCCAGGATTCAAGGATTTCGAACCTGTTGGTTTTCACAATACCAAGAAGATAGCTTTATTTGAATTACAATAGGTCGTTATATGGTAGGCAAATTCCCGGTCATAACCCTCTGCGGCAGCACGCGCTTCAAGGATGAGTTCCTTGAGGCCCAGAAACGGCTGACCCTCGAAGGAAACATTGTCATCAGTGTCGGGCTCTTCGGGCATTCCGGCGATGAAGAAGTTTGGACTCCAGGTACGAAGGAGATGCTGGACAATATGCACAAACGGAAGATTGATATGGCCGATGCCATTTACGTCATCAATGTCGGCGGCTATATCGGCTCCAGCACGCGGTCAGAAATCGAATACGCCGAAAAGAACGGGAAGAAAGTCATGTACCTTGAAAAGCCCTGAGCATATGGAATCACGCAAACATCTCGCAGCCGAGAAGAAACGCTGCAACTCACATAACTGCGCCCAGTCTGTCGTCTGCACCTACTGCGACCTAGTCGGCCTTCCCGAGCAGACCGCCCTGGATATCGCCGGAGCCTACGGGACCGGCATGGGTAACATGGAAGGCACCTGCGGAGCCATCGTCGGTGCTGGGATGATTGTAGGCCTTGTCACCAAGGACCGCAACCTCTCCCGCTCCCGGATGAAGCAGATCATGGAGAAGTTCCAGGAGCGGAACGGCGCCACCCAGTGCAAACTGCTGAAGGGTGTCGGTACCGGCAAGCCCCTTCGCGACTGTCCGGACTGCGTTGCCGACGCTTCCGAGTTCCTTGAAGAATTTCTCTAAACCCAAAAGCCATGGTCATCAACGTCTATTCACAATACTTCCCGGCCAAGGCCTGTTTCTCCGGAGTTGAGCGCCGGGGTGCCATGGTTCTTTTGATTTCCGACTCTGAAGCCGGGATGATTTCATACAAGGTCGCCGTTTCCTTCTTCCCTCACCGAGATGCGGAGGATTTCGGGGTGTCGTATGACGCCTATTTCGAGAAGGAGGTTTACAGCGCTCCCGGCCGCCGTTCCAGAAAGCGCGAAGCTGCCTTCCTGGAGTCCCTTCGGAGTGAGATCGATGCCATTGCCGCTGAGCATGATGCGGTGGTTTACTGGGAGCAACCCTTGAATGAAGCAAGGATGGGATAAGGTCATGAAAAATACAGATTTCATAGAGTCCCTGCTGGAGAAGCCCTACTGGCTGATCGATGTCCTGCCGAAGCAAGTCCCGGCCGGATCCGCCGGTCAGTACTTCAAGGCGGAGCGGTATTTCCTGTCCTGGCTTGACAAGATCAGTTGGAATTTCGCCCGGGTCCTCATCAGACTGAACTGTTATTATGACATACAGGTGAGCACGGACGGGGAGACCTGGATCCTGAACGAATCCCCTGAAGACCTGGCGCGCCGTTTCGAAGAGAGCGCCACCGCCCACTCCCCTCTTTCCATCCTCATCGGATCTGATGCTGCCCTCATCACCTTCAGCGGCGATGACCATTACATGACCCTGTACAATCCGGACGAAGAGCTGCTTAAGCTGGTGCGTCAATGCGCCCAGGCAGAAGGCCTTTTCGTCTGGGGACCTAAACAGTCTTAGCCTATGACCTTCCTGATTGAATCCCTCGCCGCCTGCGCCCTTTTCTCCCTGTTCGTCTTCCTGATGTCCAGGGACCCGGTGAAGACGGTCTTCAACTATCCCCCGGCGATCATCGAACGTTGCCGGCAACTGGGCCTCGTCGATGACAGCAACCGTCCCGGCGGACCGGTCTTCTACGCGAAGAAAATCACCGCCTTGGTCGTTTTCGGCGTGCTGCTGGGCCTGCTGGTTCGCTACGTCAACGGCTGCACGACCTTCTGGGGCGGCCTCCTTACGGCCTATGCCCTCTGGAATGTAGTGAACTGGTATGACGCCATCGTGCTGGACTGCCTCTGGTTCTGTCACGATCCGCATTTCGTAATCAATGGAACGGAGGATATGACGAAGGACTACCACGACTACTGGTTCCACATCAAGGGCTCCCTTATAGGCATGGTGCTGGCCATTCCGTCGGCCTTGATTGCCGGACTCATTGTGGTACTATGATATTTTGATACTTTTGTAAAGGCATTCAAACAAGCGCACGTATGGCAACGGAAACTGACAGCTTCCTCGAAGAGAACCTGATGGACCAGAACAAGAACGAGCTCCAGGAGGCCGCGGAATTCTTCAGAATCCCCCTGCGGTCCTCCGACAGGAAGACGGTTATGGTCGGGAAGATCCTGACGGCCCTCAGGACGGACACGCTCCGCTGCCTGGAGTGCCTGCCTGTATACGAGCTTCGGAACCTTCAGATGCTGATTTCGCTGGGAAAAGGCAACGACATGCTCATTCCTGAACCTCTCCCTCCCCTTTTCACGTATATGTTCGGCCTGCTCGAAGAGTGTTACGACGGGGATGATTACGAGGACGAATACGGGTCGTTGTTTCAGCTCTACCTGGACGATGAGGTATTCGATCTCTTCGCACCGCATATCGATACCGCGATCAAGGACGTCGAGCAGGCCGGAAGAGTTGAATTCGAGCGCTTCCTGTGGGGATGCCTCACCATCTACGGCTATCTCTCCATAAACGAGTTCGTGAATCTCTGGAGGGGATTCTACCCGGACAGGAAGCAGGAGGAGATCTTCCGTTTCATGGAATCCTACTCCCCTTTCTCTTATCTTACCGACGGGATGGGCAAACACATCATGTACCCGGATATGGACGTGATAGATCTCATCGCCGAGCAGAGGGGGCGCGGGACTTACGAAGGTCCTCTGGCCAAGGTATCTCTTGAGGATATCCTTTCCGCAGGCAAGACTACGCCGTACAATTTCCCCTATGTCTCCCATAAAGAGGGCCTTGCCCTGGCCGATGCCCTCAAGGCTGTCGGTCACGGAGGCGATGCTGGAGCCATCCGTATGCACTGGCTGTGGCGCGAGATCGAGATGGGCGGTGGAGACGAGCAGGCGTTCCAGGATCTTGTCCAGCGCATCCTGAAGGACGTGCGTGTGGTCAGCATAGAGAAGACCAGGACCCTAGGCAGGGCCATTGAGGATTACTGCAATGCGATTCCGTTATGGGGGACGCGTGGCCTCTCTTCCATCGAGTCGATGCTCGGTGAACGGATCGCACGGGGAAACGACGCCATGGCAGCGTTCGTCCGCGAGCGGATGAGCGGACTCGTGAAGGGCAGTGCCTTCCCTAAGGTCGGCCGCAATGATCCCTGCCCCTGCGGCAGCGGTAAAAAGTACAAGGACTGTCACGGAAAGAACCAGAACTGATAACTAAACCAACTGATTGAAATGGACAAGCAAGCTAGAATTGAAAGGATCTCCCTGATGGAGGACAGGTACGACGAACTCACCCGCGTGCTGGCGGGACTGGAAGAGGCCGTCGGCGAATACG
>Ga0256404_1013035_pt1 | contig 10636 bp, 6 predicted proteins | sample RumenRJG_01DNA_FD_185990 | JGI IMG/M metagenome (GOLD analysis project Ga0256404, IMG submission 185990) | Bovine rumen microbial communities from Lethbridge, Alberta, Canada - RJG_01 | ecosystem: Host-associated > Mammals > Digestive system > Stomach > Rumen | place: Canada: Alberta | collected...
AGATTATGTCAGCAGTTTTCAGTTCGACTATATTCTCTGTTGCAAGTCGTGCAGTGAGCTCCTGTCAGATCATGTCCTCACCGAACCGTATTTATCTGTAGCAAAAACATTCTCGACAATGCTTGCAGATTGCGGGATTATGCTGATCCTCGATGTAGCCAGTCAGCCAGACGGATGTGAATACCTGCCAAAGGAAATGAATGATGAATTGAATTCATTTATATCCTTGAATACTGAATTTTGCACTTTGGTGCCAAAGCCATGCAGTGCACATCCTGAATGTAAAAGTCATTGCTATATGCTGAAGCAATTCTCCGTAAGCCATTCAGGGTGTCCATTTCCGAAAGATGACAGCAACGTGTGCTACAGAATAATATGCAGAAAACAGCTCAGGGGGCAGATTGACGTTTCAGATCAGGTTCATAATAAGAGGTATGTCATTCATCAGGACAATCATTTTGGTCGCAGATGCTGCCCATTCTTTGATGAAGGCACTGAAGTTGACGCGTTTGATATCAGTTCATAAACAGTCTAAGAGCGTCCGGACTTAATGAATGCAGTCTGCATGCCACAGGAAACACACAAGCAGATGGAGAAGGTAAAGATTACAACTGACACCGGAGAGACAGCAGAGGCCGTCGCTCCGGTTATTGTCTCGGCAAGCAGATCGACGGACATACCTTCCTTTTATGCCAGGTGGTTTTTCGACCGCCTGTCAAAAGGCTACTGCGTCTGGTACAACCCGTTCAACCGGAAAAAAGTCTATGTATCCTTCAGAAACACCAGGGTGATCGTTTTCTGGACCAAGAACCCGGGACCCATCATGCCCTTTCTCACCAAACTTGATGAGATGGGGATACATTACTATTTCCTGGTCACGCTGAATGACTATGAGAAGGAAGGCCTTGAGCCGGGAGTCCCGTCATTGAGGAGACGGATTGAGACCTTCAAAGAACTGAGCCGGATGATAGGGAAAGAGCGGATAATCTGGCGCTTTGATCCGCTGATCCTCACGCCAGAGCTTACTGTCCGGGAGCTCATGACCAGGATCTGGTATCTCGGCAACCAGCTTAAAGGGTATACCGAAAAGCTGGTGTTCAGCTTCGCTGATGTCTGCCGCTATAAAAAAGTGCAGGACAGCCTGATAAGGGAGACCGGACTTTTCACCATGGATACCGTCTCCCGGGCTGAATTCTCTCCGTCTCAGGTTGAGGAGGCTGCCTTCTGCCTCTCAAAGATGCGTGAGGCATGGAAAGAGAAAGGCTGGAGCATCCAGATGGCTACCTGCGCCGAGACTGTGGATCTCTCAGAATTCGGAATAGAGCACAACAGCTGCATTGACGCGGATCTCATTGAGCGTCTTTTCGGGGATGACAGGGAGCTCGTGTATTACATTCATACCGAAAAGCTCCCGGTGCCTGATCTCTTCGGCTCGGTGCCGGAAATTCCTCCTGAGAGAAAGAATCTCAAGGATCCCGGGCAGCGGAAGGCCTGCGGCTGCATCATAAGCAAGGATATCGGCATGTACAACACCTGCCGGCATCTCTGCGTCTACTGCTACGCGAACAGCAGCAGGGAGCTTGTCCTTAGGAACAAGAGCAGGCACACGAGTGATAAGGAAAGCGTCATTGACTGATGTTACAGCGGTTCAGACTCTGTGGAGGCAAGAGCTAGACTGCAGGCAGAGGACTCTGGCTGTTGTCACTGGAAGAGCAGACCAACACGATATCGCCATAAGGCCTGAGGTCCGCTCATTGAGCATTTCCCCTTAGCCGTAAGAGACAACTGTACCCATGATTTTTCATGGCGGGGGACTCGTCAGAGGCATTGGAATCAGCGAGTATGAAGATCAGGCATTTATCCTGGAGAACGGCAAGCCGAACTGCTAGAATACTTTCTTCAGCGCTTCATGAAGCTTTATTGTCGCTCCCGCAGGGATATCTTTAAGCCATGCAATTAAAAGACAAGAGCCATATGACTATAACCGTTACTGGAAGAAGAAGCGAGAATTTGGAAAGGCGGAACGTGTGTGACAGGAATCCCGGAGAGACAGAACCGGAGCTGCGTACAGCCATGCATAAAGGAATGCGGTGAGCGGCTCGGGTACGTATGGCGGAGCCGTGGACATCCATTCATCTGGCCGCTGTCTTCCTGAATATGGATGAAGCTGTCTCTAAAACACTTATGGTAGTGTTGTCTTTGCTCTCCGGGTGATACGTGATTGGGCAAACATATTCTGAATATGCGGTAAAATGACTGCCTGTCAGCCCGTGGTGACAGGGCAGACATCATTTTGTTTTGATAGATTAATTAATCACTGTAGATCAAATGTTTAGGAATACCCCCCCCCGTACAGGCCATAATAATTCATCTGTAAGCTCCAGTTCACAGCGGAGCCTCAAGTACCGTCCGGATATCGACGGGCTGCGTGCCATAGCGGTCATCTCGGTAGTCCTCTTCCATGCCTTTCCGGACAGCGTCTTTAAGTCAGGCTTCGTGGGCGTTGACGTGTTCTTCGTCATCTCGGGGTTCCTCATCTCGACCATCATCTTCAGGGGGATGAACGAGAGGATGGGAGGGACTGGCCTCACAAAGCCGTTCTCGTTTATTGACTTCTACTCAAGGCGTGTGAGGCGCATATTCCCGTCGCTCATCTTCTGCCTCCTCACGTTCCTGGTGCTGGGGTGGTTTGTGCTCCTTCCTGATGAGTACAGCCTCTTCGGAAAGCATACCCTTGGAGCCTCAGCCTATGTCTCGAACCTTCTCCTCTGGTCAGAGGCCGGAGACTACTTCCAGACAGCGTCACAGACCAAGCCTCTCCTTCATCTCTGGTCCCTGGGTATTGAGGAGCAGTTTTACCTTATCTGGCCGCTGGTTCTCTTCATAGCCTATAAGCTCAACTTCAATATCTTCACGCTGGCGCTTGTCGGAGCTCTTGCCTCGTTCGGTTTTGAGCTTCGCTCTGTCCATGACAATCCTACTGCAGCATTCTACTCCCCGTTTCTCAGGTTCTGGGAGCTTATGGCAGGAAGCCTTCTTGCCTGGCTGAAGCTCTACAAGGGCGAGATGTTCACCGGTATTGCGAACAAGGCCGGTCCGTATCTTTCGGCAGTGCTGCAGCGAGACTCCACAAAGACAGACAGCGTGAGGCTCTGCGGGAACATTCTCTCGTTTATAGGCCTTGCACTGATTCTCACTGCTGTATTTGCCCTCGACAATAAGGACTTCCCGGGCTGCAAGGCACTTCTCCCTGTGATGGGAGCAGTCCTCATGATAGCGGCCGGCAAGGACGCCTTCCTCAACCGCTATCTCCTTTCGAACAGGGTAATGGTCTGGTTCGGGCTTATCAGCTATCCGCTCTACATCTGGCACTGGCCGTTCCTCTCCTTTGCCTGGATTGTAGGAGGGGAGATGCCGCAGCTCAAGGTGAGGATTGGATGCGTTGTGCTTGCGGTCATCATGTCTGCTGTGACCTATTACTTCGTTGAGCCAAAACTTCGCTGGGGCAGGTACGGTGGATTCAAGGCGGCAGGGCTTCTCAGCGTTATGGTCATCATCGGAGTGGCGGGCTATTCAATCGAGCGGCATGACGGGTACACTGCGAGAATGAACGATCCTGAGCAGCCGGTGATCGATGCGATCAATAAAAGGCTGGAAGGTGACTACCAGAGATGCCTCCAATACATACCGGACTGGAAGACTGCAAGTGCAACATGGGATATGACCAAATGCCGGTTGCAGCGTCCTTCCGGTAAAAATACTATCGCTATTATTGGAGATTCACACGCAGGACACCTTTATCCGGGGCTTATATCTCAAACAAATGATGATGAGGGGGTTGCTGTATTCCCTGCAGAATGTTCTATTCCTCTCATGGGATTGCGCTCTTCGCTGAATAAGCCTCAATGGTCTCTTAGTGAGCATGCGCTCTCAGAAGGTTTCAGTTACATAATCAGTCATAAGAACATAACCAAAGTCGTATTGTCTCATAGGCCGGGGTGTTCCTGGCACAATGTAGCAGATTTGCTCAATCCCAAAAATCGCGATTTCAAGGCGATTCTCCATGACGGATTCGCCAGAACATTTAAAGCTCTGACAAAAGCCGGTAAAGAAATTTATGTTGTCTTGAATAATCCGCGCCATCCTGACAGAAATTGGAAGAAGTGCATGGCTGCTGTGGTGCAGCGGCCAATCGGCATTCCTGAATTGCTGTATTCGAAAGATACAGAAATGTGCTCTGTCAAACAATCGGAACTTGGCGAAAGGGAGATGCTAGACAATTGGAGCCGGATTGCTCACGAAACCGCGGCTGGCTACGATAATATTCATTTCATTAATCTCGAAGATGTCTTTTGCCACAACGGAATCTGTTCAATGCTCAATGGCAAGGGGGAACTTCTATACCTCGATGTTGGGCATTTGAACCTGAGAGGTTCCATCTACGCTGCTCCTTTTATATTGGACAAACTAAGACAGTAAACCAGGTGTGGTCATGAGAACCTAATGCACCAGCTCATAGATGTACTGAAATGAGGGCAGGGCAGGAGTTCGTGGAAAGAACTTACTATGAAATGATAATTTGTTGTATTAAAATGTCGCAAAAGTGCTAACAGTAAAACCTCTCCTGGCAAAAATGAATTCTATAAGTCTGCAAGCATTGAAAAAAAATAAATTAGATGTCTTAATTCTTTTTCTGTATCTGCTGATTTCGTTTTTGGCATATTGGCCGATTATTCTCGGCACTGACATCATGAAATGGGATATATGGAATGCCCATTATCCCTTTCAAGTGATGGTTTCTGATGCAATAAATGCCTTTGGCACATATCCTCTTTGGAATCCTCTTGTAAGGTTCGGAATTCCGTATTATGCGTTTGTCGGCACGCCCGTATGGTATCCACTGACGCTTTTGCTTAATGCAATAGGGTATACCCCTTTCATGCCTGGTATAGAGTATTCCCTGCATTGTGCAATAGCATCGTTCGGAATGTTCCTGTTAGCGAAGGATCTCCTGATCTATGGAGACAGAGCTGATCAGACAGCAGCTGGTTATAAAAAGCTGGTCGGTCCTCTGATGGCTGGGCTTTTTTATGGTTACTCAGGACTCTTCTTGTCCAATGCAGAACATATTATGATCATTATTTCTGCATCATGGGTTCCATACATTCTCCTGTTCTCCAGAAGATTTATCAATAATAAGAGCCTGCTGACATGCATGACCACCGGGATCCTTGCTGGTTTTGTTCTGACCGGAGGATACCCTGAGCTCTTTTTCGATACGTTCATTGTATTATGTTTAATGAATATATACTGGAGCCACGAAAAAGAGCCTTTCGCAAAACCATTGACGGCAGCTGTCAAGGGAATTTTCAGTACTTTCAAGATAGGGATAGCTACATTGCTGGCTTCTGCTATAACGATCGTGCCATTCCTGAAAATAATGTCTCTGATTACCCGTTCAGGCGGACAGTCTCCGGTCGGTTATCCTGTCACTGCAATTTTGTCTGCTATATTTCCAGTCACCGTAGATAAACTGAGCGGCATGGAAATATCTATGGGGCTTTTTTATATTGGTTTCCTGCCTGTATTGCTGCTGCCTGCTATCATATGGTATCAGAAAAAGAATTACCTGTTTTATGGGATAATGTCTTTTATTTCTCTAATGATGTGCTTTGGCCAGCATGAGTTTCTGCATACCCTTTTTTACAGATTCCTGCCCATGTACTCAACATTCAGGTTTCCCACTTTATGGAGAGTGTTTTTTGCCATATTCGCTCTGCTGCTGGTTTCGCAGTTTATCTGTGAGATTATAACCGGCACTGCAGCCGAGACCATACGTTTCTTCGTAAAGTTCCTGGGGGCTGTGGCAGCAGTCGGGGTCGTTTTGTCGGTAATATTTTATGCTGTAAGCATTACAGATCCCAAAAAGCTGGCAAACCTGACGCTTATAAACAGAAGCCTGTTGCTGCTGCTTCTGTTTGTTGTGCTGTATTTAGCTGCATTTGTTTTACTGCTCAATAAAACTGTCTCGCCGGGAATATTTTCTTTGCTGCTGATACTTATAGCTGCAGCAGAGGTTCTTCAGGTTTCTTATAAAGCTTTCCCCGTAACTATAGCTGCCTATGATCATGAGGCTTATTTCAGAGATGCAAAAGTAAAATCTTATATTGACAAAACCTGGGACGCATTTAAATCAAGAGTTAACACTGATAATTTTGCTGGCCATCTGCGAGCAACCAGCGGAAACAGAAATACCCAGAATATATCGAATAATAAATATTTTGATGAAGTCGGTTATATCTCTGTCCTGCTTGGCAATACTGTCCGCTACAGCTGGTCATATAACAGGACCATCAATCAGAATCTGCCTGAGGTCTATTTTACGGATAACATAGTGGATTCCAGCCGGATAAATCTCGAAACCTGGCTGAATAAGGCCGGCGCTGTTCCTTATCAGGTCCATGCCGATGGACTGGGTCAGTCGAAAGGACCAATTATTCGCCAGAGTGATGTTGGCTCTATGACGGCTGAAAAGCCACTGAAGTACAGCGCTTCAGGCAGTGTCTACGAAGTTAAAGGGAAATTCACTTCATCATATAACAGCAGGGTTACAAAAATCAGGGCGTATTTCCGAGATTATCACGAAAATGACGTTGATCTGAGATTAACCTTTACAGATGCTAAAGGAAGACAGGATAACTACTCTGATAAATTTAAAGTGTACAACGACGGACACGGAAATTTATATTCAGAAATCTCTTTCCCTGTATCAATCTATAGCATAAGTGCAAATGTCGGAGCCCGTTATTTTTCCAGTTTCCGGATTTACTCCAGAGCCCCGATAATGAAACTGACAGCGGCTGAGTATGTACAGGGAGGACAGGATAAATACGCAGTTCTCGAATATTGCGGATATAACTCCATGTCCATTAATGTCAATGCTCCGGCCAATGGTTTAGTCACTGTAATGCAGAACAATTATGATGGCTGGAAAGCGTATATTGACGGTAATATGACTCCTATTACCGAAGTAAATGGAGTTTTTATAGGAATTCCGGTCTCTAAAGGAGCGCACAGGATAGAACTTAAGTTCAGACCATGGGATTTCTATGCCGGAGCGGCTGTTTCAATAGCCTATTTCTGGATATATTTCCTGGTGTTTGTTCTGAGCTGCAGAAAGAAAAGAAAATTAGCGGCCTGACAGGTGGTTCCTGCAACCAAAAATTGATTATGCTGTCAAGAGAATTTGTTTATGTCGTCTGACAGAGAACTGCAATTGGCCTTCGTACATTGTGATAGATGAGGACAGCAATGTTAAGCGCGGACAGGTATGAGATGAGTTGTCATAGTAAACGCGGAAATCTTGTTAAGTTTACTCTTTTTTTGCTGTATTTTTTCTTGGCGTATATTTTTATTTATTTTGAATGGCCCGGGGATCGCAATATACGCTTTGACGCCAGTTATTATTGGAGAATTATAAATTCGTTGGATATCAACGATTTGCCTAAAACATTCAGAGGATATTTATATCCTTATATACTCTTTGCTCTTAAAACATTCAGTCAATACATTGGAATTCCGACAGAACGTTTGTTTATTTTGGTTAATGCTGCTGCAGTAAGTGTTCTTTGCGTAATTTTTATGCCAAAAATTATATATGCGGGGGGGGCGGACAGGTGTGGAGTGAGGGCTAAGAGATTTATCCTCGGCTCAGCTTCTTTTTTTCTCCTGTTGCTTTTCTTTTGGGAAGATCACATTGTATTTCCATTATCCGATTTTCCTGCACTGTTCTGCTGTGCTGGCATGGTTTATTGTCTGGTAAGTATCAATGAATCAATAAGTCAAAATCGGATTTGTTCAGCAAATGCTTTATGGCTGTTCTTCCTTGCCTTGTTAGCTGGGGGGTTCGCTTATGCATCATATAATACACGTGCGGTTTATATTTATGGAATAGTTATCAGTCTGATTATATGGATATTAAAAAACAGACGTAAACGAGTGATTTTCCCAATTTTTCTTGCAATGGTTCTTGGAGGATTGCTGGTTTCATATCCTCAGATGTGCGTAAATTTTAAATATCAGAAAACATATATTCCAAATGTTCCAACTGAGAATTTTCCCAATACAGAATTAAAAAAATGGCATCTTGCAAGGGGGTTAATGTCAGCCCGAGAGGAAACATATGTTGGAAATGATCCTGTCCAAAGCGCAAGATTTCGTGCCGCTGACAAGACTGGCCTTGCTATAAACAAAAAGGAGAAAATCTCTGCTGGTTTAACTATAGGCAACTTGATAACACTTTTTTGTAAATATCCATTGGATATAATAAGTATTTACTCTCGTCATGTTATAAACGATATGACAATTATCTACCGCAAGGCCTATGTTACAGATCTGACTGTCAATACAGTTTGGGTAGTCGTTCCGGGGATATTTTTATGGCTGATATTTTTTTATTATCTATGTCTGATCGATTTTACTGAATACAAAACCTGGATATTGGATAAAGCATGGATAGCGGCTCCTTTTATTATTGTTTGTGTGCTGATGATACCTGCTGGTGCCCAGGTTAGATTTTTTATGGCAGCATACTGTTTGATGTATGGATTTCTATGCTACCGCGCTGATTTTATGAAAATATGGAATAATTTTAAAAGGCATCCGGTTTTGGTTATGTCATTAATGATGACAGTATTTCTATTTTGGGTTTCAGTTATAAGTGTTACACTGTCGCTGAACAACGATGGTGCAGCCTTATTTAAATATAAATAAGGTAGACAGTAAACACCGATAGCAATTGCCTTTAGGTCTATCATGCTGCCGAAGTCTCCTTGCCATCATACGTTATAAGGGATGAAAAATTCAGGAACATGGAAAACAAAAAGACAATACCATGGATCAGTTGCGCCAAGTTCATGGCTATATTTGGGGTGTTAATTTCTCATTCGTGGCGGATACTTAAAATAAACGAGGAATACGTATGGGGCGTAACCTATTGTGTATCACTTTTTATTCTGATATCTGGCTTGTTAAGTTATCGTTCGAATGTGCATCATAACTATACGTATATACAGTCAATAGTTCATTCATTAAAAAAGATAATTATAGCGTATCTTATTGCAACATTCATATGTCAGGCATGGAGCTATAAAACCTTTGATTTTATTAGATATGTAAAAGGTTTGATAGCTTTCCCAGGGCCATTTTATTATGTTTTTCTTTACATTCATTTAATGCTGGTAAGCAAAGTTCTGTATAACCTGATCGCATTCAAAACCAGAATATGTTTATTGAAGGATTTGACAGTAGGATATTGTGTGATTGTAATTTCATACATAAGTACCAATTATTCTAATATCTTAAACGTGTTTGGCGGGGGGGGGGAGATTGTTCGGTGGAACCTACCTGTTTTTGTTCTACCTTGGAATGATATTCGAGAAGTATAAAATCTTTGAACGAATAACTATAGTCAAAAGTCTTCTGGCAATGACAATTGGAGGGGCTGTCTACCTAGGTTTCTGGATTTTTGCGTGCAATGACAGGTTGAAACTTGATGGCTTGGTTCATTTCGGCGGGTTCAACCCACCAGGTATTACTTTCATGTCACTTTCATTAGGCATGATTTTTTTGTGTTATGGTCTGTTTAATATTATCAATCGTATAAAGCCCCTTTCCTTTGTTATTCGATTTGTTTCTTTTCTGGGTTCGCATACGCTGTATATCTTCCTGTACCATAAATTCTTTCTGGATTATATTCTGCGTCCGTACGTCCAAATATCAGATGACTATGCCAGGTTTATGGTTTATATCAGCGTAATGACAGGCAGCTCTATATTCCTTGAATTTTTCATAGGCTGTCTGGTGAAGTCATATTGTCATATAAGTCAAAAAGTGAAAGATTCCCACTGTATTGTTAATTCTATTCACACGGCTGATATTCAGGCCGCAGAGGAGCGTTCTTGAAAATTGTCCTGCGCCTACACAAGCAAATCCCCGAACGCTCCGTAAAGTTTGAATGTTCGGGGAAATATGTTGATATCTGTTATGGTGATTGGGGGTTATCTAACTGTCATTCCCTCCGTAGCTCCCCCGTCAGGGAACACCAGCCTGACCTTTCCGTCATCGCCGCATGCGGCGAGGATCATTGACTCAGAGACTCCGAAGCGCATCTTCCTCGGCGCGAGGTTCGCGACAGCTACCACGATTTTCCCGATGAGGTCCTCCGGCTTGTAGAACTCCTTGATTCCGGAGAACACGTTCCTGACATCGCCGTTCCCGAAGTCGAGGCTGAACCGGAGGAGCTTGTCAGAGCCCTCTACAGCCTCGCAGGATAGCACCTTCGCAGTCCTGAGGCTCACCTTCGAGAAATCATCAAAAGAGATGATTCCGTCAGGAGCTGCGCCTTTCTTCTCCTGTGTCTTCTTGCTGTCAGCCGTTGTAGACTGTGCCTGCTGCGCCTTTAGGTCAGCCTTTGAGTCCTCGATCATGGCCTCGGTCGCCTTTTTGTCGATTCTGGTGAAGAGCGCCTTGTACTGGTTGATCTTGTGATTAAGGAGCGGCTCCGCGACAGAGTCCCAGGTGAGCTCGGTGTTGAGGAACTTCTCTGCGTTCTCTGCAACAAGAGGGAGTACCGGCT
>Ga0256404_1013037_pt1 | contig 10635 bp, 8 predicted proteins | sample RumenRJG_01DNA_FD_185990 | JGI IMG/M metagenome (GOLD analysis project Ga0256404, IMG submission 185990) | Bovine rumen microbial communities from Lethbridge, Alberta, Canada - RJG_01 | ecosystem: Host-associated > Mammals > Digestive system > Stomach > Rumen | place: Canada: Alberta | collected...
CTCCAAGGAAAAGGATGTCTGCGACCTGATTGTCAGGCTTTGCAAGGAAGCGGGTTTTGACGAGGTGAGGGTCGATGGACTGGGCAGTGTCATCGGCCGTGTCGGAAACGGTCCGAAGTCGATCGCCTTCGATGCCCACATCGACACTGTCGAGGTCGGCAACATGAAGAACTGGACCTTTGATCCGTTCTCGGGCGACATCAAGGATGGCAAGGTCTGGGGCCGTGGCGCGAGCGACCAGAAGGGTGGCGCGGCTGCCATGATCACTGCCGGCCGTATCCTGAAGGAGTTGGGCTATGGCGGACAGTACACGGTGTGGTTCACCTTCACCGTCATGGAAGAGGACTGCGATGGCATGTGCTGGAAGTATATGATCGAGGAGGAGGGATTCAAGCCCGACCTCATCTGCTCCACCGAGCCGACCAGCTGCCGCATCTATCGTGGACACCGCGGACGCATGGAGATCCAGATTTTCCTGAAGGGCATTTCCTGCCATGGTTCCGCTCCGGAGCGTGGTGTCAATGCCGCCTACAAGGCGGCCAAGGCCGCTCTCGCCATCGAGAAGCTGAACAACGAGCTGCAGCCGGATGAGGAGCATTTCCTCGGCAAGGGTACCATCTGCGTCAGCCAGATGGATGTCAAGGGACCGAGCCAGTGCGCTGTCGCCGACTACGCCATGATCTACTGCGACAGGCGCCTTACCTGGGGCGAGACCGCCGACCTTGCCATCGCCCAGGTCAAGAAGGCCGTCAGCGAGGCGACCGGAGACCCGGAGGACGAGATCGTCGTGCAGATGCCGGACTACAAGAAGGTGGGATACACGGGCACCCACTACAGCCAGGAACTCTATTTCCCGACTTGGAAGACCGACAAGGACCACCCGCTCGTGCAGGCGGCCGTCAAGGACTACGAGACGCTCTTCGGCAAGGAGCCGGTAGTCGACAAGTGGACCTTCAGCACCAACCTCGTCGCGACGACGGGACGCCACAAGATTCCGGCGATCGGCTTTGGTCCCGGGGACGAGGAGCAGGCTCACGCGCCGAACGAAATCACCCGTGTGAAGGATTTGGAGATTTGCAGTGCGTTCTATGCGGAGCTGCCCTACCTGTTGGAAAAATAACAGCGGTCTTCGATTTCCTGATATATACTGGGCTATGGGCGACCATAGCCCAGTGTTCGCTTGAACAGCGATTGTTTGTAAAAAGATATAATGGAGGCGCTCTTTGATGACGAAAGAGATTTCCGATCCTGTACGCAGGTATGACGCCATCGACAAGTGTACGGGAAAACAGAAGTACCTGGGAGACATGCATTTTCCAGGCGCGCTCTACGCCCGCATGGTCCGTTCGACCATCGCCCGTGGCAAGATCCTTGCCATCCATCTTCCCGAGATGCCACAGGGATACGATTTCGTTTCCTACAAGGACATTCCGGGCAAGAACGAGCTGTGGATGATCCAGAAGGACTGGAAGTGCTTCGCCGAGCATGACGTACGGTATGTGGGCGAGACCATCGGCCTGCTCTGCGGTCCGGACAAGGAGATGTTGGACGACCTGCTGTCCCAGGTCACGATCGACTATGAGGAGGAGACTCCCGCCATCACGATCGAGGAAGGGCTTGCCTGCAAGGGCGGTGCGTTCGTCGGCAAGGACAATCTGTTCTGCGAGATGACCACCCGTTCGGGAGAGGACATCGACAAGGTTTTCGCCAGGGCCGACCGCGTGTTCGAGGAGACGTACCGCACCGGCTTCCAGGAGCACGTGAACCTCGAGCCGCAGAGTTGCTGCGCGACGATGGAACAGGGGCGGTATGTGGTCTACGCCTCCAGCCAGTGCCCGTTCTACATCCGCAAGTCGATCGCCGGACTTCTGAACCTGAAGCCGGAGGATATCGATGTGCGCCAGACGATGACTGGAGGGGCCTTCGGCGCGAAGGAGCACTTCCCCGACGTGCTCGCCGGCCCCTGCCTGGTCGCCTGCCACAAGTTGCAGAAACCGGTGGAGCTGGTTTTCGACCGCAAGGAGGAGACCGCGTTCACCGTCAAGCGCCACCCGTCCCGCACGACCATCAAGACCGCGCTGGACAAGCAGGGCAACATTCTGGGCATGGATATCGATGTAGTCTACAATGTGGGTGGCTACCTTTCCTGCTCGTTCGTCGTCCTGCAGCGCGGTGTCTTCCATGCCACCGGCTGTTACCGGATTCCCGCCACGCGCATCCATGGCAGGGGGGTGGCCACCAATACGTTCCCCAGTGACGCCTTCCGCGGATTCGGAGCGCCCCAGACCTTGTTCGCCATCGAACGCCACATGTGCCACTTGGCCGACATGCTGGGTGTCGAGCCGCTCGAGTTCAAGAGGCGCTATCTGATCAGGCAGGGGGACATGACCAACACCGAGGGCCACATCAACGAGCGGGTCATGCTGCCTGAGATGATCAGGCAGATTACCGAGGCGAGCGACTACGAGCGCAAGGCGAGGGAATACAAGCCTGGTTGCGGACGTGGCATCGGCCTGTCGTTGTACAACCATGGCGGCGCTTTCACCGGCAACGGCGAGCAGGTGCTGATCAAGGCCAAGTGCGACCTGCACAAGATGGCTGACGGCAGGGTCGAGATCCTCTGCGGACAGACGGAGATGGGACAGGGCTTCCATACCGCCGCGCGCAAGATCGCCGCCCACACGCTGGGCATCCCCTTCGAGAAGATCGTTTTCGAAAATATCGATACCGACCGTGTCCAGGATTCGGGACCGACGGCCGCCAGCCGCTCGACGCAGATTGCCGGACGCCTGATCCAGCAGGCCGCGGAGCAGATGAAGCCGCGCTACGACAAGGAGGAGGATTTCACCGTCCACGTCGAGTACCAGCATCCCGAGGGATTCCCCTGGGACCAGGAACACTGGAAGGGCGATGCCTATATCGCCTATGGCTGGGGCGCCGCGGTGGTGGAGGTCGAGGTCGACCCGCTGACCTACGAGGTCAAGACGGTCGGCATCTGGGTCAGCCATGATGTCGGGCACCCGATCGACCGTCTGATCCTGCGTGGTCAGGCAAATGGAGGTGTCATGCAGTCCTTGGGCTATGCGGCCATGGAGGTGATGGAGAACAAGGGTGGCAAGTTCCGCCAGAAATCCCTTGCCGACTACATCATTCCCTGCAGCATGGATTTCCCGATGATGCAGACGTTCTTGGTCGACAATCCGTATCCGTATGGTCCGTATGGTGCGAAGGGCGCCGGAGAGTTGGTGTTCAACGGCGCGGACGCCGCCTTTACCGAGGCGGTCAGCAAGGCGATCGGAAAACCCATCTGCGAGATTCCGATTCCGCCAGAGACGATTGAGGGGTTGATGCATGCTCAGCACGATTGAATTCACGTTGAATGGAAAGAAGGTCGGCGTTACTGCCGACCCGATGAAGCGGCTCTTGGATGTGCTTCGGGGGGATTTCGGCCTCACCGGTACCAAAGAGGGCTGTGGGGAAGGTGAGTGCGGGGCCTGTTCCGTGCTGAAGGACGGGCTGTTGGTCACGAGCTGCCTGGTGCCGATTGGCGCCTGCGGCGGGGCTGATATCGTCACCATCGAGGGTTTGAGCGAGACTGCCCGGGGCAAATGCCTTGCCGAGGCTTTCGCCGATGGCGGAGCGGTCCAGTGCGGTTTCTGCATTCCCGGCATGGTGATGGCGGCGAACTATCTCTTGATGCACAACCCCCATCCCACGGAGGAGGAGATCAGGCTTGGCATCAGCGGCAACCTCTGCCGTTGCACGGGCTATGACCTGATTGTCGAATCGATCAAGCTGGCATCCCAGCGGGGAGAGGGCTTATGGAAATGAATACCGCATATGCGCCGAAGACGCTGGAAGAGGCCTTGCAGATCCGCCACGACACTCATGCCAGGCCTCTGGCGGGCGGTACCGACCTGATGGTCCAGTATCGCCGTGGCGAGGGAGCGGCTCCCCGTTTCCCCTGGCCGGTCCTGCTGCTGTGCAGGGTGGACGAGATGCGGGGGATTTCCCGTGACGGGAAGGGGAACGTCACCATCGGCGCCCTTGAGATCAGCGCCGACATCGCCCGTAGCGAGCTGGTGCCTTGGCACGTGCGCCAGGCCGCGAGCCGCATGGGCGCCATCAGCTTGCGCAACCAGGCGACCATCGGTGGCAATATCGGGAACTCCTCTCCGAAAGGGGATCTCCCCGCGACGCTGATTTTGCTTGACGCCGAGGTGGAACTTGCCAGCATCAGGGGCACGCGAAGGATGCTGGTCGACGATTTCATCATCGCCGCGAAGAAAAACCATCTGGAAGATGACGAGCTGATCACCAAGGTCATCATCCCGCCTCATGATTTCACCTATGTATGGTACCGGAAAATCGGTACCCGGAGGGCCAACGCGATCAGCAAGCTGAGCCTGTCTGCCGCCCTGACGCTGGATAAGGAGGGGACCATCATCGATTTCCGTGCTTCCAGCGGGGCCGCCGGCCCGAAAGTCGAGCGTTCACGCAAGGTCGAGGAGATGCTGGTCGGCAAGAGGATCGACCGGATCGACGAGGTGCTTCCGGCTTTCCTGGACGCCTACGATGGGGTGATCAGCCCGCACGCCATGCCGGAATACCGCAGGCGTGTGACGCGGAACATGCTTTCCTATTTCCTGAAGGAGGCTGGGAAGCGTCCGGCTGGCAAGGTGATTGAAGAGACGTGCTGAAGGAGAAACGCTGCATGGTGAACGGATATTGGAAACCGGAGACGGTGGATGAGGCCTTGGCTCTGAAGGCCGGACACAAGGGGAGCAGGTTCCTCGCGGGAGGAACCGAGCTCGAAAGGCTTGGTTGCGCGGTCGAAGCGAAAGGGCTGATCGATGTGAAGGCTCTTGGGTTCGATGGAATCCGCAGGGAACGTGACGGACTGCATGTGGGCAGCATGGTCACCTTCACCCAGGCTTTGGAAAGCGACCTCGTCCCGAACGGGCTGAAGGAAGCGCTGAGGTTCATGGGCTCCTTGCCCAAACGCAACATGGCTACCATCGGTGGCAACGTGATGCGCCATGGTTCGGATTCCTATCTGCTTCCCACGCTGGCCGCCTATCATGCCGGACTTGTCTTTGTGGCCGACAGCGCTCAGGAAACGGCCGTGGAGATCGAGCAGCTGATCCGGCACCCTGCCGAATGGGAACATGGCCTTCTGAAAGAGATCGTCCTCGATCCAAAACGCCAGGTTTCCTCCCGCAGGTTCGCCATCACCCGGGAGAGCCATGCCGCGGTGACGCTGTCCCTCGGCTGCAAGGCTGATGGCAGCGACCTGAGGATGGCGGCGGCCGTCCGGGGTGCCGGCGTCCAGCTGTTTGCAAGGAGCCAGGAACGGATTGCCGGCGGTGCAGGCCGGAACGAGTTCCATGCGGCTTTGGAGGGGGAGCTGGAGACAGCTGACGATCTGACCGGAAGCGCGGAGTACAAGCGGTATCTGGTCGAAGAAGGCCTCTGGATGCTGGTGGAGGCCATGCGGAGGGACCACGTATGAAGAACAACATTACCGCAACCATCAACGGCCAGAAGATGACGGTCGAGGTGAAGCCTGGCCAGACTTTGCGGGAGCTTTTGGTCGGGCTCGGCCATTTCTGCCTGCGCAGTAGCGATGATGGTGAAGGCTTCTGCGGAAGCGATACGATTCTTTTGGATGACAAGCCTGTCTACAGCAACCTGATGCTTGCCGTGCAGGCCGATGGGGCGACCATCCGCACTCCCGACAGTCTGGGGGACAGCCGCCACCTTTCCATCGTCCAGCAGGCGATGATCGATGCAGGGGTCGTGCAGAGCGCCTATAACGCACCCGAGGCGGCCCTGTTGCTGACCTGGCTGCTCGAGCACCATCCGAATCCCTCCAAGGAGCAGATCCGTGATGTGTTGAGCGGCATTTTCATCCGGGATGCCGGTTATGAGCTCTACTACACGGCGGTAAGGTTGGCGGTGGAGCGTCGCGATGCCGGTTCCTACCAGACGGCAGCAGCTCCTTCGTTCAAGAAGGAAGATACCTATATCGGCAAGCCGATGGGCAAGATCGATGGTCCCGTACTGGTTTCGGGCGAGCGGGCGTTCGTCGAGGACCAGCTCGGAGGGGACAAGCCGTGGAGCCTGTATCTTCTTGGCAGTCCATATGCGTCGGCCATGATCGAGTCGATCGATTCCACGGAGGCCGAAAAAGTACCGGGTGTCGCCGCGGTCATCACGGCAGCCAATTGCCCGGACATCTACTACATGCAGGCCGGACAAGGCAACCCCGAGCCTAGTCCCCATGACCGCCGCTTGTTCAACTGGCATGTCCGTTTCGTCGGGGACCGTGTCGCGGCTGTCGTCGCCCAGACCATGGAGATCGCCAAGAAAGCCGCGTCGCTCGTGAAGGTGAAATACCGGGTCCTGAAACCGGTCTTCACGGTCGAGGAGGCGATGGCTCCGGGGGCTCCGCTGGTGCACAACGGGATTGTCCGCTACCGCTCGGGTGCCCCGAGCGACCTGGACGAGTACAACAAGAGCGCGGATCCGAAGGACGGGGATGTCATCTACCAGTTCCCGCTCCATGGCGATATCCATCACAATATCGCCGCCCAGGCCCATGGCCAGATCGGGGATGTGGAGAAGGGATTTGCCGAGGCCGACTGTGTGATCGAGCGCACCTATCAGACCAGCCAGGTGCAATGCACCCCGCTGGAACCGCATACCTGCTACGCCTTCATCAAGGACGGGCGGCTGACCATCCACGACTCGACGCAGGTGCCTTGGCATGTGCGTCGCATCGTCGCGTGGGTCACCGGGCTTCCGGAGAACAAGATCCATATCATCAAGGATCGTGTGGGCGGGGGGTATGGTTCCAAGCAGGACATCCTGGTCGAGGATTTGGTGGGGTATGCCTGCTGGATCACCGGCAAGCCGATTTTCTACCAGCATTCGCGGCACGACGAGTTCACCAACTGCTCGACGCGCCATCCGATGCGGGTGACGGTGAAGATGGGGGCAAAGAAGGATGGCACGATCACCGCTATCTGGATGGACAACCGGGCCAACACCGGTCCGTATGGCAACCATGCCCTGACGGTGCCGATGAACGCTTGTTCCAAGACGCTTCCGCTTATGGCCGTGCCCAACATGAAGTTCGATGTGACCACCTATTACACGAACATCCCGCCGACCGGGGCCTACCAGGGCTATGGTACCCCGAAGGGAAGCTATGGGCTGATGACCTGCATGGCCGAGCTGGCTGACAAGCTGGGCATCGACTACATGGAGATGGCCCGGAAGAACCATGTCTATACCGGCTACCGGCTCGATATTCTCGCTGGATTGGGCGAGGGCCGTGCCGGAAATGTCGTTCCGGTCGGTTCCTGCGGTTTGCGCGAAGCGCTTGAGACCGGTGGCAAGATGATCGCATGGGGCAAGAAGGAGATATCCGATGATCCCGACTGGAAGATCGGCAAGGGTTTCGCCATGATCCAGCAGGGCAGCGGCCTGCCCGGTCTGGACCAGGCCAACGCCTGGTGCAAGCTTCTGACGGATGGGACGTTCGAGATTTTCAGCGGTGGCGCCGATCTTGGTACCGGATTGGACACCATTTCGGCCAAGGTCATGAGCGAGACCTTCTGCGTGCCCCTTGACCACATCACCGTCACCAGCGGTGATACCGATTCCTGCGTGTTCGATACCGGTGCCTACGCGTCCAGCGGTACCTTCTTCAGTGGCAATGCCAGCCTGCTTGCCGCTAATGATCTGAAGGAGGCGATGCTCAAGGAGGCGGCGTACCAGATGCAGGAGGATGCGGGCGACCTGATCCTGCGCGCTCCGGGCGAGGTGTACAGCACCAAGACCGGCAAGAGCCTTTCGTACGCGAAGCTGAGTCATGACACGCTCAGCGGTACCGGACATGGCCAGCTGATTGGTCATGGTGGTTTTTCCACGAATGGTTCCGCCGTGCCGTACGGAGCCCATTTCGCCCAGGTCGCGGTCAACGTCAAGACCGGAGAGGTCAAGGTACAGAAGTTCTACGCCGTGCAGGATTGCGGTACTCCGATCAACCCGGAGTATGCGATCGGCCAGGTGTTCGGGGCTTGCCAGAAGTCCATCGGCCATTCGCTGTATGAGGGCATGCTCCTCGACAAGGATGGCGTGTGCGTGAATGCCGACATGACGGACTATGGGGTGCCGATGGTCTGGGAGGCTCCGGACGATTTCAAGGTCGTGCTGCTGGATGTCAAGGATGAGACCAGCCCGCTGGGGGCGAAGTCGATCAGCGAGATCAGTTGCAACGGCGCCGCTCCGGCGATCGCGATCGCCATCCACGATGCATGCGGTGCCTGGATTCGTTCCTGGCCCTTCACTCCGGAGAAGATTCTTCGGGCGATGGGGAAAATCAAGGAGTGATTGCAACGAACTGCAACACTTTTACTGTACAGGCTGGCGCACTCATGCTACGATGAGCGCGTCAGTCTCTTCAGACGGGAGGATTGTATTATGAAAGAACAGAGCGGAATCGGACAGATGCTCAGCGACCTGAAGGCGCTGGACACCAAGAACATGTATCTGAAGGATTTCTTTTGGACCTGGGACAAGACGGATGACGAGATCCATGCGGTCTTCAAGGTGGCGGATATCCTGAGGGCTATGCGCGAGCATAACATTTCCTCGAAGGTCTTTGACAGCGGACTTGGCATCAGCGTTTTCCGTGACAACTCGACCCGCACCCGTTTCAGCTTCGCGAGCGCATGCAACCTGCTCGGGCTCGCGGTCCAGGACCTGGACGAGAAAAAGAGCCAGATCGCCCATGGCGAGACAGTTCGCGAGACGGCAAACATGGTTTCCTTCATGGCGGATGTCATCGGTATCCGCGACGACATGTACATCGGCAAGGGGCATGCCTATCAGAAGACTGTCGCCGAAGCGGTCGAGGAAGGCTATCGCGATGGAGTGCTCGAGCAGAGGCCGACCATCGTCAACCTGCAGTGCGATGTCGACCATCCGACCCAGTGCATGGCTGACATGATGAGCGTCATCAATTACTTTGGGGGCGAGAAGAACCTGAAAGGCAAGAAGGTCGCCATGACGTGGGCCTACAGTCCTTCGTATGGCAAGCCGCTTTCCGTTCCCCAGGGGGTCATCGGGCTCTTCACCCGCTTCGGCATGGATGTCGTCCTTGCCCATCCCGAGGGATATGACGTGATGCCGGAGTGCGAACAGGTCGCTCTGGACAATGCCAAGAGATATGGCGGGTCATTCACCAAGGTCAATACGATGGAAGAGGCGTTCAAGGATGCCGATATCGTCTATCCGAAGTCTTGGGCTTCGTTCGCGGTCATGCAGGAGAGGACCAAGATCGTCGAGACGGGTGACCAGAAGGCATTGGCGGATCTTGAGCAGAGATGTCTCGCCAACAATGCCAAGTTCAAGAACTGGACGTGCAGCGAAGAGCTGATGAAGACCACGAAGCATGGCAAGGCTCTGTATCTGCACTGCCTGCCTGCCGACATCACCGGCGTTTCCTGCAAGGAAGGCGAGGTTGACGCGTCGGTCTTCAACCGCTATCTGACTCCGCTGTACAAGCAGGCTTCCTACAAGCCCTATGTCATTGCGGCCATGATCATGCTGCAGCGCTTCAAGGATCCGGCCAAGACGTTGGAGGCTCTTGTGAAGAGAAACCAGCAGAGAGTGGTTCTCTGATTGGGTGGCAGACAGCTAGCATATGACGGCCCGGAGACGCAAGCGGACTCCGGGCCTTTCGTTTACCAAATCAAGAGAGGTTACAAGGTAGGAGTGTCTGAGCCGGATCGCTCTTTTCTCCGATGCTGGGCGATCTTCCTGTGGATTCCCGCCCTGCTTGCCTTGGGGATGTCCAGGATGTCCATCGCCTCGTCATAGGAGATTCCCTGTTTCGCGGCAAGATTTCGCACATGCAAGACGGAAGCTTCCTGCTTTCCCTCTTTCCTTCCCATCAGCACTCCCTTCTGGGTGAGTGCGGCCCCGAAGCCTTCCCATGAGTGCATGTCCCTGTCCTCCTTCTGCATCTGTTCGGTCATGGTGAACCCCCATGCCCGCAGCATCTCCACCTTCTGCCGCGTCGCCAGCTCGCTGGAGAGCAGCACGGCGAAGAATCCTCCCAGCCCCACCCCCAATGGTACGTCCTCCAGCACGTAGGACGCTTCTTTGCCTTGGTACTTCCTCGGGAAGCCGAAGCACAGCCACAGCGAGACGGTGGGCACTTGCCGCTCCTTCTGGTCGGCGACCAGCCGGCAGGGGTAGCGCAGCATCCGTGTCCGGATTTTCCGGTAGCTGGAGGAAAGGTTCTGCCCCTCGATGTTCATCTGGGCGCGGAGCCGTCCGTGCTGAAGCCTGCCAGCGTGTCGAGGCGGGCCGTATCCCGCTCGCGGTCGTTCCGCTGGACCAGGCCGACCAGCTCCTGATAGGGGACGCCCTTGAACTGCCGGACCAGACGGGCGGCGGCAAAGGCGAACACCTCCTTGTGCATCACGAAAGTCTTGAACTTCCTATCATACACCTTTTCCCGGGACGGACGCCCTCCCGGTGGGCTTTTCTTTCGAGTATACATACTCTACTAAACCGCTCTTTTCGGCGATTTGAACCATTCAGGGAGATTCATGCCTT
>Ga0256404_1013038_pt1 | contig 10632 bp, 11 predicted proteins | sample RumenRJG_01DNA_FD_185990 | JGI IMG/M metagenome (GOLD analysis project Ga0256404, IMG submission 185990) | Bovine rumen microbial communities from Lethbridge, Alberta, Canada - RJG_01 | ecosystem: Host-associated > Mammals > Digestive system > Stomach > Rumen | place: Canada: Alberta | collected...
AGTTCAGCTTTGCCGACAGCCAGTCTCCGATATTTATTAATAATATTTCGATTACGCGTCAGGCAAAAACAGATAAAGAGCGTGCACAAAAAGGTGAAACTGAGATGGGGGTAAAGCAGATCATTCCATATGGTTTGTACCGCATGCATGGGCATATTTCCGCTGCTCTTGCTAATAAACTTACCAATATAACCGATGAGGATGTAGAACTTCTCTGGTCGGCACTTGAACATATGTTTGAAGAAGACAGAAGTGCAGCACGGCCGGAAATGGAAACCAGAGGACTTTATATATTTAAACATGAAAGTGTGCTTGGAAATGCTCGTTTCCCGGACCTTGAAAAAAAGATGCAGATTGCACTAAAGGATGGGATTACTGTGCCGAGAAAATTCGAGGACTATGATATTAAAGTTGATGAAAATATTCCAGAAGGGGTTACATTAATTGTCAGATGACAGATGATTCTTTCGTAAGTATTCGCAACCTTCAGCACTACTTATATTGTCCGCACCGCTGGGGACTCATCAACATTGACTGCTCCTGGGCAGAAAATTATTTTGTTACCAAGGCTGACCTGATGCATCAGCGCGTTCACGATCCGGATCATTCATATGTGTCATCTAAAAAGAGAGTACTCACAGCGGTACCGGTATATAACGATGCTCTCGGTATTTATGGGATAACGGACTGTATCGAATTGGTTAGGGACGCACAGGGTGCAGCAGTAAAAGGATATCCTGGAAAATATAATCTCACGATTGTTGAGTATAAGCCGAGGCAGCCTGCAAAGAGTGATTTTAATCATGAAGATGCTATCCAGGTGTTTGCGCAGAAAATATGTGTGGATTCCATTTTTAAATGTAAAAGCCGGGGTGTAATTTATTATGGCGATACACGTAGAAGAATAGAGCTTCCTCTGAATGAAAATTATGAGAGCTATTTTTCTGAACTGAGAGATCTGGTTTCTCAGGTCCGGGATGATACTATCAAAGGGATTATTCCACCTATACGGAAAGGTCAGAAATGCGGGGGATGTTCTTTTAAGGATATGTGTCTTCCCCAGCTGTCGAAAGGGGGAAAGAAGCAAACATTTCTGGATTATCTGAATCAGGCCGAACAGGCTGAGGACACAAAATGAGAAAATTACTGAATACTATTTATGTAACCAATGAGAATGCATATCTTTCATTGGCTAATAATAATCTGGTTTGTAAGGTCGAAGGGCAAAAAGAGTTAAAGGTACCGTTTGACAATATTGAAAACATTGTGTGTTTTAGCTACCTTGGCTGTTCTCCGGCATTGATGGGAACATGTGTTGAAAAGAAAGTTCCGATAAATTTCATTTCACCGACCGGTAAATTCTGGGCAAAAATCTGTGGTGAAACAAAGGGAAATGTGTTCTTGCGCGTGTCACAAATTGATAGATTTCGCGATATGGGATTTCAGCTGGCCCAAAATGAAATGCAGGCAAAATTTAATAATTGTATTAAAAATTGCAAGCGGACATTACATGATAATCCTGAATTAAAAAATGACCAGGAAATAAATAAAACCATAGAGGTACTGAAAAACGGGCTGATAAAAGCCAAAGAATGTACATCCAGGGAAAGTTTGCTTGGTATTGAAGGAAACTGTGCAACTGCTTATTTTTCCACATTCTCCAATATGATGTCAAACAGAGTGCTGGCCGATACGTTTCATTATCGAAATAAAAGACCCCCACTAGACCCTGTAAATTCGCTTCTGTCATTTTTTTATACACTGGCCGTGGTAGATTGTGCGGCTGCACTTGAAACAGTTGGTTTGGATAGTTATATAGGTTTCTATCACGAATTGAGAAGTGGAAGAGCATCCCTGGCATGTGATCTGGTTGAAGAACTGAGAGGACTTGTTGAACGATTCGTAATTACTATTGTGAATCTTAGAATTGTTAATGATAATGATTTTGATCATCAGGTAACAGGTGCTATGTGGCTGAATGATTCAGGAAAGAAAAAAGTTCTTCAAAGATGGCAGGAGAAAAAAAGGAGTGTGATCTATCACAAAGTTATTAAAGAAAAGATACCGCTGGGATTACTGCCTTACGTGCAGAGCAACTTGCTTGCAAAATATATTCGAGGGGAAATGGATGAGTATTTTCCTTTTTTGCTGTAGGAGAAAGAATCATGATGGTAATTATCAGTTATGATGTTTCAACCAAAACGGAAGCCGGAAAGAAACGGCTTAGGAAGGTTGCAAAAGCTTGTGAGAAGCATGCCCAGAGAGTTCAAAATTCCGTATTTGAAGCAGATATAGATTATTCTGCCTTTTTAAAGTTAAAAAACCAGTTGGAAGAAATAATGGATCCGGGTATGGATAGTTTGAGATTCTATTATCTTGGAAATAACTGGCATCGGAAAGTTGAGCACATTGGTGTGAAAATTGGATATGACCCGGAAGGCAGCATAATAATATAAGAATACTTTAATGGCGAACCTTTAGTATGATCAAAATAGTAAAGAGGTTTACGCAAAATTTGATTGATCAGAAAGAAATTTTGCAGGATTTTTATATCCTGATTTCCGTCCCGAAACGAGATATAGCGTGACTGCAAAATCATAATACCTGATATTGCGGTCGCGCCCCGCGAGGGGCGTGTGAGTAGAAATATGAATTACAGCCATGTCATCAACCATAGCCTTCGTCGCGCCCCGCGAGGGGCGTGTGAGTAGAAATCGGCCTGCTGGAGCAGAACAAGCTCTTTGTATCGTCGCGCCCCGCGAGGGGCGTGTGAGTAGAAATCCGTATCTTCGCGATCTGGGGCTAACACCTGCTGGTCGCGCCCCGCGAGGGGCGTGTGAGTAGAAATCGGACACTGTTCGCCAAATGGCGTTAAGGGGAGGTCGCGCCCCGCGAGGGGCGTGTGAGTAGAAATATTTCTGCTTCGCCTGTCTGCGACTTCCGGGCAGTCGCGCCCCGCGAGGGGCGTGTGAGTAGAAATAGTCAATGTCGGCATTTCACCCCACGAACCAGGTCGCGCCCCGCGAGGGGCGTGTGAGTAGAAATGAAACCGGGAAAAGCTGGTATTTCCGTATACGCCTGGTCGCGCCCCGCGAGGGGCGTGTGAGTAGAAATACACACCTTCTAATAGTGGCTACTATGATGCAGGTCGCGCCCCGCGAGGGGCGTGTGAGTAGAAATAATTGTGACACTGGTGCCGGTGATTCGTGGTGGAACGTCGCGCCCCGCGAGGGGCGTGTGAGTAGAAATCCCTGTTTGTGTAGCTGCCAGTCTGAATCCGACCAGTCGCGCCCCGCGAGGGGCGTGTGAGTAGAAATCATATTCTCCAGTCTGCGGTGACTGTGGGCGAGGTCGCGCCCCGCGAGGGGCGTGTGAGTAGAAATCCTGTTTTGTCATCCGTCACCATCCCGCATCATGTCGCGCCCCGCGAGGGGCGTGTGAGTAGAAATCGGAATTTGAAGCGGAAAAGATAGCTGATAAAGGTCGCGCCCCGCGAGGGGCGTGTGAGTAGAAATCAAGAGAGCGTGTTTCAATCTGGGGATAGGTAGGTCGCGCCCCGCGAGGGGCGTGTGAGTAGAAATCTGTAATTCTCGCGGCGTCAGGGTTTCGATTTTGTCGCGCCCCGCGAGGGGCGTGTGAGTAGAAATTATCTGTAAAAGTAGCTTTGAATAACTCAACTGCGTCGCGCCCCGCGAGGGGCGTGTGAGTAGAAATGCCAATACTGCAGAGTCAAACGCAAAGGCATACGTCGCGCCCCGCGAGGGGCGTGTGAGTAGAAATATTAAATGCGGCTACTGCAGCCGCACCGATGGCGTCGCGCCCCGCGAGGGGCGTGTGAGTAGAAATGATCATCTCCGGGCAGCCGCACTCTGTAGGTATGGTCGCGCCCCGCGAGGGGCGTGTGAGTAGAAATTAGCTCCGATCCGTGCCAGCGGTAGGAGCTTCATGTCGCGCCCCGCGAGGGGCGTGTGAGTAGAAATCCCTAAAGGCCTTCATGATCTCGCCAGTAACCTCGTCGCGCCCCGCGAGGGGCGTGTGAGTAGAAATCGGACTGCGCAGATCTGAAATATGTGCGATCCATGTCGCGCCCCGCGAGGGGCGTGTGAGTAGAAATCGGCAATTTCAGCCAGCCGGAATCCGCAAACCAGTCGCGCCCCGCGAGGGGCGTGTGAGTAGAAATCGTTTTTTGTGTTTGCCTTGTCGGCAATCTTGGTCGCGCCCCGCGAGGGGCGTGTGAGTAGAAATGGTACAAATTTAAGCTGCCTAGTTGAAGGTTCTGTCGCGCCCCGCGAGGGGCGTGTGAGTAGAAATATTACTGCACTGCTGCCGATGGTCGCAATCGCGGTCGCGCCCCGCGAGGGGCGTGTGAGTAGAAATTTGGCGCCGGAGCACTGCTGATCGTGATAGGCGGTCGCGCCCCGCGAGGGGCGTGTGAGTAGAAATGCCCCTGAAGATACAGCGTATGAAAATGTGTGGGGTCGCGCCCCGCGAGGGGCGTGTGAGTAGAAATTTACAGTGAATTTTGTTGATCCGTTCGCGCTGTCGTCGCGCCCCGCGAGGGGCGTGTGAGTAGAAATACCTCAGATGAGCAGAACAAAATGGCCGGATATGGTCGCGCCCCGCGAGGGGCGTGTGAGTAGAAATTGACCGATCCGGTAATTCCGGACGCCTGCCTGGTCGCGCCCCGCGAGGGGCGTGTGAGTAGAAATTTGACCGCGGCGGATGAAGCTAAGGAGGCCGGAAAAGTCGCGCCCCGCGAGGGGCGTGTGAGTAGAAATAGTGATACGGCAAACACCGTAAATGGTGGGATAAGGTCGCGCCCCGCGAGGGGCGTGTGAGTAGAAATAAACTCAGCCCTTCCCCTCAGCTGGGACAATATTGTCGCGCCCCGCGAGGGGCGTGTGAGTAGAAATGCTGAAATGCTGCAGGATCTCCGCGGGCCGGATGGTCGCGCCCCGCGAGGGGCGTGTGAGTAGAAATATTCGTTAAACAGTTTCCATTACCAACATATCCGTCGCGCCCCGCGAGGGGCGTGTGAGTAGAAATTCCGATAACAGCCGGTTATTCAGCCGGTACCGGTCGCGCCCCGCGAGGGGCGTGTGAGTAGAAATTCGGCTATGGGCAGAGGTATCGGATATGCCATGTCGCGCCCCGCGAGGGGCGTGTGAGTAGAAATTTGTAGATGAAACCGGCAGAGAGACTGAAACTGTCGCGCCCCGCGAGGGGCGTGTGAGTAGAAATGTGATAAAGAGCATTCCTTCTTCGCACTCCTGGTCGCGCCCCGCGAGGGGCGTGTGAGTAGAAATACCAATACCACGAACGGCAAACGGTCAATATCTTGTCGCGCCCCGCGAGGGGCGTGTGAGTAGAAATTTATATTAGTTGCAGGCGTAGGTCCCGCCCTTGGTCGCGCCCCGCGAGGGGCGTGTGAGTAGAAATGAAGACATTGAAGATCTGTACGCACCGTATAAGGTCGCGCCCCGCGAGGGGCGTGTGAGTAGAAATTGCTCGACGCTCTCAAAGGTGGCAATGTCCATCATGTCGCGCCCCGCGAGGGGCGTGTGAGTAGAAATGACCATGTTGCTTTCGTCCAAAAGCCAGTCAAAGTCGCGCCCCGCGAGGGGCGTGTGAGTAGAAATGTTCAAACGAGAAGTCGCACATCTGCAGAAAAAGTCGCGCCCCGCGAGGGGCGTGTGAGTAGAAATCGCCATTCGTTCGCTTTGATCGGTGAAAAATTATGTCGCGCCCCGCGAGGGGCGTGTGAGTAGAAATTTCAATCGGGACCGGTCGCACCCCGTAAGCTGGTCGCGCCCCGCGAGGGGCGTGTGAGTAGAAATGGATGAAGTGATCAAAGACATCAAAGATCACGGGTCGCGCCCCGCGAGGGGCGTGTGAGTAGAAATGATATCAGACGCCACAAAAACCTTGGTTTCCCTGGTCGCGCCCCGCGAGGGGCGTGTGAGTAGAAATTCATAGTTGTCCGTTTGCTTTGATTCAGCGAAAGTCGCGCCCCGCGAGGGGCGTGTGAGTAGAAATGTTACCATTTGCATCAAAAAATGCCGGATGTAAGTCGCGCCCCGCGAGGGGCGTGTGAGTAGAAATGCCGATTGATTTCCACGTATGTCCTGCATCATGTCGCGCCCCGCGAGGGGCGTGTGAGTAGAAATCAGGATGAAATCCTTCTGGTTGTCGCTGAGTCCGTCGCGCCCCGCGAGGGGCGTGTGAGTAGAAATATCAATCCGAACGATCAGGATGCGATGAACCTGGTCGCGCCCCGCGAGGGGCGTGTGAGTAGAAATATGTGCGGTTACAAAATATTCTGGTAAATCTTTGTCGCGCCCCGCGAGGGGCGTGTGAGTAGAAATTCATGTTACGGCTTACAGACTGTTTCTTAACGCGTCGCGCCCCGCGAGGGGCGTGTGAGTAGAAATTGAAGGCTTCCATTGCCTTCTGCGTTTTATCAAGTCGCGCCCCGCGAGGGGCGTGTGAGTAGAAATTCGTGTATTTGTCGAACGCATTTGATTTAATTGGTCGCGCCCCGCGAGGGGCGTGTGAGTAGAAATCGCAATCATTGCATCTACATTATCCAGTCTTGGTCGCGCCCCGCGAGGGGCGTGTGAGTAGAAATATCCGACGCAGTTGATAAAACGCAGAAGGCAATGGTCGCGCCCCGCGAGGGGCGTGTGAGTAGAAATAGCGATATCTGCACCAAGTGTTTTTACGTCATTGTCGCGCCCCGCGAGGGGCGTGTGAGTAGAAATGCCGATCGCGGATCCGGCATCCTCAAACGATACCGTCGCGCCCCGCGAGGGGCGTGTGAGTAGAAATCTGGAGCAGAGGCTTCACGGAACCATTGATTATGTCGCGCCCCGCGAGGGGCGTGTGAGTAGAAATGGAAATATTTCTACCACATACGAAAACACGCTGGATCGTCGCGCCCCGCGAGGGGCGTGTGAGTAGAAATTTTACTTCTTCCCTGCGATCCTTGCCCTCAAAAAGTCGCGCCCCGCGAGGGGCGTGTGAGTAGAAATCCTATTGAACCTGGAACCGGAACCTACAACCCGGTCGCGCCCCGCGAGGGGCGTGTGAGTAGAAATCGGATTTTGTCGACAAGTATTGGCTATGCCTGCGTCGCGCCCCGCGAGGGGCGTGTGAGTAGAAATTCCGATAACAGCCGGTTATTCAGCCGGTACCGAAGGTCGCGCCCCGCGAGGGGCGTGTGAGTAGAAATCCTAAACCTATATAGGGTGATTGAACCCAATATCGTCGCGCCCCGCGAGGGGCGTGTGAGTAGAAATGAAATGTCTTTCTTTCCCGTTTATTTTCATGCCAGTCGCGCCCCGCGAGGGGCGTGTGAGTAGAAATTTTCATTCACCGGTTCGGTTTTTACCGTCTGCCGTCGCGCCCCGCGAGGGGCGTGTGAGTAGAAATCTGCGTCACCGCCGCCGACAACATTAGGGTTAAAAGTCGCGCCCCGCGAGGGGCGTGTGAGTAGAAATGAAATTATTTTATGCCGGTTTTATTTTCGTACGAGTCGCGCCCCGCGAGGGGCGTGTGAGTAGAAATTGATACCGTTGACTTCGCGTCATTCGCCGTATTGTCGCGCCCCGCGAGGGGCGTGTGAGTAGAAATCTTTCTCCGTGGCCATTTTGTCAGCCTGATCTTGTCGCGCCCCGCGAGGGGCGTGTGAGTAGAAATAGGATACAACCGGACCAGATGGTTTAGGCGGCATGTCGCGCCCCGCGAGGGGCGTGTGAGTAGAAATTGAATACGCTCAGTGACCAGATCAGCCAGCTCCTGTCGCGCCCCGCGAGGGGCGTGTGAGTAGAAATTTCGATTCTCCAAGTCCGATGCTGTCGTACCTGTCGCGCCCCGCGAGGGGCGTGTGAGTAGAAATTGTGATGCACTCAGGTTTTGCACGCTTTCAAGATGTCGCGCCCCGCGAGGGGCGTGTGAGTAGAAATCTTTTTTAAAATGCAACCATAGGCCGAGTGCATCGTCGCGCCCCGCGAGGGGCGTGTGAGTAGAAATGTTGTATCACGAAAATCGTAAAAATTGAAGGAGGGTCGCGCCCCGCGAGGGGCGTGTGAGTAGAAATAGTCTCCCAGTCATATATTGGTGATGCTGAATAGTCGCGCCCCGCGAGGGGCGTGTGAGTAGAAATGCGCTGTTCAAAGCATTTATTGAGGCAGCCGGAGCGTCGCGCCCCGCGAGGGGCGTGTGAGTAGAAATCTCACTAGCCTGATTATTCGCGTAAAAAGTGTTATTGTCGCGCCCCGCGAGGGGCGTGTGAGTAGAAATTTCTCTCCATGTCTGTGTCATAGATATCAGTTACAGTCGCGCCCCGCGAGGGGCGTGTGAGTAGAAATTGAATACGCTCAGTGACCAGATCAGCCAGCTCCTGTCGCGCCCCGCGAGGGGCGTGTGAGTAGAAATATCGGTAATGAAGAAGGGAGCACGATAGGTGACTGTCGCGCCCCGCGAGGGGCGTGTGAGTAGAAATCCGCGTACAGATCGTGGAGCAGACGGCTTCGGAAGCACAGTTGCGCCCCACGAGGGGGGTGTGAGTAGTGCAAGCCCGCGGCGGCGGGTTTGGATGCCGCGGCGGGAGTTTTGGACAACAGTGAAGGCTTATGCTGCGTCTTGTCATGTACCAAAGTAAGTTCGCGGCGGGAAATTTTAAAAAAGATGGGATGATTTCACTTTTTTCAGATCATTATGGCAAAAAAATCTGAATTGATATATAATGATGCACGAAATTGGGAAGGGTAGAGATTGGAATCTGACTGCTTTTGTTTTGAACGGAGGTATTTGCTGTTATGGAATCGTTACTTACGCTTTCAGTTGCCTTAATGGCGGGTTTGATGATGACCCGTGTGTTTAAGCTGCTGGGATGGAATTTCCCTGATGTGACGGCGTTTCTGATTGCCGGCGTTCTGGTGGGTCCGTTTTGTCTGGGACGCCTCGGCGTGGACGGAATTGGCTTTACGTCGCTGCAGAAGGTAGATGCAATGGACATCATCACGAATACAGCGCTCGGCTTCATCGCCTTTTCGATCGGCAATGAATTCCGTCTTTCTCAGATGAAGGATATCGGCAGGCAGGCGCTGGTAATCGGCTGCATTCAGTCTGTATTTGCAGCAATTCTGGTTGATGTTGTATTAATCGGCCTTCATTTTGCGCTTGGAGATAAACTTCCGATCACAGCTGCTATTGTTCTTGGTGCCATCGCATCGGCAACAGCCCCGGCAGCTACCCTGATGGTTGTCCGTCAGTATAAGGCGAAAGGCCCGGTTACATCCCTGCTGCTGCCGATTGTTGCGCTGGATGATGCAGTCGGTCTGGTTGTATTTGCCGTTTCTTTTGGAATTGCACAGGCCATCCAGGGAGGACAGCTGAACGTAATCACCGTTGTCGTAAACCCGATTCTGGAAATTGTATTCTCATTGCTGCTGGGCGGCCTGATGGGGGCTTTGCTGACACAGATCGAGAAACTTTTCTATTCCAATTCCAACCGTCTTTCCATGTCCATCGCATTTGTGCTGATGACCATCGCACTTTCAAACCTGAAGTTTGATTTTGGCGAAGTTGAAATCGGATTTTCATCATTACTTGTCTGCATGATGCTTGGAACCGTGTTCTGCAATATGTGTTCATATTCTGCAGATATCATGAGCCGGGCTGACCGCTGGACAGCACCGCTGTTCGCAGCCTTCTTTGTCATCAGCGGCGCCGGGCTTGACCTGAGTGTATTCCGCTATCCGTTTATGATCGCCATTGGTGTAGTTTATATTCTGGCCAGATCCTTCGGAAAATACGTCGGCGCAAGCGCAAGTGCAAAAGCCATGGGATGCGATCACAATGTTGTTAAATATCTGGGTATCACCCTGCTTCCGCAGGCCGGTGTGGCACTGGGCATGGTAGTAACGGCACAGAGCCTGGGCAGCGAGGACGGCTCCCTGATCCGCAACGTTATTTTGTTCAGTGTTCTGATCTATGAGATGGTAGGTCCGATGCTTACCAAGATGGCTCTTTCGGCAGCCGGAGAAATCGAAGCTCCGAAGTCCGAGACGGAAAACAGAGCAAGATTCCAGCATCGCGCATAATCGTCACGAGAGCACCGGATTTATATTCCAGAATAAAAGAGGAGAAGCAGCCTGCTGTACAAAGACTGCTTCTCTTTTTTTCTTTTTTTATATTTGTACAGTTTCCAAAGCCTGCTCCACATGGTATATATTATGGATATGATTTCAGACAGCCTGGTGTTTATGATTTGCAGTGTGAAAGAAAGCAGACACTTTCACCACGGTCTGCGCCGCCGGTTGAGGCGGCACAATGGGGATTGACAGGAGATTGATATGAGAAATTCCGGGAAAAAGAGAAAAGGCAAAAAGGTCTTCCGAACGGTTCTGATTATTCTGCTTATTATTCTGGCGGCGGGGGCTTGGATAGCCAGAAAAAGGGGAGTTTTTGACGGATCCGAAAGCGTTTCACAAAACGGTTTTTTACAGTATCGCAGCGCCGGAAGTATGGAGCAGCTGAAGACGGAGAAGGTTTCCCGCGGAAGTATCCGGTCCGTAGCGGAAGGCGACGGCATGATCGAGGGAGCGGACAGCCAGGTTTTTACGGCGG
>Ga0256404_1013039_pt1 | contig 10631 bp, 9 predicted proteins | sample RumenRJG_01DNA_FD_185990 | JGI IMG/M metagenome (GOLD analysis project Ga0256404, IMG submission 185990) | Bovine rumen microbial communities from Lethbridge, Alberta, Canada - RJG_01 | ecosystem: Host-associated > Mammals > Digestive system > Stomach > Rumen | place: Canada: Alberta | collected...
ATATAAAGATGATCCAAAACCTCTTAAATTTAATATAAAATTTGCAGATGGAAAAGTTCACAACATTACATTCTAAAATATGTTATTTATAACAGAATCTAAGATAATTATAAAAATTAAAAAACACTGGTCGGGAATCCCGACCGGTGTTTTTGTTTGTATTTGTTACTACGATTAACCAAACAATTTGAAGTCTGATTGAACGTTGCTGTTTCTTTCTTGTTTCAAAGAATCGATTTCTGTCTTGATTGCGGTTACCTCTGCTTGTAATGCCTGAATTTCCTGGTCTAACATAGATTCTTGCATTGATAATGCTTTTAGTTCACTTTGACTTTCCAGTTCGAGTCTTTCTTTGTCCCTAGATTCAGCTTTTGTTAAAGCACCTTCTTTACCTGATATCTCGTCTTTGAAGCCCTGGTACATATTTTGCGCAGCTGTCCTATTGCTTTTATATATATCATTAGCATCTTCAAATCTTCTATCTTGCTCAGAGTCATAAATCTCTTTTGCAGCTTCATAGTATTTATCTTTTAGAGCTTCTTTTTCTTCAGTCAACCATTCACCGGCACATTTATCTTCCCATTCTTGTTCAGCTTCTCGTTTCTTATCTTCCCATTCTTTATGAGCTTTATTATATGCCTCTTTATCTGGAACGGTTACTTGAACTTCTTTACCTTTTTCATCTTTTTGTGTTTCTGTCTTAGTATAAGCACTTTGTTGTGGCTCTGCACCATAATCTGCCTCAGTAGGTTTTGGGTGTTTTAAAGATACATTAGTCGTTGCTTCATTAATTAAAGTTGGGTTTGCAAGAATTTCTGGATCTGTAAGCCCTACAGTGTTATGATCACCATATGCATAATCACCTGCACCTTTTTCTGGCTTGAATTGTTTATCAAAATTTGTCAAAAACTCTGAAAGAGCTGGGCTTGGATTGTTCTTATCACTAAAATTTACAGGATCAATACCAGGCCATATCGTTACGCTTTTGTAATCACCTGACAACTGTTCATGCAAAGCATCATACTTGTCCATAATTGACAAAGTTTGATTATTTTTATCAATTGTATGTTGTGAGGACTGTTGAGCAAGATCGAATTTTGACTCTGTTTTGGTTTCTAATTCAAACTCTGTGGTATAATACCTTGCGATTAAACTGTTTAACCTCGCGGTGTTTTGTGCTACATCTAACATAATTAACCTCCTTTTTTTTTGCTAAAACTAGCTGCTACTACTATCTACATCATGTATATCGGCAACTTCGCATGAAAACTTTAATTTCCATGCTTATTCTGCTTTACATTTTGTTACACAAAATTAGGATGCTCTCTTTCATAAACACATGAATGCTTTACACGTGCAAGATAACACAAAAATATTGGTTTGTCAAGTGTTTGTGCTAATTATTTCTTGCAATTAAAGATTATAAGGCGTAGAAAAGCAGAAATTACCCTTATTTAACCAAATAAACAAGTTATATTAATCAAATAGCTTTCTCATGCAACATAAAAAATTAATAACAATAAATAAAAAATATGAAAAATTTTATGAGTAATGAAAAAGAAACCACGCAAAATAACAAAAGATTTTTTGATAAAAAAAGGGGACATATAGATTGTCATTATTTGCCAAAAGGCATATTAATGAATAGTGATAAACGAATGTATGTAGTTGGTGTAATAGATGATTGTAGTAGAGTTGCTTGGTGTGAATTAACAGATGATATACAAGGTTTAACCGTAATGTTTGCAATAATGCGTTGTTTAAAAGCATTAAAAGCAAATTATGGAATAGAATTTAGAGAAGTTTTAACTGATAATGATCCTGAGTTTGGTGGAGGAAGTCAGACAAACAACAATCAAATGACATAACCTGTAAAGAGATTATTTTATGAAATGGGAATAAAACACCGAATAAAGCCATATAGACCACAAACGAATGGTAAAATAGAGCGTTTTGAGCGAGCATTGGAAGAAGATTTTGTAGAAGAAACAGTATTTGAAACTAGAGAAGAATTAGAAGAAGAACTTCTCAAATACATAGTTTATTACAATGAATACAGACCGCATCAAGGAATTGATGAAATGAAACCTGCAGAACTCTGCAAAAAAGATTAGGTAATAATGAATAGAATTTGTAACAATTTTTGTCATCGAATTATGTAACATATACAAGTATGACAGACAGAAAAAGTCGTCCTTGTATATGTTACATAATTCGTCATTTTCATAAATTCATACTTCATATATATGATATAATACAGTATATGTTGACATTTAACCTTATTATATTATAATTTGAAGTATAGATAATTAAAGAGGGAGATAACATGATTTATTTCTTACATGATGCAATGAAAATGGTCTTGAGAAAAAAAGCTAAACCAATGACACCTAAAGAAATCTCTGACATCATAAGTACAACTAAAATTTTTGTAAATGTAGACGGAACATCTGTATCTGAAACAGACGTACTCATGAGAGCACTTTTACATCCTGAGATATTTAAAGTTGATTATGAAAATAAAAATATGATTTCATTTAATCCTTCTTATAAAGAAGCTAAACCAGAATCAGATTCAGAATCAGGAAATAAATTCAAATTATAAAATATAATTTCATAATTATGCAGTATAATAGCTATATTAGCATATTACAAAAAGAGGTTGTCCATGTTTTTTGGACATCCTCTTTTTTATTTGTATTCTCTCTAATTATTACAATAAAAAACAATGGATTGCAATGCTCTTTACAGTCGCTTGCAACAACGACAGCATGACAATTGTCTAAACTAATTTTCTAAAAATAATTTTTATTTACATATTGTTTAATACAACTTTGTCGAATTTATTTTTATAAAAATCTATGTTTATATTCAGTTTTTTACCTATTTCCAATAACATTGATACTAACTTTTTATCAGCATTACTTTTTGATTCTGAATAGTTATCAATTAATATACCTAATGTATGGAAAACTTTTGTAAAAAATAAATTTTGTGCTTCGGATATTTCAACTTTCAAATCTAATTTTTCAATAAAATCAAAAATTTCCAATGTTGCGGCTGCCTGATGTATTTCAATCGAATTAGCTATTCTTATTATATTTTGAAGTAATTTTTTACTAAACATTTTACTTGTTTGTGTTTTATCAATTTCAATTCCCAATTGTTTTGCTTCAAAATTTATATCAGCCGCATGTTGAATTATTTCTTCATCAACAAAACCTTTAGAACCATTCATTAAGTTGTTAAATTCTCTGGCTAAAGTATAACCTGCCGCAAGTTTAAATTCATCAGGAACGCTCAAGCCCAATGATTGCATGTGGTAAATAGGTGCTTTACCTTCATTATAAATTTCTTCATAAGTTGCAGCTAATTTATCCATTTTGTCTTTTAACATTATTTCTAGTATTTTACGACGTTCTTCTATAAATATATCTTTTAATGTAAAATATTCCTTACCAAAGTTGTCATCTATGGCTCTTATTGTTTCTGTTAAAGGATTTAACATAAAGTTTCTTACAAGTTCTTTTTGAAGCTTTATAAAATCTTCTTCGTTAGTAAAGTTTTTAATTGCACAATGGAAATCACCTTCTTGGTATTGTAAAAGAACAAAAGCCAAATCAGATTTTTCTAATGTTACTTTTGATAAAACTTCGATATGTCCTATAACAAAATTTGTATTACTTTGTTGAACTTTTTTATAAGATAATTTTTTAATTTTATAACAGTAAATATCTTCTTCGTCATCAAAATCTTGATATAACGAACTAATTGCCCATAAAGAAGCGATTTGCCTTGTCGTTACAATAGATGGTTTAACAAATCTGTTATATATATCTTTACTATTACCATATTCTTTTATATTACTTTGAGCATTACTTAAAATATCAAGAAATTTTGTTTCAAAATCCTTATCCGTAAAATCTGAAGCAAGCTGAATGGCACGAGCGGCATATTTCATTATTTGAATTGTTTCAATACCTGATATTTCAGAGAAAAACCAACCGCAGCTTGTATACATTAACATTGTTTGACGTACTATTTCTAACAACTTCATACCATTTACCTTATCTTCATAAGATAAATCAGGTAAAAAGTTTTCTTTTTGGAAATTTTTAATTACTCTTTCCGACCTGTCAAGAATAACTGATATATATTTATTTCTAACATCCCAAGGATTATATGCAAAATATTTTTTACCCTCTGTTTCAAAAAGAACAGACATTTCATCTCTTATATAATCTAATGCCTCTCTCAGAGGTTTTCTCCATTTTTGATTCCATCCCGGTTGAGCACCTGTAGAGCATCCGCAATCTTCTTTCCAGCGTCCTACACCATGGCTGCAGCTCCAAGAAGATGCAGGTTTAATCTCAACTTCCCAATCAGGTTGATTTTTAGCCAAATATTCCGAATAATTGGTAAGTATAAATCCGTCATCTTTTGCTTTAACCTTTACAGCATACGCTAATGCCATATCACCAAATTTTGTATGGTGTCCGTAAGATTCACCATCAGTCGCAATATTTACAAGTTGGTTATAATTTCTCGAATAAGATATACCCTCTTTTAACCTTTTTACAAATTTATTACCATCGGTTAAAAGTTCATCAAATGCAACAGATTGAGATATAGCACCGTCATAGAAAAATAAATCAATATATTTTCCAGGTGCAGATTTTATATAATATCTGTAAGAACGAGCAGGATCAATATTACCCCAGCTTACATCCTGCCAATTATCTTCTTTTATCGGTTTTACTCTTGCTGCCTGAAAAGGTGAAAGGATAGTAAATTTTATATTATTTTCTGCTAAAACTCGCAACGTATCATCATCAACTGCTGCTTCTGCTAACCACATACCCTCAGGATGCCTTCCAAAACGGTATATAAAGTCTTGTATTCCCCATTTTACCTGAGTTTGTTTATCATTTTCATTTGCTAAAGGCATAATCATGTGATTATAAACTTGAGCAATAGCATTTCCATGCCCGTCATGTTCTAATACACTTTTAATATCAGCTTTTATTATTCTATCGTATGTATGAGGAGCAAATTTTTCCATCCAAGATAAGAGCGTAGGACCAAAATTAAAATTTATATACTCATAATTATTTACAACATCAAGTATTTTATTTCTATTATCTACAATTTTTGATACAGAGTTAGGATTATAACACTCTTTACAGACTCTTTCATTCCAATCGTGCATTGGTTTTGCACTATCTTGTAATTCTATTGCTTCCAGCCATGGATTTTCTCTAGGCGGTTGATAAAAGTGTCCATGTATTGTTAAGTATGTCTTATTTCCCATAATAATTAAACTCCGATTTTTAATATTTATATAATACCACATACATAATGCAAAAATCTAATTTGTTTAAAAAAAATATATCAAACAGACTATTATTATTTACACTCAAAAAATAAACCATGTTATAATATTTTATGTATTATAGAATTTAAACAATTTTAATATAAAATGAGTATTTTATTATTTAATCCTGTCATTATATCAGTAGTTTTATTATGTATATTTTGTCTTTTGGGCATAAATGTATTACTTGCAATTATGTTATCTGCTATTATTGCAGGTTTGATAAGCGGTATGCCTATCAGTAAAACTATGGAAATATTTATATCAGGTATGGGCGGAAACTCTGAAACCGCTTTAAGCTACATTCTATTGGGAACATTTGCAGCAGCCATGACACATACCGGTTTAACTACTATTTTGGCTAAAAAAATTGCTTCAATAATAAGAGAAAAAAAGATAATACTTATATCTATAATTACACTTATAGCTGTATTTTCTCAAAACTTAATTCCTGTTCATATTGCATTTATTCCAATATTAATACCACCCCTATTAGGAATTATGAATAAATTAAACATTGATAGACGTTCTGTTGCATGTGCTTTGGCATTTGGTTTAAAGGCACCATATATAGCAATTCCTGCCGGATTTGGTCTTATATTTCAGGGTTTAATAGCAGAAAATATGACACTCAACGGAATGAATGTTTTACGAAGCGATATTTGGAAATCCACCTGGTTTTTGGGATTAGCCATGTTTGTAGGACTTTTGATTGCAATTTTTATATCCTACAAAAAACCAAGAATATATAATAACTGTTCTATTAAAGAAAATTCTTTAGAAACAGCAGATAACAATGCACTAAAATTAAATAAAAACCATTATATTACTTTATTTGGTGCTTTAGCTACTTTTATTGTTCAATTATTAACAAAATCTTTACCGCTTGGAGCTCTTATCGGATTAGGCATTATATTCGGAGGAAAAGCTGTAAGTCATAAAAATATGGATAAACTAATTAATGAAGGTATTGGTTTAATGGGATATGTTGCATTTGTAATGCTTGTTGCAGCCGGCTATGCCCTTGTATTACAAAAAACAAATGGTATAGATACATTAATTAATTCACTTTTACCTTTTATGCAGAACAGTAAATTAATAGCGGTATCTTTAATGTTATTAACCGGATTATTCATATCAATCGGTATAGGTACTTCTTTTGGAACTATACCTATATTAGCAGTTTTATTTGTACCTTTATTTATAAAACTCGGATTTTCGCCTACAGTTTCAATAGTAATTCTGGCAGCAGCAGCAGCTTTAGGTGATGCCGGTTCTCCTGTTTCCGATACTACTTTAGGCCCTACATCCGGACTTAATGCGGACGGACAGCATAACCATATAAAAGATACTTGTTTACCGACATTTTTACACTTTAATATACCTTTGATTTTATTTGCCATTCTAGCCATATACATTTTTTAGAGGTACTTGTGTTAATAAATATAAAACAAATGTAAACAAATTGGATATGTCATTTTTAGTATGTATAATAATAAAAAAAGAGGTATAAATTTTAATGGAAAAAGTATTAGAAAAGAGATATGCAGTAAAAGGAATAGATTTTAACTGCGATTTAGCACAAAGTTTTGGTATATATAAAAATGACTCGGAATTTGAACTTTTGGATTATGTAAGTTCAGCAAATATTTCTTGCGGTTTTCATGCAGGTGATCCTGTCATAATTAAAAATGCAATATTAAAAGCAAAAGAGAAAAATATTGTAATAGGAGCTCATATAGGTTATGACGATATACAGGGTTTTGGTTACAGAAAAATGCAATTATCAGAAGATGAATTAAACGCACTTGTTATATATCAGGTAGGTGCATTAATGTCATTTGCAAAATCATTCGGGCTTGAAATAGAATATGTAAGACCTCACGGTGCAATGTATAAACAAGCGGCAACAGATTTTACATTTGCATGTAACATTATTAAGGCAATGAAACAATGTTCAAAATGGCTTACATACTATGGAGCTGCAGGTGATACTACCGTAAAAGCCGCAGAATTTTGTGAAGTAAATTATGCACAAGAAATATTTTTAAATAAAACTTATAATATAGACGGAACTGTTGATTTTGATATTGACGATAATTCTAATTATGATTTTAATATAAATAGGTTAAAAAACTACTTATATACTAGCGAAATTGATAATAAAGAAAAAGGTAAAACAAAAATCACAGCTGATACAATTCATTTTTCAAATACATTTGAAAATTCTGCTGATATTATAAAAGATGCAAATTTGTTGATAAAACCTGAACCTGTTAATTACTTAAAAGTAAAATCATCAGGTTGGGCTGAATAGTGAAAGAAAGTAAAAAAGATGAATAAGATAAAAAACACTTTTAAAGATAAAATGAAAGAAGCAATTTGGCTGCTTCCAGGATTAGAAGTAAAACGCTGGTTTGCGTTAATTTTTATAGGTTCTTTATTTATAACTATAGGATTAATGATATTTTTTGATTTACGTCCTGTATATTTTATCATGGAATTTATACGAAAAATAGCAATGACATTCCCTACAGACATTTTAGCTATTTTTATGACTGTATTTGGTGTATATTTATTTTTTAAGGGCTGGCAAAAAACTAATGTATCTATGTTAGATATACATAATGGTAAAGCTGAAGAAACTATTTTAGAAACATTATACCGAAGAAGAAAATTAAACAGAGGTCCAAAGATTGTTGCAATTGGTGGTGGTACAGGACTATCAATGTTATTAAGAGGTATAAAAAGAATTACCAATAATATAACTGCCGTTGTAACCGTTGGTGATGATGGCGGAAGTTCCGGAAGATTAAGAGAAGAAATGGGCGTATTACCTCCCGGAGATATAAGAAACTGTATAGCAGCATTAGCTGATGATGAAGATTTGATTACAAAACTTTTTCAATACCGTTTTAATTCAGGTGAAGGTTTAAAAGGACATAGTTTTGGTAATCTGTTTTTAACTGCATTGTGTTCTATAACCGGTGATATGTATCGTGCAGTAAAAGAATCTTCAAATGTACTTTCAATCAGAGGAAGGGTACTACCGTCAACATTGGATAATATGCGTTTAGCCGCAGAATTTGAAGATGGTCGTATTATTCATGGTGAATCCGCTATTCCTGAAGCACATGGTAAAATCAAAAGGTTATTTACCGAACCATCCGATTGTAAACCATTAGAAGATGTACTAACCGCAATAAAACATGCCGATTTAATTATATTAGGGCCGGGCAGTCTTTATACAAGTGTTATACCTAACTTACTTGTAAAAGAAATTGCTAATGCCGTAATTAAATCTAATGCAAAAAGAATTTATGTATGCAATGTCATGACACAACCGGGAGAAACTGATGAATATAAAGTTTCTGACCACTTAGAGGCATTATATAAACATGCCGGTAGTGATAAATTAGTTGATGCAGTATTAGTTAATAAGTCATTACCTAAAAATATGTCCGATAATTATGAAAAATGCGGTCAATTACCTGTTATTTTAGACAAACAAAATATTAATGTAGATATTGTTCAAAAAAATCTTATTGAAGAAAACAAAGAGGGATTAGTAAGACACAGTTCACACAGAGTAGCAAGAGCAATTTATTATTGGTATAGAAAATCCCAAAGAGGTAATAAGTAAATTATGAAATTAATAAAATATATTATAAAGGGAACATTTTCACTTTTAAAATTAGTACAATTTTTATTGTTTATGCTTGCCGGTTTGACAACAATATATTTTATTCTTTCAACATTACAATATAACTTGCCTGCAACAGCAAATGATTTTTTTAGAACAATTTATGAAATACAAAAGTCTATTTTCGCTCCAAGTTGGATACATATTGCTAATGTTGATTTTACTTTAATTTTATTTGCATTAGAAGTAATTGTATTTTCATTTCTTTTGTTCTTTGCAGAAGATTTTGTTTTGAGTTTAGAAAAATCTTTTGATAGAGTACAATTGTATAACCATAAGGAAAGTGAAAAAAGATTTAATAAAAAATTAAGTAAGAATGTTAAAAAAAATTTAAAACAAAAAGATATAAAATTAGTAGGTGCATTTAATATTATTTTAAAAAATGCCGGACTAGTACGCATTGAAAATGAAGTATTAGAAGATGCTACTCTAAAATACAACTTAAAATTAGGTAAATTATTAAAGCAGAGCTTTAATATTGATCTTCGTAAAGATAATAACATGTTTATCATATCTACGGAAGATTTTAAAAATGTTGATGAAATCCTTGATACAATTTATAAATATGGGATAAATGCAAAAGCAGATGCTAAAAAGAATAATTATTATTTAGAAATTTATTCTGCAATAAGCATTACATATAAAAAAGATACTTTTGCAGATTTTATACCTGTACTCAAAAAACTTATGGAATTATCAAGTGCAAATAAAACAACTACAAAAGCAGATTTTAAATTAGAATATGAAGCTTTAAGCAAACAATCATTTGACTTTTCATCTATGGGAAATTATTTTATTGCTGATAAAATGGAAGAAATATTTTATACAGAGAGAAAACAATAATTTATAAAATACATACAAAAACTGTCCGAATTAATTCAGACAGTTTTTGTTTAATTATATTTTAAAATTTAATTTTTATTTTTTAAATCCAAATATAGCTGCACCCAAAGCTAATAATGGAGTTGCTACCGCTACAACATTTCCTAATATTTTGCTTGCTTTAGAACCGGTAGTTTGTCTTGTGCCTTCTATCATTGCGATATTTTCATCAGCTGTTGTTCTGTTTGAAAGTCCGAATGATAAAACTTGTTTGATACCTGATACAAATGAGCTTGAAGAATTTGCTCTTATATCATCAGTGATATAAGTACCTGTAACTTGAGTGTACATTTGTTCTGCATAAGCTTTCAATTTTGCTTGTTTTTGTTCATCAGACATACCTTGAAGTTGAGAACCATATTGTGCTTCTACTGAACGTAAAAGTTTTTTGTATTCTGTTTTGATATTATCTTGATTATTAGCTTTTATTTGACTGTTTAATACTTGTATTTGTCTTTGTATATCAGAGTTTTGAGATGCAATTTGGAATTGAGCATTGTTCTGGTTTTGGAACATTTGAACTTGTCTGTTTATTCCAAAATTATCCCATCTCTGCATATTTTGCATTTGAGCTTGCTGCATTTGCTGCCATTGTTCAGTATTACCATTCAACAGACCAAATGTTCCAAGTCCCATATATCCATTCATTGGAGTCATGTACGGAGAACTAAT
>Ga0256404_1013042_pt1 | contig 10629 bp, 10 predicted proteins | sample RumenRJG_01DNA_FD_185990 | JGI IMG/M metagenome (GOLD analysis project Ga0256404, IMG submission 185990) | Bovine rumen microbial communities from Lethbridge, Alberta, Canada - RJG_01 | ecosystem: Host-associated > Mammals > Digestive system > Stomach > Rumen | place: Canada: Alberta | collected...
TATTCGGATATGCCGCTGCAGATGATTACCGGAGTCGGCCTCACTTTGTTTGTTATTACGCTGATTATGGCTGCCGTGCTGATCGTGCGGCTGATCATCGGATGCCCGGCGACAGCCGTGATGGGCCTGGTTCTTATTGAAATGTTCATCGGGGCCGTGCTGATGATTGCGCTGGGGATCATCGGCTACTACCTTGCCCGCATTTACCGGGAGGTGCAGGCAAGACCGAGGTACATTATTGCAACGAAAATCTGACCCAGCCGGGAGCGCTTGAGTATTGCCGGGTTTAGAAAGGATAATGCATGTTTGAATGGATTAAGAAGATGTTTTTCAAATGCTACAATAACCGCGTGCTCCGCTATATTTTTTACGGAGGGCTTGCCACACTGGTAAATCTTGGAGTTTATAATCTCCTTCGTTCGGCGGTGCCGGGCATGCCGTACATGGCAGCCAGTGTCCTGTCCATTGCTGCGGCTATTGTATTTGCCTACTTTACAAATTCACGCTTCGTATTCTGCTCTAACTCACGCGGACTGAAGCAGCGTTTTCCTGAGTTTGTAAAATTCGTTACCGCCCGGCTTTCCACACTTGTCATTGAGGTCGGCGGGCAGGCGCTGCTGGTTGAGCAGGCACATATGAACGACCGCTGGGCTAAATTTCTGATCCAGTTTATTGTGCTGGCGCTGAACTATGTTTTTAGCAAATTTCTAATTTTTACAAGGAAGAACACTTCAGGAAAAGCGGCAGACACGGAAAAACAGAATACTTCCCGGTGAATACAGCCGTATAGAATAGGGGCTGTCGCTGATAGACGGCCGTTTACTGCATCGGTAAGACCGGCGGATAATGCCGGCGTGCGGATGTACGGCATGCTTATGAAAAGAGAGGAGACCTTCAGTCAATATGGATGGCAGGATGAATAAAAATCCGGAAGTGCTTGTATCTGTGGTCATGCCGGTTTACAATGCCGAAAAATATCTTCGTCCATGTCTTGATTCCGTGGTTCATCAGACCCTGGAGAATCTTGAAATTATCTGTGTGGATGACGGCTCAACGGACAGCTCACTGAAGATCCTGGAAGAATACGCAGCAAAAGATCCGCGTATAACGATTCTGCAGCAGAAAAATCAGTACGCCGGTGTGGCGCGCAACAACGGAATGGCGCATGCGCACGGAAAATACATCATCTTCTGGGATGCGGATGATTATTTTGACACCTGTGCGCTGGAAAAGCTGACAGCGCAGGCGGAAAAGCATCAGGCGCAGATTACCATTTGCGGAGCTGACAGCTTCGACGATGAAAATAAAATACTGCTTCCGACGGAACGATATATGGATCAGAAAAGAGTGCCGGAGGAGCAGCCGTTTAATAAAAAGCAGATTGGAAGATATCTGTATAATTTCAGTCAGAATGTTCCGTGGAACAAACTGTTTTTACGCTCTTTTGCGGAGGAACAGCATTTCCGGTTTCAGAATCTGCAGCAGGCAAATGATGTTTATTTTGTTATGCTGGCCTTGTTCCGGGCGGAGAGAATTGCGGTTGTGAAAGAGCATCTTATAACATACCGGGTTTTCAATATGGACAGCCTGACAGGAAAGTCATGGGAGACCGGCTTTTGCACGGCCCGGGCTTTTGAGAGCGTTTTTGATGAACTTTCCCGGGAACCGGAATTTACGGATGATATACGGCAGAGCTTTGCCAATAAATCGGTCGGTCCTCTGATCAATGCGTGGCGCGCGCAAAATGATGGAGAATCTGCAGAAAAACTGTACGGTTATTATAAGGAAATATTGTTTCCGAAGTTTGGACTGTACGGCCGCGGACGCAGTTATTTTAACAACGATGTTGACTACTGCAGAATTAAAAAAATAGAAGAATCAGACAACAGCGGTTTTATGCTCTATGAGATGCGTTCCTTCCGGAAACAGCTGACACAGACGCAGGGAAAGCTTGCGCTATGCAGAGAGGAATTGCATAAAAATCAGTGTGAACTGAAGCGTATAAAGAGTAATAATTTTTACAAGGTGTACCATTGGCTGCATAAGATACGCTTAAAACCATACCGCAGGGAGAAAGATTAATTGTATCTTAAAACGTTTTATCCGAAAGATAGTTGATTTGCGGGATGCAGCCAGGTGTGTTATGATTAATCCAATTGTAATAATTCTGTAACAATGAGGATGGAATTATGAGTAAAGTATATGGAGTTATCCTCGCGGGCGGCATAGGCACCCGCATGGGGAATGTAGAAAAGCCGAAGCAGTTTCTTGATCTTGGGGGAAAGCCGGTTATTATCCACACGATTGAAAAGTTTGTCATTCATCCGGGTTTTGATGCCGTTCTTGTGCTGGTTCCGCAGGCATGGGTCAGCTACACGAGGGACATTGTTCGCAGGCAGATTCCGCTGAAGGATAAAATTACCGTCCTGCCGGGCGGAAATACGCGCAACGAGACCATCATGAACTCGATCCGTTATATTGAGGAGCAGGGAGATCTCGATGATCATACGATCATTGTCACCCATGATTCGGTTCGTCCGTTTGTGACACATCGGATTCTGGATGAAAATATTAAATATGCGGGTATGTACGGAGCCTGTGATACTGTTGTTCCGGCAACGGATACCATTGTGCGCAGTGATGATCATGATCAGATCACGGAAATCCCGGAACGTAAAATCATGTATCAGGGGCAGACTCCGCAGTCCTTCCGGGCGAAAAGGCTGAAGGAACTTTATGACGGACTGACGGAATCGGAGAAGAATATCCTGACGGATGCCTGCAAGATCATGGTGCTCAAGGGAGAGCATGTTCATCTGGTCCGCGGCGAAGTCTATAATATTAAAATTACGTATCCTTATGATCTGACCGTAGCCCAGGCACTGCTTGGAATGAAAACGGAGGAAATGCAGAAATGCTAAATGCGGTGTTTCAGCTGGTAACCCCCCGGCAGTTTGAGGTAACTTTCCATCAGCTTGAACTGGATGAAGAGCATGTCCTGATCCGGCCGACATTTCTTTCGATCTGTCAGGCAGACCAGCGGTATTACCAGGGAAAACGCTCGGAGGAAGTGCTGAAAAAGAAACTGCCGATGGCGCTGATCCATGAGGGAATCGGAAAGGTAATCTATGATCCGACCGGAAATTACAAGGTCGGGGAGAAGGTTATCATGATTCCCAACGAACCGTTCAAAAAAGATGAGGTGGTCGCTGAAAATTATTTGCGCAGCAGTAAGTTCCGCGGCAGTACGATGGACGGATTTATGCAGGAATATGTGCAGACACGGCCGGACCGGCTGGTGCGCATTCCGGCGGAACTGAACAATGATCATACGGCCGCTTTTACGGAGATGGTTTCGGTGTGCTATCACGCCATCAGCCGTTTTGACCGGACCGCGCACCGGCGCCGCGAAACGATCGGAGTGTGGGGAGACGGAAACATGGGTTATTTTACGTCTCTGCTGCTGAAAACCCGTTTTCCGGACAGCCGGGTGATCATTTTCGGACGTACCGGAGAAAAGATGGCGGATTTTTCCTTCCTGGATGATGCGGTATTTACCAATGCGGTCCCGGAGGATTTGTATGTGGATCATGCTTTTGAATGTGTCGGCGGCAGCGGTGCGGGGCCGGTGATCAATCAGATCATTGATCATATCAATCCGGAGGGAACCATCTCTATTCTTGGGGTTTCCGAGGAACCGGTGCCGGTCAATACACGGATGGTTCTTGAGGAAGGGCTGAGAATCATCGGGACGAGCCGCAGCGGGCGCGCTGATTTTGAAGGGCTGATGGAACTGTATCATGAAAAGCCGGAAACGGTCGGATATCTTGAGAAAATGATCAGCGCAGTTGTAAAGATCAACGGAGTTTCCGACATGAATAATGCCTTTGATATGGATATTCATAAATTTACCGGAAAAACGATCATGGAATGGGATTAAAGCGGAAAGGTAACGGAGCGGGGAGAATGGGATCAGGACAGGGCACAAGCGCCGGGGGCAGGACGGCAAAGTGGGATAATATTCGTGGAATCCTGATGCTTCTGGTTGTGCTGGCCCATATTTACAATCATTATACAAAGTTTTCTCCTGCCGCGAGAAGCCTGTTTCTTTTCGTATATACATTTCATATGCCGCTGTTTCTGTTTCTGTCCGGAATGTTCGGACGGAAGGCAGTTCACCGACGGGACTGGGGTAAAATTTTTTCTTTCTTTATCCTGTACTGGGTTATCAAACTGATCACGAGCGGTACTAATTTTGTGCTGTTTCGCCGCTGGAATTTCCGGCCCCTTGGAGATAATGGCACCTGCTGGTATGCGTGGGCGGTTTTCGTTTTTATGCTCCTTTGCATCGTGCTGCAGCTTTTGACGGATAAATTTTCACCGGAGAAGAGACCTGCGGCGAAGGCTGCCGTGCTTCTGCTTTCCTGCGCCCTGGCCTGTGTGAGCGGCAGGTACGCGCAGATCGGAGATTTTCTGTACGCGGCGCGCGTTATCAATTTCTTCCCGTTCTTTTATCTTGGATACTGTACGGACCGGGAAAAACTGCTGAAGGCGTCGGACAAGGGCCGGGTGAGAATAATATCCGCTGTGCTGCTTGCATTTTTTGCGTGGGTCTGTTATGCCTTCGGCGACAGGCTGTATGTGTTCCGGCCGCTTCTGGCGGGGCGCTATCCCTATGCCGCACTGGGAGAGGAACGGGCCGGATATGGCTGGATGTTCCGGCTCGGCGTATATGCTCTGACGGTGGTGATTTCCTTTGCACTGATCTGTGTGGTACCGAAAAGGTCTTTTGCATTTCTGACGCAGCGTGTGGGACAGAGGACACTTTCCGTGTACACGTTTCACTATGCGCTGATTTCGCTGATCATTGAAAAAACACGGATTTCACAGTACCTGAAAGTAATATGGCCGGAGCACTGGATGCTTCTTCTGATACCGGTCACGCTTCTGATTGTGTGGATGAGTTCCTTCCAGTTTCTGAACACATTTTTGCAATGGATAATGTTCCCTGGCCGCTGGTTCAGCGGAAAAAAACGGCAGAAATCATCTGTCTGAATAATTTTTAAGAGGTAAGAATTGAATGTCCGATTTCAGGTCCCGGAGGATTGCAAAGTGGGATAATGTCAAGGCTTTGCTTATATTCCTCGTTGTCATGGGACATGTTTTTGATTATTATACAAAGGAAGAACCGGCCGCCAGAAGCGTGTTTGTCTTTATCTACATGTTTCACATGCCGCTTTTCCTTTTTGTCTCCGGGCTGTTTAACAAGAATACGGTTAAGAAAAGGCGCTGGGGACATATAGTAAGCTATCTGCTGCTTTATATTCTGATTAAATTCATTGTTCTGGTTACAGAACTTGTTCTCTTTCAAGACCAGGCCTTCTCATTTATGTCTACGCACTGGGTTCCATGGTACGCCTATGTCATGTTTGTTTATCTGTGCCTTATGGTCCTGCTGGAAAAACTTCAGATTCCTTCCGGGTATGTGATGTTTTTTTCTATTCTGGTTGCGTGCATGGCCGGCTACGACAAGAGAATCGGTGTGTTTCTGTCCATTTCCAAGACGCTTGTTTTTTTTCCGTTCTTCTACGCAGGGTACTGCCTGAATCCGGAAAAGCTGGCTAAAAAGACAGAAAATCCGGTGTTGAAAGTTCTGTCCGGAGTCATGCTTATTCTTTTTGGTCTGCTGTGCGCACGGCAGGGAGAATTCCTCTATCAGTTCCGATCCATTCTTACAAGCCGCTATCCATACAAAGCCCTTGGCGACTGGTCCATTTACGGCGGACTGATCAGGCTTATTTATTATGCGGCTGCCTTTGGCACGGGACTTTTTGTTATTTCAATAGTTCCGTACCGGCCGCTGGGATCTTTTTCAAAACTGGGGCAGAATACACTCCAGGTATATTCCCTGCATTCCGTACCGCTCTTTTTTCTGATGGGCTATCTGCGGCTGGGAGATATCCTGGCGTCGATTATGCCGGTACTGTACATGTTTGTATTCCCGTTGATTGCCCTGTTTATTGTGCTTCTTACCTGCTGGGATTTCTGGGGCAGCCTGATCCGTCTGTTTATATATCCGGCTGAATACTGGAAAACGAAACAAAAACCTGCGGCTATGCCAACAATGCAGAGAGAAAACAGGGAGGAAATAAACAACATTACGAACCCGAAAAGGAAATGAGGATATGAATGTAAGAGCTCTATGGAAGAAAACGAAAATTATCCGCCCTTTTTACTGGTGGTGTTATAAGCAGAAGCTCCCGTCCTGGATACGGAAAAAACACAGGTCACATCGGCGGGACCGGCTGCTGTTTGAAACACTGCCGGAGGCGTACCGGCGTCATCGGTCGGAGCCGGCAGATAAGAGTAAGATCATTTTTTGTGTGGCGAGAAGTAAAAAGGATGTACTTCCGGCCAGCATGGCACTGCTGGAAAGAGAACTTCGGGAGCATTACGATTTCAACATTCATATTCACTATCTTCATAACACCACGGCTGATTATAAACAATATGTGAAAGCAGCACGGGCGTTCGTCGAGGACATGGCGACGGCGGCGTACGTGTTTACGGATGAGGCAAATGAGGTGGTCAGCTGTGTTGACAAGCGGCCGGAAACGTACGTGGCCAATGTATGGCACGCCTGCGGCGCTTTTAAGAAGTTCGGAATGAGCACGGCAGAAAAGGTATTCGGAAACGACCGGAATACGCTGGAAAGACACCCCAATTATGCGAATCTGAACCTGGTTTCCGTATCTTCACCGGAAGTTCGCTGGGCTTACGTTGAGGCGATGAATCTGAAGAAGACACCGGAGATTGTGAAAGCGACGGGTATCAGCCGGACCGATGTCTTTTTTGACGAAGCGTACCGGAGGTCGTCTGCCGAAAGGGTTTATCAGGCATTCCCGGCGGCTCGCGGAAAAAAGATTATTTTGTACGCTCCCACCTTCCGGGGGCATGTAAAGACGGCGGCGGCTCCGGACAGGCTGGACTTTCAGAAATTTTACAATGCGCTGAACAAAGAGTATGTTTTGATTGTCAAGCATCATCCGTTTGTCCGGGAGCTGCCGCCGATACCGGAAGATTTGAAGAATACTTTTGCCTTTGACGCGAGCGGAAAGCTGGACATCAATGATCTGCTGTGTGTCAGCGATATCTGTATTTCCGACTATTCTTCCGTGATCTTTGAATATTCGCTGTTTGTCCGTCCGATGGTCTTTTTTGCCTATGATCTGGATGAGTATGATGACTGGCGGGGATTTTATTATCCGTACCGCGACATGACACCCGGACCGGTGCTGAAGACCAATGAGGAGATTACGGATTATATACAGCATCTGGAGGAACGTTTTGACCGGCAGCAGGTGAAAAATTTCCGTGATAAATTCATGAGTGCATGTGACGGCCGCGCGACACAGCGTATTCTGGATGAAGTTTTTTCGCGTCCGGTGCTGGACAGTCACAGGAAAGGGAAACCATGAACGGAAAGTTTTCTCTGAAGCAGGCAGCGAAGATGGCGGCGCAGAACGTGGTTTTACCACAGCTGTACAGACGGTATCGAAAGCTGGCTGTCCGTAAAAACGAGATTATTTTTGCGGATGCACATCACGACAGCCGGCCGGAGAGTATGGAGCTTTTGTACCGGAGGCTGGCGGCGGACCCGCGGTTTGAAGTAAAGGAAATGTATCTGAATTTTGCACGGGCGGGTGCAGCGGCTCAGTTTCGGTACTGCGCCGATTTTATGAAGGAATATGCACAGGCCGGCTTCGTGATTTTGTGCGATAATTTTCTTCCTGCCGCCTCGTGCAGGAAAAAACCGCTTACGAGGGTGATCCAGCTGTGGCATGCGTGCGGAGCACTTAAAAAGTTCGGCTACGATTCACAGGACGATATTCCCAGAGGATATCGCGGCAATGTATTCAGAAACATCGATCTGATGACAGTTTCTTCCGAAGCGTGCCGGGAGCCGTTTGCCCGCGCTACGCGACTTCCGCTGACTGCGGTCCGGGCGCCGGGAGTAAGCCGGACCGACTGCTTCTTTGATACAGCCTGGAGGGAACAGTGTCTGCAAAAATTCAAAGAGGTGTATCCGCAGGCGTACCGGGATGGGCAGAAGGTGAAAAAGGTGGTTGTTTGGGCTCCGACCTTCCGCGGAAATGCGGGGAACCCGACCGCAGCTGCGTTGGATCTTGAGAAACTTAAGCAGGATCTGGGAGACGGGTATCTGGTGATTGCCAGCCTGCATCCGCATATGGCCGGCCGGTTTCGCATTGAGAGCAGCCCGCTGGCTACCGATGAACTCTTTCCGGCAGCGGATATCATGATTGCCGATTATTCCTCTGTTATTTTTGAATATCTGCTGTTTGACAGGCCTTTGATTCTGTACACCCCGGATTTTGAAGAATATGCGGCACGGCGCGGTTTTTACATGGATTACAGCGAGATTCCCGGGCGCCAGGTCCGGCGTGGGGAGGATCTTGCAGATGCCATACGTACGGCGCAGAACGATGAGAAGAAGCGCCGACAGTTTCTTGAAAAGTATATGAGTCGGTGCGATGGACATGCCACCGAAAGAATTTACCGCAGGATTGTGAATTACTATGAGTCTTAAATCAGTATTGCGGCATTACGCCGGCAACATGTGGCGGGAGATGACACTGCACCATCAGTATCCGAACGCTTATCGCCGGTTTGCCGCTCAGACGGATGTAAAAAGGAATAAGATTGTCTTTCTGGAAGTACGGGAGGATCATGTGACGGATAGCTTTGCGCTGCTGTATGAGCAGCTGAGAAAGAGCGGAAAATGGGACGTTCACACCGTATTCATCCAGGAGGGCATGAAGGGCCGCCGGCAGGTAAGGGACAATTGTCTGAAGGCGATTCCGGTACTGGCGGATGCCCGTTATATTTTTATTGATGATTCCTGCTATTTTTTCAGCTCCCTTCCGCTTCGGTCCGGGACGGAGGCCATTCAGGTATGGCATGCGTGCGGAGCCTTTAAGAAGTTTGGATACAGCGTGGCAGATAAGAAATTCGGGTCGAACGCCCGGGAACTGGAGCGTTTCCCGGTACACAAAAATTTCACCTATGTGACCGTTTCCAGCCCGGAGGTTGTCTGGGCGTATGCCCAGGCGTTTCACATGGAAAAGCGAAAGAAGGATATTCTGCCGACCGGTATCAGCCGTACCGATGTGTTTTACAGTCCGGTGCGAATTCGGGCAGCGCATGAGCTTGTCTCTACCATTTCCGGAATTTCAAGGGGGAAGAAGATTATTCTGTATGCACCGACCTTCCGCGGAAAGGTAGCTTCGGCAGCGGCGCCGGACCAGCTGGACATCCGGGCGATGAAAAAGGCACTTGGCCCGGAGTATTTTCTTCTGATCAAGCAGCATCCGTTTGTAAAACACCGCCCTCCGGTGCCTTCGGACTGCACTGATTTTGCCATGGATGTGACCGATCAGATGCGAATCGACGATCTGCTGATGGTAAGCGATATTGTTATCTCCGATTATTCCAGTCTGATTTTTGAGTATTCGATCTTTGAACGGCCGATGATTTTTTTCGCCTATGATCTGAAGGATTATAACGACTGGAGAGGTTTCTATTACGCCTACGATCAGATGACGCCGGGGCCGATTTTCGTGAAGACGGAACAGATTATCGATTATATTCAGCATATTGAGGAGCGGTTTGACCGGGTGCAGGTACACAATTTCCGGGAAAAATTTATGAGCGCCTGTGACGGGCATGCGACCGAAAAAATTATAAAACTGCTGGAAGAATAAAAATGGGAAAATTATATTATCTGATGGGAAAAAGCGCCGCAGGTAAAAATGAGATTTACGAGGCCCTGATGAATATGCCGGAACTGAAACTGAAGCCTCTGGTCCTCTATACTACCCGGCCGATCCGAAGCGGCGAGACGGATGGCGTGGATTATTATTTTACGGATGAGGAAGGTCTTCAAAAGCTTCAGAGCCAGGGAAGGGTTATTGAGCTTCGCACCTACCACACGGTACACGGAGACTGGAATTATTTCACGGTGGACGACGGGCATGCAGATCTGGATCATCAGAATTATCTGGGGATCGGAACACTTGAATCTTATATAGCCATCCGGAATTATCTGGGCTCCGGAAGGGTAATCCCCCTCTACATTGAGACGGAAGACGGGGGCCGGCTGGAACGTGCCCTGAAGCGGGAACGAAAGCAGGCGCATCCGGAATATGAGGAAATGTGCCGGCGTTTCCTGGCTGACCAGAAGGACTTTTCGGAAGAAAACCTGGCGCACGCCGGGATCACACGCCGCTACAGCAATGAAGGGCCGCGGGAAAACTGCATCCGTGAGATAGCAGACATGATAAGGCAAAGTGAATGACGCCGCTATAGGCGGTATAAGGTAAAGCGGTTTCATACAGTAAAAGTATAAGCCGGTGCATGCGGTAAGAAGTATAAGCCGCTGCAGGCAGGAATGAGTATAAGCCGCTGCAGGCGGTAAGAGTATAAGCCGCTGCCGGCGGTAAGAGTATAAGCCGCTGCAGGCGGTAAGAGTATAAGCCGCTGCAGGCGGTAAGAGTATAAGCCGCTGCCGGCGGTAAGAGTATAAGCCGCTGCCGGCAGGAATGAGTATAA
>Ga0256404_1013043_pt1 | contig 10629 bp, 9 predicted proteins | sample RumenRJG_01DNA_FD_185990 | JGI IMG/M metagenome (GOLD analysis project Ga0256404, IMG submission 185990) | Bovine rumen microbial communities from Lethbridge, Alberta, Canada - RJG_01 | ecosystem: Host-associated > Mammals > Digestive system > Stomach > Rumen | place: Canada: Alberta | collected...
CTCGAGCCCACCCTCACACATATAAAAGCGAAATAATTGCAAGGAAAACACGTAAGTTGTTTTCCCTTCAGTTCCTTGGCAGCTTATCACGCACTAAACGTAGCATCGAACGCCCTTCTCCATTTTTCTGTTGCTTATCACCCCTTAATTTCCACTGCAAAACATGTTACTTTTAGCTGTGATTGCAGTATATCGGAGATAAGAGTCCGCCATTTTTCAGAAATCTTCTTTTATAACACGGTTTTCGGTGCCTCATGGATAACAAAACAACTGCACTCCTTGCGGTAACGTTCCTGTGCGTTGCAGGTGCCTGCGGTTTCGCTATCAAATCCGCTTCCGCGGATTCCGAGGCCGAATCCGACACCCTGTACCAGGTATCCTTATTGCAGGATCTGATGTTCGGTGACTACACCGGTTCCATCACTGTAGGTGAACTGAAACAGCATGGTTCCGTGGGAATCGGAACCTTCGACGGCCTGAACGGTGAGCTGATAATGCTTAACGGTGTCGTGTACCGTGCCGCTGTAGGCGAAAACGATACATGTTCCGTCACTGTGGTTGAGGATTCCGAGACCGTACCTTTTGCCAACACCGCTAACATGAAGACCGATTTCACCGCAACCGGTCTTACCGCGGACAGCATGGATGCTATGAAGATCTTCTTGACCAACAACACCAATGCGCACGGAGCCAACTCCATGTACTTCGCAGTTATTCACGCGAAGTTCAGCAGTCTGACCGTCCGCAGCGAGTATGCCCAGTCCGAGCCTTACAAGCCCCTTGCCAAGGTCCTCGAAACCGACCAGAGGGAATGGACCCGTTCCGATGTGACCGGAACCATCGTCGCTCTGTACTGTCCCGTATACCTGGACAAGGTCAACACGCCCGGATGGCATCTTCATTTCATCTCGGATGACAGGTCCTTCGGAGGACATGTCCTGAATCTCTCTGTTTCCGATGCAAAAGCTGATTTCAACAAACTGACCAATTTCGTCATGGTCACCCCTGATACTGAACGTTTCCAGGGATTTGATTTCAGCAAGGATCAGAGTGAGGATATAGCACAGGTGGAAGGCTGAGTCTTCCGTCTTCAAGCCACCGTCATGGGAGTACGTTCCGGGTAAATCCGGAGACCCAGGCGGCGGTAAATCCCTTTCCAACGGAATGGGCCGGGGTCCGGATTCCGGATCTCGGTCCAGAACCCTTCTCATTTTTGGATGCCCAGGTTTGTTTCCTGAACAAGTTGGCTGAAAACGTATGGTAGTCCTGCCCGGATTCGAACCGAGGTCACCGGCTCCAAAGGCCAGCATGATTGACCACTACACTACAGGACTGTTGATTCAGTGATAGGGTGCACCTATAAAATTCTGTTTTGGTGCCTCAGACTCTTTTGCCCATGAGGTATGTGGAGAAGCTCTCGGTCACTTCGACCGTGATCATAGTGCCCAGAGGGATCTCCTCTTTGACAGCTATGGGGCGGTAATTCTCGTTCCTGGCTATTACGGATCCGTCTTCCGAGACCTCGCTCACCAGAGCCTCGAATCTCTTCCCGACGAGTCTGCTGTTCACGTCGGCTTCGGTACGGTTCTTCTCGTCGGTAAGTTCGGTGGATCTCTCCTTCAGGATCCTTCCGTTGAGCTGCGGCATCTTGAATGCGGCGGTACCGGGCCTTGGGGAGAAACGGGTGATGTTGATGGTGTCCGCCCTGAGCTTCCTTATGAGTGCCAGACTGGCCTGGTGATCCTCCTCCGTCTCTCCGGGGAAACCGGCGATGAGGTCGGTGGCGATGCTGAGGTCGGGATACCTTTCCCTGATTGTTTCCACGGTCTGGAAGAAGTCTCCGGCCGTGTAATGCCTCCTCATCCTCTCGAGTACGGCATCGCTCCCGCTCTGTACAGGTATATGGAGGAACCTGTACACCCTCCTGTCCTCGAATACGGGCAGCAGGCTGTTCAGTACGGGCTTCAGACTGTTGGGATTCATCATCCCGATGCGGATGCGGTAGTCCCCTTCCTTGGTGAGCAGGAGTCTGATCAGTTCTCCCAGGTCGGTCCCGATGTCGATACCGTAGCACCCGGTATCCTGGGCGGTGATGAGGATCTCCCTGGCACCTCCGTCCACCAGGCGGTCGAAACGTTCCTTGATCGAAGCGGGATCGTAACTCTTCAGTCCTCCCCTCGCGAATCTTGTGATACAATAGGTGCAGTTCCCCCTGCACCCCTGTGCTATGGGGATGATCGCGGTGGTAGCGTTCCTGGGACTGGGTATTGAATCGTGGCAGCCGTACCTCTCGGCCACGGCATCTGAAAAACCGGAATACTCCTGGGGAGGGATGACGAGGGCGCCGGGGAGTCTTATCAGGACCCTGTTCGGCTGCACCTTCGCCATGCATCCGGTGACGATGACCTCCTTGCCGGCGGCACGGAGGTCGTTCATGCGTTTGATCATCCTCTTCTCCGTGGTCTCCACCACGGTGCATGTATTGAGGATGACTATGTCGGCGTCGTCGGCGGAAGAGGTGCGGACATGGCCGAGTGCATCCATGCGCTCGGCGAGTTCCTCGCCCTCCCCGAAGTTCATCGTGCAGCCGTACGACTCGACGTAGTACTTCATGGGATCAGTGGTTCACGGCTTCGCTGGTGACCTGACCGAACGCCGTCTTCGCCGAGATGTTGGTGATCTTGACGTTCGCCCTGGTTCCCCTGGTGGTGCCGGGTACGACGATCAGGTAGTCGAGGTACTTCGCGACTCCGTCGCCTTTCTTTCCGACGTCGTTGATGGTTACTTCGACGACATCGCCGACGTGGAGGGTGTTGGCATCCTCGGGCCTGGCGGCCTTCCTGATCATGATGGGCCTGCGTGCACCGCATGCCTCGCAGACGAGGATGAAGGTCCTGTCCTCCTTGTCGATGTGGGTATCGGGCCTGCCGCACTCGGAACAGATGACGTAGGTCTCAGTGTAGTCCCTGATCTTCTCGTCGATGTGGTTGGGGTTGATCTTCGCTTTGAAAACCACCCTGCGGTTCTCGAGGGTACCGGGGGTTCCGAGCTCCTTCAGCAGGTACTGGAGGAGGTGCTGGGGATCCCTCCTGATCTTGTCGGTGACATCGATGAAGTTCTTGAAAACGGTGATCTTTCCTTCCTGGATGATGTCCAGCTCGGGCAGCTCGAACCTCTCGTGGGTCTCGATGGTCTCGGGGAGCTGCTCTTTAGCCCTGTCGAGCATTGCCAAGTAATCGTTCGCGTCCATGTTGTCGCCTTCTATAATCTGCTCTATAAGTGATATACTATAAAGGGTTGACCGACACAATCCCATCGGGATCGTGTCTCTCAAGGTCTCTGTGCAGTCGCGGAACGCCGTGGGAAAAGGCATAAAAACCTCCTCTGCCATACGCTGTTGCACCGAAATAGGGTCAGAAAACCCCGTTTACGAGGGCATTCCCCTTCTTTGTTCTCTATTATAGGGGGATGCTATGAAACAGTTATATATCAAATTAGGATAGCCACCCCCAGCATAGCCACGCTTAACAGTGTACTGACACTGGGCCAGCGAGGCAATCTCGTTTGCAAACGAAAAGAAACCATAGGTGAAAAACATGGGAAACGGTCTATTTACCGCCAGGAAAATGAAGGCGGACAGGCAGAAATTCCGCTGGCAGGACAGGGGATACAAGAAGAGAGTGCTCGAGCTGAGGGAGAAATCCGACCCTCTCGAGGGATCCGCACAGGGACGCGGAATCGTCCTTGAGAAAGTCGGAGTCGAGGCAAAACAGCCCAACTCCGCTATCCGTAAGTGCGTCAAGGTCCAGCTCATCAAGAACGGACGTCAGATCACCGCATTCGCAGTCGGAGACGGAGCTATCAACTTCATCGACGAGCACGACGAGGTCCTCATCGAGGGTATCGGCGGAAGGATGGGAAGGTCTTACGGAGATATTCCCGGAGTCCGTTACAAAGTCATCAAGGTCAACAACGTTTCTCTTGACGAAATGGTCAGGGGAAGGGTCCAGAAGCCTACCAGGTGAAGGTGTAAGTTATGGCAGAAGAAGTAGCAGTTCAGAACCAGGAAGCAGCACCCGCAGAGAGGCCCAAGGTTGACAAGCCCGAAGTCCTCATCTTCGGAAAATACAGCACCAACGACATCGTCATCGAGGATGCCGGTCTCGCTAAGTACATCGACCTCGAGTCCATGATGGTCCCCCACTCCGGCGGAAAGCACGCCAACATGTGGTTCGGAAAATCCAAGCTCTCCATCGTCGAGAGGCTCATCAACAACATCATGAGGACCGAGAAATACACCGGAAAGAAACTCAAAGCCTACAAGGCAGTTTCCGATGCATTCGACATCATCGCCGCGAAGACCAAGAAGAACCCCGTTCAGGTCCTCGTCGAGGCACTCCAGAACGCAGCACCCCGTGAGGAAGTCACCAGGCTGCAGTTCGGCGGTATCTCTGTCCCCAAGGCAGTCGACATCTCCCCTCAGAGGAGGCTCGACATCGCCCTCAGGAACCTCTCCGCAGGAGTCGTTGCCGCATCCGCAAAGAACAAGAAAGCAATCCAGGACTGTCTCGCCGACGAGATCATGCTCGCCGCCAAGGGAGACATGACCTCCTTCTCCGTCGCCAAGAAAGAGGAGACCGAGAGGGTCGCACAGTCCGCTAGGTGATTCCTGTAAGGTGAGTGAACATGGGACGTAAAGAGGACAACGCAAAGAAAGCAGTAGAGCTGATGAAGGATCAGACCCTCATCAGGAACCTCGGAACCGCAGCACACATCGACCACGGAAAGACCACCTTCTCCGACAACCTGATCGCAGGTGCCGGAATGATGTCCGCGGACAACGCTGGATCCCAGCGTGTCCTCGACTACGACGAGCAGGAGGCAGCCCGTGGAATCACCATCAACGCAGCATCCGCCGCAATGGTCGTTCCCTACAGGAACCCCAAGCACGGCAACGCAGTGGAGCACTACCTCGTCAACCTCATCGACACCCCCGGACACGTCGACTTCGGTGGAGACGTCACCAGGGCCATGAGGGCACTTGACGGAGTATACATCCTCTGCTGTGCTGTCGAGGGTATCATGCCCCAGACCGAGACTGTCATCAGGCAGGCACTCAAAGAGCGTGTCAAGCCCATGCTCTTCATCAACAAGGTCGACAGGGCCATCGTCGAGCAGCAGCTCACCCCCCAGATGATGATCGAGAAGTTCTCCAAGATCATCACCGCCTTCAACCAGAAGATCATGGACATCCTCCCTGCACCCCTCAACAAGCAGTGGCAGGTCAGCCTCCAGGACGGAACCGTCGCACTCGGTTCCGCATACAACAACTGGGCAGTCTCCATCCCCTACCTCAGCAGGCCTGAGGTCACCAAGAGGGCACTCGAGCTCGCACCCGAGATCGCAGACAAGCTCAACGGCAAGCCTTTCAACCTCAACACCGTCTTCGACCTGTGTGCACAGGAGGGCGGACAGGAGAAGCTCGCCAAGATTATCCCCATCGCAGACGTCGTTCTCGAGATGGCCATCAACCACATCCAGAACCCCGTCGACTCCCAGAAGATCAGGATCCCCACCATCTGGCACGGAGACCTCAACAGCAAGATCGGAAAGGACATGCTCGCCTGCGACCCCAAGGGAGACGTCGCACTGATGGTCAACAAGATCATCATGGACAAGCAGGCAGGAGAGATCGCAATCGGAAGGCTGTTCTCCGGAACCGTCAAGAAGGGAGACACTCTCTACATCTCCGGTGTCCAGGCCGCTCAGCGTGTCCAGGGAGTTTACCTCATGGTCGGAGCGGACAGGATCGCTGTCGAGGAATGTAAGGCAGGAAACATCGTCGCACTCACCGGACTCAAGGATGCTATCGCAGGATCTTCCGTATCCTCCATCCCCGACATGGAGCCCTTCGAGAAGATGACCCACTACTCCGAGCCTGTCATCACCAAGGCCATCGAGGCAAAGAACATGTCCGACCTCCCCAAGCTGATCGAGGTCCTCAGGGTCATCGGAAAGGCCGACCCCTCCCTGAACATCGAGATCAACCAGGAGACCGGAGAGCACCTCATGTCCGGTATGGGTGAGCTTCACCTTGAGATCACTGAGTACAGGATCAAGAACGAGCAGGGTGTCGACATCGTCGCATCCGCACCCATCGTCGTGTACCAGGAGTGCGTCAAGGGAACCAACCCCACCGAGTTCGAGGGTAAGTCCCCCAACAAGCACAACAAGTTCTACTTCATCGTGTCCCCTCTCGAGGAGTCTGTCCAGCAGGCAATCCACAGGGGAGACATCGACACCGATGCCAAGATCAAGGACCCCAAGGCCCTGGCCAAACAGCTCATGGATCTCGGTATGAAGGATGTCGAGGCAAAGGGAGTTGTAGGATTCAAGAACAACAACGTCCTCATCGACTGCACCAAAGGTATCCAGTACCTCCACGAGACCATGGAGCTCGTAAAGCAGTCCTTCGAAGAGGCAATGATGAAAGGTCCTCTCGCAGCAGAGAAGGTCTCCGGACTCAAGGTCGTCCTTATGGATGCAAAACTCCACGAGGATACCATCCACAGGGGTCCCGCCCAGATCATCCCCGCTGTCAGGGACGGTATCTACGGAGCTATGTGCGAGGCAGGCAGGATCCTCCTCGAGCCTATGCAGAAGCTCTTCGTATCCGTACCCCCCGACTACATGGGAGGTGTGACCAACCAGATCACCCAGAGGCGTGGAACCATCCTCGAGATGGGACAGGACGGAGCTGACTCCACTGTCACCGCAGAGGTCCCCGTCGCTGACATGTTCGGATTCTCGTCCGATATCCGCGGCTCTACCCAGGGACGCGCTATCTGGTCCATCGAGAACGCCGGATTCAAGCAGCTTATGCCTGACCTCCAGAAGAAGGTCGTCGCAGAGATCAGGACCCGCAAGGGAATGAACCCTGAGCCCTACGATTCCAAGTACTACTCTGGAATGTGAGCGTGAGCATCTAAAACCTTTAAATATAAACACCCTTATCGACAAAAAACCTAGTTCGCAGTTAACTAAAAGGAGAGACAGACATGGCAAGCAACAAACCGCACATGAACCTCGTCATCATCGGACACGTCGACCACGGAAAATCCACCCTGACCGGAAGGATCCTGCTCGAGACCGGTGCAATCGACCCCCACATCATCGAGAAATACAAGAAAGAAGCTGAGGAGAAAGGAAAGGGATCCTTCTACTTCGCCTGGGTCATGGATGGACTCAAGGAGGAGAGGGAGCGTGGAGTTACCATCGACGTTGCCCACAAGAAGTTCGAGACCGACAAGTACTTCTTCACCGTCATCGACGCACCCGGACACCGTGACTTCGTCAAGAACATGATCACCGGTACCTCCCAGGCCGATGCAGCCATCATCACCTGTTCCGCAATCGAGGGACCCCAGGCACAGACCAAGGAGCACGTCTTCCTTGCAACCACCCTCGGTGTCAAGCAGATCATCATCGCCATCAACAAGATGGACGCCGTCAAATACGACGAGGCCAAGTACAACGAGGCCAAAGAGGGAATGTCCAAGCTCCTGAAGATGGTCGGAAACAAGGTCGAGAACATCCCCTTCATCCCCGTCTCCGCATACATGGGCGACAACATCAAGGCACCTTCCGCCAACACCCCCTGGTACAAGGGTCCCACCCTCATCCAGGCACTCGACGCACTCAGCGTTCCCGAGAAGCACACCGAGAAGCCCCTCCGTGTCCCCGTTCAGGACGTCTACACCATCACCGGTATCGGAACCGTTCCTGTCGGCCGTGTCGAGACCGGAGTCATGACCCCCAACACCAAGGTCATCTTCGAGCCTTCCCACGTCAGCGGAGTCGTCAAATCCATCGAGATGCACCACGAGCAGATGGCCAAGGCAGAGCCCGGAGACAACATCGGATTCAACGTCGGTGGAGTCGCAAAGAACGACATCAAGAGGGGAGACGTCGCAGGACCTGTTGACAACCCCCCTGCAGTCGCAAAGACCTTCACCGCACAGATCATCGTGCTCAACCACCCCTCTGTCATCACCGTCGGATACACTCCTGTGTTCCACGTCCACACCGCTCAGGTCGCATGCCAGTTCGTTGAGATCATCCAGGCATCCCGCGCTGGAAAGCCCCTCACCGACCTGTCCTTCCTGAAGAACGGTGACAACGCAGTCGTCAAGCTCAAGCCCATGAAGCCCCTCGTCATCGAGCCCGCAAAGGACTTCCCCCCGCTCGGAAGGTTTGCAATCCGTGACATGGGACAGACTGTCGCTGCTGGTGTCTGCACCGCAGTCGAGCGCGCAAACTGAATTCCCGATAAGGGATGAGGGGTTCGCCCCTCTCCCTTGTCAAACCTAAGAGGTATACAAATGTCCCAGCGTGCTAGAATCTCTCTCAGCGGCACCGACCCTACCATGGTTGACAGCGTTTGCAACCAGATCAAGGGCATTTCTCAGAGGACCGGCGTAGCCATCCGCGGACCCGTTCCCCTCCCTACCAAGAAGCTCAAGGTCGCCTGCAGGAAATCTCCTGACGGAGAGGGAAGCGAGACCTATGACAGGTGGGAGATGCGCATCCACAAGAGGCTTATCGACCTCGACGCGGACGAGCGTGCTCTCAGGCAGCTGATGAGGATCCAGGTTCCCGATGGCGTCAACATCGAGATCGTCCTCCGCAGCAACTGAATAAAACCACTTTCCAGGTAATTCCTGTACATTTCTATCGGGGTATCCCCCCTTTAGGATGGTGAAACCATCCTTATCAGGTCAGTCCATAGTTTTTATACGTGACGCAGATACTCATCCAGATATCATGAGAAGCGACGTCATCAAACACGGAGTCGATGCCGCACCCGCAAGGAGTCTGCTCAGGGCCGACGGACTTGTGGACGAGGATTTTGACAAACCTTTCATCGGAATAGCCAACTCCTGGAACGAGGTAGTTCCCGGACACATCCACCTCAACAAGATCGTGGAAGCCGTCAAAGAAGGAATCAGGGAAGCGGGAGGAGTCCCCTTCGTATTCGGAACCCCCGCTGTCTGCGACGGAATCGCCATGGGACACAAGGGAATGAGGTACTCTCTCATCTCCCGTGAGGTCATCTCCGACTGCTGCGAGGTCATGGTGGAAGGACACGCCATGGACGGTTGGGTCGGAGTCAGCAACTGTGACAAGGTCACCCCCGGTATGCTCATGGCTGCCGGAAGGATGAACATCCCCGCCATCATCGTCACCGGAGGTGCCATGGAGGCAGGAAAAGGCGTCGAGAGCGGCATGGACCTCCAGACTGTCTTCGAGGCCATCGGAAAGGTCCAGGTAGGCAAGGAGAATGAGGAATACCTCCACAAGGTGGAGTGCCAGGCCTGTCCCGGTGCGGGAAGCTGCTCCGGACTCTTCACCGCCAACACTATGGCCTGTCTGACCGAGACCATGGGAATGTCCCTGACCGGCTGCGGAACCTCCCTCGCACTCGACGCGAAGAAGCTGGAGATCGCCAAGGAGTCCGGTAAGAAGATCGTGGAGCTCGCCAGGAAAGGCATCAAGCCCCGCGACATCGTCAACGCACACTCCATTCACAATGCGATCTGCGTCGACATGGCCATCGGAGGATCCACCAACACCGCCCTCCACATCCCCGCCATTTCCAAGGAGTTCGGATGCCCCGTATCTCTCGACGAGTTCGACAAGATCTCCCGTGTCATCCCCCACATCACCAGCCTCAGGCCCGCAGGAGCATACCACATCCGCGACCTAGACAATGCGGGAGGAATTCCTGCAGTGCTCAAGAGGCTGCAGCAGTTCCTGGAGGATGCTGACACCGTCAACGGACGTTCCGTCATGGAGATTGCCAACAGTGCCAAGGTCCTCGACGAGGACGTTCTCAGGCCCGTCGACAACCCCTACCATAAGCAGGGCGGAATCGCCATTCTGAAGGGAAATATTGCTCCTCTCGGATCCGTCATCAAGCAGGCTGCCGTGAGCCCCAAGATGATGGTCTTCTCCGGAAAGGCCAAGTGTTTCGACTCCGAGCTCGATGCCAACGCTGCCATCAGGGCAGGCAAGATCGTCGCAGGAGATGTCATCGTCATCAGGTACGAGGGACCCAAGGGAGCTCCCGGAATGCCTGAGATGCTCTCCCCCACCAGCATCATCCAGGGAATGGGACTCGGAGAGTCCGTCGCTCTCATCACCGACGGTAGGTTCTCCGGAGCCACCAGGGGAGGAGCCATCGGACACATCTCCCCCGAAGCCTACGAGCGCGGACCCATCGCCGCTCTCCAGGACGGGGACATCATCGATATCGACATCCCTAACAGGAAGCTCAACGTGAGACTCACCGACGAGGAGATCAAAGCCCGTCTCGAGAAGGTCAAGATCGTCGAGCGCCCCGTCACCGGCGTTCAGAAGAAGTACAGGAAGCTCGTCACCAACGGTGTGAACGGAGCTTACCTCGAGTAAATCATTTACCGGCCTTAGGGCCGGTTTTATTAGTGTGCCCAGCACACATGGTTGGAACCTTCGGGTTCCTTCTCAAACTTTTGAGAATCTTGGAGGTGAAAGTCCTCTACGGGCCCTTGGGGAGGGAACCGTTAGTCAGAGGCAAGGTTGCGCCCGTGA
>Ga0256404_1013044_pt1 | contig 10628 bp, 8 predicted proteins | sample RumenRJG_01DNA_FD_185990 | JGI IMG/M metagenome (GOLD analysis project Ga0256404, IMG submission 185990) | Bovine rumen microbial communities from Lethbridge, Alberta, Canada - RJG_01 | ecosystem: Host-associated > Mammals > Digestive system > Stomach > Rumen | place: Canada: Alberta | collected...
TTCTCGACAGCGTGGCAAAAAAGTTATATGTCATAGGTTTTCCTCTTTCTTTTACAATAGTGACATCTAGTATAACACTGACCGGCGCCCGAGTGCTATCATAGAAACACAAAGAAATACAATTATCATGAGGAGGCACCTAAATGATCAAGAATCAGGATCTGATCGACAGATTTTTCAGATATGTCAAAATAGACACGCAGTCAGCCGAAGACACCGGCACCCAGCCCTCCACCGCCAGGCAGCATGACCTGGCAAAGCTTCTTTACAGAGAGCTGAATGAGATGGGCGTCGAGGCGCACTATGACCGCAAGAACTGCTATGTCTACGCCAAACTCCCCGGCGAAGAGCCCGCCATCGGCTTTATTGCGCACATGGACACTTCACCGGCGGCAAGCGGCGCAAACGTCCATCCCCGAATCGAGGAGAATTACCAGGGCCACAGCATCCTGCTCTTCAAAGGCCACGCAGGCAGTGAGTCCATCGTGATGCGCCACGAAGCTTTCCCGGAGCTGCAGAACCACATCGGTGAAGATCTGATCGTCACAAATGGCAAGACTCTGCTCGGCGCCGATGACAAAGCAGGTGTCGCGGAGATCATGAACCTGCTCGCCTACTACACCTCACACCCGGAACTCCCTCACAGGACCATCTGCGTCGCCTTCACGCCGGACGAAGAGATCGGCGCCGGCGTCGACCACTTCAACACGGAGCTGTTCGGCGCGCATGAGGCATATACCGTAGACGGCAGTAAGCTCGGCGAGATCGAATATGAGTGTTTCAACGCGGCCTCCGCGCGTGTGGAGATCACGGGCAGGAGTACCCACACCGGAGATGCCAAAAACGCGATGCTGAGCGCTGTTTTGGTCGGTATGGAATTTAACGCGATGCTCCCGGCTTCAGAACGCCCGGAGCACACGGAAGGGTACGAGGGCTTTTATCATCTCGACAGCATGGAAGGACGCGTGGACCACGCTGTCCTCAAGTACATCATACGCGACCATGACTATGACAAGTTCCAGGCCAGAAAAGAGTATATGACCGACGCGGCCAAGTTCATCAATGCCAAGTACAAATCTTTTGCCGGCAGGGATATTCTCAAGATCACGCTGCGCGACCAGTATTACAACATGGCCATTCCGCTCAAGGATCACATGCATCTGATCACCCGCGCGGAAGAAGCCATGCGACGGCTCGGCATCGAGCCCATCACCCGCCCCATTCGCGGAGGCACCGACGGAGCAAGACTCACCTATATGGGCATTCCCTGCCCCAACCTGTGCAACGGCGGCTACAACTTCCACGGGCGCTTTGAATACGCCTCTGTGCAGGAAATGGAGAAGAGCGCTGAGCTGCTGATCCTGATCGCGGCGGTGTGAGGCTGATCCCTGAGGCCCGTTCCGAAAAAAAGATAATGCAGGCGGTCACCCGCCTGCATTTATTTGTGTCTGAAACAATATTGATGCGTTCCTGCGCGTCACGCTTTCTTATACATGTAAACGCTGTCGCCCTCCTGCAGGACCGTCGAGCCGCGGGGAACGATTTTCCTGTCGCCCCGCTTCACCATGATGATAAAGGTCTGCCGGGAGATATCAAGATCGCGGATCGCCTGGTCTTTCCACTTGTGTTTGGAAGAGATGGTCATTTCCCTCAGTTCCATGTTATCCGTGCCGGGAAGCGGCTCCGCGCCGAGAACGACTATGTCTCCGGCTTCGAGCACCAGATCTCCGTTGGGCACGATGGAATCCTTTCCCCTTCTGACGATCGCGATGAGAAGGCCTGCCGGGAGCTTCAATTCACGGATGGCTTGATTGGTCCAGGAGTCACCGGGAGTCAGTTCTATGCTGATGAATCTCAGGGTCTCGTCTCTTCTCTTGTCCCCCAGCAGCGCGAACTGTGTATATTGTTCGACAAATCCGGCGCTGATGATACCGGTAGGGATCGCCACCATTCCGACGCCGAGGAAGGTGATGCATATGCCGAAGAGTTTGCCCAGCGGCGTGATCGGATAGATGTCTCCGTAGCCTACTGTCAGAAGTGTCGATGCGGCCCACCAGATGCCCGAGAAGGCATTGGAGAATACCTCCGGCTGCGCTTCGTGCTCCAGGCTGTACATGCACAGACTCGAGCCGAGCATCAGAGTTGCGATGATGAATACCGAGGAGAGAAGCTGCTGCTTCTTGCTTTTTAGGACTTCCGTGATCACATTGAGAGAATCATAATACGCATTGATCCGGAACAGCCTCAGGATCCTGACCACGCGGAACATTCTGAAGGCCGCGACGCCGGACGGGAAGAATACCGGCAGGTAGTAGGGCAAAAAAGAGAGCAGATCTATGATACCGGACAGGGACAGGCAATATTTTGCCGCGGCTCCTGCGGGCGTCTCCTCCGGGTACAGTTCCGGCGCGGTGATCACGCGCAGCACGTAGTCGACTCCGAATAAAAACACCGTCACCTGCTCCACCAAAAGGAAGATACTCCCGTACGCTGCCTGGAGATTGTCGAAAGTAGCCATCACGCTGACCAGCAGGTTTGCAAGAAGTGCGACGATACTGATCGTATCGTACGCCTGATTGATCGGTTCGTCGATCACGCCGACCGAAACCATCTTGAATAATTTGGCCCGCACTGCCGGCCATGGATCATTGCTGTTCTTTTTCATGCCATATCTCGTCTTTATCTGCAATCTGTTTACAATTCCCGGTAAATTTCAAGTAAAATGTATTACATGAACAACATTATTATCGCACAAACCTTTCGTTACTACAAAATGCAATTAATAGCCGCGCGGCTGTGCGGCGGAATGGAGATATTATGAGATTACTATTCATCCGGCACGGAGACCCGGATTACGCGAGCGACTGCCTGAATGAGATCGGCCGCAATGAAGCCAAGGCTCTCTGCGCTCTGCGGTCGAGCATAAAGATGCATTTGGGGACCTGCTATGCATCCCCCTTAGGAAGAGCGCAGGAAACTGCCGCGATCACCCTCGGCCGCGCTATTCCCGGTGCCCGCGGCGCCGCTGCCGCCGATAACTGCAGAGACATTCTCACCACTTTGGACTGGCTGCGGGAGTTTCCCGCCCAGGTGGACGTAAACGACGCCACACTGCTGCAGGGCGCCTATTATATCAAGACTCTGGCCGACGGCTCCTTTAAAAAGAGGATCGTATGGGATATGTATCCTTCCTACTTTACGGAGCATCCCGCCTATTCCGATTACGAGGCCTGGCGCGGGACCCTTGTCGCCCACAATTCGGACCTGCTGCCCATTTATGATGACGTGATCGCTTCCTTTGACGGACTTCTGGCTGAACACGGCTATGTAAGGGAAGGACGCCACTACCGCGTGGAGTGCGAGAGCATCGAGACCCTCACCTTCTTCTGCCACTTCGGGATCACCTGCGTGCTGCTCTCCCACCTTTGGAGCATTTCGCCCTTTGTTCCCCTGCAGTCCTTCTGCATGCCCACCTCCTCTGTCACAGAGGTCTACACCGAAGAGCGCCAGAGAGGCATCGCGAATTTCCGCGCGACCCGCATCGGCGATACGACCCATCTGACTATGGCAGGACTGCGGACAGAGCGCCTGCCCCATTCCGCTCTCTTTGCCGAAGTCTACAGCGACTTCACCCAGAGGCACGACTGAAAAAAGCATGATTGAAAAAAACAGCAGGCATCGGTTGAGATGCCTGCTGTTTTTCATCTTTGCAGTTCATAGTCGTGATCTGACGCCAGGCAGACCGAATCCAGAACTGCTTGGAGTGTTTTGCTGTAAACGACAATATTTACTCCCTCCCTGTTCAGAGAGTACTCTTTGCCGTCGATCAGAATGCTTGCGACGTCCTGATAATCATAACTGCTGCTAACTTTGTATCCGATCAGCCCGTTATGAATGGTTCCTTCAACAAGCGCCCTTCCCTCCCCGGTATCTTCCTGTTTCACAGAGTTTCCCGTATCGCAGGCAGCGGTATAAAAGTCGTCCATAGGCTTTGTGACGCCGATCTCCCGCATCGCTTCCTTCAGGTTTTCTTTCATTTCTGAAGCGCCGCCTTTTACGGATACAAAGACATCGTAATCGCCTTCTGAAAGTGCCTTCAGGTACATCTCCGTGTTGTCGATATATATGAGCTCACACTCTTTTTTGATCTTTTCCGAATAAGCCGCCGTCTCCTCCCATTGCTCATCTTGTATACTGGGAGCATTTTGCTCACTGATCAGAAGGCTTCCCAGAAGATCTGCAATTTTTTCCGCTCCCCATATGTTGACATGCCCCTCATCTTTATTATCCACGGAAATATCATAATCCATCGCTCTATAGTACTTCGATGTGTTCAAGTCATAGAAGGCCAGTCCGTTCTCCTGCGCATAGGACTCCACACCATTGTGGTCCTCCACCGACCACCCGCGGGCTGCCGGAGTCTTTACCAAGACCAGCGTGATCCCGTTTTCCTTACACAGAGCTGTTATCTTATCCATGTATTCTTTTGAAAGATCAAGCCACGGTGTTTCTTCTGTAGTCTCAGGCTGATATTCTAAGCCGGATCCTTCATCATCTTCTCTTTCATCATCAGTTCCCCGAATCAGTTTATACTCCGTTTCTCCAAGGCGTTCCCGTGTTGGCGCGAATCCTTTGAGCGCCCCCGTATCGCGGACCTCCGGCTGCGGGAAGTCCTCTGCAGTCAGTTCACTCCATCTGCCGTGAAACTGTATGTTCGGAAAAATAAAACTCTTAAAACTGAGCTCGGGATACTCTTCCACCGCCACACTGACAGCCTCTGCTTTATTCCGCGACCATTTCATGTTGGATAGTGCCTTCTGTATGGAAGTCGCATTCTCATTCGACTCGTTGGCATAATGCACTTCCTGGACAACTATCTTCGGTTTTTGTGTCTTAAGCGCCTCTTTCAGCCAATAATAACTGAGCCATATGCCTTGCCGGCTGCTTCCCAGGTTATAACTTCTTATCCCGTGGAGATCATAAAAATCCTGTGGCGAGAAACCGCAATAAGAGTGACTCGTTCCCAGGAACAGTACATCCACAGTATCTTTTTCCATATTATAGAATTCTCTGTACTGCTCACTGAAATAATATGCCAGATACTCTTTTCCCTTGAGCCTCAGGATACTGCTGGTCCTTACAACGATCGCAGCTACGAGCATGCAGAATACCACGGTCTTCAGTACTCTGGTGGTTTTCCCCCTCATCTTTTTAGAATCCTCCGTATATAAACGCCTGCGCATCATAACCTAAGCCGTAAGTGCCAAATACCAGAATGACAGCTATACACACCAGCGCAAGACCCCATCGGATCGTGATATGCTGCTGCGCGATCCAGTTTCTCACTTCTGTCTTTTCCTGAGCTCTGCTGACTGTGAACAGCACGAAAAGAGCTGCCGCAAGCAGTTCCCACTGCTGATAGGGCATTATGGAAGTAAGCGCTCCGTTGAGAAGAATCCAGGGATTATAGACCGTGAACATGGACCGGATCATATGAAGTCCGGCGCGCAGTCCCTCCGCCCTGAATATGATCCATGCGAGCATTACCCAGAAAAAGGTGCCGATCGTACGATACAATTTCCATGCAAAGGTTCCCTTCGGCATTAACAGCATCTCATACAGACGGTCTCTGCCTTTGCGGGTGATCGATCCGACTATCTGGTAAACAGCATGCAGCAGACCCCAGAAAATAAATTTCACGCCTTCCCCGTGCCAGAACCCGCTGATCAGAAACGTAATGAACAGATTGATATACTTTCTCAGTTTCCCGGCGCGGCTTCCTCCCAGCGGTATATAGACATAGTCCTTCAGCCATGTGCTCAGAGAGATGTGCCATCTGCGCCAGAAATCCTGCACAGATACGGCAAAATAGGGATGATTAAAATTATCGATGATCTCAATGCCAAACAGTTCCGAAGCTCCCTGCGCGAGCGTCGTGCAGGATAAAAAGTCCGTATACAGCTGCAGGCTGTACAAAATGCCGGCAATCCAGATATATGCTCCCGCATACATCCTGTAATTGTCAAAGATCTCGTTAACCGCGACAGCCGCCTTATCCGCGATCATCAGTTTCAGGAAAAGCCCCCACAGGATCCGCTGGCTTCCCCGGACAATATTCTCCATACGAAAGCGGGTTCCGCCAAACAGCTGATCTCCCAGCTGCTCATAGCGGGGAATAGGCCCCTGGATGATCTGCGGGAAAAAGGAAATAAAGAGCGCGTATTTGAACAGATTGCGCTGGGCCGCGATCTTTTTTCTGTATACATCTGTCAGGTACGCGATGATCTGAAGAGTATAAAAAGACAGTCCGACAGGTACTATCAGAGAAAACCTTCCGGTATCCGGCGCAGGCAGAAAATCCCTTCCCTTAAACAGCAGAAGCGGCGCGGCTGTCAGAATGATGACCGCCCACAGCATAAAGAGCCGCTGTTTTCCCTCTTTGCTTCGTTCAATCAGCAGCGCTCCCAGAAAACTCAGAATAATCGTGGCCAAAAACAAGCATAACTGCATGATATCGGTTGAGACAAGACAATAAAAGACTGCACTGCCGATCAGCAGTGCAATCCATTGTTTTCCTTTGGGGATTATATAGTACAGAATCAGTGTCAAAAACAACAGCAAATAGTACTCTGTGCAAATATAATTCATATATAGAAGTCTCCGCCACTATTCCTGCCTGCGTACTCGCCGCAGCCATCTCACTCACTGTCTTTTGGTGTCTCCGTCGGTTCCGCTTCCGTCACATCGGCAGCGACTGTTCCCGCCTTTTCGGACTTTGGCTCCGCCGCGGCCTGGTCCTTCTTTCCGAAGAGTCCCTTGCGCCCTTTGCGCTTCGCTTCTTTCTCCGCTCTCTTTCTGGCGTCCGCCTCAGCCTTGGCCCGCGCCTTCGCATTTACGATCTTCGCGTATTCAGGATCCGACATCATCGCGATCCTCTTAGCCCTGCTCCTGCCGACAGCCCGTACGATCATAACAATGATCACTGCCAGAATGATCAGATAAGGGAAGTTCCTTACTACAAACAGTATAATCCCTTCGCAGAAGTTTTTGAAACTGCTGATCGCGTCTTCAAACGCATATTTGAGTTCCTCGCCAAAGGTTGTGCTGCTCACTTCCTCCGTATAGCGCTTCACTTCCGTAAGTTCAATGTAAACCGTGGAGAACTCCACATCCTTGTCCATCTGAGCCAGATCTGTCTTGTAGACATTCAGCTGGCGCTCCACTTCCGAGAGTCTGGACTCTACAGTGATCATCTCCTCGATGGTCTGCGCCTTGTCCATCATCTCCAGAAGCCTTTCCTGCTCCTTCTCGAGCGACTTCTTGTAAGTCTCTTTGTTCGCGTATACCTGACTGATATTTTCAGCGTTGACAGAGCGGTTCATGACTTTTCCGTCTCCGCTCAGAGAATTAATGAAGTCCTCAAACTTCTCGGAGGGAATCCTCGCAGTGATACTCAGATAGCGCGTGTTGCCCGAACCGCCGCTGCGGTTGTACCAGTAGTAATCGTTGTCGCGCTCGCTCTCAGCTTCCGAGAATCCTCCGGCGTCCTTGATCTTCTTGCGGATACTGGCCGCGGACTTTTCATATTCCAGTGTCTGGATACTCAGATTGCCTGTGTAGACGATCTTCTGGCCGTCCTGCGCGCGCAGCGCCGATTCCGTTGAACCGCCCGATCCGCTGTCCGCCTTATAGTCCTCACCCTCTGCCGTCTGCGCAGCTTCCTCTGCAGCGTAAGCGTCCCCGTCGTAAGATTCGTAGGCATAATCGCCCGCCGCTCCGGCCTCCTCTTTATAAGCGGCGCTGTTCGTGCCCGATGAACCGCCGCAGGCGGTCAGACACAGAGACGCCGCCAAGACAGCGATTGCCGCCAGTTTATACTTTTTCATAATGATCCTCCCTTCAGCGGAATAGGGCTTTGACCTCCTCGTAGTCCGCCTGTGAAATCTTCATCACAACCCCGGGAATATTGTCCATACTGACGTACGCGTTTTCATAGAAGACTGCCCTGTGAACTTCCCCGTTCTTCTTCGTGAGATATACGTAGTAAGTAGCCTCGCCGGTGGAAGCAAATATCGTCGGAGTCGGCTTTCCTTTTGAAAAAGCTTCCGAAAGAGCTTTCTCTCCTTCCTCGGTGTACTCCGGCACCAGGCGGCTGCCGCCGTTTGCCTCGTCCTCGGCTGAGATGATCTCAAGGCTTACATAGTCTCCCTTGAGATCTCCGAGCATGTCCACCGCCGTCTTATTGCCGAAAAAGCTTCCTGCTGCTCTGTTTTCCGTGGCCTCGGAGGATTCCTCAGCATCTTCGTCATTCGAGGCCTGCAGATCCGGGGAGGCTTCTGCCTTCTCTGCCGCGGCTTCCTCCGCCTGCATCACCGCGGATTCATCTGCCCGCTCCGCCGCAGCTTCTTCCGCCTGCAGCGACTCGGCAATACCGCTCTCCTGGGTCGAGGCCAAATAGCTTCTGATGTCGGATAAACTGCGGATCTCCAGCAGATCTCTGGCCATAAGGACGAAGAACACAACGACTGCCGTCGACATCGCGACCACTGTAAAGCGGTAGATCTCCGCTCCCACGCTGCGTCTGCTCTTTCTCTTTTTTGCCCTTATCGCGGCTTTTCCGGAGGAAGGCTTTTCCTGAGAACTGCGCACTCTCCGGTCACTTCGGGCGATCAGTTTATCGTCGATGCCGCCCACCGCTTCAAATAAGTCCTCCGCTCTCATTCGATAAATTCCCCCTCTTTAAGATACTTCCGAAGTTTCTTCCTGATCCTGCTCAGGCTTACTGTGACGTTGTTCTCAGTCATCTGATACCGCCTGGCAATGGCAGGGATCTCCTCTGCAAAAAAGTATCTTCTCACAAACAGATCGCACTCCCTTGCGGGCAGCTGCTCTGCAAACCGGTTGATGGCTTCCTTCAGCTCAGCGGCCATATAGGCCTCCTCGGCGTTCCAGTTTCCCGACATGTCCGCGCACTCCGCCAGCTCATCGAGCACAGCTTCCATAGCGCCGCTGCCCCTTTTCGCCGCACTGCGCGCCCTGTAGCGGTCAAAAGCCAGATTTCGCGTTATTTTGGCAAGAAACGCGCGCAGCACGGATGGCCTCTTCGGAGGCATTGAGTTCCAAGCGCGCAGCCAGGTATCATTGACGCACTCTCTTGAGTCCTCGACATCGTTCAGGACATTGTACGCCACGGTGTGACAATATTTCCCATATTTTTGATCCGTCTCGACGATGGCCTGTTCGTCCCTCTTCCAGTACAGATCGATAATTGCGGTATCTTCCATGGATTTTCCCTTTTAGGCCGGCGCTCCCGCGCCGCTTATACTATAGATGACGCTGAGGCAGGTGAAGTCTTACAAATCGGTTGACATTTTATCACGTTTTATGTGAGCCGGGCTTTTCGCCCCTCAGAACAGTTTAACATATCCTTCCAGAGAATCCGCCTTGACTTTCAGCGCCTTGCATCTGCTGTTGACATGGATCACGCAGGGGTACTTGCTGTTCTTGGCCTCCTGGATCATATTCGCCCCGGCGATGTTGCCGTCGAATGCGATCAGTCTTGAGGGTCTTCTTTTGAAGATCTCATAGGCGAAGCTCTTGTATGTGCCCATCGGCACAGGCTCGATTGAGACCCTGATCCCTACTCTCGCGCCGCGGAGTTTGCGGAACTCCGGCTCCGTGATCATGGACGGAACCATGGCGAAGACCTCAAACCTGCCGCGATTTTCTTTCACCAGATACTGTTCGTAGCCGCGCAGCGAATGTCCGATCACGAAGAATGTCTTCTCCGGATCCTCATTTGCCAAAATATCGTCGATCCTCTTCTTATTCTCCTCAGTCATCCTCACTTTGTGGCTGTCATGGCTGAAGCTCCCGCCGACGATCACGACGGGGATCTTGTCCGGAGGCATTTCTCTGATCTGCTCCTCCAGCGCTTCCGTCGCGCGCAGCGAGCGCTTTCCGATCAGGGAGAGCTCTGTTTCTTCCGTATCTCTCTTTTCCTTTGGCGCGGCACTTTGTTTATAGGCTTCGCATTTGGCCTCGAACGCTTTCAGGCTCCTGTGCAGGACCCTGTCCTCGCACGCTCTCATCATATGCATCTCTTCATCGCTCAGTTCCAGCATCTTTTCCAGAGAGAGCTGCTCATCGATGGAATCACTTCCATACAGGGCGCCTCCGTCCGTACCCTGCACACACCCGATTCCAAGCGCGAGGTATTGCCTGAGAGGATGCCGCTTCATACTGCTGAGGTTATTGAGACGCACATTTGAGGTGATCTGGAACTCCAGCACTGCGCCGCTCTCCTTCAGGGCGCTGATCAGCGCCTTTCCCTTTGTCCTGCGCAGGTCCGGCGTATAGAGCCCGTGTCCGATCCGCACATGCGGCATCTTCTGCCCCGGGGCCAGCGCTTCCTTCACGCACCTCAAACTGTTTGCGATGTTGTCCTGCAGTCCGTCGTTCTCGCCCGCGTGGATCCTGATCACAAACCCCGGATCCGCCCGCGCGATCTTCACCAGTTCGTGCAGCACCGGCGCAATATCCCTTATATCGTTGAGCTCCTCGCCGATGATATCGCTCCCCGCCACATAGGGATCTGCGATGATCTCCCGCAGCGTCTGCAGATTCTC
>Ga0256404_1013045_pt1 | contig 10628 bp, 8 predicted proteins | sample RumenRJG_01DNA_FD_185990 | JGI IMG/M metagenome (GOLD analysis project Ga0256404, IMG submission 185990) | Bovine rumen microbial communities from Lethbridge, Alberta, Canada - RJG_01 | ecosystem: Host-associated > Mammals > Digestive system > Stomach > Rumen | place: Canada: Alberta | collected...
CGAGGAAGCATTCCCTGCGTACCTCGAGTCCACCATCGCGGCGTTCTACGAGAGAGCAGGAAAGGTCCGTCTGGAGGACGGCTCCATCGCTTCCATCACCATCGGCGGTACTGTTTCCCCGGCAGGCGGTAACTTTGAGGAGCCTGTGACCCAGGCGACGCTGAAGGTCGTCGGCGCGTTCCACGGTCTCGCCCGTGAGCGTTCGGACGCCCGTAAGTATCCCGCGATCCACCCGGTGGATTCCTGGTCCAAATACAAGGGCGTCGTCGATATGGACCGCGTGAACATCGCCCGCGGCATGCTGATCCGCGGCACGGAAGTCAACCAGATGATGAAGGTCGTCGGTGAGGAAGGTACTTCCAGTGAAGACTTTATCGTCTATCAGAAGGGCGAGCTGCTCGACGCAGTCTATCTGCAGCAGAACTCCTTCGACCCCATCGACGCGGCCTGCATACCCGAAAGACAGCGCCGGGAGTTTGACAGACTCTATGACGCCATGATGAAGACCTACGATATCACAGACAAGACAGAGATCAGAGGCTTCTTCAACCAGCTCAGACAGGAATTCCTTGACTGGCACGGTTTTGAGTTCAATACGCCTGAGTTTGACGAGCATGAAAAGAAGATCACTGATTTTTATATGTCAAGGGCTATTGACTAGGAGGTCTGCGCAATATGCAAAAAGTCTATACAAAGATCGAATCAATTGTCGGTAACGTGATCACCGTCCGCGCGAAGGGCGTCAGAAACGCTGACCTCGCGCTGGTGGGTGACAGTTACGCGAGCGTAATCAAGCTGGACAAGGACAAGGTCTCCCTTCAGGTCTTTGCCGGCGCCCAGGGCGTCAGCACGACGGACCCGGTGCGCTTCCTCGGCAGACCGATGATGGTCTCCTTCTCGGATCACCTGCTGGGCCGTATCTTTGACGGCACGGGCGTTCCGAGAGACAACGGCCCTGCCCTTACGGAAAACATGATCCCCATCGGCGGCCCGTCCTTCAACCCGGCAAGACGTATCCTTCCGAAGAAGATGATCCGCACCGGTATCCCGATGATCGACGTGTTCAACACCCTGGTGGAGAGCCAGAAGCTGCCGATCTTCTCCATTTCCGGCGAGCCGTACAACCAGCTCCTGTCCCGGATCGCCATGCAGGCGGAGGTCGATATCATCATCCTCGGCGGCATGGGCCTGAAGTATGACGACTACATGGAATTCCGCGACACCCTGGAGAAGGGCGGCGCCATGAGCCACACTGTCATGTTCATCCACACCGCGGCGGATCCCACCGTGGAATGCACACTGGTGCCGGATATGTCCCTGGCTGTGGCGGAGCAGTTCGCCCTGACCGGAAAGAGAGTGCTGGTGCTGCTGACCGACATGACGAACTTCGCCGATGCCCAGAAGGAAATGGCGATCACGATGGAGCAGGTGCCCTCCAACCGAGGCTACCCGGGAGATCTTTACAGCTGCCTTGCTTCCAGGTACGAGAAGGCGGTGGATATCGAAGGCGCAGGATCCATCACGATCCTCGGCGTCACCACCATGCCCGGCGATGATGTCACCCATCCGGTTCCGGACAACACAGGATACATCACCGAGGGACAGTATTATCTGAAGAACGGCCACATCGAGCCCTTCGGATCCCTGTCCCGTCTGAAACAGAACGTCAACGGCAAGACAAGAGACGATCACCGTGCCCTGATGGACGGCATGATCCGCCTGTATGCCCAGTACAAGGAGAGCCTTGAGAAGAAAGCCATGGGCTTCCTGATGAGTGAGTGGGACGACAAACTCCTCAAATACGGCGAACTGTTCGAGACGAAGATGATGGACCTCCGTGTGAATATTCCGCTGGAAGAAGCTCTCGATCTGGGATGGCAGATCCTCGCTGAATGCTTCAAGCCTAACGAGACCGGAATGAAGACAAGTCTGCTCAAGGAGAGATGGCCGGATAAAGATGCCTTGGAGTAAAGAAGGAGCGTGTCTATGGCTATCAAACTTACTAAGAATGAGCTGAAGAAGCAGAAGGACAACTTAAAGCAGTTCGAACGCTATCTTCCGACCCTGCAGCTGAAAAAGCAGCAGCTGCAGACCGTGATCATGAAGATACGCGCAGATCTTGCACAGAAAGAAGAAGAGCGTCTTCAGATGATCGGCGACTTGGACGATTGGGTAGCTGTATTCGGAGAAAACGAGATCTTTGACGAAGAACTCCGGCTCGACAAGCTGGTCCAGCCGGACAGGGTGGTCACCAAAGAGGAGAACATCGCCGGCGTCAAGATCCCGGCCTTCGAGGAACTGACCTTCAAGGATATCGATTACAACGTGGACGAATACCCGCTCTGGGTCGACACAGCCGTTTACAAGCTTCGCGGGATCGCCAGACTGGACGCTCTGGTCTCGACGCTCCGCAAGCAGGTGCAGCTTCTGGAAGCAGAGCTCCGGACGACATCCCAGAGAGTGAACCTCTTTGAGAAGGTCAAAATACCTGAGGCGAAGGAGAATATCCGCGTGATCCAGGTGTTTATCGGAGACCAGCAGACAGCGGCTGTTGTCCGCGGTAAGATCGCGAAGAAGAAGCTGGTGGAGGTATAACGATGATTGAAAAAATGAAAATGCTTCACATCGTCGCGTCTGCCTCCGGGAAAGAAGAGATGCTGCAGGATCTCAGAGACATGGGGCTCCTGCATCTCGCGGAAAAACAAAGTGCGTCCCGTGAACTGAACGAAGAGTTCCAGATGCTCTCTAAGGCGTCGAACGTACTGAAGGAATACGCTGATCCGAAGGCGAAGGAGAAGAAAGCCGGAGTCCTGAGTGACAGCGAATTTGAAAAGATGTACCGGGGCGTGCGGGATGCCATTGAGAAAAAAGAATCTCTCAACCAGGCCATCGGCGCGGCCAATACGGAGCTGGACAGAATTTCGGCATGGGGAGATTTCTCGCCGGAGGAAGTGAAGGCTCTGAAGAATGAAGGCTTTGATCTCCACTTTTACAGGATGGGAAGCAAAGAATTCCAGGATGCCGTGAACGATGAGAATATCCGGCTGATCCGCCTGGCCCCCGTCGACAAGATGGATACGGTGGCGGTCTTCGGAACACTTCCGCCCGAGATCCCGGCAACGGAGTTCATGCTTCCGGAGCACAGTGCTTCTGAGCTGAAAAAGCAGATCGAAGACGGCAGGAAGGCTATTGCGGAGTGCGATGAAACACTCAAAGCGGCCTCCATCTATGAGGCGAGCTTCGACGACCAGATGGTGAAGCTCCAGAACCGGATGAACTTTTCCGCGGCCGGCAACACCGCCCAGTCGGATGAGGACTTTGTCTGGATCTCCGGCTATATCCCGGAAGCCGACATGGACAAGTTCAAGGCGGCGGCGGCAGAAAAGAGTCTTGCCTGGGCTGTGGAAGATGTCTCGGAAGAAGATGAGCATATTCCCACCAAGGTGAAATACAACAAGGTCTCCAGGCTCATCAAGCCGGTGTTTGATATCCTCGGCATCCTGCCGGGATACAGGGAGCAGGACATCTCACTGTGGTTCTTCCTGTTCTTCACGCTGTTCTTCGCGATGATCATCGGAGACGGCGGCTACGGCGTCCTGATCCTGCTTGGAACCATTGCGCTGCACGTCAAACAGAAAAAGATCACCAATGTGACATTCCTCCTCTATGTACTGTCCATCGCGACGGTCATATGGGGAGCGCTGACAGGAACCTGGTTCGGCATGGAAAGCGCCATGAAGGTACCGATCCTGAAGGCGATGGTATTCCCGAGCATAGCGACCTATCCGGAGTACTTCGGCCTGACGGCCAATGACTCCCAGAACGCGATCATGAAGTTCTCCTTCTCGATCGGCGCTGTGCAGATGGCGCTGGGTTCCATCCTGGCCATCAAGAAGAAAATGCCCGCAAAGGACCTTTCCTGGGTGGCGGATGCCGGCTGGACCATCGCCGTCATCGCAATGTACCTGCTGGCCCTGAATCTGGTGATCCATGAGGACATTGACCTCAAGCCGGTATTCACCCTGATCGGCATCGCGTTTGTACTCGTGGTGCTCTTCGGCGGAATGTCGCCGGACAAGAGCTTCGGGGACGGCCTGAAGGCAGGACTCGGCGGCGCGTTTACCCAGTTCCTCAACACGATCAGCTGCTTCGGCAACGTGATGAGTTACATCAGACTGTTCGCAGTCGGCATGGCAGGCGTCGCGATCTCCCAGAGCTTCAACGGGATCGCAGCCGGCATGCACGGACCGATGATGATCGTCGGAGTTGTGGTGGTACTGGTAGGTCATGCACTGAATATCGTAATGTGCTTCCTGTCTGTTGTGGTTCACGGAGTGCGTCTGAACGTCCTCGAGTTCTCCGGCCAGGCCGGCCTGGAGTGGACAGGCATTCCCTATGAGCCGTTTAAAAAGGTAAATTGATACATTTTTTAAAAAGAGGAGAGTTGTTATGAATCTTGCATTTGTTGGTATGGCTGCTGCTCTTGGTTTATCTGCTGCTGGATCAGCTTTCGGTGCCGGATTTGCCGGTATGTCTTCTGTAGGTGCATGGAAAAAGTGCTACGCGGCCGGAAAGCCCGCTCCCTTCATCATGATCGCTTTTACCGGCGCACCCCTTACCCAGACGATCTACGGCTTCCTTCTGATGAACTTTATCAGAAGCGCCAACTGTGATGCCGGAATGGCTCTTGGTGCGGAATCTTCGGCGGCATCGCCATCGGCCTGTCCGCCCTGTTCCAGGGCAAGATCGCAGCCGCTTCCGCCGATGCTCTCGGAGCGACCGGAAAAGGTACCGCGAACTACTTCATCGTCATCGGTATCGCCGAGACCGTCGCCTTGTTCACCCTGGTCTTCTGCCTGCTGCTGCTGAACAGCTGAGAAACCAGGTCAAAAAGAGACAACCGCGCCGGGAAAGGCGCAGAACATCAGGAAGGACTGCCGACCGGAAGCCGGGCGGCGGTCCTCCCTTTTTGGGAGAGATAAGGATATGGGAGAGAAACTGACAAAAGCCGACGTCGCGAAGATCCAGGAGGAGATCGACCACAGAAAGCTGGACCTCCGGCCGGAGCTGATCGAAGCGGTGAAGGAAGCCAGGGCCCAGGGGGACCTGAGCGAGAATTTTGAATATTACGCGGCGAAGCGGGAGAAGAACCGGAACGAGAGCCGCATCGGATATCTGGAGCGCATGCTGAAATACGCCACAGTCATCGACGACAGCTCCAAAGAGGATGAAGTGGGACTCAACAAGGTGGTGGAAGTGTTGTTTGTGGAGGACGATGAGACCGACAGCTACAAGATCGTGACGCCCATCCGGGCTGATTCCATCGAGAACCGGATCTCCATCGAATCCCCCATGGGGAAGGCGCTCCTCCGCCGCAAAGTGGGCGACACAGTGACCGTGAAGGCAGAGGCGGGAAGCTATGACCTGAAGATCCTGTCCATCCGCCCCGACGACACCGAGGACGAGATCAGCAGCTTCTGAGGTACTGTTTCCGTACTCTTGCCTTAGGATATTTACATACGTACCGCGCACTTGAATGCAGAGCTGATATGGGCGTTTTCAGATGCTTTTATAAAATTTGTTCCCTTTTAAAAACGGTTTTCAGAGGATTCCGAGGGCCTGGAAAAAATAATTGGGCGTTTCAGAGGCTTTTTCAAAATTCTGTTCCCTTTTTCATAATTTTGCACACCTGTTTTTAATGAAAAAAGGGAACAAAATACGAAAAATGCTCCTGAAACGCCCAATGTGGCGTTTATATGGGTAAAAAATCAGGAATAGAAAGGGGCTTGAAGGGTACAAATTTTGAAAAAACCTCAAAAAACGCCCACAGCCGTCTCGCTCACAGCCCGCAGCAGCCCCCCCAATTTGCCTGCAGAAGCATGAACGAGCAGAAATATTTCATGTAATTCCAGTCAGCAGTGACGTCAGAACTGACTTTTTTGGGTTATTATTAAAAAGGAAAAGTATCTTCGTACGAAAGGAGGCGCATCGATGGCGGAGCAGAGAATGTTTCATTACGACGCATTTATCAGCTATCGGCACGCGGATCTGGACAAGGCAGCTGCAGTGGGGCTGCACCGCAGGCTGGAGAGCTTCCGCATGCCCGCGGGACTCCGGACGGATCTGCCGGAGGAGAAGCGCAGGATCCAGAGAGTGTTCCGGGACCAGGATGAGCTGCCTCTGTCCAGCAATCTTTCGGACGCCATTGAGAACGCCCTCAGGAATACGGACTGGCTCATCGTGATCGCGACGCCCCGGTTCCCCCAGTCTAAATGGTGCGCGAAGGAGATCGAGCGCTTCACGGAGCTGTACGGACAGGACCATATCCTGACGGTGCTGGCGGACGGGACGCCGGAGGAATCCATTCCGGAGGTCCTTCGATTCCGGCAGAACGGCGCGGTGGATGAGATCATCGCGGACGTACGGGGGAAAAACTCTCTTGATGAAGCAGCACTGCGCATCGCAGCCCGCATGTATGATCTTGTTCCGGAAGAACTGAAGCACAGAGTCCGGGAGCGGCGGGTGAAGCGGATCGCGGCGGTAAGCGCAATCGCGGCCGCGGTGCTCCTTTTGTTCGCGATGTACTGCGCTGCGCAGTTCAATCGGATCAGCACGCAGAATGACATGATCACGGCGCAGAATGCCGAACTGCAGGAGCAGTATCAGGCACAGAAGAAAAAATATCAGGATTCCATGGCGGCGACAGCAAGACGCCTCGCGGTGGCAGGACGCCGCAAGGACGCGCTCTACGCTGCCTGCAGTGCCCTGGACTATGCATCTGGCGGAGATACTGCCGGGCAGGCCGGAATTAGTGCTGCTTTACAGGAATGCCTTACATCTCTGACCGGCGTTTATGACAGAAACGCACTGGTGCTTGAAGATATCGTTCCTGCGCCGTCGCTGGAGGATGAATCCTTCTGGCAGTGGGAGCGGAGGGAGGAGCTTCAGGAAGAGTACAGCTGGCTGGGGTACTACCTGCCCGAGCCTGTGATCTGGAACTGGGATATCAGTGAACTGGAAGATGGAAAGCTTCTTTTTGCAGAGGCTGGTACAGAGGAGTTCAATCTGTATCTTTTTGATCCTGATCAGGGCTTCCTTGACGATGTGACTTTTCTCTGGTTTTCCGATCCGCCGACGATGCCTGTGGAGACAGCGCTGTACCGGGACGGGAAATTTTATCTCGGTATACGGAGCCTGGAGCGGGACCAGATGGCCTGCTATGCCTGGAAGAGCATCGAAAGCTATGAAAAAGCCGGAGAAGTGCGGAGGGATAAGATCCCCCAGGTGCAGCTCCCGATAATAGAAAATGGTCAGGAGAAACTTTCGGGAGACGGGAGATATCGTATCTCTCCCCAGAAGGATTACAGTCTCCGCATTTATGAAGGAGACCAGGAGATGCCTGTCCGGATCCTCTATGAGCTGGAGGGGATAGAAAACGGTATTTTTGCCATGGAGCCCCTGGAAGGAACGGATCATTACGTGATCATCGGGGATACGCTGCATTCCTGGCTTCTGAACCGGGATATGGAGATCATCGCCCGCGTTCCGGGGTATTTCGGCTATGACCCGGAGAGACGGGCGCTGATCCAGTGGGAGGCCCCGAAAGATCTGGATACGGATGTCTTCACGCTGTTCTACTGTCCCCTGAGAAGCGAAAAAGAACTGATCGAAGAAGCGGAAAAGATCCTGGGAAACTACACGCCTTCCGGAAGGACCCTGGAACGGTTCAGGATCCGGTCCGGCGGATGAGGTGCTGAGATGGCTGAAAAAAAAGAAGAATTCTGCACGGTGCTTGTGATCAGCGCGGAGGCGCCGGAAGATGCCGCTGCCGCTTCCGGACTCAGGAAACGGCTGGAACAGTTCCGGCTGCCGTCTTATATCAGAAACACATTGCAGGAAGGAAAAAGGACCATCCGGGCGTTTTCTGAGGAAGGACCGGATGCCGCGAAGGCGGTGGAGGGCAGTCAGTGGCTGGCTGTGGTCTGCTCGCCGCGGCTCAAGGATTCAGACGTTGCCATGGACCTGATCCGGCGGTTTAAGAAACAGAAGGGACAGGAGCGGATCCTTGCTGTGCTGCTGGAAGGAGAACCGGCCGATTCCTTCCCGGAGGAGCTCTGTTTCCGCGAAAGGACAGTCACCGGCGCAGACGGTGAGACCAGGGTCATCACGGAAGAGGTGGAACCTCTGGCGGCGGATCTCCGGGAAAAGGATCCCGGAAAGCAGAAAAAACTGCTGGACGATGCAGTGCTTCGTATCGCGGCTCCTGTGTTCGGACTGAACTATGATGATCTCAGACAGCGCCACAGGGAGCAGAAGCTCCGCCGCATTGCGGCTGCCTGCGGAGCCGCCGCCGCGGTCTCTTTCGTGATCGCCTGTACCTCTCTTTATCTTTCTGTCAAAGTCAGCCGGCAGAACAGGATCATCGAGGCCCAGCAGGCGGAACTGGAAGAGCAGTACCGGGTCCAGCAGGAGAAGTATAAGGAATCCATGCTGACGGTCGCGGAGGAACTGCTGGAGAAAGACCGGCGGCAGGACGCGCTCTACGCGGTGCGGAGCGTTCTCCCGGAGGATCCCGTACAGGCAGCCGGGGCATGCACGCCGGAGGTGCAGAGGGTGCTGACCTCAAGCCTTGGCGTGTATGATCTGACCACGCTGCGGAAATATAAAGCGGAAGAATATGAACAGGGAGAGCGGATCAGTGAAAAAGAGCTCGCAAAGATCCTGTATGGCGACACGTTTCCTCTGCCGAAGAAAGAGATCTGCTCTGATGACGGAAAATATACTGTACGTGAGGAAGGAGGCCGGACGAATCCGGAGATCTGCTTCTATGAGGAGGGAGGAACGGAGGCGGTACGCAGACTGTATGATATTACTACGGGTCTTACCTGCATGAAGAAGCTGAAGGACAGAGAAGGCTATCTGCTGATCTCCGACGCGGTCGCGTACCTTCTGGACGGCGGGCTTGAAATAACTGCAGTTATTTCTGACATGGCCATATCCTGGCGTGTCATCGGCTTTGACACGGAGAGAAACGCACTGATCGTCTTTGACGATGAAGAGGACATTGAGGAGAAATTCGTTACCCGCTACGTCCCTCTGCTTTCCGCGGAGGAGCTTATACAGGAAGCGGACCGGCTCCTGGAGGGATACACGCCATCGGAGGAAGTCCTTACACAGTACGGGATCATGTGAGAGGTGTCTGTATGGGAAACGCCCTCATGAGAGGCACCGGGGAAACCATCATACCGCGCATTGTCTATCTATGGTATAATCAGAATAGCATAGTCTGTTCGCAGGAACGGAGGAGAAGAGGAGAAAAATGAATACTACACTTGTTGTCATGGCGGCGGGGATCGGTTCCCGCTACGGCGGCGGCATCAAACAGCTGGAAAAAATGGGCCCGAACGGCGAGATCATCATGGATTACGCGATCTTTGACGCTAAGCGGGCGGGATTCAACAAAGTCGTGTTTATCATCCGGAAGGATCTGGAAAAGGATTTCAGGGAGATCATCGGGAACCGCATCGAGCAGGTGACGGACGTGGACTACGCTTTCCAGGAGCTTTCGGATCTTCCGGCGGGATTTACTGTGCCCGCGGACAGGAAAAAACCCTGGGGCACGGGCCAGGCGGTGCTTTCCGTGAAGGGGATCGTGAACGAGCCCTTCGCGGTCATTAACGCGGACGATTATTACGGCCCGGAAGGCTTCCGCGTGCTGCATGAGTACATGACCACGAAGATGGATCTTACCGGTGAGAAGCTGGACATGTGCATGGCAGGGTTTATCCTGAAAAACACGCTGTCTGACAACGGGACCGTGACCCGCGGCGCCTGCCAGGTAAGCCCGGACGGGTACCTTACGGACGTCACGGAGACCTACGGCATCCGCATGGAGAACGGTATCCTGAAGGCGGAGGACCAGGACGGCAATCCGAGAAGCGTCTCCCCGGACCAGTTCGTCTCCATGAACATGTGGGGACTGCCCCCGGCGTTCCTCGCCGAGCTGGAGGAGGGATTCCCGAAGTTCCTCGCTGCGCTGAAGCCCGGCGACATCAAAAAGGAATACCTTCTTCCCACTATCATCAACAACTGCATCAAGAGCGGCAAAGGCACCGTGCGGGTGCTGCCCACCCATGACAAGTGGTTCGGCGTGACCTACAAGGAGGACAAGCCGGTGGTGGTGGAGTCCATCCGGCAGCTGATCGCGGATGGCGTATATCCGGAGAAACTCTATGGCTGAGTGCCGGAAAGGCAGAGGCTGCATCACCCTCATCGGCATGCCGGCCTGCGGGAAGAGCACCGTGGGCGTCGTCCTGGCGAAAAAGCTGGGAATGAGGTTCATCGACACAGACCTGGTGATCCAGGAACAGACAGGGAAGCTTTTGAAGGAGCTGATCGCCGAGCACGGGGATGAAGGGTTCCGGGCCATCGAGGACCGGATCAATGCGTCGATCGATGCGGAGAACGCGGTCATCGCCCCGGGCGAAAGCGCTGTCTACGGAAAAAAGGCCATGGCGCATTTCCGGGAGCTGGGGCAGGTGGTCTACCTGAAGCTTCCTTACTACGCGGTGGTGCTCCGGATCGGGGACCTGAAGGAGCGGGGCGTGAGCATAAGACCCGGACAGACC
>Ga0256404_1013046_pt1 | contig 10628 bp, 12 predicted proteins | sample RumenRJG_01DNA_FD_185990 | JGI IMG/M metagenome (GOLD analysis project Ga0256404, IMG submission 185990) | Bovine rumen microbial communities from Lethbridge, Alberta, Canada - RJG_01 | ecosystem: Host-associated > Mammals > Digestive system > Stomach > Rumen | place: Canada: Alberta | collected...
GGCATCTGGACACCTGATCCTCCGGCGCCTCGTCAGACTCAAACCCAATGCCATTATTGTATTCTCTAACCTCTTTGGGATTTCCTTTTAAAAAACATTCTGGAGGAATGCCTTCAAAAAACGCTTTGCATTTACATGTATCTCATCTTTCATCATTTATAAAATTTTTACATTCGGCACAATCAGAAAAACTGCCATTTGACATACTCCTTTATCAAATCTTTGATTTCCAGTAACACATCTCTGTTATTTCTTATTGCCACAAGTCCTTCTGCTATCGTCTCGTGCATCAGTGCTGCCTTTTTCGCCTCGTCTGATGCACCGCTGTTCAGCAGAATCCGCTCTTCCAGATACCGGACCTGACCGTACAGATCGTCAGCTCCGTCGTGCAGGTTATCTACTTCGCTTACCCGGTAAGTCTGATGCAGCACTCTTATTTTCTCCGGTATATTCATTATCCCTCCAATTTGTTATATAATCACTCCGGGAAAAGCGGCTGATCAACAGTGATTTCGATCGGCTCCCCGAAGCGTATTCTGATTCCGATATCAAGCCCTGTTTGCGTTGAATAATTCCCTGCCATCTTTTCTGCGTTTTCGTAAATGGTCATCGCACTTCTCTGAATCATGCGGATAAAATCTTTATCTATCTTCATAGATCGTTCCTCCGTTTCGTTGCATAAAAACACCCCGTGTTGCCACGGGGGTAGGGTGCCGCCGCACCCAGTCCTAATCGTTTCCATATAACAAATGTGCTACTGCACAGACTACATCTTCAAGTGTTATAAGTTTTTTTCACTTCTTTCTTGGCACCAATCTTTAAATAAGGTCCTATGTAATCTAATACTTCCTGTGGCATTTTATCATGCACACGAAGAAATTCCATAATTTCTTCATAGGTCATACTTTCGAAATCGATGGGCTCGTCATCATCCTCTGGCGCTGGCAATTCATCGAGATCAATCTCTTCTCCATTTATTAGCATGCGTGTGCCTCCATATCATTTATCATGTGCAAATCCACCGTTCTCAAAATAATAATAGAGAAGGGGATCAACAGCCTTAAGCTTGCTTGGATTTGTCACATACATCTTATACCCGCAGCTTGGGTATTCAATCAGATCACCATACTCGAGACCCTTTGTCATGATTCTTTTCAAATCGTCATCAGAAGCATACAGCCGCCCTTGGTATGGTTCAACAAAATATGGCGAAGTTACTATGTGCAAATTCCTACCGTCTTTATTTAATGTGACAACTTCGTATCCTTTTAGGATTACATTGGAAGCACATATCTGCAACCCTTTTCCAAAGTTATTCCTATCACACAAGGCGTGTGCAACTTCATGGGCAAAAGAGCCGGCTTTTACATTCTCTTTCAATGAAATAACGTTCATAGCATAAAACGGTCTACATTTATTGGCAGAGCCTATAGCTTTTGTAACAACCAACGGTTTTTGAAACAACCGTTTTATGTCATCTATCGGCATGTATTCCATCTCTTTCAATATTAACCTTTTAGTCTTGTTTGTACAACCTAAAAATGTTATTTTGTCAAAATATTTTTTCACATCTTCTTGCGTGTTAAAAGCGGTTCTACGGTACGCATTGTCTTCACCATCATCATATACTTCTTCAACTCCATCCCTATTCCCGTAATACGCAGCAGTGCTACACCTGCAGTTGGGATGCATGGGCGGAGCGTTCTCGCTGATCAGCATGTCCTTTACTTTGAACTTCTTTCCGTTCAGCGCCCGGCACACCTCACAGGCTCGGCTCCCCAGTGACAGAAACATATACCACTCAAAACCGTTTTCTTCAAACGATCTCATCTGCACATCCGTCTGTACTCTGGCGAGTTCCGTTCTCATGAGCCGTTCTGCGTCGGATCGGGAGACGTTGAACGCCTTCCGGATGTCTCTGGCCAGAACCTGCGGATGCTTTCCCGCGATCAGCCCCTGCTGGAGCTGCTTGTCCAGTTCGCTTTTCAAAAGCGCCTGCGAATATAGATGCAACACAGATGACAGAGGAAGAGATCCATGCGAAACTCGATAGAGGATATCAGGAAGCAATGGCAGGCAAGATTCGTAATGCCAAGGAAGCTTTTGCTGCGTTCAGAGCGGCGAAGAAGTACTGACACATTTCAATATCCACATCACTGATGTTGCCAATGAGATGATGGCAGACGCAGCACTTTATTCTCCGCCACCTGAAAAGCCCTGATATTTCAACAATATCAGGGCTTTTTGTATGCTCTGTTCTCTATATCTTTCTTTTCTTTGTGCGCAAAAAAGCTTTTGTCGAAGGGGCCGGCAGATTAAGCCGTAGTCCGGCAAGAGCCGCGAAGTTTTCCGCTACGCCGCAAGTCTGTCGTCCTTCCTGCCGAACACACTCTTTGAGAGGAAGATCCCCAGGAAAATCAGCGCGACCACAATTCCGACCGGGTAGGAAATCGCAGTGGAAAGGCCGAGACACTCCTTCGCGAAACAGAAGTAGGTGACCGAAACGGCGGACATGAACGTCGCCGGAATCACTGCCATCCAGTAAAACCGGTGATTTTTATAGAGATACATGGCGATCGTCCAGAGAGCGATCATCGCCAGTGTCTGGTTGGACCAGCTGAAGTACCGCCACACCACATCATAGTTGAGCTGACTGATCAATGCGCCTGCCGTCAGCAGCGGCAGAGTAACGGCCAGCCTGACTTTGTACGAATCCTGATCGAGCTTGAACCAGTCTGCGATTACCAGTCTGGCCGCCCGGAAAGACGTGTCCCCGGAGGTAATTGGGCAGGCGATCACGCCGATCATGGCGAGGACGATTCCCGCACCGCCCATCGTTTTCGTACAGACATCATAGACAGTGCCGGCCTGTCCCTGATCGTTCATAATCTGAAACAGTCCGGTCATCAGACCGCCTGTGCGCGCATAGACAGCACAGCCGGCGGCAGCCCATATCAGAGCGATAATTCCCTCGCATACCATGGCTCCATAGAACACAAAATGCGCTTCCTTCTCTGTTTCACAGCAACGCGCCATCAGCGGCGACTGCGTAGCGTGGAACCCCGAAATCGCACCACAAGCAACCGTCACAAACATCACCGGCCAGATCGGCGTGCCGGCGGGATGCATACTCTTCAGCGTAATCTCCGGAATCGTATACCCGTGAGTGAAAATCCCTATAGAAACTCCGAGGGCCATGATAATCAGACAAATCCCGAAAACCGGGTACAAATTTCCGATGATTTTGTCGATGGGAACAAATGTAGCAATGAAATAGTAAATCAGTACGACAGCAAGCCAGAAATAGGTGTTCGTCCAGATACTGGCGCCGTCAATCTGCCTGCCTATCAGAAGCGCAATCAATGCGGCAGGCCCGACTGCGAACACTGTTCCGACCATGACCAGAAGAATCACACTGAACACACGCATGACCTGCTTCATGATGTTTCCCAGATACATTCCGGTCAGTTCTGAAATGGACAGACCGTCATGGCGCATACTCATGAATCCGACGCCCAGATCGTGAACCGCACCGCCGAAAATCGTTCCCAGAGTGATCCACAGGAACACCGCCGGCCCCCATTCAGCGCCGGCCAGCGCCCCGAAAATCGGACCCAGTCCCGCAATATTCAACAGCTGAATCAGAAAAAGCTTCCATTTCGGCATCACGACATAATCCAGTCCGTCGTTGATGCGCACAGCAGGCGTTTCGCGCTCATCCGGTCCGTAGACCTTCTCTGCGACCTTGCCATAGGTGAAATAACCGATAATAAGAACCATCAGACAGATAATAAAACTGACCATACTTCCCTCCTCCCCGGATGCACGCCGTGACGCCGGGATATAACGAAAACCGGGTCATCGACTGCGCCCTGCATTTAAAAAAGTCCAGATAGTGAAAACTTTATCAATCTCACTTAAATTATTGCACTTTTTATATTGCGCGTCAACCCGGTTTCCGATGGATTCCTGTCCGATACCATGCATTTCGGGAAAGTCAGTCCTTTCAGGTTCAGTTTTTCAATTCCGGTTTCCGTACCGCCCGTCTCAGGCTCAGCCTGTTCAAATTCAGGCTCTGCCTGCTCCGGTCCGGACAGACGCTGGTCATTCGATCCGGCGTGCCGTCTGTTCCGCTCATTCCGACGTATTATTGAACATCTCTTCAATCTTATTTAACGCATCTATGGTCCCGCCGGTCATGACGTTGTAAAAATCCCCGTCATCCTTGAATTTGTCGATTACCCATCCGTCGCTTTTCTTTGTGAGATGAAGTGTAAAAGTTCCAGTGTAATTCTTTTTCATTGCTTTAAGACGTTTTTCCAGAAGTCCCTGAGACATCTCCCCTATTTTTTTGTCCGAAGCTCCCGCCAGAACCTGCTTCAGCACCTTGTCCCGGTAATCCTGATAAAATCCCTCGAGTGCGTCTCCAAATGCGTAAGTCGTAACCTCTACCTTTACGGAAGCCTTATCGCCGTCGATTTTTTCATCACTGAGTTTGTAGTCAAAGTCGCTAAGTTTATTCCCTACGATTTTCTCCAGTGTCGACGAATATCCACCGGACGAACTGTCATCCTCGCTCTCGTCTTCAAACGCTAGCTCCAGATCGATACTTTCACCTGCATAAACCGTTTTAATCGTCTTCGTATCGTTCTTCTGCAGCGCCGTCATAAACGAATCCGCTACTTCCTTCGGTTCAGGGCCGCCGCAGGCGCACAGAACGGACGCCAGCGCCACGGACATCAATATTGCAATCATTCTCTTCATGTTCTTCATCGGTTTCCTCCTCTTTTCCCGGCCGGCACAGTTCACAGTTTTTGTCTGCCTTCTCCAAGCTCATCCGCCGAAAAACTCGCGGTGGACTTTGTCCGTTGGCAGAGTCTCAAGCTCATACGCTGCAGGCTTTACTGCCGGCATCCCGAGGGACAAAATCGCCTCCAGCCTGAAATTCTCCGGGAACTTCAGGATTGTACGAAGGAAATCCTCCGTCGTGCCGCCTTCCGCAGCCTCTCTGCTCCTCCCCTGAATCCAGCAGCTACCCAGCCCCAGACTCGCCGCCATCGTGTGCATATTACTCATGACAATCGTGCAGTCCTCAATCCACACATCACTTTTCTGTTCATCGCCGATCACAACCACGGCGCAGTCCGCCCCTTCCAGCATCCCTGCAGCGCCGACGCGGCACCGGCTCATGCGCTTCAGTCGCTCCCGGTCTCTCACCACAATGAATTCCCATGGTTTCCTGCCCTTGCTCGATGCGGAAAGCAGGCCGGCCGCCAGAACCTTCTCAAGTGCCTCTTCCGGTACAGGTTCCCCCGTATATTTACGAATACTGCGTCGCTTCCTCAGTATTTCCAGCATATCCATACGCTTTCTCCCTTCCCTGTTCCGCCCGCACATCCCTCACGACCGGACATCGGCCGTCTGCATCAGAACAGATTTTGTAATGAATATTATATATTACGGGTCGCAGGCTGACAAGAGCATCTTCCCGGCTACAAAATCACCCGCGATCTCCCGTGAAAACTCCAAAATGCGCAGAAGTCCGGACCCGTGAGGCGCGCAGGTTCGTCAACGGGTCGGCGGAAATAAAAAAGAACCCCTCGTAACTGTTGAAATTGCAAGGGGTTTCAAGTGGTGGTCTGCGCGGGGCTCGAACCCACGACAACCTGGTTGTGACCCAGGTGCTCTCCCAGCTGAGCTAGCAGACCGAAATTCGTCCTGAATCATTATACGACGGTTCAGAGTTTTTTTCAACCTCCGATTTGCATTTTGTTTACAAAGTTTTTGCGCTGTCAGTTTTGGCGCGATCCAACAACGGCAGAATAATCACTGCTCCGATTACACAGGTAACCGCACAGATCCACAGCAGGGCGCCCGCTCCAAGGGTATCCAGTATCACGCCGCCGCTGAAGCTCGCGGCGACCGCACTGACGGTAATCATAATCACGTACAAAGACTGGCCGCGCACTGCCTCCCGCTCATCCATTATCTCATTGATGTACCGGACTACCGCAGGCAGGAACAGCGGAAATCCGAAAGGATGCACCACAAGAGTGAGCATCATCGCAGTCGACGTATGTGCCAGGAGCATGAGAATACCGCGAAGCACAAAACCTATCGTAGCAACCTTCAGCAGAAAAGACGACCGGAAACGCTTTGTCAGCCAGGTAAAACCTAGGAGCGGAATCAGCTCCAGGATCGTCATGATCGAATAGTAATGACCCATGTTCCCGCTGTCTCCGCCCACATTCTGAAAGATCTGCAGCATAAAGAAGTTAATAATCTGATGATCATAGAAAATCAGAAGAATTCCGATGTTGATGACCAGAAAAACTCTGTGCCTGCGGATAAATTCCCCCATGGAGATACTGCCCTTTTCCTTTGTGTCCGGAGAATCCACGGAAGACGTCGAGCCCGCTTTCCGGAAACGGCCGCCCAGAAGCAGCAACCCGCCCAGAAGCAACAGGAGACAGCTTTCTCCGGCAACCGGAAGCGCACGGACGCCTGCGCTGACCACCAGAACGCCAAGTAACGCAGACATCACTGAATAGCCCAGTGATCCCATAGCTCTGCAGATCCCATAATCCACATCGATTCCGCGGCGTGCCAGCTTGGCCTCCATAGAATTCAGCAGCGGCTGCAGACTGGCCTGAAACGCAAACATGAGAACATATGCCGCTGACAGAAGAAAATTCCTTCCGCTAAGGATCAGCGTAACCGCCTCAAACAGCATTACAACAACAGTGACGAGAACGGAGACCGGAAAAACACCAAACCTCATCGACCGATCCGCCACACTGGCGAGAACCGGCTGAATTGCTACAGATACAAGGTTTCCGACCGCAATCATCGTCCCGATTTCCGTATTCGTATATCCGTTGGCAAGCAGGAACACCGAGCTGAAGCTGGCGATCACACAATACACGCTCCAGTACGTCCAGAATATTTCAGCATATTCGATATTCGGTTTCAGATTTTTCCTCATTATTTTCCTTTCAACATCGTTAAATCCGCTCAGTCAACACATTACATGCACTTTTCCACAGACCTCGCCAAAATTGTATACAATCAAATCCACATGGTGGTGTGGATAATCCGCAGCACCACAGCAGTCTCATCCCTCATCCGTTCCATCCGCTGATTTTTCTGTCGTGTCCTTACTAAAAGTCACATAGAACAGATAAACATACTGATAATCCCTTACCTTTTCCGGATGCTGCGCGATATCCTCGGGCGAATAACTCTCCACCTGCTCGGAATCCGTCAGAATCAGACTCATCAGGTAAATTTTCTTTCCGTCCGATACCTTTGCCGACTCTGTAAACTCACTGCTGCTTTCGACCCAGTCCTTCTCCGACGCCTTTTTTGAAATCGCGGCATCCCGCGAACTTCCGGCCATGCCTTCTCCGTTGGACTCTGCCAGATGCACCATCCGGTCCCTCACTACGACAGCGACCTTTCCGCTCCGGGAATCCTTGGAGTCCAGTGGCGCAGAAAACGAGCTATCATTCGTTTCAGACAATTTTCCCTTCTTATACACATCGGCGCCCATTTGAATCGATTTATACTCATCTTCCACCTTGAACTGACCGATAACAGTATAATCATCGTCACCCTTCAGAAGCTGTGTCAGTTCCTTTTCACTTTTCGTCATGGAATAGGGTCTCACATAATTTCCTGCTCCTATCCTGTCCCCTACACTTTCGCAGCCCGTCAGCAGAACCGTCACCATGACCGCGGTCAGCGCCGCCACTAATCTCTTTCCTCTCATACTGCTCCTCTCCTCACTCCGGCATATCATTCTGATTCAAGGATAACATTTATTCTGCCGCAAAACAAGGGGCGCCCCCGTCGGGGGACAGCGTTTTTCACAGATATTTTTGCTGTCTTTCTGCTTTATTCGGCCGTTCGGCATCTCTGCGGGCCGTAATGCGTTTTTCATGGGGCACAAAAGAATCCTTGCGCAGTTTCCGGGAAGCTGTGCTATAATGGTTCTGACTGATTGTTATGCCGGCGGATTCGGTAACCCGGCAATCCGCCGTCTCTGCGGCGTTGCCGCAGGGTAAGAACCATTGCGATCGACGCTTCATGGGAAGGCGCGCCGATCTAAATGCTGTTCTGGCTGATTAATATGCCGGCGGATTCGGTAGCCCGGCAATCCGCCGTCTCTGCGGCGTTGCCGCAGGGTTAGAACCATTGCGATCGACGCTTCATGGGAAGGCGCGCCGATCTAAATGTGGTTCTGACTGATTGTTATGCCGGCGGATTCGGCAGCCCGGCAATCCGCCGTCTCTGCGGCGTTGCCGCAGGGTAAGAACCATTGCGATCGACGCTTCATGGGAAGGCGCGCCGATCTAAATGCTGTTCTGACTGATTAATATGCCGGCGGATTCGGCAGCCCGGCAATCCGCCGTCTCTGCGGCGTTGCCGCAGGGTTAGAACCAAACTGAGAGAGGAAAATGCTATGCCATCCAAGATTCTGCTGATTGAAGACGACGCCGACATCCGCGAAGGCGTCCGCATCCTTCTGGAGAGCGAAGATTATCAGATAGAGGAAGCCGGAAGCGGCGAAGACGGACTGAAGCTTCTGTCCGAGGAAACCGATCTGGTCATCCTTGATATTATGCTGCCGGGAATCTCCGGTCTGAAAACCTGCGAGGAGATTCGCAAAAAATCCTTTGTCCCCGTGCTCTTCCTCACCGCGAAGGGTCAGGAATCGGATAAACTCATCGGCCTCATGGCAGGCGGCGACGACTATCTCGTCAAACCGTTCTCCTATTCTGAGCTGTTGGGAAGAGTCAAGGCGCTGTTGCGGCGTTATCATTTGTACAAAGGAAAAGACTCCGCTGATTCTGAGGATTCCGCACGGTACATCGAGCGCTCCGGAGTGCGGGTATCGGAAAACTTCAACCAGACCTTTGTCGGCGAAGACAAAGTGGATCTGTCCGACAAAGAATACCAGATCCTTCTCTTGCTGATGAAGCACCCGAACAAAGTATTTTCCGCGCAGAATATCTATGAAAGCATCTGGAACGAGCCTTATTATTACTCGTCCAACAGCACCGTCATGGTGCATATCCGAAAGCTCAGAGTCAAAATCGAGGCGGATCCGCAGAATCCGCAGCATATAAAAACCGTCTGGGGAAAGGGATACCGTTTTGAATAGACTGAACAACGGACTTCAGAGAGAGGCATTTTTCGGTATTCTGATCGCTCTTCTCGTATCGGGATTTCTGTATTTCTGTATGCACGAAATCAGCAATGCGTTCCTGGATCAGCACCTGAACGACACCAGACTCTGGGATCAAAAAACGGCAGAAAAGGCGGCCAGCCTGCAGCATTTTGTCACAGACCGCGGCCTTCACCTGAAGGACGTCAGTTCGATCAAAGAGTGGGACAACACACAGCGCAGTACCTTCGCCTATATCTACAACGGTCATAAACAGATTTACAATTCAGAGGGGAACGTCAGCTCCGGCGGCGTCACCTACCGGAATCTGCGGCATTATCCGCTGAATTTCGCAGACGGAAAGGCGGATCTCTACCTTTTCTATGCGGTCACTTATCAGTATTATGTTCTGGCCATGATTCTGGAGCTGATCCTCTGCTCCATCGTGTTTATCGCCCTGTTCCTTTATTTTGTGCGGCGCAAAATAAACCACATCACCCGGCTGGAGCAGGACATCCGCATTCTGGAAAGCGGCGGGATGGAACACGAAATCACGGTTCCCGGAAACGACGAGCTGGCGCTGCTCGCCCGCGGTCTGGATCAGATGCGCATTACGCTCCGGGACAACATGATCCGTGAGGAAAATCTGGTTCACGCCAACAACGAACTGGTCACGCGGATGGCGCATGACCTGCGGACGCCGCTGACCACACTGCTCCTCTATCTGGGCTTTCTTGTGGAGAAAAAATACAGCAGCGATCAGCAGCACGATCATTATCTCCATGTCGCGCTGGACAAAACCGAGCGGATCAAGGCGTTGTCCGATCAGCTTTTTGAGCGCTTCCTGGTGACCGGAGAGGAGCATGTCAATCTGGAAAATCCGGAACCCTTCCGCGTTGTTTTCGAAGATTTATTATCAGACATCTCCGAAAATCTCACCTCCCGCGGATTTCATCTTGAAGCGGAGCTAGACTGGCCGGAAACTGTCGTCCGGGTATCCTTCGAATACATCAGCAGAATCGCGGACAACATCCTCTCCAACATACTGAAATACGCCGACGCCGACAGACCCGTCACGCTTCGGGTCACAGAAGGGGACGGTTTGTCACTCATCACTTTTGAAAACATGATCAGCAGGCACGATGAGCGTCATGAAAGCACCCGTATCGGCGTCCTCAACATCCGCGCGATGATGGAGAAAATGAACGGCAGCTGCGAGATTCACAACGATGGGAGCCTTTATTCCATTACGCTTTGTTTTCCAAGCGCAGCAAAATCATAACACAAAATTATCATTCAGAAAACTTCGATTATTAATTGGTATTGGAATATGAAAGATAGAGTACAATATTGTTCGCAAAAGTGAATAGTAGAAAAGCCATTGAGGCTCGTGTAAAATGATTAGCGACCAAACTTCTCATTCACAAAGGAGAACTCTCAATGGCTCACAATCAGATTA
>Ga0256404_1013048_pt1 | contig 10624 bp, 11 predicted proteins | sample RumenRJG_01DNA_FD_185990 | JGI IMG/M metagenome (GOLD analysis project Ga0256404, IMG submission 185990) | Bovine rumen microbial communities from Lethbridge, Alberta, Canada - RJG_01 | ecosystem: Host-associated > Mammals > Digestive system > Stomach > Rumen | place: Canada: Alberta | collected...
GCCGATGGCTGATTCACATTCCTTTCTGCAAGCTTTGCAGCAGTAACTATTGCGATCAGACTTCCCATACTATGACCATAGATCACATATTTATCCGGAGCGTCCCTGCAAATCCTTTCACACATATCTTCTGCTGCCTCAAAGGCATCCTTATAGAAGTTCTCGCAGAAAAGCGATCCATGCCCATTATACTCTAACGGCACTACATCGACGATACTTCCGAATTTTTCTGTCCACTCCTCGTAGGCATTGACAGTTCCCCCTGCATACGGGAGACAGTACATTTTAGGTTTTTTCATAATTGCTCCTTTTAAATATCATAAATAATCAGTATCTTATCAAAGAATTAAAACCGGCTTATTAAAGCCATTTTTCATTTGTCAGAGTGAGCCGTATCCAAGGAAACGTGCTGCACATATCCCATATAATATAAAGAAATTGCAAACACAATAATTATAACGTTTTTGCTCTGCAATGTCAATATCACAGGGGCCGCCGGCTCCTTCAAAAAAAATGGGCAGGAGCTTATCCTGACCTATCTCAGAAAAAAACAGGTACAAAGAATTGTTATTTTCTTGACAATTTCCACAAAAAACTGCCTGAAAAGGGCATATACAGGATATTTTCGCAGAAAAAATTTGTTAAAACTAAAAAAAGGCGATTTTACTTGAATTAAACGCCGAAATGTGCTATAATTCCATTTGGTTTTTTGTTTTCCTGTACTAAGCTGTATCGATAATGATCAGTGTAGCAGTACAGGAGCAATATGCAGCTTTTGCTGCAATTATGGGAGGTAAATTTATGACAGCAGCACAGATCTTTGCCGTCATTATCTTCGTGGCTATGTTCATCATGATAGTCCTCGATAAGATAGAGCGGCACTACGTCACCTTAGGCAGCGGTATCCTTACACTGACCGTTGTATTCGGTATTTGTCTGCGTGACGGAAAAGCCATATGGGACACTCTTGCCCTGAAAGGCTTCGCCACTAAGGATTTCTGGTACCAGGTGACGGAAAGCGAAAGCAAGGGCATCAACTGGGCCACTATCCTATTCATCGCCGGTATGATGATAATGGTAGAAGGCATGGCAAAGGCCGGATTCTTCCGGTGGCTTTGTATGAAGATAGCCTACCTTGTAAAATGTAAGACTATTCTGATATTTATCACTTTTATGATAATGTCAGCTGTTCTTTCAATGTTCATCGACAGTATCACTGTTATCATGTTCCTTGCAGCTGTAACTATTGAGCTTGCACAGCTCCTTAAGTTCAATCCAGTGCCAATGATACTTGCTGAAATATTCTGCGCTAATCTTGGCGGTTCAGCTACAATGTGCGGAGACCCTCCGAACATCATCGTAGGAACATCCCTCGGATTCTCATTCTTCGATTTCCTTACAAATACCGGTCTTGTAGCAGGTATTTCACTGATTGTCTCTGTTATCTTCTTCTACTTTGTGTTCCGCAAGGAGATAGTCAGTGCGCACGGCGATAATATAGATATGAGCAAATTCCCCAAGCCCTCAGAGGCTATCACAAGTAAAAAGGATTTTGCTATAAGCAGCGTTATCTTCGGTATGGCAGTTATCCTCCTTATCACTCACGCTACTACTCATCTGACTGTGGCTACTATCGGACTCTTTATTGCAGTTATAACACTGCTCACATCCGGAAAGCACGCACTTGAGCTCCTCAAAAAAGTTGACTACAAGACTCTTGTATTCTTCATCGGACTGTTTATCGTAGTAGGCGGACTTGAAGAGACCGGCATACTCGAACTCATTGCAAAGTTTATCGAAAATATCAGCGGCGGAAATGTTATGCTTATGATAGCTATCATCCTCTGGGTATCTGCTATCGCCAGCGCTTTCGTGGACAATATCCCATTTGCCGCAACAATGGTACCTGTTATCCAAAGCCTTGCTGAAACAGCCGGAGTAAACCTCAATACTCTTGCATGGGCACTCTCTATCGGTACTGATATAGGCGGAAGTGCTACTCCTATAGGAGCATCTGCAAACGTTGTAGGAACATCCGTTGCTGCAAAGAACGGTCACCCTATCGGCTGGGGAAAATACTGCAAGAAGCTTGCTCCTGCCACAATAATCGTTCTTGCGATTTCCAATATCTACATTTTCGTAAGATATCTTTAATACCGACCTTTGGCCGAATAATATATTTGGAGGTATGATCTATGTCACAGGTAATAATTTCAGTCGGACGTGAATTCGGAAGCGCAGGCCGTGCGATCGCTGAAGAGCTTGCTAAGAGATTCGATATCCCGATCTATGACCGTCATCTCATCACAGAGATCGCTGAAAAAACCGGTCTCACTCCTGAAGAGGTCGAGAAATATAACGAAGCTCCCAAGCTTAAGATCCTTTCAAGAAGAGTCAACGGCTACAGCAATTCCATTGAGGACAACATCGCTGAAATGCAGTTCAATTTCCTTGATGAAAAGGCTAAGAGCGGTGAATCCTTTGTTGTTGTCGGAAGATGTGCAGAGACTAAGCTCAAGAAATATCCCGCACTCATCTCCCTCTTTATCCTCGGTGATATGGAGGAGAAGATCAAGCGTGTTATGAAGATCTATGAGCTCTCAGAGGATGATGCAAAATCCTTCATCACCAAGAAAGACAAGAAGCGTAAGCGCTATCATAACTACCACTGCTCAGGTCACTGGGGAGACTCACGTCTCTATGATCTCAGTATCAACAGCAGCAGACTTGGTATTGATAAGACTATCGACATTCTTGAGCAGTATATTAAAACTCGCATAGGAAAATAAAATTATAACGAAAAAGCCTCCTTTTTCTTAAAGGAGGCTTTTGGGTATTGTAAAGCCGGAAGATGCTCTTAAGCTTTCTCCCGGCTTTTTCTTTTATAATCTGATACGGAAATTCTCATATCCGAATTCCTTCAGCACCTGTACTGAACCGTCCTGCTTCAGAAGCAGTATGGACGGCAGCGGCATACCGTTAAAGGTGTTGTTCTTGACCATTGAGTATATAGCCATATCACCGAAAACAAGCCTGTCACCAATACTCAGCGGCTCATCAAAGGAATATTCACCTATCATATCTCCTGAGAGACAGGTCTGTGAGCCCAGTCTGTAGGAGTATTTCTTCTCTCCGCTCTCTCCTGAACCGAAAAGCGGCGGACGATAAGGCATCTCCAGTACATCAGGCATATGGCAGGCCGCAGATGTATCAAGTATAGCTATAGGCATATCGTTCTCAGTTAGATCAAGTACCTGAGTTACAAGATATCCTGCATTAAGGGCGACAGCCTCGCCGGGCTCAAGAAATACCTCCAGCCCATACTTCTCCTGCATACGGCGGATACATCTTTCCAGCCTTGGTATATCATAGTCCTCACGGGTGATATGATGACCGCCGCCGAAATTTATCCACTCCATACCTGAGAGGAACTCTCCGAACTTTTCCTCAACAGCGTCCAGTGTCTTTTCAAGATCATCCGAATTCTGTTCACAGAGAGTGTGGAAATGAAGTCCTGTAACACCTCTGAGATTATCTGCACGGAAGTTCTTTCTGGTGATGCCAAGTCTCGAAACAGGCGAACAGGGATCGTATATATCATGTCCCTCCTGAGTAGAGCACTCGGGATTCACTCTCAGACCGATCTTCTTTCCGGCCGCAAGTACACGGTCACGGTATCTGTCCAGCTGAGAAAAGGAGTTGAATATGATATGTCCGCAGTAAGAAATGATCTCGTCTATCTCAGACTCTCTGTATGCGGCAGAGAAAACATGATTCTCCTTCCCCATTTCCTCATAACCAAGTCTTGCCTCATAGAGGCCGCTGCAGGCTGTTCCCGCCAGATACTCCCCTATCAGCGGATAGAGATGATAACATGAGAATGCCTTCTGTGCAAGGAGTATCTTTGCTCCTGTGCGCTCCTGAACTCCACGGAGGATCCTCAGATTCTCAGTCAGTCTCTTCTCATCTATCACATAGCAGGGAGTGGGAAACGAATAGATATCAGGGATATTATGCTCTGTCATACGAACTTGACAGCAGTGCCGTAAGCCATTACCTCGGCAGCTCCCTGCATGATAGCAGATGTTGTATATCTTACGTTAACGATAGCGTCAGCCCCCATTGACTGAGCTTCCTGTATCATTCTTGATGTTGCAATCTCTCTGGCCTCGTTCATCATCTCTGTGTAAGCCTTAAGCTCGCCGCCTACCATTGTCTTAAGGCCCTGCATGAAGTCTTTTCCGATGTGCTTTGACTGTATGGTAGAACCCTTTACCAGTCCAAGCATTGCAATATTTTTTCCGTTGATGTGATCTGTGTTTACGAGTATCATAGCTCTTCCTCCAATTATTTAAGATATTTGTATTGTTCAAGCAGTGGCAGGAAATGCTTCGCCTTCCGGACGACCTTTTCCTGCCGTCCCTGCTGTTTTACTTAGTCTACGAGGACCGGATTGAAGTCCTCTTCCCAAGGAAGTCCCCACTTGTTCAGTGCTTCCATGAACGGATCCGGATCAAATTCCTCGATGTTATATACACCGGCTTTCTTCCATGTACCGGTCATTATCATCATAGCACCTATCATTGCAGGTACACCAGTTGTATAGGAAATAGCCTGAGAGCCTACCTCCTTATAGCACTCCTGATGATCGCAGATATTGTAGAGATAGTATGTCTTGTCCTTGCCGTCCTTCTTTCCACGGAAGATACAGCCTATATTTGTCTTGCCCACAGTTCTCGGACCCAGTGATGCAGGATCAGGAAGAACTGCCTTAAGGAACTGAAGCGGAACAATCTCCTTGCCCTCGTACATGATAGGCTCGATAGATGTCATACCAACATTTTCAAGACACTTAAGGTGTGTAAGATAGCTCTGGCCGAATGTCATGAAGAAACGGATGCGCTTGATACCCTTGATATTAAGTGCCAGCGACTCCAGCTCTTCATGGTGGAGAAGATACATATCCTTCTCGCCAACGCCCTTGAAGTTATAAACACGCTTTATCTCCATAGGCTCAGTCTCTACCCATTTTCCGTCCTCAATGTAGCTGCCCTTTGCAGATACCTCACGGATATTTATCTCAGGGTTGAAGTTTGTAGCGAAGGGATAACCGTGGTCACCACCGTTGCAGTCGAGGATATCGATATAGTTTATCTCGTCGAACTCATGCTTCATTGCATATGCGGAGAATACTCCTGTTACACCGGGATCGAATCCGCTTCCGAGGAGAGCTGTTATACCAGCCTTCTCAAACTTCTCACGATAAGCCCACTGCCACTTGTACTCAAACTTTGCTGTATCAAGAGGCTCATAGTTGGCAGTATCAACGTAGTGAGTCTTTGTTGCAAGGCAGGCATCCATGATAGTAAGATCCTGATAAGGCAGAGCCAGGTTCAGCACTACATCAGGCTTATAGCTCTCGATAAGGGCGATAAGCTCGTCCACGTTGTCAGCGTTTACCTGAGCAGTCTCGATGACTGTCTTTGTTGTGGGCTGGAGCTTCTCCTTGAGAGCGTCGCACTTGGACTTTGTCCTGCTGGCGATCATAATGCCCTCAAATACCTCGCTGTTCTGACAGCACTTGTGGATAGCTACTGAGGCTACTCCTCCGCAGCCGATTATCATACATTTTTTCATTTTTATACCTCCATTTTTTATTTACTAAACTTTCCAATTTTAATCCCTATTGTCTTTATTTAACAAATAATGCAGCTATTGGCACATCATACTCATCATGGTATGTCGTAGATACGCTGATAACTTCTGCATAAACAAGCTCCGTACACTTTATTTTACTTATTGCAATTGATACAAGACCAATTATCCCGACTAACGGGAATATTAATATAGTGATCATAATTTACCTCAAATAAAAATCCCATTAATAATGTTTTATCTCATCATTCAGACTATTCTGTATCCTCATCCTGTCTCCTGATACACAATACGATAAATACAGCCATTGCTGCTCCAAGCAGAAATGCTGCTGTCAGGATACTTGTTGAATATTTTGAATTTGTGACATGACCAACTCTCGGGGCTTTCATGTAGGGGTCACCATCATTTTTTTCTGTTGCCTTAATCTTTCTCTCAAAGTCCTCGTCGAACATTCTGTCATATGCAACCTTTATCTTATCGCCCTTCTTGTCACCGTTTGCAGCGGGTACACGGTAGGTCTCTGTCTGCCCGCCGGCATAAGTGACCTCAACGATAGCTGTAAAATAAAGATCAGTATAGGACAGGGCACTGTCATTGAATCCGGTATACGTCTTGAATTCCTTTATAGGCACCTCTGTCACCACATAATTCTCGGGACGGCTCTTGTAGTCCTCATAGTCCATATTGTACCAGTCATGCTCAAAGCCTTTTGCTGAAAGATAACTGAAAAGCAGCAGAACAAATACTATTGCCATTCCTGCAAATATTTTAACGTCTTTTCTTCTTTTGAATATTTTTCCCATTATTGCTCCTTATATCAATAATACTTCATATCAACAAGCTCTTCATCGGGCTTGTTACGGTTCTTGCAGACGCATATGAAAACGATCGTCGCTATCAGCATACTCACTCCGCCTATACCGCCGAATATACAGCACAGTATAAACAGTACATTATCCGACGGGACATATATCTTCGTCGGTTCATCCGGATCGATATAAAGCTCCACTTCTTCTCCCTCGCTGAATTTCGGAGGTGATGAAGAGGTATTGCTGCCGACTATATATTTATGGTCATTATAGACATACTCAAATACAGGCTGATATGTATAGCCGCCGTTGGAGCTTTCCCTCGGACGGTTCTCACATACTACCGCTGTCAGCTTCTCCGTACACTCTCCTTTGCGCTTCATGTCGCCTAAATACATCACAACTGCAATTATCACGAATATAGAGCAAAAGAACATAGCTACCAGCCAGACGAGCATTTCCTGCCGCTTTTTCTTCTTATCGACTGTTCCGCCGTCATAGGTCCCATAGGGATCATACGGATCATAGGGCTTTGTTTCGTCGATTATAGGACGTTTCATAAGATACCTCCTCAGGGGAAATACGATTTATGAAAGTGCAAGAAGCATTTCCCTTATTATTTTACAGGCTACAGCTGTAGAAACTCCGCTCTGATCGTAGACCGGGCTGAGCTCGTTGACATCACAGCCAACGATATCAAGACGGCTGCATACCAGTGTAAGAGCCTTTCTCAGCTCATCGAATGTCACTCCTCCGGCCTCAGGAGTACCTGTTCCGGGGAAGATAGAAGGATCAAGCACATCGAGGTCTACTGTCAGGTAGACATTTTTGCCACTGAGCTTTTCCACAGTCTCCTCAAGTCCATCAAAGCAGAACTTGTGCATCTCGGTATGCTCATCGGCAAAGCGGAATTCTTCACGGTCACCGCTTCTGATACCGAACTGGAAGATATGCCCGTCACCGACTATCTCATGGCAGCGTCTCAGCACACAGGCATGGGACAGCTTCTGGCCGAGATAATCGTCTCTAAGGTCGGCATGAGCATCGAAATGAACGATATACAGGTCATTGTACTTCTTGCTGACCGCCATAACAGAACCCAGTGTCACAAGATGCTCTCCGCCTATCATAAACGGGGTCTTGCCGTCGGCGAGTATCTGTTCTGCACGCATAGTTATATCTTCAACAGCACGGCTTGTATCGCCAAAGGGCAGCTCCAGGTCTCCGCTGTCGAAATAGCTGTGATCCAGCATATCCCTGTCCTGATAGGGACTGTAGGTCTCGATGCCGAAGCTCTCATTTCTTATAGCTGCCGGAGCAAATCTTGTTCCGGGGCGAAAGCTGGTAGTACCGTCGAAGCCTGCTCCGAAGAGGACTATCCTAGCGTCCTCATACTCACTGTCGCAGGCGATGAATGTCTGTATATTCTTATTCAACATCTTTAAGAAGCTCCTCTACATAGTTTGGCAGGGCGAATGAACCGATGTGCAGACGAGGATTATAGTACCTTGTCTTTAAGCCCAGCATACTCCATTTTGTACCGTTATAATCGTTGGTGGGATGATATTTCTTTGAAGCAAATCCGAAGAGCCAGTGTCCGGAAGGATATGTCGGGATATGAGCCTGATAGACCTTGCTTATGGGGAAGCTTTCGACTATCCTCTTATGGGAGCGCTGCATAGCAGCAGCATCCTCATCGTAGAATGGGCTCTCATGCTGATTTACCATTATTCCGTCCTCATGCAGTGCCTTGAAGCAGCTGCCATAGAATTCCTTGGTGAAAAGACCTTCTCCGGGGCCGAAAGGATCTGTGGAATCAACGATGATAACATCGTAAAGGTCCTCGCAGCGGCGGATGAATTTCACTCCGTCCTCATAGTAAACATTTACTCTCGGGTCATCAAAACGGCAGGCTGTAGTTGGAAGGTACTTCTTGCATACCTCCACCACAAGCTCATCTATCTCCACAAGGTCTATCCTTTCAACAGAGGGATAGCGGGTAAGCTCACGGACAACTCCTCCGTCGCCTGCGCCTATTACGAGAACGTTCTTCGGGCAGGGATGTACAGCCATTGGGACATGGGTTATCATCTCATGGTAGATGAACTCATCCTTTTCAGTAAGCATCATATATCCGTCAAGGGTAAGGAATCTGCCGAACTCCTTGGAATCGAATATATCTATCCTCTGAAATTCACTGTTGCCGCTGTAGAGCTGATGATCGACTTTTATTGAAAATTTTACATTCGGAGTATGACGCTCCGTAAACCATAATTCCATTATTACCCTCCTGATAAAACTATTTCTTTCCCGGGCGGTTCAAGAGATCACTTGCGTTCCTGAGGAGGACCTCCTGCACCGTTTTTCTTAAGCACCAGCTTAAGGAATATGGGACTTACGATAAATATTATGATGTATGCCACTATAAAGCTGAGTATCAGCGACTTAACGAACATTATGCCGAACGGCGGCAGGTCTGCACCGTGGGCAGAAGCCATTTTGCGTACTATGGCTATCATTGCCAGTGTTATCACCGGTGTATAGATAAGATCAGAAACAAAGCTTGATACAAATCTTGCCGGCAGGCTGTGCTCTTCAAGTCCGCAGGCACGGACTGCACCCGCCTCCACCTTAGGCATGGGAATTATAAGTCCTATAAGCAGGCTTATAATAAAGCTTGCGGCAAACGTCACAATGAATGGAACTATCTGGAAATTTCCCGAAGAGAGATTGCCTGTCAGTGAAAGACAGAAGCTGAGAGTGACCGCCATAAGCAGACTCATCTGGATACCTATTTTTTTATTATTCATAACAACACCCTTTTTCATTTTTATTCAAGTACATTAAGACGTTCTATATTTATGTCCTCTGTACCTGTCATCTGACACCCTTTTTCCTTAGCGTACTTTATGTACTCTATTATCTCCGGAGTTATAAGCTCGCCGGGGGCAAGTATCGGTATTCCCGGAGGATAGCACATAACGAATTCACTGCATACATTTCCGGCAGCCTCTTCAAGCGGCAGTGAGCGCTTCTTTGCATAAAAGGCCTTTCTCGGAGTCTCTGCCACCACAGGATTTATATATTCCTGTGTCAGCATTCCCGTACCCTCCTTGCCGAATCTCCGCTTTATCTCTGCAAGAGCGCTTATAAGTCTCTCTATATCACGCTTTCTGTCGCCTACTGAGATATAAGCAAGGACATTTCCTATGTCACCGAATTCTATCTGTATATCATATTCGTCACGAAGCAGGTCATAAACCTCTATACCAGCCAGTCCTATGGGCAGAGTATAAATGCTCAGCTTAGATACATCAAAATCGAAAATACTGTCTCCGTTTATGAGTTCACGGGAATAGGCATAGTAACCGCCGATACTATTTATCTCCTCACGGGCATATTCCGCCATTTCCACTGTCTGAGCGAATATCTCAGGACCGCTGAGGGCCAGTCTCTTTCGTGAGATATCAAGACTTGAAAGCAGCAGATACGATGCACTTGTAGTCTGAGTCAGATTGACTACCTGCCGCATATAGTCTGAATTTATGGCTTTTCCCATAAGGAGGAAGGAGCTCTGGGTAAGACTTCCTCCGGATTTATGCATACTTACCGATGCAAGGTCAGCTCCGGCAGCCATAGCTGTTACCGGGAAATTCTCTCCGAAATAGAAATGAGTACCGTGAGCCTCATCCACCAGCACCAGCATACCGTGTGCATGGGCAAGCTCCGTTATTCTTCTAAGGTCTGAGCATATCCCGTAATATGTGGGATTATTTACCATTATCGCCTTTGCGTCCGGATTTTCCTCGATAGCCTTTTCTATCTGTGAAACTGACATTCCCAGGGCGATACCCAGCTGATGATTAACGTCAGGGTTCACATAAACCGGAACTGCTCCGGTGAGTATAAGTGCATTTATAGCACTTCTGTGGACGTTTCTCGGCATGATTATCTTGTCGCCCTCCTTGCAGGCATACATTATCATGCTCTGAACTGCGGAAGTAGTGCCTCCCACCATAAAGAATACATTAGCCGCACCAAAAGCCTCTGCAGCAAGGTCCTCTGCATCACGGATGACGGATACAGGATGACAGAGATTATCCAGAGGCTTCATGGAGTTAACATCAACGTTCATACAGTCCTCACCGAGGAACTCT
>Ga0256404_1013049_pt1 | contig 10623 bp, 6 predicted proteins | sample RumenRJG_01DNA_FD_185990 | JGI IMG/M metagenome (GOLD analysis project Ga0256404, IMG submission 185990) | Bovine rumen microbial communities from Lethbridge, Alberta, Canada - RJG_01 | ecosystem: Host-associated > Mammals > Digestive system > Stomach > Rumen | place: Canada: Alberta | collected...
ACTCTTTGATGATTTTATCGTCGACATCGGTGAAATTCGATACGTAGTTCACCTGATATCCTTTATATAAAAAATATCTTCTCACCGTATCGAATACGATCATCGGGCGGGCATTTCCGATATGGATATAATTATAGACCGTCGGTCCGCAGACATACATGCGGACCTTTCCCTCTTCGATCGGTTTAAACTCTTCTTTTGTTCTCGTAAGCGTGTTATAAATCTTTATCATATAAAAATCCTCGCCTTTAAGCCTGTACTTTAGGACAGCCACCGCAACCGGCACATCCCGGCCCTATCGGAGTCCCTGCTTCGTATAACGACTCTATGATACACACTGCCGAAGCCGAAATGCCTTCGCCTCTTCCGGTAAATCCCAGATGCTCTTCGGTGGTTGCCTTCACGTTAACCATATTATCCGCTATCTGGAGATCTTCTGCAATATTTTTTTTCATCTGATCGATGTAAGGGCGCATCTTCGGAGCCTGGGCTATGATCGTAGCATCTATATTTCCGACTACATAGCCCTCTTTTAAGAGCATCTGTCCGACTTCTCTCAAGAGTACTCTCGAATCAGCGCCCTTGTACTTATCGTCTGTATCCGGAAAATGCAGCCCTATATCTCCAAGGCCTGCTGCCCCGAGGAGCGCATCCATCACTGCATGGAGGAGCACATCCGCATCTGAATGTCCAAGGAGACCCTTTTCATACGGTATATGCACACCGCCTAAAATCATGTCGCGGCCCTCTGTCAGCCTGTGGACATCATAACCATTTCCTATTCTCATGGCAATTCCCTATATAAAAATCCTACAAGAAAAGGCTGCTACATCTGTGATGCAACAGCCCTTCAGAAATCATAGCGAGAAAGAGACTCGAACTCTTGACACCACGGGTATGAACCGTGTGCTCTAGCCAACTGAGCTATCTCGCCACAGAAACAATACTTAGTTTCTGAATGGGACCTATAGGGCTCGAACCTATGACCTCCTGCTTGTAAGGCAGATGCTCTCCCAGCTGAGCTAAGATCCCAATTATAAGCCGCGCTTTTCTGTCTCGTTTCACGCGACTTGTATATACTACCAAAACAAGGCATCGATGTCAAGAGTATTTTTAAAAAAATTATAAATCTGTCATCTGACTGCATTACGTCAGCGCGACACATTCGTTCCGGAGATCATGTTCATTATCAGATCCACGCAGCCTTCTATTCCGTAGCTGGCACTGTTCAGACACAGATCATAGTTGTTGGCGTCGCCCCATTTAAGGCCTGTGTAGTAGTTGTAATACTTAGCATGAACGTTGTCGTCAGCTTTAAGAATCCTTCTGGCTGTTCTGGCGTCGCAGTCATGGATTGCCTGAACACGTTTTACTCTGGACTCCAGAGGAGCTGTGATGAAGATACTGATATGCGGAATGCGGTTGCTGGTAAATATCCTGTCAGCAGCACGTCCCACGATAACAAAATCCTGCTTTTTTGCCAGTTCTATAAGGATCTCGCTCATTCTGAAAAATGAAGCGTCACGCATGTTAAGACCATGATAACGATTACGCATGTGCACAAACCTGCCGATTCCCGACTGATGCCTGGCAGAGAGCAGCTCCTCTTCAAGATTCGGAGTCTCCGCGCTCGGGATGTTGTCAGTTGTGTCCTTCAGATCCTCTGTTATTTCAAGCGTCCTTATCATTTTGGCAATGATCTTTGAATCGAGATAATCGATATTCAGCTTCTCAGCCAGCTCTATTCCGACGTGACTGCCTCCTGAAGCAGTCGAACGGCTGATGCAGATGATCAGATGCTTGCTGTCCATCCTGTTCTTCAGCGAAAGAGAATTCAGGCTGGCAATAATAGGATCCAGGATCCTCATCGGGCCGCCGTTCCTGTCAATAAAATCATGAAAAGCCTTAGTCGTCTCCTCATATTCGCTCAGAATCTCATCACACTTGATCGGGTTCTCGATAGTATGAGCCATGTTGCCGATAAGTGCAAGCTGCTGATGGAGCTTGAACCTGACCTCCGGCGTCTCCATGCAGCGGACGATCTCATTAATACTGGCTTCACGGTCATCGGTGTAGATATGTCCGAGGGCCGAACCAGAAGCCTTGTAGGCTTCATTATCGAGATTATATATTTTCTCAGCCAGTTCAATAGCTTCTTTTTTCTCTGCCATATTACCCACCTTTCCATTACATGAAGAATATCAGCGCGTCAATGATAAATACCGGTACCAGTATACATATAGACCATTTCATGTATCCGAAGAATGAAGGCATAGTGATACCGTTCTCGTCTGACATTGATTTTACCATAAAGTTAGGAGCATTACCTATATAAGTATTAGCACCCATGAATACGGCACCGCAGGAAATAGCCATCAGCATGTTCTTAGACACTGTACCGACAGACAGGGCAAGGCCGGACTTGAATCCGAGAGAGCCTGCAGTCGTAAGGAATACCAGGTATGTCGGCGTATTGTCCAAAAAGCTCGAAAGTGCGCCTGTCGCAAAGAACATCTGAACAGGTGTCGTAAGACCGAGCGTAGATCCTTTTGCTTTTAAAAGAATAAGAGCCGGCTGCATCGTGATGAATATGCCGATAAAGAGTACGGCCACCTCCTCGATGGCTCCCCAGGTGAAATGGTTGTGTACTCTGACTTCCTTGTTCGTCGTCTTAAATGACAGATAAGCTGCCAGAAGTATGATGATGATCTCTATAAGCGACGGATAAGTCAGTGAGACATTGCCCGGAAGAGTGATCCCGAGCACATTGCCGCTGGCATCCTGGAAAGCCTTAAGGCCAGGCAGTAGGCCGCTTAAAACAACTCCTATTACTATCATTACCAGGAAGATAATATTGTGAAGTCCCTCGAAACGGATCATCGTGCGGACAGAAGACAGGTCCGGTCTGCGTCCCTCTGCTATGTCCTTCCTGTAATTCTTACGGTCGATGAAGAAAAACAGGGTCAGAAGCAGAAACATGTTCACCAGAAGTACAGGGAACAGGTTAAAGCTCCACAGGAACGGTACACCTCTCATAAATCCCATCAGAAGCGGAGGATCGCCCATAGGTGTAAGACAGCCTCCGATATTCGATACCAGAAAGATAAAGAAGATGATGATCTGAGACTTTCTTTTTCTCCAGCTGTTCATTTTTATCACAGGACGGATCATAAGCATAGATGAACCTGTCGTTCCTATGACACTCGACAGGAGTGTACCTATCGTAAGAAGCACCACGTTTACTCCGGGAGAACCTGCCAGATCACCGGTGAATGAGATATTACCGGCTACACAGAAAAGTCCGAACAGCAGTATTATAAATGTCAGATAATCGTTTATGATACAGTCAAATTCTGTGTGAAATGTCTCTGCCGCGCCAAACTGTGTCGCGAACAGTACGATTGAGATCACTGACCAGAGAATGACCATGTGAGACTCATGTCTGCCCCACCAGTTCGGAGCAAAAAGAGGAAACAGTGCTACGCACAATAAAAGTCCTGCAAAAGGGATACAGAGCCATATAGGCACATTCATAGTATTACCTCCTAAAAATTACCAGATACCTTTTCGCCGGTTGATTATTATATCACTGATAAGCAATTGTTTACAACCTCTTATTTTTTTGATCAGAATGCACCGGCTGCCGTGTTATGATCAACGAAGCAGACTGTCTACAAGCTTTACGCACTCAGCCGCATCAGGAGAATATCCGTCCGCTCCTATCTCGTCACTGTAGGAAGGAGTGATGCAGGCCCCTCCGATCACGACTTTGCAGGAAGGGTACTTTTCGTTGCGGAGCTCGACTACATCCTTCATGTGTACCATCGTAGTCGTCATAAGCGCTGAAAGTCCGATGACCGAAGCCTTATTCTCTATAGCTGCGTTTACTATATCCTCGGCCTTTACATCTTTGCCTAAGTCGATGACATTGTAGCCGTAGTTTTTAAGCATCAGGACTACTAAGTTCTTTCCGATATCGTGAATGTCTCCCTCTACGGTAGCACAAACTATAGTTTCCTTTACTTCTCCTGAATCAGACTTAAGCAGAGGCTCTAAGACTGCAACGCCCTTCTCCATCGCATTCGCTCCGGATATCATCTGTGGCAGAAAGTATTTTTTCTCTTCGTAGAGTTTTCCTACTGTATTTATACCGGGGATCAGGTCTTTGTTCAGTATGTCCCTTGGATCACGACCAGTGGCAATTTCCTTTTTTACGAGAGAGTCGATGTGTGAAGTGTCTCCCTTTATGACAGCGTCCATTACAGGAGGATACTCGCTCTTTTTTTCTTCCTTTGTGTCAGCAGCCTTTGCTCCCGATGAGATGGAAAAATCAGCAGTCGAAGCGTCTTTTAAGTATTTTTCTGTGGCTCCGTCCCTGCAAAGCAGCATGTCGGCAGCCGCTGCTGTAAGCATCAGAAGCTTCTGCGACGGGTTTGCTATCGCCATCGTAAGACCATGCGCTATAGCCATATTAAGGAAGGCTGTGTTTACAAAGGCTCTTTCCGGAAGGCCGAAGGAGATATTCGAAAGTCCGCAGACTGTCGGAAGTCCCTTGCTTCTGCAGTAGTCAACTGTGGCAAAACACTTTACCGCGCTCTCAGGGTCAGCTCCGACAGTTGCTGTAAGCACATCCACAACGCACCTGTTTTCAGACATTCCTGCTGCCTTTACAGCGTCCAGTATCCTGTCGAGGTTTGCGTGCTTTTCTTCAAGTGTCTTAGGAAGTCCAGATGATGAGAGAGGCAGCACGATGAACATAGCACCGTATTTTTTTGCGATAGGGAGCATGACTTCCATTCTCTCCTCTTCTCCGGAGATGGAGTTTACCAGTGCTCTGCCTGGATACCTGCGAAGGGCTGCTTCCATGACTTCCGGATAACTCGTATCGATGCAGAGCGGCAGGTCTGATGAAAAAGTCACCTCGTCTATCGCCCGAAGCATCATCTCTTTTTCATCGATGCCGTTCGTTCCCATATTCACATCGAGGATAGAGGCACCATTTTCCTCCTGGCTTCTCGCGAATTCATTCACGAGATCCATAGAACCAGCACGTAGCTCTGCCTGGAGCTTTTTCTTTCCGGTCGGATTTATCCTCTCGCCTATCACCAGGAAATTCTTTCCAGGCTCTATCTCCTGAACCTTTCTCTCTGACGAGATGACTCTCTCAGTCACAGGAGCCGGCTCAAGCGTATCCATGTCTCTGGTTCGCTCTACCATAGCCTTTATATGTGCCGGTGTAGTTCCGCAGCAGCCGCCTATAATGACAGCACCTGCCTTTACAAGCACTTCCATATCCGCGGCAAACTCGTCTGGAGTCATCTTATAGACGGTATTCTCGTCTATAAGCTCCGGCAGTCCTGCATTCGGCTTTGCTATGATAGGAACTGTCGCGTAACGCCTCATCTCTTCTATAAGAGGCGCCATTTTGTCAGGACCTGTAGAACAGTTGAGCCCGACGGCATCAGCACCTAAAGACTGTAATACTACTATCGCATTCGAAGGTGATGAACCATACAGAGTTTTGCCGTCCTCATTATAGGTAAGTGAAGTGAGCGCAGGTATGTCGGGAGCCAGTTCCTTTACAGCTATAAGAGCAGCCCTCGTCTCCTGGAGACTCATCATTGTCTCTATAAAAAATACGTCGATCCCGCCTTCTATAAGGGCCTGCGCCTGCTCCTTGTACACGGTGACAAGGTCCTCAAAGTCGAGCTCACCAATAGGTGAAAGCTGCTGACCGGTCATCGTGATATCACCAGCCACCAGGCACTTTCCCTCTGTAGCTTTTCTCGTATTCTCTGCTAGCGTCCGGTTTATCTCTCCGACCTGGTCTTCAAGTCCGTACTCGGAGAGTTTTATCCTGTTTGCAGCAAAAGAAGGCGCAAGAACTATATCACTCCCCGCCTCAATGTACTCGTGCTGCAGTTTTCTGATAGGTTCGGGATTGTCCGCCATCCACTTTTCGGGGCAGACTCCCATAGGCATTCCGGCCTTCATCATATTCGTACCGACACCGCCATCGAGATATACAGGATGTCCGGTCCCGGTCAGTTTCTTAAATTCAGTAACAGTCATTCTTTTTCCCTGATTTTTCCAATTATGTCACAGATCAGCTTTACCCGGTTAAAAGGCACCATAAAGTAATAGCCGTCAGCTGTTTTCTCTATTTTAGCAGCTATGTCAAGTGACACCTGCTCTGCCACAGCTTCAGCCTCTTCCCTCGACATGTCCGGTCTGTACATATCGACTATTTCCTGAGGCACGTGGATGCCTGGCATTTCTGTGGCCATGAAAGTGGCATTTTTAAAACTCACAAGCGGCATGATGCCTGCTATGATCTTTGCCCCTGTACTCTGCTTTAAAAGTGTAAGTCGCTCTATATCTTCGTCTCCATAGACAGGCTGTGTCAGGAAAAACGAACAGCCCTGCTCCATTTTAAGCTGCATCCGGCGAACTATGGCGTCGACATTTTTGCCATGGTAATTCAGTGCTCCGCCGTAGATGATCCTGTCTTCCGAAAAAGTCTCGTCGTTTAACAGCTTCGCCATATTCATAAAACGGATAGAGTTATAATCGAATACCGGCGTTATCTGGCTCCTGTCAGCAGAAGGGACCGGATCGCCAGTTATCATCAGAAAATGCCTTATGCCTGCTGCATAGCTTCCGAGAAGAGAGCCGCGGAGTCCTATGATATTCCTGTCACGGCAGGTCACATGCGGCATCACATCGACTCCGGTCTCCTTCTGCATCATGGCACCAAGCAGCATCGGGTCCATCCTGCTGCGTCCCATCGGGGAATCGGAAAGCGTTATTATATCTACTCCGGCATCAGCCAGAGTGTGCGCAGACTTCATGACCTTTGAGATGTTGCTGTCAAAAGGTGGATCTAATTCTACGACAAACGGCTTCTCGCCGCTGTTTATTTTTTTATAAAAAGATGAAAAAGTCCGCTGCTTTTTTCCCTCAAGTGCTGTCACTATCTTTTCGGCAGGCTTCATCTCTGAAAAACTGCTGGTCAGTTTTTCGATAAACGCAGGAGTCGTTCCGCAGCAGCCTCCTATCAGGTTCGCGCCTGACGAGACTATGGATTTCATTTTTTCAGCGAAAAAATCCTTGTCTCCCCTGTAGATCTGCCTGCCTCTCAGATTATACGGATATCCGGCATTTGGAAGCACTATAAAAGGCTTATCAGTATAAAATGAAGCCCGTGATAGGATCTGAGCCATGTGCGAAGGTCCGACACCGCAATTAAATCCATAGATGTCGACATTTTTCTCTTCGGCTCCGAAACGCATGATATTATCGACCGAAAGCCCGCCTGTAGTCATACCGGTCTTATTTATAGAAAAAGATGCTATTATGACAGAGTCAGGATTTTTCTCCCTGATATAAGAAAAGATCTCAGAAAGTCCCTCGATCTGCGTCTGCGTCTCGAAGTCAAAGACGTCTGCTCCCTCATCTAAAAAAGCATCGATCACAGGCTTTAAGTCAGAAAAGATATGGCCTTCCATCACCGGGTCAAAGATAGTCCCGATGTCCGCCATAGGAAGACAGTCTTTTCCGGACTCGTCTACAGCCTTTTTTGCAAGCGAAAAAGCTGTTCTGGCTATCTGTACTTTTTCAGTATCATCTTCTATGAACGGACCCGACACCGCAAAACTGTCCGAGCGGATAAGCGTGGCGCCAGCGTCGATATAGCTTCGGTGTATCGCTTTTATCCTGTCCGGATGAGTCATCACAGCTCGCTCGACTATGTCCTCATCCTCCGGATAGAGGCTCTGATAGTAGGTTCCCATCGCCCCGTCGGTTATGAGTATTTTTTCTTTAAGCAGGTCTTTAAATCTGTTCACCGGCCGTCATCTCCTCTATTCCATTCAGGATCTTTTCCTTACGGTAAAAATTCCGCTTCGACAGTTTCGCGTATTCGTCGCAGATAGTCCTAAGCCTAAGGTCCTCCAGATGAAGCGGCCCGATGTCAGGATTTTCCGCAAGCACCTGTCTTACAGTCATATCTATCTGATAGTAGTTTACGACGAATTTATAGTAGTTTGCCTTTGACTTTACGTACTTTAAAAGCCGTTTCTGCTTGTCCTTATCATAATTTCTGAACTCGTCTGTCTTTGAGAAAAGCATAAAGTGCTGTAAGTAAAGGTCGGATAGCTCATGTGCCTGTTTATCAAGAGTGTCTTCCCAGCGCGGAAGGATTTCTTTAAGCGTATTGATTCTCCACTCGAGTATCTCTTTATCGGTGGCACGATATTTTTTCAGGTCAAAAAGAGAACGGTCGTCATCCTTCACTTCATTGACAAAGGCACGGCATTTTTCTATCAGCGCCTCGCGGACCAGCCTGTAGTCAGGCTTGTTCTCTGGCGGGTCAGTCACATCATAGGTGCATTTTCCCGACAGATAGTCCTCTGGCGTGGTCCAGTACAGATAGTCGAGATAAGGGTCGAATCTGGTCTCGTCTTTATTTATCCTTGCGAGAAGCACCGGGACTTCCATCGCAAGGCAGGGCAGAGCGCAGTGAAGCCGTTTCGTTACGACACAGATGGCATTCTGGTAGATGGAAAGCCTCTCCTCTACAAAAGCCTTCCGCTCTTCCCAGGTACGGTTTTTGTTCCTCGGCCTGTTGTGAGTCAGGACCTTTACCTCTATGTCGGAGCCCTTTAGCTGCTCCTTTATCCGCGCAGTTATCTCATCTCCGGCATCTACAACACAGATATATTTTCCTCTGTCTTCCTTCGGACGTTTCGGAAGTGTCATCGTGATGCAGCCTGAAAAATACGCGTCAATGCCGATGTCTTTTAGATTTTTCTCGGTAAAATGATCACGGCAGCCTACTGGTCCGTTGGCCTTAAGATACTCGCCTCCGCGTCCTGTAAGCATCTCATACTTTATGATGGATCCAGGCTGATAGCCCAGCTGATGGTCGGCATAGTGAAAACCTACAAACAGCGGATAGATATACTTTGATGGCGGCCAGTTCCATTTGTTCCACATGTACCAGGCGTTCATTATCACAGCCACAGGATTTTTATCTTTTGTCTTAAAGTCCTGCATCTGCTCTCTGTCTATAAAATAGTCTATCTGCGGAAGAAAATAAGAAGTCGCCACCGCCTGGATATCGTCGCCGATATTTAAATTATTCCTGTTATATAAAATCCCGAATTTCATGGTAAACCTCAGAGAAAGTGATTTTTATCAACCTCCTGAAAAAATACACTGGATAGTTTAACACTTACTTCCTTTTTTAACAAGATTTTGGTATGATTATACTGTTTGACAAATGTATGAAAGGTAATTGAATAAATGAATTATGATGTGATAATAATCGGCGCTGGTCCCGGCGGGATCTACACTTCTTATGAACTGGTAAAAAAGGATCCGTCCCTTAGGATTGGGCTTTTTGAAGAGGGAACCCCTCTCGAAAAGCGTCACTGCCCTATCGACGGAAAAAAGATAAAGAGCTGCATCCACTGCAAGAGCTGTTCGATAATGAACGGTTTTGGTGGCGCAGGTGCTTTTTCTGACGGAAAGTACAATATCACCAATGACTTCGGCGGCACTCTCTACGAATACATCGGCCGTGACAAGGCATTAGAACTGATGAAGTACGTCGACGAGATCAATATGGCAAACGGCGGAGAAGGCACGAAGCTCTATTCTACTGCTGGCTCTTCTTTTAAGACTCTCTGCATGCAGAACGGACTCCAGCTTCTCGACGCATCTGTCCGCCACCTGGGGACAGATAAAAACTACGTAGTCTTAGAGCATCTCTATGATCAGCTGAAGGATAAGGTGGACTTCCACTTCAATACTCCTGTCAGAAAAATCGAAGCTATCAAGAACGGGGATGCTTATACCTACCGCATTCACACAGACTCTGAGACTTCTGACGCACCTAAATGCATCGTCTCTGTCGGCAGAAGCGGCTCTAAATGGATGGAAACTGTCTGCGATGACTTAGGCATTAAGACTAAGAGCAACCGCGTAGATATCGGTGTCAGAGTAGAGCTTGCTGCTCCGATCTTCGAGCACATCACAAAAGAGCTCTATGAAGGAAAAATAGTCTACCGCACGAAAAAATTCGAAGACCGTGTTCGTACCTTCTGCATGAACCCTCACGGTATCGTCGTAAATGAGAATACAAACGGCATCATCACTGTAAACGGCCACAGCTTCGAAGACCCATCAAAGAAAACTGAGAATACGAATTTTGCTCTTCTCGTCGCAAAGCACTTTTCCGAGCCTTTCCATGATTCGAATGGCTACGGTGAAAGTATTGCAAGACTATCGAATATGCTCGGTGGAGGCGTCATAGTACAGCGTTTCGGTGATCTCGAAAGAGGACGCCGATCGACTCAGAAGCGTCTCGATGAGAGCACTGTCCATCCGACACTTAATGCCACTCCTGGTGACCTGTCACTTGTTCTTCCAAAGCGTATTCTTGACGGCATCATAGAGATGATCTATGCCCTCGACCGTATCGCTCCTGGAACTGCCGGTGATGATACTCTGTTATATGGTGTGGAAGTGAAATTCTACAATATGGAAGTCGAACTGGATGAACACCTGGAGACCTGCTATCCAGGGCTTTACATGATAGGCGATGGCAGCGGCGTTACG
>Ga0256404_1013050_pt1 | contig 10623 bp, 9 predicted proteins | sample RumenRJG_01DNA_FD_185990 | JGI IMG/M metagenome (GOLD analysis project Ga0256404, IMG submission 185990) | Bovine rumen microbial communities from Lethbridge, Alberta, Canada - RJG_01 | ecosystem: Host-associated > Mammals > Digestive system > Stomach > Rumen | place: Canada: Alberta | collected...
TGCTTCACACGGGAGGAGAGCGTCTGGCCGCGCAGGTGGGCAATGCCGTATTCGGTGACGATGTAGTCAACGTCGTTCTTGCTGGTGGTGACGACGGCGCCGGGGGTGAGAATGGGCTTGATCTTGCTGATGGTGCCGCCCTTGGCGGTGGAGGAGAAGGCGATGAAACTCTTGCCGCCTTTCGACTGGCAGGCGCCGCGGACATAGTCCACCTGGCCGCCGGAACCGGACATGATCTTCGTGCCGATGCTCTCGGCACAGACCTGACCGAAGAGGTCAACCTCCAGGGCGGCGTTGATGGAGATCATGTTGTCATTCTGACAGATGACTTCAGGGTTGTTCACATAGTCAACGGGCAGAATCTCGATCGCCGGGTTGTCGTCGATGTAGTCGTTGATGGCTTTGGAGCCGAAAGCAAAGGTCGTGACGGATTTGCCGCGGTGAATCTGCTTTTTGCTGTTGTTGACCGCGCCGCACGCGATCAGGTCGACCATGGAGCTGGTGAACATCTCGGTATGGATGCCGAGATCGTGTTTTGATTTCAGGGCCATGCCGACCGCATCGGGGATTGCGCCGATGCCCAGCTGGATACAGGCTCCGTCGGGGATCTGTTCGGCGATCAGGTTGCCGATGGTGATGCTGACGTCATCCAGCTTCGGAGCGGGAAGCGTCGGCAGCTCGAAGGTGTTCTCGACCAGACCGTCGATCTGGCTGATATGAAGCTGTGTGCCGCAGACCGCACGGGGTGTGTTTTCATTTACTTCGACATAGATATGCTTTGCCTTGTCGATCATGGCAGGGGAGTAGGAACTGACGGTTCCGAGACTGAAGTATCCGTGCTTATCCATCGGGGAGACGGAGACACAGAAGGCGTCATACTCATAGTTGGCGCGGATGTGCCGCGGGCAGTCGCGATAGTAGTTCGGCACGTAGTCCGCAAGACCGGCCGCGAGTGCTTTCCGTGCGCCGCCGCTGGCAAACCAGGATTCTCCCATAACCTTTCCGGTCAGATGGTCGTCCGCATAGAAAGCGTAGGGATACACGTCAAGGAGCATCTGGATGCGGACGCCGGAGAGCGGGCTGTTCTCCGCGCGGCGGCAGATGGCGTCGATGATGGCGGGGGTCTGGCCGATCGCGGCATCCATTCCGATCAGCCATCCGCTTTCCACCCGGCCGGCTACTTCATCGGCGGTAAGTTTCTTCTGCTCATACAGGGCTTTATAATCTGGCATAGAGATTGTCCTCCAAATGAGATCCCGTCCCCCGCAGGGGACGGGATTGTTTTGAGATCAGCCGCCGAAGACCGCGAGCAGGAAGCCTGCCGCGACGGCGGAACCGATGACGCCGGCCACGTTCGGGCCCATGGCGTGCATCAGAAGGAAGTTGGACGGATTGGCCTTCGCGCCCTCGATCTGAGAGACACGGGCGGCCATCGGGACTGCGGACACTCCCGCGGAGCCGATCAGAGGGTTGATCTTGCCGCCCGAGAGCTTGCACATGACCTTGCCCAGCAGCAGGCCGCCCACGGTGGCAAACTCAAAGGCAATCAGGCCGAGCACGACGATGAAGATCGTCTGCGGGGTGAGGAAGCGGTAGTACACCGCCGTTGCCCCGACGGAAGTGGACAGGAAGATCGTCACGATGTTCATCAGGGCGTTCTGCGCCGTGTCGCTCAGACGGTCGGTGAGGCCGCATTCCTTGAAGAGGTTGCCCAGCATCAGGCAGCCCAGCAGCGGAGCCACCGAGGGCAGCAGCAGGCAGACGAAGATCGTCACGATGATCGGGAAGAGGACTTTCTGGGTCTTCGAGACCGGACGGAGCTGTTCCATCTTGATCTCGCGCTCTTCCTTCGTGGTGAGCAGGCGCATCACCGGCGGCTGAATCAGCGGGATCAGCGCCATGTAAGAATACGCCGCGATGGCGATCGGGGCCAGATAGTCCGGCGCGAGCTTGCTCGTCAGCCAGATGGCCGTCGGGCCGTCCGCGCCGCCGATGATGCCGATGGAGGCGGCCACGTTCGGCTCGAAGCCGAAGATGCCGATGGCCATCAGAAAGGCGGCGAAGATGCCGAACTGCGCGGCGGCGCCGAGGAGCAGGCTCTTCGGGTTCGCGAGCAGCGGGCCGAAGTCGGTCATGGCGCCCACGCCCATGAAGATCAGGGAGGGATACAGACCGGACTTGACGCCGATGTAGAGGATATCCAGCAGGCCGCCGTCATGGACAATGTCCGTGAGGCGGAGCTGGCCCGCGATGTAAGCGTCCCAGAGCTCGGGGTGATACATCTCGGAGCCCGGGAGGTTGGTGAGCAGCATGCCGAAGGCGATACCGATCAGCAGCAGCGGCTCAAACTTCTTCACCAGCCCCAGATACAGCAGCACACAGGCGATCGCGATCATCAGAATCTGACGCCAGTCACTGAACAGCATGTAGAAGCCGGAGGTCTGGCCGAGACGGCCAAGCGTTTCCAGAATACTCATCGGCAGCTCCTCAGATTACGAGCAGCGCATCGCCGGTGGCCACAACCGCGCCCTTATTGGCGACAATCTGCTTCACGACGCCGTCGCAGGGAGCGGCGACCTCGTTCTCCATCTTCATGGCCTCGATGATGACGAGGACCTGGCCGGCCTTGACGGCCTGGCCGACGGAGACCTTGACATCCAGGACGTTGCCGGGCAGCGGGGAGTCGACACGGGTTCCGGCCGCAACCTGACCGCCGGCGGGCGCCGCGGGAGCGGCAGGAGCCGGGGCGGCTGCGGGAGCAGCGGCGGGCGCTGCCGCCACGGGCGCCACAGGGGGAACGTAGTCGTACTCGTCTTCAATGATGGCTTCGCCCTGTTCGACAAGAACTTCGTAAGTCTTGCCCTTCAGTGTGATCTTATATTTCATTCCTGGTTGTCCCCCTTGATTTCTTTAATAGAGAGAAATTGCAGTTCCTTGAGAGGAATCTGGGTGGTTTCGGCGACGATCGCCATGATCATCGCGGCGTCTCTCGGATCGGTATCCCAGAGCTTCAGTTCACGGGTATAGCGCGGGCCGGGCTTTCCCTCTTTCGCGGGAGCAGCTTCGACAGGGGCCGAAGCCGCGGCAGGCGCGGCCGCAGCCGCGGCAAGAGCGGCCTTCTTCTCGGCGGAATCGCCGACGGCGGTCATGATCTTGATGATGGCCATCAGCAGAATCAGCGCGAAGAACACCACCAGCAGACCCGTCACCGAGTACAGGCAGGCATCTGCAAACGTCATGGCTTATTCCTCCACCGCCTGAATGCTGTACTTGACAACATTCTCTTCCCGTTCCTTGCGCTGCTGGAAGAACTTCTCGGCAACCTGCGGGAAGGCGATATAGCTCAGAACATCCTCTTCGCAGCGGGCGGTATCACCGAGCTTTTCAGCGGCTTTCTCATAGACATCGGTGGGAAGGGTATCGGCATAGCGGCCCTTGAGGGGTTCTTCGCCGTTCAGGATCTTGGCACGGATCTCGGGATCGATGGGAGCCGGCGTTCTGCCGTACTCGCCGCGGCAGTAGGCCTTAATCTCGGCGCCGACGTTCTTGTAGCGCTCGCCGGCCAGAACGTTCTGAACGGCCTGGGTGCCGACCAGCTGGCTGGTCGGGGTGACCAGCGGGGGATAGCCCATGTCCTTGCGGACCCGCGGGGTCTCCAGAAGGGCTTCGTCGAACTTGTCGAGAGCGTTCAGGCTCTTCAGCTGGCTGAGCAGGTTGGAGAGCATGCCGCCGGGGATCTGATAGGTCAGGCACTGGGTGTCGGTGGCCATGGAGATCGGGTTCAGCGTGCCCTTCTCCAGGAACTCGGCACGGATGGGCTTGAAGTAGTTGGACATCTTGAGAAGCTTGTCGTCGTCCAGATCGACCTCGTAACCGAACTCACGCAGCGCGTAGGCAAGGGTCTCGGTGGCGGGCTGGCTGGTGCCGCCGGAGAACGGGGAGATGGCGGTGTCGAGAACATCGCAGCCGGCTTCCACGGCCTTGAGGCAGGTCATGAACGCAAGGCCGGCGGTGCAGTGGGTGTGCAGGATGACCGGGAGGTCAACCGCGTCCTTGATGGCAGAGACCAGGTCGTAGGCGGCCTTCGGGGTGCAGATTCCGGCCATGTCCTTGATGCAGATGGTGGAAACACCCATCTGCTTGAGCTCTTTGACCATCTCGACATACTTTTCCAGGGTGTGGACAGGGCTCGTGGTGTAGGAGATGGCGCCGGAAGCGATGGCGCCCTGCTTCACGGTCTCGTCGATGGCAACCTTCAGGTTGTCGACGTCGTTCAGCGCGTCAAAAATACGGATAATGTCGATGCCGTTTCGGACGGCGGCACGCACAAAACGGCGCACGATGTCATCGCTGTAGTGCTTGTAGCCCAGAATATTCTGCCCGCGAAGGAGCATCTGGAGCTTGGTGTTGGGCATCTTTGCCCGGATCTTCCGAAGCCGTTCCCAGGGGTCTTCGTTCAGAAAGCGAAGGCAGACGTCAAAGGTCGCGCCGCCCCAGCATTCCGCAGAATAGAAACCCGCCTGATCGATCGTCGGGAGAATATCCTCAAACTGATCGTAGGCCATACGCGTCGCGATCAGGGACTGACCAGCGTCGCGCAGTACGGTTTCGGTAAATTGAACTTTCTTCATCCGTTTTCCTCCTGCCGGTTTAAAAATTAATGTAGAATTTACAGGAAGCGGGGGACGGATCCCCCGCTTTCGCGTACCAGTTGATCAGAGCTGCGGACCGGCGGAAACCAGAGCCTTGCCGGCTTCATTGCTCTCGTACTTGACGAAGTTCTTGATGAAGCGGCCGGCGAGGTCTTTCGCCTTGGCATCCCACTCGGCGGGATCGGCATAGGTGTCGCGCGGATCGAGAATGCCGGTGTCAACGCCCTTGAGCTGGGTGGGAACTTCAAAGTTGAAGTAAGGAATCTTCTTGGTGGGAGCGCCCAGAATATCGCCGTCCAGAATGGCGTCGATGATGCCGCGGGTGTCCTTGATGGAGATGCGCTTGCCGGTTCCGTTCCAGCCGGTGTTGACCAGATAGGCCTTGGCGCCGGACTTTTCCATCTTCTTGACGAGCTCTTCGGCATACTTGGTCGGGTGCAGCTCGAGGAAGGCCTGGCCGAAGCAGGCGGAGAAGGTCGGGGTCGGCTCGGTGATGCCGCGCTCGGTTCCGGCGAGCTTGGCGGTGAAGCCGGAGAGGAAGTAGTACTTCGTCTGCTCAGGCGTCAGGATGGAGACCGGGGGCAGCACGCCGAACGCGTCGGCGGAGAGGAAGATGACGTTCTTGGCATCCGGACCGGAAGAGATCGGGCGGACGTTCTTGACGATCTTCTCAATGTGCTCGATGGGGTAGGAGACACGGGTGTTCTCGGTCACGCTCTTGTCGGCGAAGTCGATCTTGCCCTCGGCGTCGACCGTGACGTTCTCCAGCAGCGCGTCGCGGCGGATGGCGTTATAGATGTCGGGCTCGGAATCCTTGTCGAGGTTGATGACCTTGGCATAGCAGCCGCCTTCGAAGTTGAAGACGCCGTTGTCGTCCCAGCCGTGCTCGTCGTCGCCGATGAGCAGACGCTTCGGGTCGGTGGAAAGGGTGGTCTTGCCGGTGCCGGACAGACCGAAGAAGATGGCGGTGTTCTCGCCGTTCATATCGGTGTTGGCAGAGCAGTGCATCGCGGCAATGCCCTTGAGCGGCAGGTAGTAGTTCATCATGGAGAACATGCCCTTCTTCATCTCGCCGCCGTACCAGGTGTTGATGATGACCTGCTCACGGCTGGTGACGTTGAAGGCGACGACGGTCTCGGAGTTGAGGCCGAGTTCCTTGTAGTTCTCGCACTTGGCCTTGGAGGCGGTGTAGACGACGAAGTCAGGCTCAAAGGAAGCAAGCTCTTCTTCGGTCGGCTTGATGAACATGTTGCGCACGAAGTGGGCCTGCCATGCAACTTCCATGATGAAACGGATGGCCATGCGGGTGTCCTTGTTGGCACCGCAGAAGGCGTCGACGACATAGAGCTTCTTGTTGCAGAGCTGGTTCTTCGCAAGGTCTCTGACAACTTCCCAGGTCTCCTGCGTCATGGGGTGGTTGTCGTTCTTGTAACCCTCGGTGGTCCACCACACGGTGTCCTTGGAGTTTTCGTCAACAACGATATATTTGTCCTTGGGGGAGCGGCCGGTGTAGATGCCGGTCATGACGTTGACAGCGCCAAGCTCGGTCAAAACACCCTTGTCGAAGCCCTCCAGAGAGGGATCCATCTCATCCTTGAACAGCTGCTCATAGCTGGGATTGTAGATAATCTCAGATGTGCCGGTAATGCCATACTTGGCCAGATCGATTTTTGCCATAGAATAATACAACCTCCTAAAAAAGATTTGACAATAATATACCACAATTCCTGCCTTTCCGTCAATGAAAGAGCGGTCAAGATCTTGTGGTCAGAACGCCGAAATTTCGTTAAAAAAACGTCCATTTTGTGCCGGACTTCTGGTCAAAATCGCTGTGGCTTCCGATACTCCTTCGGCAGAACCCCGTACCGGCTCTTGAAAGCGGCGGTGAATTTGCTCTGGCTGTCATATCCGACCTGCGCGGCAATCTCGGCGATGGTGAGCCCGGTGCCGGTGAGAAGCTCCGCGGCACGCTCCATCCGGTGCTCCTTCATATGCGAAGCGAGAGAATCGCCGTACACGGACTTGAAGACAGACTTGAGCGTGGTGGGGTTCATGTGAAACTGCCTGGAGAGAGCGTCGATGGTGATCTTCTCGTCGAGATGCTCGAGCAGATATTCATGAACCTCATGGATGAGATCAACCTGATCGGCGCGGCAGTCGGACAGGAGAACGGCTTCTTCCGGACAGGTGATGCTCATGGTCTGCTCAATCATATGATGAAGCAGCTGAACGACCTCACCGTCGCCGGCGCGGTAGAAGACTTCCTTCCCCTCACGGCGGCTGACGATGAGACCGCTGTCGCGCAGGGAGCGGAGATGGTGCGACACCGCGGGGCTGGACATGTCCAGCATGGCGGCGACGTTGATGACGCATTCCTCACAGTGGCAGAGCATCCAGAAAATGCGGAGACGCGTGGGATCGCTGAGCTGGTCGAAGAGCTCCGCGACCACGCCGAATTCCCTGACGCTGCGGAGCGCCGGCGCCAGAAACAGACTGTCATGATGATCGGGATGGCGGTGGGGCAGAACGGAGTCAGGCATGAAAAGACCTCCTTTGGTCCGTTTGGCAGCATTTTTCTCCCGAACGGCAGAAAGCAGGGGAGAAGACTTGATTTTTCAGACCCGGGCCAGTATACTGCAGACACAACAAATAAACAAGTGCTTAATTGTTGAATGTATGAGACGGAGGGTCCCTGCAATGAAAAAGACTTACAAGATCGAAGTGGACTGCGCCAACTGCGCCAATCTCATGGAGGAGACGACCCGGAAGGTTCCCGGCGTGGCGACGGCTGTGGTGAACTTCATGACACAGAAGATGACTGTGGAATTTGCTGAAGGGGCGGACCCGAAGACCGTAATGAAGGAGGTCCTGAAGGCCTGCCGCAAGGTGGAACCCGACTGCGAGATCGAGCTGTAAGAAAAAGACTGTCACGCCCTGTCCTCCGGATCAGGGCGTTTTGCTTTGAGGGAAGAAGACGGCAAAAGATATAGAAACGGACGGAATACGGACATGTCAAAGAAACAGAAGAAAATGCTGATCAGGATTCTCGTTGCCTCTGCGCTGATGATCCTGTTGAATGTGCTGAAGCTGCCGAAGGAGGTCTCGGCCGGCCTTTATTTCATAAGCTATCTGGTGATCGGCTATGATATCCTGCGAAAGGCCTGGAAGGGAATCCTGAACAGAAGACCGTTTGACGAGTGCTTCCTCATGGCCGTGGCCACACTGGGGGCGATCGGTCTGGCTCTGTACGAAAAGAGCGGGGATTACAACGAAGCGGTCGCCGTCATGCTCTTCTACCAGATCGGCGAATTCTTCCAGAGCTATGCCGTGGGGAAGAGCCGCCGGAACATCGCGGAGCTGATGGATATCCGCCCGGATTATGCCAACATCGAAGCGGACGGTGTGCTCACGCAGGTGGACCCGGACGAGGTGGAGATCGGCAGCGTGATCATCGTTCAGCCCGGAGAGAAGGTCCCCATTGACGGCGTGATCGTGGAGGGGAGCTCAACGCTGAATACCAGCGCCCTGACCGGAGAGAGCGCCCCGAGAGAGTGCCGGGCGGGCGATGAGATCATCAGCGGCTGCATCAATCTGAGCGGCCTGCTGAAGGTCCGGACCACAAAGGAATTCGGCGAATCCACCGTGTCGAAGATCCTGGAACTGGTGGAAAACGCCAGCTCGCGGAAATCGCGCTCGGAGGAGTTCATCTCCCGTTTTGCAAGAGTCTACACCCCTGCGGTGGTGTACAGCGCGCTGGCACTTGCGGTCCTTCCGCCGCTGGTGCGGGGTCTGATTCTGCGGCTGCCCGCTGAGTGGAACATCTGGCTTTACCGCGCACTGACCTTCCTTGTCATCAGCTGCCCCTGCGCGCTGGTGATCAGCATTCCCCTGAGCTTTTTCGCGGGGATCGGCGGGGCCAGCCACGAGGGCATCCTGATTAAAGGCTCGAATTACCTGGAGACCCTCTCTCAGGTCAGAACGATGGTGTTCGACAAGACCGGAACGCTGACGCAGGGCGTGTTTGAGGTCAGCGGCGTCCATCACAGCCCGATGGAGGACGAGAAACTGCTGGAATACGCAGCGCTGGTGGAGTGCGCATCCTCGCACCCAATCAGTAAGAGCCTGCAGCGGGCACACGGGAAGGAGATCGACCGCAGCCGCGTCACCGAGATTGAAGAGATCAGCGGTGAGGGAGTCATCGGAATCGTCGACGGCCATCGTGTCGCCGCGGGAAACGACAAGCTGATGCGCCGCCTGAAGCTGAACTATCAGGAATGCCGCAGCGTCGGGACCATCATCCACATGGCGGTGGACGGCGCTTATGCGGGGCATATCGTGATCTCGGATCTGGAGAAGCCGAATGTGAAGCAGGCGATCGAGGCGCTTCGCGACGCGGGGATCCGCCGGCTTATCATGCTGACCGGCGACGGGGAAAAGGTTGCCGCCCATGTAGCGAAGGATCTCGGTCTCGAAGAATATCACGCCGAGCTGCTGCCCGGAGACAAGGTCAGCCTGGTGGAGAAACTGCTGCAGGAAAACGGAAACGGACGCGAAAAGCTTGCCTTTGTCGGGGACGGAATCAACGACGCGCCGGTGCTCTCCCGGGCGGATATCGGCATCGCCATGGGCGCGATGGGCTCGGACGCCGCCATCGAAGCGGCAGACATCGTCCTGATGGACGACGACCCGATGAAAATCGCGAAGGGAATCCGGATCTCCCGCAAGTGCATCCGCATCGTTTATGAGAACATTGTGTTTGCCCTGACGGTCAAGTTCGCCTGCCTGATCCTGGGAGCCCTGGGCATCGCGAACATGTGGGCGGCGATCTTCGCGGACGTCGGGGTCATGGTGATCGCGGTGCTCAACGCGATCCGGGCGCTGCGGGTGAAGAAACTCTGACCGGGCAGCACGGCAGATCGTCAGCGAACCTGAGGCCGGACAGAAAAAACTGTTCAAGCGGCATCTGCTGTGGTATACTGAGCTATCCTGTTCCTCGGGCGGAGGGGTGCTTTTTTGGAAAACTTCTTGCTCTCGGCCAATGCGGTTGTGCCGATGTTCCTGCTGCTGGCGGCTGGCTTCCTGTCACAGAAGGCCGGCGTGCTGACAAGAGAAGATGTACCGCGCTTCAATAAGGTTGCATTCCGGATCTTTCTCCCATGTCTGCTGTTTTATAATATTTACTGCTCAGACCTCAGTGTTTCCGTCAAGCCGGGACTGATCATCTATGCTGTGTGCGGTGTGCTGCTGGTTTTTTCCGCCGCCTTTCTGTCGGTGCGGCGTCTGGTCCCGAGAGAGGACTGGAAAGGCGTAATCGCACAGGGAATTTTCCGAAGCAATTTCGTGATCATGGGGATCCCGATCGCGCAGGCGCTGGTCGGAGCGGATCAGCTTGGCTCGGTAACGGTGCTGATCGCGGTGGTGGTACCGCTGTTCAACTTCCTCTCGGTGTATGTGCTGGAACGCTTCCGAGGGGGAAGCGTCCACTATGGGCAGGTCCTTCTGGAAGTGGCGAAGAATCCCCTAATCGTGAGCTCTCTGCTGGGAATCGCCTTTCAGCTGCTGGGGATCCGTCTGCCGAAGCTTCTGGAACAGACCGTCTCGAATCTCTCCGTGATCGCGAGCCCGCTTCAGCTCTTCCTGCTGGGCGCTTTCTTCCGCTTTGACGGCCTTGGACGCTATGTCAGGCCGCTGGCCGCGGTTACGGCGGTCAAGCTCTTCGTGACGCCGGCGGTACTGCTCGGCACGGCGGCTGTTCTGGGAATCCGGGGAGGGGACTTTGTCGGGCTGATCGGGATCTTTGCCTCCCCAACGGCGGTCAATTCCTTTACGATGGTGCAGCAGATGAACTGCGGGGACGCGGAACTGGCCGGGGACATCGTCGTTATGACTTCCGCGGTGAGCATCGTCAGCTTTTTCCTGTGGATTCTTATTTTCAAAAACCTCGGGGTGTTCTGATGCCCCGCTTTGCACA
>Ga0256404_1013051_pt1 | contig 10621 bp, 11 predicted proteins | sample RumenRJG_01DNA_FD_185990 | JGI IMG/M metagenome (GOLD analysis project Ga0256404, IMG submission 185990) | Bovine rumen microbial communities from Lethbridge, Alberta, Canada - RJG_01 | ecosystem: Host-associated > Mammals > Digestive system > Stomach > Rumen | place: Canada: Alberta | collected...
CGCCTCTTGCAATACGATTTGCAAAAGTACAAAATCAAATCTCGAAAAAATAACATTCGCGTAACTCATTGAAAATAATTAATTTAAATCATGTCTGAGAATTTTTCTTTGGACAGCAGTGAAAAAACATTTATTATTTCTAGGATTACTGTGTCCCATTTTTATGTATGCGGATGGAGTAGGAGAAACAGCTGACACAACAATTTCACGACAGTACAATGTAGAAGAGGTTACTGTAGTAGGTTTTAAACAGGATGCGCCTATCAAGGAAGCTCTTTCTATTACTTCCATTTCTGCTGCCAATATCCGTCAGGCAGAGATGACCAGTATTAAGGATCTGGGTTATGTAGTGCCCAACTTCTTTATCCCAGAGTATGGCACGCGTCAGAACTCCCCCGTTTTCGTACGTGGTGTGGGTGCCAAGACAAATGGTCCTACAGTAGGATTCTATATTGATGGCGTGCCCCACATGGAGCGCTCAGCATTTGATGATGATCTGTTTGATGTAAGTTCACTGGAAGTGCTTCGCGGTCCGCAGGGTACACTCTATGGTCGTAATTGCATCGGTGGTATTATCAATGCCTATACCCGTTCACCATTCGACTATCAGGGCACACGCGTGAAAGTAGGGTATGGACGTTATAATGACGTATCAGTTAATGCCAGTCATTACAGCAAGTTGAGCGATAAGCTGGCTTTTGCCGTGAATGGTAGTTATCATCACAACGACGGATATTTCCGTAACGCATTCGATGACAGTAAGATAGATAAGTTTAACGAAGGCTTTATGCGCGGTCGCGTGTTCTGGAAGCCCACCGAGCGTTGGACTATCTCTGCCGACCTGAGCTATCGTAACAGTGACCAGGGAGGATACCCCTATGGCCTGTATAACGAGGCAGATGGTACTGTAGGCGAGATTAACTACAATCGCTACAGCTCTTACCTGCGCCAGTTGACCACTGCTGGTCTGAATGCCCGTTACGAAGGCAACGGCTTTAGTTTCAACAGTCAGACAGCCTATCAGTATATTGATGATAATCAGGGTATTGACCAGGATTTCACCCGTGCCGACCTTTATTGGGTAAATCAGCGTGTGCGTCAGAATATTTTCAGTGAGGAGCTCACGATTAAGTCAACAACAGCCAGTCGTTATCAGTGGATGTTTGGTGCTTTCTTCTTCAACGACAGTTATAAGAAGGCCCTCTATACCACCTATATTTCGCAGAACTATTGCACCCCAAAATTCTATGACAGTCCAACAACCGGTCTTTCCGTCTATCACCAGTCATCACTGCGTATTGTTGGCGGTCTGAATGCAAAGTTGGGTCTGCGTTTCGACTATGAGCATGCTAAGGAAGATTATGAGTCATATAAGACCGCAACAGCATGGGACAGAACGCTGGGCGCACCGACCGATACCTATAACAGCACACTGAATTTCACCCAGTTCACACCGAAGTTTGCCCTTGAGTATCTCTTCAGTAACGACAATATGGTCTATGCATCGGTGACAAGAGGTTACAAGACAGGCGGTTTTAACTCTACCTTTACCCAGGACGATGAGCGTACGTTTGAGCCCGAGTATAACTGGAACTACGAGATTGGAGCAAAGACCTCACTGTTTGACCACGCCTTGCAGGCCGACCTGACCCTGTTCTATGTGGACTGGCGTCATCAGCAGATTACGCAGACCGTGCCAGGCGTAGGTAATATCACCCGCAATGCCGGTCATTCCGACAGCAAGGGCGTAGAACTTGGTCTTACCGTTCGTCCTGTGCAGCCCCTCACACTGCGTATGAGCTACGGTTACACCTATGCCCGCTTCCTGAATTATAAGAAGAGTGCCACAGTGGACTATACCGGCAAGATGCTGCCCCTTGTTCCCCGTCAGACCCTCTCGTTCAGAGGCGCTTACACCATTCTGCCCAGTTGTAAGACCGTTGACCGTATTGTGCTGAGTGCCGGTGTCAATGGTATGGGTAAGATTTATTGGAACGAGGACAACGCCGTCAGTCAGTCGTTCTATGCCCTGCTCGATGCCAAGGTGAGTGCCACCTTCGGTCTGCTGACGTGGGAGGTATGGGGAAAGAACCTGACCAATACCGATTATCTGACCTACTATTTCAAGACCAATGTAGGTTATGGTCAGCAGGGACGCCCCGTCTCTTTTGGAACATCGCTGATTTTTGAATTCTAACTCTATAAGACAGATGCAGAAACATGATATCGTCGTTATTGGAGCTGGACTCACCGGTCTTTCAACAGCTTTTAATCTGAAGAAGAAAGGACGTGATGTCCTGGTGCTGGAAAAGCAGAACCGTATAGGCGGACAGATCCGTACCTATACAGAAGACGGATTTACCTTCGAGAGCGGTCCTAATACCGGTGTCGTCTCTTTCCCTGAAGTGGCCGAACTGTTTCAGAACCTCGACGGTAGCTGCCAATTAGAGATAGCCCGCGAGTCGTCCAAACGACGTCTGATATGGAAAGGACGCCAGTTTCATGCCCTGCCAGCCGGTCCTGTGGCTGCCATCACCACCCCCTTGTTCACCCTAAAGGATAAGTTCCGTATCCTCGGCGAACCCTGGCGTAAAAAAGGAAACGATCCCAATGAGTCGGTGGGCTCGTTGGCCCAGCGCCGTCTGGGGCGCTCGTTCTTTGAATATGCCGTAGATCCCTTTGTTTCAGGTGTCTATGCCGGTGACCCCATGAAACTCACCACCCGTTTTGCCCTGCCAAAGCTCTATAACCTGGAAGCCAACTACGGCAGTTTTGTGCGTGGTGCCATAGCTAAGCGTAAGGAGCCAAAGACCGATCGTGACCGTCTGGCCACGCGAAAAGTTTTCTCAGCCCGTGGCGGTCTGCAGCAGATTGTAGAGGCGTTGGCACAGAACGTCAACATTGTGACCAATGCCCAGGATATCAGAGTACGTCCCGATGGAGCGCATGTCTGGCGCGTGTCTTGCAATGACGGGGCAGAGGAGATACGCTGCAACCATGTTATCACCACCGTAGGAGCCTATGCATTGCCCGATATGCTGCCTTTTGTGCCAAGCAGTATGATGGAGCATATCAGTAATCTGTACTACGCTCCCGTTATCCAGGTGAGCGTCGGTATCCGTGATGCCCGTGGGCTCAATAAGCCCGCCTTTGGCGGTTTGGTGCCCAGTAAGGAAAAGCAGCAGCTGCTGGGTATCCTCTTCCCCTCGGAGTGCTTTGTACAGCGTGCCCCCGATGGTGGTGCGTTGTATTCCTATTTCATAGGCGGTGCTCGTCATGCCGACTATCTTCAGAAGAGTGATAATGAGATACGTGAAATGGTTATAGAAGCCTTCCATTCTATGCTGAAATATCCTGCAGATATAAAGCCCGATATGATTCGTATCTTCCGTCATGAGCATGCTATTCCTCAGTATGGAGCGGATAGTGGTGCCCGTTTTGAAGCTATCCGCTGTATAGAGCAGGACTATCCTGGTCTGATTCTTGCCGGTAATATGCGCGACGGTATCGGTATGGGAAATCGAATTTATCAGGCAGCAAAGATTGCCGAGACATTTTAGAAGTCATGTTGCCTTCTAAATGCAATTAGCAGGCTACATCAGAAAAATGCGAGGAGTTTCAGAAATGAGACTCCTCGTTCATGTTATAGTCATCGGCCATATTTGTCTGGTTTTCTACTAAACGGGCAGATTCCTTAATGGCATCATCATAGCCGGTCAGTGCGGCAAAAGGTGCAAACTGGGCTGCACGGTTCCACATCGACATCCTCGGGTGATGCTTCGGCTCGTAATGCGGCAGATTGATGATATCGTCGTAATTATCCATAACTCTTAACTCTTAACTCTTAACTCTTAATTCTTAACTAAGCCTTATGTCCTCCTATTTGCTTGTTACGATCCTTGGCCGTGGCGCCCTCCTCGAAGTTCAAGCCCCTGAGAATAGCGTTTTTACCGAAACGCTTCCTGATTTTCAACTGTGCCTCTTGCATCCTCCGTTCCTTTTCCAGTTTGGCCTGCTCTTCCTGGTGCTGTTTCTCTAACGCTTCGTAATCGGTGAAGAGATCCAGTTGCTGGGGCGTTTTATCCTGTGCCGATGCAGCTTCCTCTGATACCACATGGTTTGTTGTCAGGTTCAGTCTGCGGATTAGTAAATCAGGATTCACGAAGCGGTCAAACAATTCAGTTGCCCCATCCATGATGAGCCGTGATGATGACGTAGGGCTCTCGAAGTTGAACGTGCCGTGAGCATGTTTGGGAACAGCCTTTCCATAATAGTTGGTGGTAATCTCACCATGATATTTTTCGCGGATCTCAGGACGTGTCAGACATTCGGCATCATACCCTACGGTCAGCACCAACTGGTCAGTCACCAGACGTTTCGATACCAGGTCGAGTGCCATTCCCTCAGCCATTTCACGTATCACCACACGGGCTTTCTTGAAAGTATAAGGCTCCTGCAAAACCTGTCCGCTGCTGAATGAGTTTGTCTCTGGCCTGTAGGCTTTCACAGCATCTATGGTACATGGTTCCCAGCCCCATGCATGATCTATCAGTAGCTCTGCATTCACGCCAAAGAGACGGTATAGCAGTCCTTCGTTCTGAATAGACATTCGTGCCAGTTTTCCCATCGTGTCGATACCATAGACAGCCAGTTTCTCGGCTATGCCCCGACCCACACGCCAGAACTTGGTCAGCGGCCGATAGTCCCACAGTTCGCGTCGATACGCCATTTCATCCAATTCAGCAATACGCACACCGTCTTTGTCGGCTGGCATCTTCTTGGCAACAATGTCCATAGCCACCTTAGCCAGATACATGTTTGTGCCGATGCCAGCTGTTGCCGTGATACCTGTAGTAGCCAGTACGTCGCGGATAATCTTCATCGCCAACTCGTGAGCAGTCATCTTATAAGTACCCAGATAGGCCGTCACATCCATGAACACCTCATCGATACTATAGACATGTATATCTTCAGGAGCAATATATTTCAGGTAAGTCTGATAGACCCTGGTACTCACCTCTATGTAGTGTGCCATGCGGGGTGGGGCAGCGATATAGTCGAGTTCGAGGTCAGGATGAGCCTGAAGCTCCAGGTCGTTGAATGACTTGCCAGTCATTCTCCATCCGGCAGCCTTTTTTCGCTCGTTGTTGACCTCGCGCACTTTCTGAACCACCTCAAACAGGCGCGCACGTCCACCTATGCCGTATGCTTTCAGTGAAGGGGAAACAGCCAGACAGATGGTTTTCTCCGTCCTCGACACATCAGCCACGACGAGGTTGGTGGTCAGTGGGTCAAGTCCCCTGTCCACACACTCCACTGAAGCGTAGAACGACTTCAGGTCGATGGCAATATATGTCCGATTTTGGTTCACGCCGATGTCATCAATCATTGCAAAGGTACGAAAAAGAATGGAAAAATGCAGCTTGATACAATGAAAATCTCATAAAATGGGATGGAATTCCTAAAAATAGCGTAACTTTGCGGTCGCATTGTAAAATATAGTTATTGACATGAAATACGGAATCATCGGCACAGGTGCCATTGGTGGATATTATGGAGCCAAACTGGCTCATGCAGGACAGGAAGTTCATTTCTTGCTGCACCGCGACTATGAGTATGTGAAACAGCACGGCCTGCAGGTTGACTCCTGCGACGGTTCGTTTCATTTGGATAATGTCAATGTTTATCAACGTGCGGAAGATATGCCGCAGTGCGACGTGGTGCTCGTGGGCCTGAAGTCAGTCAACAACGACAAACTGCAGTCGTTGCTCCCACCATTGCTCCATGCCCATACGCTGGTGGTGCTTATCCAGAACGGTATTGGGGTAGAGGAAGATGTGCAGCAGATGTTTCCCGATGTGCAACTGGCTGCCGGACTGGCCTTTATCTGTTCTGCCAAGACAGAGCCAGGACTTGTCAGTCACCAGTGTTATGGCAGCATCAACCTGGCCAACTATTCATGCAAGGACGAAGCGTTGATGCAGACCGTAGTAGACGAGTTCCGTCAGGCCGGCATAGAGACAGGACTGGTGGAGTATCATGAGGCACGATGGAAAAAGGCCGTGTGGAACATGCCGTTCAATGGTATGACCGTAGCGCTGCACACGCAGACCGACCAACTGCTGAAGAACCAATCTACCCGTCAGCTGATTCGCGAGCAGATGATGGAAGTAGTCAGTGCAGCCCAGCATCTGGGTGTAAAGAATCTGGACGAATCGTTTGTGGATAAGATGATTGAGACCACCGATGCGATGACACCTTATTCGCCGTCCATGCGACTGGATTACGACTTCCACCGTCCCATGGAGATATACTATCTATACACCCGTCCCCTGGAAATTGCCCGTGAGGCCGGCTGTCCGATGCCAAAGCTGGAGATGCTGGAGGCAGAGTTGCGGTTCCTGGAGGCTGATCTCATACCATGGCACGTATCAGGAACCAGATGACGGGCACCAGGAGGGCGGGCAGGAGATTCAGCGTCTTGCAGTCCTTCAGGTTCAACAGCGAGAGACCGCTGCCCGTGATAAGCAGTCCGCCCACAATCAGTAACTCTGCCATGAGCGCATCGCTGATGGCGGTACTGCTGATATGGGCCACGAGCCAGAACATGCCCTGCCAGCAGAACAGTACGGGGGCTGCCAGGACCATGCCGATGCCGTAGGTAGAGGCAAACACCATCGACGATACGAAGTCGAGCGTGGCGTTGGTGAAAAGGAAGGTGTGGTCGCCCTTCAGGGCCGAGATGACAGGGCCGAGCATCGACAGCGGTCCGATGCAGTAGAGTAGGATAGCTGTCGAGAGTCCCTCGGCGAGCCGGTTGCCGTCTTGTTTCTTTCCGCGCTGCAACTTGTCAACAATCCGTTTGAACCTTCCGTCAATGTCGAGTGCCGTGCCGATGACGCCGCCTATGGCCAGCGAGATGATGAACAGCACCGGATACTGCGACTGAGAGAAGTGGCTGATGGTGGCATTCAGACCGATGGCCAGCGATGTCAGTCCCAAGCCGGTGTATAAGACCTCTTTGTATTTCTCCTTCACACCACGATGCAGCAGACTGCCGATGATGGTGCCTGCGATGATGGTGGTTGCGTTGACTATTGTTCCGATCATTGCCAGTTTATGATTTTGTTTTTGTTTCCTGATCAGCGGTACATAGTATTTCTGCGTAATTGTGATCCACCACCACAACCACCTTTGTATCGGGCACTAGCGGCTGTAGCTCTGTGGTCAGCTGACTGACAAAAGCGGCCTCGTCGTGGACGGAGATATCAGGCACGATGTCGACGGAGAGGTATTTGTTCTTCTCTGAATAGTAGAAGCCGTGCACCTGAACAATCTCCTTGTGGGCAGCGAGAGCCTGCATCACCTGCGACTGCAGTTCCGCACGGCGGTTCTCGCCTGTAGCCACGGCATAGACGCCAACGGTCATGATGATGCCGTGACGCTCGTACATCTGCGTAGAGATGCGGCGCGTCAGTCCGTGAATGTCGTGGGCCGACATCGTATCATACACGTTGATATGCAGCGAACCAATCTTCACGTCCGGACCGTAGTTGTGCAGTATCAGGTCGAAGACACCATGCACACCCTCGAAGTCGGATACCTCCTTCTGGATTTGTTGGGCGTACTCGGCCGAGATACTCGTACCCAGCAGTTCGTTGACAGGCGAGGCCAGCATCTCGAAACCGGCCTTGATAATCACAACCGATATCAGGGCGCCAAGGATACCGTCGAGCGACACACCCCACAGCAGCATGACTCCCGCCGATACGAGCGTGGCCAGCGTGATGACGGCATCAAACAGTGCATCCGAGCCAGAGGCTATCAGCGCGTCGCTCTTCAGTTGTTCGCCCTTCTTCTTCACATACTGGCCCAGGATAAGCTTCACCACAATAGCCACCACGATAACCACCAGTGTCGTCGTGGTGTATTCCGGTTCCGTGGGGTCGAAGATTTTCTTCACCGACTCGATGAGCGAGGTGATACCGGCCGACAGCACGATGACGGCGATGATGATGGCACTGAAATACTCGATGCGACCGAAACCGAAGGGATGCTTCCTGTCGGCAGGACGCTGGGAGAGTTTGGTACCCACGATGGTGATGACGCTCGACAGCGCATCACTCAGGTTGTTGACGGCATCCATCACGATGGCCACACTGCTGGCCAGGATACCTACTGCGGCCTTGAAGCCTGCCAACAGCACGTTGGCTATAATGCCTATCCAACTGGTACGGATAATTTGAGAACTTCTGTCCATAATCACAAAACATATTAAATCTGGCCGCTAAGATACGAAAAATCAATGAAAAATAGTTACCTTTGCCATGAAAAAATGCAAGTTTTGATAAATATTAGGAAATGAGTAGCATTGCCCTCTACATATTCCTGCTGAGCATCGGTGCCAGTTTCATCCAGCGCACCACGGGCTTCGGCTTCGGCATCTTCATCATGACGATGCTGCCGTTTCTTATGCCCAGCTATGGCGAGGCTACGACGCTCTCAGGACTGCTGGCTATCACCACATCTGCGGCTATCGTGTGGCGTTTGCGCAGCTATGTCACGTGGCAGCGGCTTTGGCCTATCCTGCTGACGTTTGTCGTCGTCTCTACCATCGCCATCTTTGCCCTGACACGTATCGAAGACCATATCCTGCAGCGCATCCTTGGTGTGGTGCTCATCCTCATCAGCATCTACTTCATGCTTTTTAGCCAGCGCATCAAACTGCCGACTACAAAGAGGGTGCAGGTCGGCGCGGGGACGCTCAGCGGACTGATGGGTGGCTTCTTTGGTATGCAAGGCCCGCCCGCCGTGCTTTACTTCATCCAGAGTGAGCCTACCAAGGAGCACTATATGGCGATGGCACAGACCTATTTCCTGATTGGCAATCTGATGATGACGGGCGTGAGAGCCTGCAATGGCTTCTTCACCGCGACAATCGCTACCAGCTATCTCTATGGCCTTAGTGGTGTCGTCATCGGCACGATGCTCGGCGCATACGTCTTCAAGCGTATTCCCAACCGCATCTTCCGCTATATTGTCTATGCCTATATCTGCGTCAGCGGCATCATCATACTCATGACAAATTAAAACTATATAAACGATTATTATGGCAAAACGGGAATACATACAGGCCAACAAGGATTGGCTGGAGGCGAAAGCCAGGGAGGAGGGCGTAAAAGCCCTGCCTAAGGGCATCTATTACAAGGTGCTGGGTGAGGGAAATCAGGATAGTCAGAAGCCGACGGTCCGCAGCATCATCACAGCCCACTATACCGGCTGGACAATCGACGGTAAGCAGTTTGACAGCAGTCGTGGCGGTGTACCTCTGGCTTGTCGCCTGTGCGACCTCATTGAGGGGTGGATCATCGCCATGCAGCAGATGCATATCGGCGACAAGTGGGAACTCTATATCCCTGCCGAGATGGGCTACGGCAAGTTCTCACAGCCAGGCATCCCCGGTGGCTCAACGCTTATCTTTGAAATAGAACTGATAGGAATAGCATGAAGGAATTACTCTTATAAAAAATACAGGGGCTGGCAGATTTGCCAACCCCTGTATTTACTTTTTTACCTTTTTACCTTTCTACTTTCATGCCATGCACGAGGTTACTCCCAGTGCCGTTGCGATGGCCGACAGCACACTAATGGCTGTCTGGATTGCGAATTTCCAAAATGTCTTGTTCTTCATAACTGCTGATTGATTTAAGATTTTACATTGATTGGTTTTAAATTCACACGGAGATTTTTTTTTTTTCTAACAACGGATTTCACGGATTTCACGGATTTTTTTTAACGGAGATTTTTTCTACCACGGAGAAATTAATCCGTTTCATCCGTTCAATCCGTTGTTTTCTTGCATGCAGCTCTTCAGCTTGGTGATCACACCGATAACCACGTCCTCGGTATAGATACTGCCGTGCTTCATGATGTGCTCGGCCATGTCGGTGAGTCGAAGCGTGCCGCGATAGATAATCTTACCGTAGGTCTTCTTCACCTGCTGGCGCTGCTCGCCCTTCTTGCCCACAGTCACCTTGCGTTCCACCTTCTTAATTTCAATTGTTCCCATAGTGATTTTAATGTTTAATTTTTAATGGTTAATGTTTAATGTTTCATGTCTCAGAGCGAAACGGCTTTTCTCTTGCAGCGAGCCGGCGTTTTGCTGTCAGCGATACGGCGTGTTGCTCATTTTTGACAATGCGAAGGTACTACATTTCCATTGCGCTCTACGAATACATATCCAAGATTATTTTGTCTATTTTTGTGTCTTGCGCGGTCATTTGGTCATTTGGTCATTTGTCAAAATCGAAAACTGACTGTCAAAATCCGCCACTATAATATAAATATTTATATTTATATATAGTGAGCAATGACCGCGTTCCCGAAATTGATTTTGACCAAATGACCTTGACCAAATGACCACAGATTGTAAAAATGATAACGAAAGACCGTGGCGAGGCGGTGTGGATTACCATTAAGTAATGATCTCTCAACAATCTTATATCACAAAACATATCATTAGTGTCCCGTTAAAATGGGACGAGTTTAAATATTAATCAAATAGCCCCGGAATGAGGGGACCAAATCGATCTTTGACATCGTTGAAATTAGTCTTATCGAA
>Ga0256404_1013052_pt1 | contig 10620 bp, 11 predicted proteins | sample RumenRJG_01DNA_FD_185990 | JGI IMG/M metagenome (GOLD analysis project Ga0256404, IMG submission 185990) | Bovine rumen microbial communities from Lethbridge, Alberta, Canada - RJG_01 | ecosystem: Host-associated > Mammals > Digestive system > Stomach > Rumen | place: Canada: Alberta | collected...
CTTAAGAAGAAGGCTTTACGGGAAAATAAGTAAATTAGGATATAATATACCGAATATTGTGGATCCGTCCGCTATAGTTTCTCCCTATGCTAAATTAGGTAAGGGCATATTTGTCGGAAAAAACGCAGTAGTAAATGCCGGCAGCGAGATAGGTGACGCGGCGATAATTAATACCGGCACTATAGTAGAGCATGACTGCCGCATTGGCGAATTTGTCCATATTTCACCTGGAGCTGTTCTGTGCGGTGGAGATGAGGTCGGTGATGATACTCATGTCGGTGCTAACGCATCCGTGAAGCAATATATAAAACTAGGGAAGAATGTCGTTGTCGGTATGGGCAGCGTGGTTATACGAGACGTGCGAGATAATGTCACAGTGGTAGGTAATCCTGCGCATGAATTGTAATGCTTGAGAGATTGACTTATAAAAGGAAATATATGGTAAAGATTTGTATTGTGACGGCCACGAGGGCAGAATATGGTCTGCTCAGACCCGTAATAAATGGGATGCTAAAGGATCCGGATTATGACGTTAACATCGTAGTAACGGGGATGCATTTGTCGCCGGAGTTTGGATTGACATATCGTGAGATAGAGACTGATGGCGTTCCTATTTCTAAGAAGATTGATATCCTATTAAGTGCCGATACACCGGCAGCGGTATCTAAATCGATGGGGCTTGCTCTTATAAGCTTCGGAGAGTATTTCTCTGAAAATAATTTTGATATGGTTTTATTATTGGGTGACCGATATGAGACCCTTGCTGTTGCCTGTGCCGCTGTAAACGCAAGAATTCCCATTGCCCATATGCATGGCGGTGAGATTACTGAAGGCGCTGTAGATGATGCTTTTCGCCATGCCATAACGAAGATGAGCTATCTTCATTTTACGAGCACTGAGGCATACAGAAGGCGCGTTATCCAACTTGGTGAAGATCCTGAACGTGTATTTGCTGTAGGCTCGACCGGCGTAGAGAATATTGAAAACGCAGAGTTGTTTTCAAGGGATAACTTATCGGATGAACTCGATATGGATTTATCAAAGGATTACGCTGTTGTAACATTTCACCCTGTAACTCTTGAGAATTACACGGCTGAAGAGCAGGCAAATGAGCTGTTAGGAGCCATTGATGAGTTCCCGAAGATGAACTTTATAATTACTAAGGCGAATGCCGATCAGAATGGGCGAATTATCAACAGCCTATTAGAAGGGTATGCCGTTAATCACAGTAATGTAAAGATATTTGATTCTCTGGGAATGAAAAGATATCTAAGCGCCTTAAAATACGCAAGGATGGTAATAGGGCTGTCGACATTCCAAAGATGTTAGGTGATGGCATGCGACATTTATCTGAAGGAGAATTAGCTTGCCGTAAAAAGCTCCGTGGAAACTGAATTAATAATAAAAGGGAGGAGAAGAAATGAGGTATATTATTGTTCAGGCAGGTGGCAAGGGTAGCAGGTTAGGTTACCTCACGGAAAATAAACCGAAAGCCTTGGTACCAATAAATAATCTTCCGATGCTCTTTCACTTGTTCAGGAAATATGGTGATAAAAAGTATATCATCATATCAGATTATAAGCGGGAAGTTATGCACGCTTATCTTGAGTCATTTGCAAATGTCAGATATCAGATAGTGGATGCATCCGGCAAAGGAACGTGTGCCGGAATAAAAGACGCTATAAGGCTTATTCCTGAAAAAAGTAAATTTATGCTTATATGGTCTGACCTCATCTTACGTGAAGACTTTGAGCTCCCAAAAGATTATTCTGACGTGGCAGATGAAGAGAGTGATAAGATGGCAGAGAATTATGTAGGATTATCTGAGACCTTTACTTGCAGGTGGAAATATGAAAAAGGTAAGTTTTCGGAGCAAAGATCTGAAAAATATGGTGTTGCCGGGTTTTTCTTATTTAAGGACAAAGCAGTAATAGAAGATGTGCCGGAAGAAGGGGAATTCGTCAGATATTTATCTGATAAAAATTTTGAATTCAATACGGTAGGATTAGGGGGAACTCATGAGTATGGCCTGCTTGATGAATATAATAAATTAGGTAAGGTAAAATGCCGTCCGTTTAATACGATTTCTGTAGAAAATGGATTGCTGACTAAAAAAGCTATAAATGATCAGGGGCTGAAGCTTGCTGAAAGAGAGATAAATTGGTATAAGTATGTCACTTCGTTTGGCAAAACATTCATTCCTGATATAAAAGAATATTCTCCGTTAAAAATGGAATATATAAGCGGAGGAAATATTTACGACTTATCTGATGAGAACATATCTGCGAAAAAGCATGTTCTTAGCAAGGTAATTGATTCACTTAATGAGCTTCATGACGTAAAGAGTGTAAGTGCGGATTCATTCAGTGTACATGAAGCTTATTATACCAAGACGGTGAAACGTCTTGCTGCCGTACGTGATCTCATACCATTCGCAGATGAAAAGTATATTACTGTGAACGGCAGAAAGTGTAGAAATATTTATCTTCTTAAGAGAGAATTTGAAAAGGCCTGCGAGAAATTAGTCAGTACCTGTAAAAACTTTGCTTTGATTCACGGTGATTGCACATTTTCAAATATTATGTTAAGAACTGATGGTTCGCCTGTATTTATAGACCCAAGAGGCTATTTTGGATCTACTGAGCTTTATGGCGATATCAGATATGATTGGGCAAAGCTTTACTATTCTCTTTATGGAGATTATGATAAATTTAATCTTAAAGATTTCAGACTTCATATAGGAGATGGTGCTGAAAAAAACGGGTTGTCATATGGCGAAGTGAAACTTGAAATTGAGTCGAACGGTTGGCGTGGTTTATCGGATGATTTTTTTACCTTGACCGGTGCGAATGTATGGGATATAAAATTTATTCATGCTCTGATATGGCTTAGCCTTACGACCTACGCATGGGAGGATTATGATTCCATATGTGGGGCATTCTATAATGGCATTTATTACCTTGAGGAGGTGCTGTGATGAATTCATATTTCAGGAAGCAGATGGCTGAAATAGAGCACTCTATAGAGTCACTTGATGACGCGATATTTGACAGGTGGGTTAACGAAGCCATAAAAGTAATAGATAAGGGTGGAAAAATAGTTGTATCAGGTCTTGGCAAAAATGTACCGATATGTGATAAATTTGTGGGATCTATGATTTCCATGGGCTTAAATGCCTATTACCTGAATACCAATTCCGCTGTTCATGGCGATATGGGAGCAGTAAAAGATGGTGATATGGTGATCATATTAACAAAAAGCGGCGAGACCGGCGAGTCTATCTATCTTACAAAACTTCTTATGCAAAGAAAGGTGGATATGTGGCTGCTTACATTTTGCAAAGATAGTACTCTAACACATATGATAAAAAATATCGTGTGCCTTGATCTTAAGCATGAAGGAGACCAGTGGAATATTATGCCGAATAATTCGACCACCGTAAATCTTATAGTATTGCAAGGTTTAGCTATGCAGATTGCCGCAAGAAAACACATACCGCTTGAGGACTTTAAAAGGAATCATCCCGGCGGACATATAGGCCAAGTTCTTAAGGAAGAAGGATAAGATATGCGCTTAACGATGTCTGCATTGCCTAAAACCTGGATCTTTGATCTGGATGGTACCCTTGTTGTACATAATGGATATAAGATGGGTGGTGATAAGCTCCTCCCTGGAGTTAAGGAATTTATGGTTAAGATTCCGATTAGTGATTATATCTTAATTATCACGTCGCGTCGAAGAGAAGAAGAAGCCGGGACAGTTGATTTTCTTAATAGAGAGGGTATTCGCTTTAATAAAATATTGTTTGAGATGCCTATGGGAGAGAGGATATTATTTAATGATGACAAAACCTCGGGCCTTCCTATGGCATATTCAGTGCGCCATAAGAGAAATGTCGGCCTTAAGGATGTTGATGTTATTATAGACGAGACATTATAGAGCTTAATGAAAGGAAATTGTTATGTCTGATATAGAAAACGCCGAATCAGAATATTTACCATCGGATAGTATGACTGCTCTATTAAGATCATATCTGGAATTTCGAAAAAAATATTCGAAGATATATGTATATTGTAGTAATTTTCTTACTTGCGAAGGAGCGTATCTCTTACATAAAGACCTTCATTTATCCTTTTCGGGATATATATTTGACGGTGATGGCGAGGATACTACATTTCATGACCTACCCGTTATGTCTCTGGAAAGAGTTCCGCTTGACGAGAACACAGGAATTATTCTTATCCCACCTGAGCCATATAGCGATGAGTCGGCTAAGAAAATGATCGATAGTAAGTTTGAACCATATATATTCTATAGTCCTGCTGTATATTATTTATCAGATCATTTTGGTATGTTGGCTGATCATCAAAAGATAGTGGAAGTGGAAGGTGGCTATCTTACAAGAATAAAAAATGTACCATTTAGCCGTGATAAGATGTATGTTGTAGTTCCGGCGAGCATTGGTGATACACTTTTTATATTGGGTTACCTAAGGGAATGGAAAAAAGAAAATAGTATTCCTTTTATCAGTCTGATTGCGAAATCAAACCATGAATCACTTGTAGATAAATATGTGGGAATTGATTGCATTAATGAGATAATAATTTCTAACGACATCGTAAATGTGCTAGAGTGTTATTCTATTATTCATGATACTTGGAAATTAAAAAATTATTTTTATGCCTATAATAAAAAAAATGTGTTTAATGAGACGAAGCGCAGTTTCGCAAAAAGGGCAGTCGGTATGACCATGCGGGAGACGTATAGAAACCTTGTCCTTCGCTTATCAGAGGATAAGTTTGATATAATTCCATTCTCTGTTTGTAGCGAACCACAAAAAAGGATAATTTTATCCCCATACGCCCAGAGCGAGTCAATGCCGGCCATGAATTTCTGGGAGGCGCTTGCGGAATATTTTACAGCAAAAGGATATAAATTATATACAAATGTTAAGGACGATACCGAAAAAGCGATAGCAGGAACGGCACCTATATCATTGCCACTAATGGATATGGCAGATTTCTGCAATGAAAGCACTGCTGTGATTACACTAAGAAGCGGTCTCTCAGATCTTCTTGCCATGACAAATGTTCCTCTCTTCACGCTATACGCAAACGAAGGACACTATAAATCATCAAGATTAAGGGACATAAGAGACAGAGAAAATATTTATGAGTACCTCATTTCCTACTCATTGACTCTTAACCATATATATGATGACATAATAAGCAAAATAAGATAATCTACACTCAACATGCTGGAAGCGCGAGTGCAGGATAGAAAAAGCAGAATAAGTAATATTTGGAGATAATGATATGAACGTAGTATTTATTCCGGTGCGGGGCGGCAGCAAGTCTATCCCGCTTAAAAATATAAAAGAGATCGCGGGGAGGCCACTGGTCTACTGGACCGTAAGAGCCGCGGCCAGGTGTAAATATGTCGATAAGGTTTACGTCGCTACCGACAGTGATAGGATAAAAGAGTCAGTGGAGCATTTCTGCCATGAAGCTTCCTGCTTTAATAAGGTCGAGGTTATAGGGAGGTCAGCGGAGTCGGCGAGCGATACGGCGAGTACCGAGTCAGCTATGCTTGAGTTCGCAGAGAATTATGACTTCGATAATATAGCTTTAGTCCAGGCGACGTCACCATTACTTGACTTTACTGATCTTGAAAGGGGCTTCGAGCTCTTTGATTCGGAAGGGTGCGACAGCGTTCTGTCGGTGGTTGAACAGAAGCGCTTTACCTGGTCTATAGATGGGGATGGAATCGCAAGCCCGACGAACTATGACGTCTACCATAGGCCACGCAGACAGGAATTCAGTCCTTATTACGTCGAAAACGGAGCATTTTACATAACTTCTAAGGAAGACCTGCTTAAGTCAAAGAACAGGGTCTCGGGACAGATTAAGGCATGCGTCATGAACGAAGATACTTTCCTTGAGATAGATGAGCCTGCGGACTTCACGATCATAGAAGCTATCATGAAGAGGAAGGGAGTGAAGCCTGAGGGCGATATTCCTTATGCAGGTTTGCCTGATATAAAAATGGTTCTCACCGACTGTGATGGCTGCCTTACGGATGGTGGCATGTACTATACCGAAAAAGGCGATGAGCTTAAGAAGTTTAACACAAGAGATGGGACAGCGGTCGCCTTACTTCGTAAGCAAGGCATTTTAACAGGAATTATTACAGGAGAAAATGTTACGCTTAATAAACGACGTGTCGATAAACTTAATATGGACTACTATGTACCTGCATGTCACGATAAGATTGCCGCGCTGAAGAATATTTGCGAAGAGAGCGGAATCGATATTAAGAATGTCGCCTATATTGGCGATGACATTATTGATGTCGATGCTCTTAAGGCGGTCGGCTTCTCCGCCTGCCCGAGTGACGCAGTAGCAGAAGTGAAAGAAGTCGCTCACTATGTCGCTAAGGCAAAAGGCGGCGAGGGAGTGCTTCGTGAGGTAGCTGAACTTATCCTTGAATCGGCTAGGTAGGCATTGCCGGTGTTGACATGGATGACAATATATGGTATTATTTCCCAACGAAAGGAGGCTTGATTAGCTTTTAAATGAAAGACAGAATGATATTAAACAAAGTTGCCCTATCCGGCTTTAAGTCATACAGTAGTCTCTTTAAGACAGAGATTGATTTACGGAATGTTAACACCATTATAGGGGCTAATGGGGCAGGAAAAAGTAATCTAATCTCCTTTTTAGAAATGATATCTTATATGGAGAGAGACAGATTACCGGATTTTGTCGCAAAAAATGGATATTCAGATGGAATATGCTATTATGGCCTGAAGACGACGAAGAGCGTTCTTGGAGATATTTATTTTAATACCGGATACGGAAATGTGAATTATACATTTAATTTACAACCTTCAAGCTCCGGCGGATTATACTTCTCTGAAGAAACTATCAGAATGGATAAAGAGAAAGAACTATATGAGAAAACATTCCGAGACAACGGATCAACTTCCGCGATATATAGACTGGGGCATGAAGGAAAAGAAAAAAAAGTTGTTGACGTGTGGTGTGCGTTAAGAGGTATAAGGGCATATCATTTTAATGACACATCTATGAACTCAGGCATGCGTATGCCGGCATATGTATATGATAATGAATTCCTAAGGGAGAATGCTGACAACCTGGCGCCATTCCTATATGAAATGCGGGAAAATTCCGATAAGTATCCATACTATAGGAGAATTGTAGAGACGATAAAGTCGGTATTTCCACGCTTTGATGATTTTGATCTCAGGCCTGTCAATGTTAATAATACCGATGCATCAATCATACTTAATTGGCGGGAGAAGGGTAGTGACAAGGTATTTGGACCATATTCTTTATCGGATGGGACATTGAGATTTATTGCGTTAACGACTCTTTTGCTACAGCCGGTGGAAACTTTGCCGGGAGTAATAATAATGGATGAACCGGAAATCGGACTTCATCCTTATGCTATTAAAGTACTAAGTGACATGATATATATGGCAAGCAGAAACGCTCAAATAATTATAGCTACGCAATCACCTATGTTAGCTGAACAAATGGAGATAGATGATATTATCGTTGCGGATTATAGCCTGAAAGATAGAAGTAGTACATTAAGGAGGCTAATTGAGGAAGAACTATCGGAATGGCTGGAAAGATACTCCTTTGAAGAACTATGGGAGAAAAATGTCATAGGAGGGAACCCTTGATATGCCAAAATTGTTATATGTAATATGTGAGGGTGACTCTGAACAGGAATTTGTTAAGCAGATTCTTACGCCGTATATAGGCATGAAAACATCATGGGCTTACAGTATTTGTCCATACAAGGTAGTAACATCAAGAGACAGACAGCATGGTAAAATATACCGTGGCGGTGTGGTGAGCTTTGATAAGGTGAAAAATGACATATTGTCATGCATGAAAACCGGAAATCCTGTGACTACGATGATTGATCTGTACGCAATTCCAAATGATTTTCCGGAGTATGACAAAAGCCTGAATGTGGAAGGCGGGTATCAGAAGGCGCAGGTACTAGAGAACGGACTGAAAAATTATATGTGTAGACAACTGCCGAATTATAAATCCGAGATGTTTTTACCGTATTTACAAGTTTATGAGTTCGAAGCACTATTTTATACTGATCTTGAGAAATTAAAGTCGTTCTATCTTGAGCACGTTCATTCGATTGATGTTTTAAATCAGAGTGTGAAAGGTATAGCACCTGAAGATATTGATAACGGGTCAGAAACTGCTCCATCTAAAAGGTTGATTAATGCTCTACCTTACAAAAAGGGAATGGCAGTTATAGAGCCTCTTAAGCGGATAGGAATTGATGATATGATTAAGGCATGTCCTCATTTCGGGAAATGGATTGATAACATTATGAATTTAGTTGATAATGAAAATGATTGATCATTTAATGCCAACTATATTTTTGCGGTGGAAAATATATGAAGAATGCTATAGTTTTTGGAGCGGCGGGCTTCCTGGGAGCTGTGCTGACGGAGGCGCTGGTTTCAAGAGGAATCCATGTCTATGGAGTAATCAGGAAGGGGTCGCCGCATAATGAGCGAATAGAGCACCTAAGCAATGTTACTCTCATTTACTCCGGCGCAAATGAATATGGCGGGATAGAGGACCTTCCGGAGGGCGCGGACGTGTGCTTCTACCTCACCTGGGGAGGCGGTAGGTATGATTATAATAGCCAGATCCCTAATATAACAGCTCTCTTAGCTGCTATGGACAAGGTTAAGCAATCAGGCTGCGGGAAAATAATAATCACTGGATCCCAGGCAGAGCTTGGCGCTGTGCCGCCTGATATTATAGAGACGGAGGATCTCCCTCTTAATCCTGTGACAGCATATGGGAGCGCTAAGGCAGCAGCTCTCTACCTCTCAAGGGAGAAAGCGAAGAGCCTCGGTATGGAGTGGATATGGGCGAGAGTTTATTCCCTCATCGGGAAATATGAACCGCACGGACGGATGCTCCCTGATTTTGTGGAAAATGTAAAGAATGACAGGGTCACGAGCCTCACTACGTGTACGCAAAACTGGGATTATATGGACGTGGAAGACGCTGCCGGAGCCCTGGTATCTCTTGCGGAAGCAGGACAGACAGGAAATATATATAATATTGCGAATGGAAATTATAGGAAGCTGTCAGAGTTCATTTATGAAGTCCTCGATACCTTTCATAAGCCTGAAACGCTTGTGAATATCGGTACGGTCCCTAATCCAGGAATTTCACTGCAGCCGTCGGTTTCCAAGATAAAAGATCACACAGGCTTTGAGCCGCGGATAAGTTTTCACGAAAGTATATTAAAAATGAGGTGAATTATGAAAAAGATACAATTACTCGACTGTACCCTCCGTGATGGTTCCTACATCACGGAATCCCACTTCGGTGCCCCTGCTATCAAGGGCATCATCAAGAAAATGCAGGACGCGAAAGCCGATATCATAGAGTGCGGCTGGCTAAAGGACAAAGCATACGAAGATGGCACCACATTTTTCCATGTACCGGCTGACCTTGAACCTTACCTCCTTGACCGTAAGGATGACATAATCTATGTCACCATGATTGATTATAACCGCTACGACGTCTCTGCCCTACCGCCTTACGATGGCAAGTCTATCGATGCCATCCGTGTCGTATTTCCGCTCGGGAAGCAGGGGAAGGTATAGAGATAGGCGAGAAAATAAAGGCTAAGGGCTATAAGGTCTACTATCAGGCAGCGAACACTATGGCCTACTCAGATGAAGAGCTCCTTCGTCTTGCTGATGATATCAATAAGGCGAAGCCTGTCGCCCTTTCTATAGTCGATACCTTCGGTGCCATGTTCTTCGATGACCTCGAGCGTATAGTTTCTATCCTTGACAGGCACCTCGATAAGGATATAAGGCTTGGCTTCCATTCCCACAATAACCGCCAGCTCTCATTTGCTCTCACCATTCGCTTTTGTGAAATGATGGCAGACCGTGAGAGAAATATAATTGTTGATTCTTCTCTCTGCGGCATGGGACGGGGAGCCGGTAACGCTACGACTGAGCTTGTCGCGTCCTATCTTGACAGGCGTTGCCACGGTGATTACGACATGGATGCCATTTATGACGCTATAGATATGTACATGGAGCCATTCAAGGCGAAATATAAATGGGGCTATTCGACTGAGTACGCTATCGCCGGCTTCTATGAATGTCATGTAAATAATATTACTTATCTTGAGAAGAATCATCACGCGACAGCGAGGGACATAAGAAATGTTATAGCATCTCTTAGCACGGAAGAGCGCCGTCATTATGACTATGATCTTCTTGAAAGCAAATATATAGAGAATCAGGACAGAATAGTGGATGATGAAAAGGCTCTTACCTCGTTGGATAACGCTTTGAAAAATCATAAGATACTACTGGTGGCTCCGGGAAAATCAGTGATAGATAAGAAGGCTAATATTGAGAAATTTATTAGCGAAAATTCTCCTGTAGTTATAGGGAGGCAAAATGGGAGCGGACACGGGATTGTGCTAGAGTTCGCTTACTTTTTCTCGTTATATTTTCCGGTACTTTCGGATAGGTAAAACTGTGCCTTTTCCTGAGTGAGATTGTAGCGCTTTATT
>Ga0256404_1013053_pt1 | contig 10620 bp, 4 predicted proteins | sample RumenRJG_01DNA_FD_185990 | JGI IMG/M metagenome (GOLD analysis project Ga0256404, IMG submission 185990) | Bovine rumen microbial communities from Lethbridge, Alberta, Canada - RJG_01 | ecosystem: Host-associated > Mammals > Digestive system > Stomach > Rumen | place: Canada: Alberta | collected...
GGGGAGCCCGAGCTGCGGCTCAGCTTCTCGCTATCCTTGAGGCAGCGGATCGCGGTCTCCACGTCGCCCATCTTGACGTAGACGACGCCCTTCGCGTGCTCCGCGGCGGCGATGTCATGCTCCGAGGAGATCCTGTCTGCAAGCTCGATCGCCCTCTCGCAGCAGCTGAGCGAGGACTCGGGAGTGAGCTCGATCATGAACGGCTCCTGGGCGTAGACGCTCCGGAGCACATAGATGAGCTCCCTTGTCATGTCGTTGCGCTCCAGGGCGTCGATGAGCTTCATGAGCTCCTGATAGCCGTAGGGCATGTTGCGGCAGTCGGTCACAACGAAGTTGCAGAACTCCGCCTCAATCCTGAGACGGCTGCTCACAGAGTCGATGTAGCAGAGCGCGAAGTCCGAGTACCTTGCCGCCTCGGTGTAGTCTCCCCTGAAGAGCTCGGTGTAGGCAAGCTCGATGTTGGCCTCGGTCACGGTATCAAGGAGGTTGTAGCGCTGCCCCAGGCCGTTCAGGCGGTCAAAATACACCTGGGCCTCCTCATGCTGCCCGGAGAAGAGCTCCGCCCGCCCGGAGAGGAGCGCGTGCTCGATCTTCTGGCTCTCAGTGCCGTTCCTTGTGCACTCCTTCTCGATGGAGCGGAGGATCATCCCCGCCTCGCCGAAGCACATCAGCTTTATGAGCTTCCCGGCGGCCGCAAGTCCCCACGCAATGCCGGTGCCGGACTCGTTCTCCGCCCCGGTGGTGCTCCACTTGGCTGAGCTCAGGTAGTCGCCTATCTCGATTCCGCCGTGGTAGATCCTGCCGTGGCACTCGAGCTCCCAGATCCAGTTGTCCCAGGCGCGCCCCGACATGAAGCCGGAGCCGTCCTTTTTCTGCTGGAAGCTCGTTACAAACAGGTAGGAGCCTGGCTTTGAGGTGGAGCCAGAGAGGTGCCTGGTGAAGGTCTCAAGATAGAGGAGAGCCGAGGGGCCGGCCCAGCCGAAGCCGGAGATCAGGATGAGGATCGGCTTTCCGCCGCGGGTAAGCGCGTCGATTACAGTCGTAAGAAGGTTAGCGAAGGCCCTCAGGTGGTACTCGAGCTCGTTCGGGAGCGGGAAGTCAATGTCAGGGAGGGGCTTTCCGCAATAAAAGCTCTTGAGAAGCTGGTACTCATAGCTCTTGAGCATCGAGGGGTTGATGAGCTTCTCGACGTCCTTACCGGTAATCTCAATGAGGCGTCTGAGTATTTCCTTCACCAGGGAGATCGGCGAGCTGCTGTCTCCTGGGTACATCCGGATGCGGATGACACGCGTGAGCGACAGGTCGGAGACAAACTCGTCAGCGGTCTGCCGGAAGGCGCCCTCATCGTCCGCGGAAACGAATACGCACTGCCCGCGGCCGGAGGCCACGACATTGCCGTACTGCTTCTGAAGATACTGGTAGAAACCCCTGGACACCCTGACTCCCCGCTTAATGTCCGGGAGTGAGCCTCCCGGGCTGACGATTCACATGGGGGTTATTATAAGGCAGAATCAGGGACAAAAAACCACTGGAATCCCATGTTTCTGAAAAAAATAACGCTGAGGGGAAACGCCGGCAGGGCCGGCGCTCCCGGAGAGTCAGGCGTCAAAGATTCCGGTACTGTCAAGGTTCCTCGCGTTGCCGACAAGAATGGTCTCACCGAGGAGCCTTACGGCAAGCTTGGTGATGCTCTTCGCCTTGAGGACAAAAATGCCGTCATCGCCTGAGAGCCTTTCGAGGAAAGGAGACTGATCGGTGAAAATCTCTGCCTTGTGTCCCTGCTGCCTCGCGAGCGAGAGGTAGATTGCTGCAATGGCACCGGCTGACGGGTACTCCCTCAGGAAGTCCTGCACGCGTGATTCATACGACGGGAACATTACGGAAATAATCTGAAGTGCTGACGAGATGTTCGTCTTCCGCTCCTCGTTCGTGAACGATCCCCTGTCATAGTGGTGGTGGGCCACAAATAGACTTGTGGCAAGAACATTTCTGTACCCGTCAAGCTCTGCCCTCTGGCTCCATTCATTCTCCTCGCCGTACCCCCTGCCGAAAAGCGCCGCGTTGAGTCCTCCGATCTTCCTCCAGACTTTGCCGGAAATCGCCATGCAGAACCCGTGGCCGGTGGGAATGTCTATACAGCCGCTTACCGCTGAACTGCGGATAGCCTGATTGATTCCCTCAAGACCGAATTTCCTGAGGAAATCATGGTTTTTCTCCCTCTTGCCAAAGAACGGGAACGAGAAGATATTGCATGCATTGGAAAGCGGCGTAACAGAGGATATCGTCTCATCCTCGAAAATCGGCTTCATCAGGCGGCTGAGCCAGCCGGACGGAACCTCGGTGTCCTGATTGAGCATGACAAAATTGCCGCATGACTCCAAGGCCTTCTCCGCCCCTCTGTTGGTACTCTGCACGAAACCAAGGTTTTTCTCGTTCCGGAGCAGGATGCAGTCGTCACGGCCGGTTCCTGCTCCTTTAAGGTAATCTGCCGTTTCCGCATCGGAGCAGTCATCAACGAATATGAACTTATGCGGCAGATCGGTATTTTTGAAAAGCGCCGGAAGAAGAACCTTGAGCTGCTCCAGTCCGTTGTAGACCGGCACAACCACACCCACTTCCTCTCTGCCGTTACGGGCATAGCGGTCAGGAAGAGATCTGCTCTCGGCATCAGAGCCTGCAAAATCAGCAAAGCTGATGTATTCAAACCTGACTTTGTCTGACTTGTCGTAATAGAACGCATTCTTCCCGGTGCTCAGCGCTCTGAATGAAGTAATTGAAAGCCCGTCGTTCGGTATCTGAACGGGCTTGGAGCGGAATTTCTCAAAGGTGTCGCGGATTATTGAGAAAAAAGCTTTCCGATAAACCTCAGGTGTAGAGGTCTTCTCATAGTTCAAACGGGCCTGGCGGCTCATCATTAGGTATTCATCATCAGACATGTCAATACAGCGCGTTACAAGGTCTCGCAGCCCTGCATTGTCACGTGGCTCAAAAATGAATCCGGCGCCATCTTCGGTCAGATACTTCGCGCCGATGTGTGAGGTGCAAATAACAGGCTTCCCCAGCATGGCAGCCTCAATCACGACTCTCGAAGATGACTCCTCGAGCGACGGGACAATGAAGAAGTCAATGCTGCTGAAGAGATCCCACTTCTTTTCGGTCACCTCACCGCACCATACAATATCATGCACGTTTCTTGTGGCAGCAGCCAGCTTGTCTCCAAGGCATACTCCATTTACGTCTATACTGAACTGCCCGATGAAATATAGCTTCCACCTGCTTTTGTAAGCAGGATTGCCTGACATGCAGAGGAAAGATGCGACCACAGTCTGCTGGTCCTTCCTGTCCTGAATGTTGCCGACAACGGCAAAAGTCCTCAGTCTTCCAGCTGCTGCCCCGCAGTTTTCCTTCTTTCTTGCAATGTCATACGCCGGCCTGACATCCTCTATGAAATTGTTGATATACCTGGACTTAATCTTATATGCGCTGTACAGGTTGTCTGCTACATATTTGCTGACACATATTATGTTCTCGCAGTCCTCGAAGAAGTACTGCCTGCAGATCTTTATGAAGTCAAAATAATAACGAAGCGACGGCAGATCCTCCCTTATAAACCAGAGGTGCGGAACATTGAGCTTTTTGCATAGCACCGCGTATGCTCCCATTACAATCGTATTGACAATCACGAGATCATAGCGGCTGATGACATTTTCTGCACCAGGGAAAACATCAGTCGAATTGGGCAGCATGAAAACATCAGCACCCTGGCCATCGTACATATGAACAGGACTGATATTGCTCTCATCCTTTACTGCAAAATCAACATGATACCCTTCTGAAATCAAAATTTTTGCTATGCTCAGAAGAGAAAGCGGTGCTCCAGATACAGAAAAACTGTGCCCCAGGAGAAGCACTTTCTTTTGTGAGTTTTTTTCTCCCCTGACAGCTTTGCGATGAGTGAGATATATTGCCCTGATAATTTCCTGCTCATGCCCGTCAAGGCGGATGCGGTAATCCTCCAGAGGGTTCCTCTGCCAGAGATTTCTGCCGTAGAGCATATAGTGCAGCCATGGATTGGTGCATAAGGCCTTTACATCCGGATAGTTCAGAAGATATCCTTTGGAGAAGAACAGATCCGCATTCGGATGGAGCCCGCTGTCACGCCCCTCTTTCCGGCCGTTCAGCACATAGTGCTTCCATGGATCCTCTCCCCTCTCTGCCACATCAGGGTACATCAGAAGGTAGCCCTCAGCGAAGAACTGTTCATCTCTAGGGTGGAACCCGTTGTCACGCCCCTCCTTCTTACCGTTCAGCACATAGTGCTTCCATGGATCCTCTCCCCTCTCTGCCACATCGGGGTACATCAGAAGGTAGCCCTCGGCAAAGAACTCATCGTTCTTCGGGTGAAGCCCGTTGTCACGCCCCTCGGCGTACCCGTGCTCGGCGTAGTGCGTCCAGGGATCCATGCCTGACGCCTTTACATCATGATACTCAAACTCATACCCCTCGGGGAAGAAAGCCTCAGCAGACGGATGATTTCCATTGTCAAATCCCTTGCGTTTCCCGTCAATGACATAATGCTGCCATGGCGTCATGCCATGACGTGAGCATTCCGGATAGAGAACCTTGTAGCCGGCACTGTAAAAGCTGTGCTTTCCTTTGACTGACAGTCTGCGGATAAAATACCTGAGGTAATACGTAATTTTCATAAAATACTCATCAACTTTAATTTACCGGTGTACAACGTATTGCAAAAAACTTCTTTGATGGGACAACAAGCCTATGCTCCGTTGCTCAATATGTGAATCAGAACATGATGGCTTACATTCACATTTTGTAAATAACATGACTTCTGACACAAATAGTGTGACCAAGCATACAGCCTGTTGCTTTTCGAGCATATGCAATATCAATGAATGAAAATCTGACCTGAATATTTCAACTTCCATTCCAACTGCTGCCTGTCTGATGCTTATAATAGAGGTATACGGAATTCAGGGCATCCGTGAACAGCCACAGCAGCCGTGCAAACCAGTCAGGCGTCATTAATCTTGGATTCATGTCAGATGTCCAGTGAGCAAGCCTGTTTCTGTATTCTTTGCAATATCCTTGTGTATTTCTATCAGATATCCTGCTTAGGAAATATACCAGCCCAAGCCTGTGCTCCAAAGTTAATGAACCTATCATAGGAAAGTTTTCGTCTTGTATACATCCAATTTGAAACTGCTTAGGATGCAACGGCCTGTCGAACTTTTTTCTCTTCTTTAACTGGATGCTCTTTAAAACTGGCAGATAAAACGGACGCAGCAGTTTCTCCGTCAGAGCGCAACAGAACACTGATGCTGCATAACATATCGCCGGTCTTTTCTGAGGTTTGCGGGCATTTATATTCTGGCTGACTGACTCTAACAGGAAAACAAGCATACTTGCATCTTCTTCAAGAAGCTCACCGGACCTGGAAGCCTGTCCGGAAATAAAATGAACGGCATCCTTTACCTTCTTGATGTAATCATAGAATATATCCTGGTTGACGAGAACAGTCAGGAAATTTCCGGCATTGACTTTTTCAAGCTCTGACAGAAACGGGATGCGGTCTGGGAATGCTGCAGAGCCAGAGCCAGTTGGGCGATTCTGAGGAGACAGGCCCAGAAAACTTTCGTATTTACTTTCCCCCTCTGATATAAGACGATGAGTCAGATCAGCCAGGCTTACATTGCGTGGATTTATTACTTTCCACTGATTAAGATGAATGTCCCTTTCCGGGATTTTAAATTTATATGATGACTTAGCAAGATGGAGATATGCGCGCAGCTTCTTCTCAGCATCTATTGTGTATGCCGAAAACTCTGCTGCTCTGGCGTTATGGATCTGCTCAAGAAAAAGACTGACAGCTCTTATAACAGGCGCTGTCTCAAGGAAATCATTTGACGGAGACTTGAAGAAGATTTCTGCCTGAACGCATAATTTTTCAACACGTTGATCGATCAGCCGTATGAACCCAGAGTTTTCTCTGTACCTCTGTCTCCAGACGTCAAGTACTTTCTGCAGCTCAGGCCCATACATCATAACAGGCCGTTCCGGCGGGAAAAGAACAGAAAACAGTTCTGGATGCTCGGCAAAAACATTCCGCAGTTCTTCGTAGTGGAAGACAATCAGACTGTGCAAGTTCCGGCACAGATATTCAAAAACCTGGTAGCAGATGTCTTCCTGGCATTCGATTATGAAGTCGAGTGCGGAAGATTTCAGCTCATAGTCAGTCTGAGATTCCGAAAAGATTGCCTCTGGGTGCTCATTGACATATAAAACCGCGCTGTCGGTTATTTTCCCCATAGCAATGACGGCATCATCAGTTAGCTTTTTCAGAAGATCATCATCATCGTGATCAAGATACTGAGTCAGATCACTCATTCTTGCAATCTTTCTGGTCAAAAGGTAGTAATAAAGAGTATCCAAATCAAAGACACCAAGCAGAGGGTGTCTCGAATAAAGTGACTCAAAAAGATCTGGGTTGTCCGTAATTGTTCTTATAAACCACTCTGTGGAGAGATCATCAGGGTCAGATGGTCTGAGATGAATATATACTTTCCTTCCTGCAAGTATGCTCCTTACTGATTTAGTATCCGAGCCCATAACGTCACCCTCTTCCTGACCAGCCAATGACGGCACAGCCTAAGTATACCATCATATGCCATATTACAGTCGTCAGCCGATCATTCGACAGTGCAGTAGAGCGAAATCATCAGGTGATTTAGATCACAGAACAAAGCCCGTTTTCCCAACGCACATCACCTGCCATTTATAACACTGAAACCTTAAAATTTACGTTAATAGGCCACGTCTAAATTCGCCTGGTTACCCCAATACAGCCCACCCGGTCATACAAAAACGCCAGCTGATGTTTTCTGCTCCAGGCTCTGCTGCTTCTCCTCTGGCTGAACATTCTGGAAGCTCGATATTGTGTTGCTGATATAGGTGTAGTTGCATCTGTTGACCTTCAGCGCCGCCTCGCAACACTTTTCCAGTGCGTCAGGTGAGTAGCACTGAGCGAACCTCAGGATACCGAAACAGCTGCTAGAAGACGTAGCATTATAGGAGGCACCATGAACGTGGCCGGAAAACTTGTACCTAGCTGGCCGGAAATTACATCTCAGCGTGGCCGAAAAACATGTCCCTGCCGGCCGGAACCGTTGTCAATCTGCATGAGCAGAGGCGCCGTTACATCATTAAGAAAAGCGGCAGGGAGACAATGAATTCGCGACATGCCGTCACCGGAGAACTGCGAGTCAGCATCCACTGATCGAACCAAATGAGTACTACTCATTACCAGCCAATTGGGCAAGTATAAAACGTGCCGCGTATATTGATCCATAGGCATTTAAATGATGAAAATCCTGATAAAGCATGTTCATGTTGCCATCGAGCATTGAACAAATTCCGTTATTGCAAAAAGCCTGCTCGAGATCTATGAAGTGAATGTTCTTGTAGCCGGCAGCAAGATCCCGTGAAACCTTATTCCAGTTCTGAACGGCTTCACTGTCAAGCCTCTGTGAAGATTTTTCCGAACAGATTTTGGTATTTCTTGAGATCAAAAAATCAGGAATAGCAGACGGACGCCTGACAACAGATGACTTACATTTTTCCCATGTATCACTGCTATAGCCTGGGTTATCCAAAACAACATAAATCTCTTTCCCTGCTTTTGTTAGAGTATCATATGTTCTGGAAAATCCGTCATGAAGGATCGAGGCAAAATCGTGGTTAAAAGGATTCTGCACATCGACCGCCCTGAGCCATGAACATGCTGGGTTGTGGGCCAAAACCACCTTGGTAAGATTTTTATGATTCAGTATATATTTAAATCCCTTAGACAGCAGATATTCGCTGTTTGCTCTTCCACTCTGCAATCCAATCAGCGGCGTTGCGCACCCTGCAGGGAATACAGCAATACCTTCTTTGTCTGCGGCCCGAGTTATCAGACCGGGATAGAGGTGTCCGGCATGTGAGTCGCCTATGACTGCAATAGTATTTTTACCAGCATCCCGTTGAAACCTGCATACATTAGAAACAGCGATTTTATTCCATTCTGGAAGTTCCTTCAGACATCTCTGGTTGTCATCTTCAAGCCTTTTATTCATCGCATCGATCATCTGCTGTTCCGGATCATTCATCCTCGCAGTGTAACCATCGTGACGCATGATGGAATAGCCAGTGACACCTATTACAATCATGCAGCTCAGAAGACCCGCGGCCTTGTATCCGCCGTACCTTCCCCACCTGAGCCCCGGCTCGACAAAGTAGTACGTGACAGCCGACATGATGACAGCAAGGACAACGCAGCCTATTCTCACCCTGAGCTCCGGCATCTCTCCGCCCACAATCCAGGCAAAGGAGAGGAACGGCCAGTGCCAGATGTACAAGGGATAGCTGATTAGCCCGAACCAGACCATCACCCTGTTCGAGAGGAAATAACGGTTGAGGAAGGCATCCTTTCCCGCGGCTATCATCATCACTGCCCCGAGAACCGGATAAAGCGCCTTGGAGCCAGGAAAATGCTTACTGTTGAGGGCAAAGATACCGATAAGTATGGAAATCAGCCCCAGTACCGAGAGTATGCTGCAACAGAGCCTGATGCTGTTCACATTGGAGGAGTCACGGAGAAGGACCCTGGAAAGATACGGAGTCATCATGTCAGCAAGCCTCACGAACATCTCGGATTTGTAAAGCTTCAGCCATGCAAGTATGCTCCCTGCCATCAGCTCCCAGAACCTGAGGAACGGTGAGTAGAAGGCCGCTGTCGGATTGCTTCTCACAGAGTGCAGCTCAAAGCCGAACGAGGCAACGGCCCCGAGAAGCGCGAGCGTGAGGATGTTGAGGTTGAGCTTCCACGCTATGAAGAGAACAAGAGGCCAGATGAGGTAGAACTGCTCCTCTATGCCAAGCGACCACAGATGGAGAAGAGGCTTGGTCTGTGACGACACCTGGAAATAGTCCCCGGCCTCTGACCAGAGAAGAAGGTTCGAGACATAGGCAGATGCTCCTGAAACGTGTTTCCCCAAAAGGCTGTACTCGTCAGGAAGGAGCACGAACCATCCCAGCACCAGGAATGTCACGAGGCAGAACATCAGCGACGGGAATATGCGCCTTACTCTTCTTGAGTAGAAGTCAATAAAGGAGAACGGTCTCGCGTCCCCTGCCCTGGTCATTCTCTCACTCATTCCCCTGAAGATGATTGTCGAGATGAGGAACCCCGAGATGACGAAGAAGATGTCAACACCCACGAAGCCCGATTTGAAGATGCTGTCCGGGAAGGCGTGGAAGAGGACAACTGAGATGACTGCTATTGCGCGCAGGCCGTCGATATCAGGACGGTACTTCAGGCTCCGCTGACAATTTATGTATGAATTATAATGACTTGTTCTGTGGGGGGGGGGTATTACTAAACATTTGATTTACGGTAGTTTTGAACGAACATTATCAGCTGAAATTCTCTGTATGGCCAAATGCGATAAAGCAGAACGCAATACTTTGGGCAGAATTCCATGGCCAAGACTGAGTCATTTTACTACATGCAAACAAGAATTTCGCAAGCCGTGCCAAGAAACGGCTGCAACTGTTATAGTTCAGTCAAACAACACAAAAAATTTTCACTTGTGAAACAGCCATCGCATAAAATACTTGATTCTTATCATTGTAGATTTCTCTCCGGTACACAAATTTTTTACAGTCTCCTCAAGTTCATCGCATTTCGCCTTATAATCATCACTCAGACTTTTATACTCAAGGGACTTGAAATAAAGGTTGTCATAATAAACACTCATTAAATCAGCTGGAACTATCCATCCGGACAGAAAGCCTGATTCCTGTGCAATCATGGGGTACATTCTTTCAAGGGCATGAAGCACAGTACCGTCATGTGGTTTGATAGGTTCCTCAGGAAAATCACTTATCGTCCAGCTATATCTGTAAAAGGCCTGCATAGCCCGGCCGCGTACCCAAAACATTGTTCCCCACGGAGCAGCAGGATGCTCATCAAAAGGCACAGAGAGTTTGAGCCTGTCAAAAATCTCAAGCGCGAGTTCCCGATCACCTGCCCACTCGCGGTTGAATATAAAATCAGGCCATTTGGAAAAAATCGGAACGGTTGGCATCAGAATGCCAATACTCGGATTGCTGTCAAACAGCTTTATTACGTTAAGCACATATTCAGGAGAGAACAGCAAACTGTTCCAGCAGTGCCTGTTCCAGTACATGCCTCGTACAGGAGGATTCACAATCGATGTTTTTTTGTCGTGAAGAAGGCAGATATAGTCGAAGCTGTTTATTACATCACTGCATGTGATCCAGTAAGCAGCCTCATTCCTTCCTCTGTTAGGCTGGATACGTATTTCATACTTGAACTTTGATGATTTGAGTTCATTATTCCAAATGTTTTTCATTTTCTCAGAAACAACAACTATAAAAAGGTGGCTGTTTCCTGGTAGCGAAGTCAGATATTTAATGTCATAATCAATTAAATCATCAAAATAGCTATACAATATCGCAGCTACTGAAGATCCAGCAGAACGTGATTTAGTGTGTATAAATGTGTGTGTCGGTGGGGGGGGGGTATTCTACACTGTCTGA
>Ga0256404_1013054_pt1 | contig 10617 bp, 7 predicted proteins | sample RumenRJG_01DNA_FD_185990 | JGI IMG/M metagenome (GOLD analysis project Ga0256404, IMG submission 185990) | Bovine rumen microbial communities from Lethbridge, Alberta, Canada - RJG_01 | ecosystem: Host-associated > Mammals > Digestive system > Stomach > Rumen | place: Canada: Alberta | collected...
TCTCGGATAGTCGGTAGCGGGCACTCGTTATGTCCGATACGATACCGCAATCCGTTTCAAACGGTTGCAGGAAGTATGTAAAAAGTAGAATAATTATTAACACTTTTAATACTTTTAATAACGTGATCGAGATCAATCACCTCAACAAATACTATGGCAGGCTGCACGTGCTCCACGACATCAACCTCAAGCTCTCGCCCGGCCAATGCGTGGCCTTTGTCGGCCCCAACGGATGCGGCAAGACCACACTGATGAAGTGCATCTTAGGGCTCGCCACACCGCAGTCGGGCGAAGTGCTCGTCGACGGCAAAAACGTGGCCCTGCATCCCGAAACCCGGGAGCACATAGGATTCATGCCCCAAAGCAGCTGCTTCCCCGAGAACATGACCGTGAGCCAGACCTTCAAGACCATCGAGAGCATGAGGCGCAGCCATGGGGCCACCGATCGGGAGCTCTACGACGCCTTCGGCATGGATGACATCGCCGACAAGCGCTCCCATACGCTCTCGGGCGGCACGAGCCAAAAGATGAACGCTGCCCTGGCCTTCCTCTTCAATCCCGACATCCTCATCCTCGACGAGCCTACGGCCAGTCTGGACCCACTCGCCGCAGAGACGCTCAAAAACAAAATCAGCAAGGAGAAGGACAAGCTGATCTTCATCACCAGCCATATCCTCAGCGAGCTCGAAGGACTGGCCACCCACATCGTCTTCATGCAGCAGGGCCACATCGTCTTCTTCAAGAGCATTGAGAAACTGCTCAGCGAGACACGTCAAGAAAACATCACGCAGGCCGTCATGTTCCACCTGCGACACACCAAACAAGAATTGAATGATGGGCAAAATCACTAAAATCATATTTCAAGACAACATCAGGAGCAAGATCGTCATCTTCTATTTCTGCCTGTTGGCACTGCTCTCCTGGACGTCTATGCTGTTGCAGGACAATGAGGCCAAAGGAGCACTGACGATGCTCAACATCGTGCTCTTCATCGTCCCACTGATGTCACTGCTCTACACCATCGTCTATCTCTACGACGCCCACAATTTCATTGTCCTGCTGCTCAGCCAGCCCGTGACACGGCAGCGCGTGTGGTGGAGCTTTTATTGTGGGATAGCAGGCGGACTACTCATAGCTTATCTTTTGGGAGCAGGAATCCCCGTGATACTCTTCGCCTCCCCCCTGACGGCTGCGCTTCAGTTGTTGGCAGGGTGCGTGAGCACCCTTGTCTTCGTGTCGTTGGCCTTTCTCATCACCATGCTCACGAGTGAGAAGACGCGCGGCATTGGTGCCGGACTGCTGATCTGGCTGCTGCTGACAATGATCTACGACTCGGTGCTCCTCTATCTTGTGTTTCTCTTAGGCGAATACCCCATCGAACGCCCGCTCATGGGGCTGCTGATGCTCAATCCCCTCGACCTGGTGCGTTTCCAGATCATACTACAGATGGATGCCAGTGCCATGATGGGCTATTCCGGAGCGGCGATGAAGGAGTTTCTCGGAGCCACAGGCGGCATGATCGTCTCAGCCTTTTTACTGACCGTTTGGGCAGCTCTGCCCTATGCCCTCTCCCTCCGTCTCTTCAGAAAAAAAGACCTGTAATTTTTAATGCACAAAAGCATTATCCAAGTTCCACGCTTCGAATGGCAATTATACTTTATATATCAAATGTCGGCTACGCGGAGGTAACTATTCATCGTATTGCAGAGCATCCCTCCACTCTATCCTCAACCATTTTTTAAGAACTTGATTTTTTATGCAAGCGAGTAGGAGGCACAGACTTCCGACTTCTCGCAGGACGACTCGGGGTGGGACGACAATTGAGCATGGTCTTAGACCAACGCATTTTCACGAGAGCCATTGGGCACCTATGCCCAATGGCTCTCGTGAGTTTTTAGGGGTAGTTCTTTCGGCATGCTGCATGGAAAAATGTAATGATATTGGCTGAATGCTTTGGGAATTATTGCTGTCCGGTAAAACTCAAAAAGCCAAAACATCCTGCCCCAAGCCCAGAACACAGTGTCCCGCCGTGTAAGTGCATGCGGCGGGACAACGCACCCCTACCAAAACAAGTAAATAACGGTTTAGCTATATAGAAGCTGGTGAATAGGAGACACGGCATCCCGCCATGCAAATACATGCAGCGGGATGCCGTGTAAGTACTTTTAGGTTGTATGCCACACTTTTGTTCTAAGCCAAAGCAAAGAACCGCCGTGAGACTTCATTATTCGTAGAGGCGTATCTCGCTCACGATGGGCGCGTTGTAGTCGGAGCCGTAGCGCTCACCGTAGAAGCAGTTCAGCAAGCGCAACTTGACATACTTGCACTTTACTGCGCTAAAGAATACCCAGGGGATAGGATCAGCCACCGACGAGGCATAATAGTCGTTGCTCACCTCGCCGTTGGTCTGGGAGGTCCAGTTCTCGCCGTCGTCGCTGGTCTGTATCTCTACTACCGAAGGCATATAGCCCTGATCGTAGCCATATTGGAATGACAGGCCGGCGATGGACTTGGTCTCGTCCATTTGCATGACGATCTCATAAGGAGCATAATAATAGCTGTAGGTGTCAGTGCTTCCATCGGTGAGGTCGGATGTCTCTTGCCCGTCAATGCTTACCTTGTAGCTGCCGACACCGATCTCGGTGAGCTTGTCGAGATCTTCCCGCGACTGCGACTTGAGATTGGTGGCTATGACATTGACAAGAACGTCAAAATGATTATACTCCTGCGCCACGGCCACGGCCTTGGAAGTTGTAGATAGTTTCAGCGCGGCTACGCCAGTACCCTGGAGAGTTTTGAAAGCATCGCTGGCCTTGAGCGCTACTCTGACGGGCTGGTCGGACTGTCGTTGGCCGGCTTTGATCACTACCGTAGGATCGACTACTTCGAGCACCGATGAGGGCAGGGCGGCCGTACCGTCGCCATAAGCGGCAGAGAGGGAATCGTCGGGGGCGAGGCTGACGCTGACATCCTCAGCTACTGGGGAGGTGAGCCGGACGTAGACATCAAACGTGTCTTCCGGCATCACCACGTCAACGGGGGTCTGCACCACGGTGGCCCGTGCCGTATTGACATCGCGGCCTCCCTGGTAGAGATACACTTTGGGTCCATAGTTTTCCTCTGCCACGGTATTGAGAGGTGTGCCCACAGCGGGCTCGTCGTCGCAGGAAGTGAGGAGAAGGGCTCCCGCCATGAGGGGGAGCGCTATCTTAAAAAAGCTTGTTTTCATCATTTTGTTGGTTTTCATTTACCGTCTATACGAACGTTTTGCACCCATTGGGTAGTACCCTGAGCCGTGCAGGTATTGCCGTGGCCGGTGGCATCGGCGAAGTCGTTGCCATAGCCTTCGTTGAACTTAAAGTAGGCAAAGAGATTCTTGCTTTGAGGACTGATGACATACATATTGTTGGCCACCTCACCCTGGCTGCGCGCCGTGGTCCAAAGGCGGAACTCGCTGACCATGACGTTGGCCCGCAGATAATCCTGATTACCCATCTGGCAGTTGTCCTTGCCTAAGAATACGGTCTTTCCGGGCAGGGTCATGCTGTTGTCGAGCTGTCCGTTGACATAGAGGCTGAGCGAGGAACCTGTGCAGACGTAGGCAATGTGGTACCAGGTGTTGGCCTTAAACTCCATCTTACTGTTCATCTGTGTGCCCTGGGTCTTGATTTGAAGGATATTGCCCTTGATGGGGGCATCGCCGAAGCGGATATAGATTTCGCCGTCCTTACCGCTGTTGGCCCAGCCGCCGAAGATGGCCTGGTTGTTGAGTTGTCCCACTTCTGTACCCAACAGACTGATGTTGAGATCCATCTCAATGGTCCAGGCGTTAAGTTCGATGTTGTCGGCAGAAGTATTCCAAAGGAACTTGAAGTTGTTTCTGCTATTGAGGATCGGCACGGGAGTATAGATCACCTGGTCGAGCAGGACGACTATGGAACTGCCCGAGTTGAGCACCCCCTTTTTGCCGTCGGTACTGACGAGGCGCAGGGGCAAGGCAAACTTGGCTCCACTGTTCTTCATCTGCTCGGTGAGGGGATTAAGCGTGATGTCGATAGGACTCGATAACGACTCGCCAGCCTCCACTGTAGCCTGACTGTTGTCCAAAGAATACTGTCCCTCAGGCAGGGCCACATAAGAGGTGGAATTGTGCCGGTTGTAGTCGGCAAGCACAGTCGTATCAACTTCCAAGCGGAAGGAGCAAGGTTCCGACGTGGGATCGGAGAGCCGCACGTTGACCGAGGTTGTTACAGGATCGGTGCCGATGGTGATCTTCTCGCTGCTGTTGCCGTTGGTGCTGGTTTGGGCGATAAAAGCCTGGTCGCTGAGCGTGGAATAGTCGGCATCCTCACACCCGCCCATCAAGAGGGTGGCGAGGCCCAAGCCAAACAACAGAAATGTATTGCGTTTCATAATTTTACAGATGTGTCTAAAAGGATTATTTGATGACAGGATTCATGATGCTGATGGCCTTGCGCAGGTAAGGATAGGTGTTGACAATTCCCGCGAGCGAATACTCATACTCCATGTGGTAGGAGCCCACGCCGCCCTTGCGGTACTGTATGCCGTCGATGGTCGGGTTCCAGTAGGCCATGCCGAGCAGTGAGGGCACGGTGGTGCCGTCGTTGAGCGTATAGCTGACGCCGCCATTGGAAGCGTAGCTTTCGAAGTTCTCGCAGACGATGATCTTCTTGGCAAGCTGCTCAGCACTGAGCACGTCTTTATAATGATCGTACTGCATAGCCACACGAGAATCGAGGCTGCGGTCGGAAGAGGAGGCGTAGGCCTGAAGGATGAAGTAGTTGAAGCGGTCGGCATACTTGGCGGGAATGCGCTCGGGCTGTCCGTCAACGACTAACATCTTGTCGGTACCCGATGCCGGGCCGATGCGCTTGGAAATGGTCTCCACGAAGTGGTCCATCACGGCATCGTTTCTCCAGAGCTCCTTATTGGTGTTGAAGGGCTGTGCATAGTCGGGCTCTGCATCGAGGTCAAAACCGTCGTAGCCATATTTCTCGATGGTGTCGCAGATGGCATTGGCATATTTTTCTGTGGCGGCGAGCTGCGAGGCCTCATCGCTTCCCCATCCCCAGAACTGATGGCGCCACTCATCCCATGTCGTCCCCTTGTCGACTTCCGACTGTGGCATTTCGGGAGTGATCTGATCGCCGATGTCCATCACGATGAAGCAGATCAGGGCCTTGGTGCCCTTGAGTTGCTGCACCTGCCGGAGGTCGTCTTTCTGATCCTGGCTGATATTTTTGAAGTTGCCCCAGATGGAGACGAAATCGACGCTGTCGGGGAGTCCCATCAGGCAGTTTTCGAGCTTGGCACCATTGCCGGTCCAGTTGCCAAACCATCCGAAGGCCACGGCGTGATCTGAGGCCTTATAGGCCTTGAGCCGCTGATAGTAGGCTGCGTCACGGTTTGTTGTTGTCAAGTCCGTGGGGTCTTTGATTTCTGTATCTGTCCAGTCACTGCACGATGACATTCCGGCCAGGGCGAGCAACGCAAGGCAGATGGCTTTGATATTTCTTTTCATTTTGTTTTTGTCTTTTAATAGAAAGTGATACTGCATAGTAGCGGCTTATTTTTTCTGCCACCACATTTTTGTGGCATAGTCGTCTGCCCCACCGAGCATCTGCACGGCCTTGTCGTAGTTGGTCTTGTTGCGGATGCGCTCTTGTGGATCGAAGGGAATACGATTGGCGACGCTGATATTGGCAGCTGAGCTTTGAGCAGGCTCAAAGACCTTGGGATAGCCTGTGCGACGGAGATCACACCAGGCTTCCTGCCCGTTGGGGTACAGGGCAATCCACTTCTGGGTGATGAGCCGTTCGAGTTTCTGCTCAGGTGTGGCATTGTCGTCCCACTTGACAGTGATGGTGCTCTGGGCCGTGGCATTGGCACCATAGCCTCCATCGACATTCACATAGTCGGCCTGGGTATAAGTGCCGTTGTCAAGATAGTCGCTGGCCCCCGCAGCGCCCCATTGTTCGAAGGAGAGCGTCACGGCCTCGTTGTAGAGCTCACCGGCAGTGCCGCCCATGCCCGACCATCCTGCCAGAGCACCCTCTGCACGGCAGAAGGTTACCTCAGCAGCAGTCATCCAAATACCGCGATCCGACTGCTTCACATTGGCCGCGGAATAGATGGCGTCGGCCGTTGCCTTATTGCCCACATTGGCACCAGCCCTAAGACCGATGATCTTGCGATCGCCCTGGGTGGCAGGAGTAGAGAAAAATTTCTCCACACGTGGATCATGATAACCGTTCATATAGGTCTCAATATCAGCGCAGGCGCGGGTGTCGCCCCACTCCACCGATGTCTTATAGAGCCCGTTGGGGGTATAGGCAATGGTGAGATTGTCGCTGTTGCTGGTCATTACCCCGTCCTTGACGGCCTGCTCGCCGATCTTCCGGGCCTGTTCGGGCTCCACGAAGCGCATACGGATGGCCATACGGAGTTTGAGCGAATTGGCATACTTCAGCCAAGCCGACAGTTTGCCTTGATAGACCTGATCGTACTCCGAGGCTACTGTGGCCGAGGGATCGGCTGCTACAGTGGGGCCGATCACAGCCGTGGCGGCATCGAGGTCGCCGAGGATCGTGGTGTAGACATCTTTCTGAGAGGAATAGGCGTTGGCATCAGCCGCGTCCTTGCCTATAATCAGCGGACCGTACATATCGGTCAGCGTCAGGTAGCCCTGGGCACGCAGGATGAGGGCGAGGGCATAGGTGAGGCCTTCCCCGTTGGTGATGCGTTTGATCTCCTCAAAGTTCGACTCTATCTTCGGTTTGAGGTCACGAAGAGGATAGGTATACCAGCCTTCAGGCGCATTGCAGAGTACGAAGTTCTTTTGTGAGAACTGTGAATTGGCATAGGTGAAGTAACGTCCCAGATAGTTGCCAATGAGGTCGTAGTTCATCTGGTAATCGTTCTCCTGCTCGGGGAATGCATAGTTGAGCAGGTTCTTGAGGAAGTTGCCGGTCATGTAGTTGTCGCGGTTGAGCTCCTCACTGCTGGCCTGGTCTCCAGGGCGGTTGGCACTCTCAAATCCGTCGGTGCATGATGTCATCAGCCCAGCGGCTGAGAAAGCTGCGGCACAAGCCAACGACCGAATATATATTTTGACGTGTTTCATTGAATGATTTCTCTGTTTAAGTATGATACCATGTTGTCAGAACTGCAGGTTGACATTGAAGCCCCATGAGCGCAGGCTGGGCTGCATGAAGTAGTCGAATCCCTGATAGTAGGTGCCGGTGGAGGCCACCGACTCTGGATCGAATGGAGCCTTATTATAGATCATGAGGAGGTTGTGGGCCACAACGCCTACGGTGAGCCGGAGGTTGCCCAGCCATTTCTTCGGGAAGGTATAGTTGAGGTGGGCCTCCTGCAGGCGTGCGTTGGTGGCACTGTAGATATATTCTGACCAGATGGGGTTCTCGCCACCGACAACGGAATAATAGTTCTCGGCGCTCACAATACCGCGGTTGACAGCCACGCCGCCATTGTCGCGGACCTCGGCCGAGCTTTTCGACACGCCATAGGCATCCATGATGGCCTGTGTCTGCGACATGACGATGCCGCCGAAACGTGCGGAGATCAGGAAGCCGAGGTTGAATCCCTTATAGCTGAACTCGTTGGAGAATCCCAAGTTGCCCTTGGGAAGCACACTGCCACGGTAGGTGGGATTGTCGAGGGTGCGCTGCGCCACCTTGCCGTCGTTGACAGCGATATTGCCGTCGGCATCGCGGAGGAAGTCGATAGTGGTATAGACATCACCCATCGTGCCTCCCTTCTTGAGGATGATCTCGCATCCAGGCAGTCCGCCCATGGAGAGCACGCGGTCGGGATCGTCGAAGAGCTTGACGATCTTGTTGCGGTTCATACTGTAGGTGAGGGTGGGGTTCCAGGTGAACTCGCCCCAAGTCTTGTTGAAGCCCACAGAGAGCTCAATACCGCGGTTGCGCACATTACCAGTCTGCACATATTCCTTGTTGTAGCCTCCGGCCGAGGTGATGTCGAGCAGGAAGGTCTGCTTGGTGGTGTTCGACTGATAGAAAGTCAGGTCAAAGGTGACGGTGTTGTTGAACAGGCGTGCCGAGATACCACCCTCCCAGGAGTTGGTGCGCTCGGGATAGAACTTGTCGGGGAACTTATAAGTCACGCTGCTGTAGGTGCCCGTCGCGGGATTATAGGCATAGCGGTTCTTGGAAGAGATGTTGGCAGGAATGGCCGAGCCCACCGAGGCCCATGAGCCACGAACCTTGAGGTAGTTGACAAACGAGGGGAGCTTCACCATCTCAGAGATCACGCCCGAAAGGCCCACCGAAGGATAGAAGAAAGAGGTTTGGGCCGTTCCGTCAAGGGCTGAATCCCAGTCGTTACGTCCGGTCACCGTCATGTAGAGCATGCTCTTCCAGCCCAATTCCACATTGGCGAAGAGCGAATTGATATTGTGGCGGGTATAATCGTAGATGGGCCGGTTGTCGTTGGTCACGTTCCCGTAGTCGATGGCATTTGGGGTGAAGAGGTTGGATGGCGCCTTCAAACCGCCCTGATAGCCAGTCACATCGTATTTGGTGCGCGACATGGAGGTACCCAAGTTGGCTGCGAGGGTCCAGTCGGCCCAGCGCTTGTTGATGTTGGCCATCAAGTCGCCGTAGAGACTGTGGTCGTTCACCTTGTCGTAGCTGTAGAAGCCATACTTTGAATGGGCGAAGAGGTCGATGGTGGAGGCATACCGCTTGTCCTCCTGCTTGGTCTGCGCGTCGTCCCACCGCATACGGGCAGTGACGTCGAGCCAGTCGAGCACCTGGTACTTCACCGAGGCATTGATCATATAGCGGTTCTTGCGGTTGGTGCGGGGCATGCGGTAGGCCACCCAATAGGGATTCTGCATGTGGAGGGCATCACCAAGATTCCAGTTCTGCGTATAGATGCCGCGTGTGGCATCATAGAGCTCATAGGTACGGATGGCGTTGAAACTCTCGCCGCGGGGGAAGAGGTAGACCGAGGTCAGCGGGTTGAAATACTGTCCCTGAGCCATGAGGTTGCGGTCGTTCTCACGCACATACTGGAAGTTGAAGTCAAGTGTCAGCTTGTCGTCGAGCAGTTTGGTGACGTTTCTCACCGTACCGTTATAGCGGTTGTAGGCATTGTTGGGAATGATACCCGTGGCGTTGGTGGTGCCGATAGAGACATACATCTGATTGGTCTTGCTGCCGGCGGTCACCGATACGTTGTTCTGCACGTTGCTACCCGTGTTGAAGAAGTCCTTGGGATCATAATTGCCGTAGGCCGACTGCTCCTTGTTGCCCCATGAGAGGATGCTGCCGGGAGCATTGACATACTCGTTTTGGAATTCGGGCATGACGAAAGGATTGGAGAACTGAGTGCTGTTGCTGATGCTCACCTTCACCTTTCCCTCGGCACCTTTCTTCGTAGTGATCATGATGACACCCTGGGCGGCTGCTGAGCCATAGAGGGCAGCTGCGGCCGGACCACTGAGCACGTTGACGCTCTCAATGTCGTCGGGGTTGATATCGGCAATACCTTCCGACCCGGGCTGTGTGGCATAAATACCACCGTCAACACCGCCGTTGGAAGTGTTGGTGATGGGCACACCGTCTACCACGTAGAGGGCAGAGTTGGACTGCGAGATCGACTTGGGACCGCGCATGACGACTTTTGTGGCACCACCCATACCTGCCGAAGAAGCATTGATGGTGACACCGGCCACCTTACCGGCGAGGGAGTTCATGAAGTTGGTGCTCTTCACATTCGTCAGCTCATCGCCTTTGATCTGCTGCACATTGTAGCTTAAGGCTTTCTGCTCGCGCTTGATACCGAGGGCGGTAACCACCACCTCATTGAGCGACTTCGAGTCGGGCACGAGGGTCAGGTCGGCCGTGCTGCCATTGACGCGCTCCTCCTTGTCCTGATAGCCGATATACGACACCACCACCGTCGGGTTGGCCTCATCAGTGGTGATGGTGTAACGGCCGTCCAAGTCGGTGATGGCTTTCTCGTTGGAGCCCTTGATGCTCACCGTAGCGCCGATCAGCGGCTCTCCGTGCTCATCGACGACTGTACCTGAGACCTTGCGGGGCGCCACTTTCGTTTTGGGCTGTTGCGACTCGGGAGCCGACTGGCGGCCGGCCTCCTTGCGCTTGAGATAGACCACATTGCCCTCGACTCGGTAGGTCACGGCCTTACCCGCTAACAAGCGCGACAAAACCTCTTGGATGGAGGCATTGTTCACCTTGATGGCCGGCACAGTGGAACTGGCCAACTTGTCGTCGAGGAAGAACTCATACTTGGTCTGTTGTTTGATTTTGTGGATAACGGTTCGCAACTCGGCTTTGCGGGTGTTGAGCGTAATCTGCGCCTCGGCCCACTGGAGCGGTAGCGAAACCAACAGAAGGGAGAGCAATGCTCTGAACCACATTCTGCCCGTAGAATGATTTTGTTTCATAAAGGTTTTACACTAGTGTCCACTTAAATCCTTTAACATTCGCTTAAACTGCCCTTAGGTCAGACATTTACAAGCATATACTTTACGTGTACTTTTCAATTTTGTACCTTTGCATGGCTATAGTCAAAAGTTACAAA
>Ga0256404_1013057_pt1 | contig 10614 bp, 5 predicted proteins | sample RumenRJG_01DNA_FD_185990 | JGI IMG/M metagenome (GOLD analysis project Ga0256404, IMG submission 185990) | Bovine rumen microbial communities from Lethbridge, Alberta, Canada - RJG_01 | ecosystem: Host-associated > Mammals > Digestive system > Stomach > Rumen | place: Canada: Alberta | collected...
ATAAAAACTGCCACTTTGTAACGAGGGGTGGGCGAATGGAGAAAAGGCTGATACTTGAATAGATAAATTGAGTGAATGCCGTGGGGCGGCTGAACTGTTACTAGCGGCGGCGGAACGGAAATATATGAAAGTCAGAATAGAAATGAATACTTGCCAGACCATCGATGGATATACGGACAGCTTTGATGTTGTTTCCGAGGGCATCTTAAGGGACGCCGGAGACGGAACTCATGTCCTTACCTATTTTCAGGACGGGGTCCACAACGAGATGAGAGTGGATATTTCCGGAAAAGAGATCGTGGTGGTGCGGAACTGGAAGCAGGAAAATGCATTCCGGTATAAAGAAAAGTCTCATCATGTGATGAACTATGAAACTCCCATGGGCTATATGGAACTTGAATTTCACACTAAATATGTGGAGATAGACAGGATTCACGCGGATTCTGTCATGAATATCGTTCTTATTTATGATGTTACCCAGTATGGCAATCCGCCGTATGAAAATGAGATAAGGATAAGGCTGACGAAAATATGATATCAGTGTCATAAGTCTTCCTCCATTTGTCCTTGCACAAAAGTGGAGGATAGACTTCATGAATCATTTTATGTTGCATTTTGAAGAGTCAGATAGTAATATTAGGTTCGGCGGTTTGAGGGAACCGGGTGATTTTTATAATATTTTGAAAGTTGAGGATATATAAATGGAATTAATGGCGATCAATATGAGCTCTGTGGGCAGCGTACTGCTGGTAATCGCGATCATACTGCTCATCCTTATGGGCGTTCTTTATTATTTCGGACGCAAGATGAGTCAGCAGCAGGCTGAGCAGCAGCCTATGATCGATGCCAATACACAGAACGTGACAGTGCTCATCATCGATAAAAAGAAGATGTCCATCAAGGAAGCGGTTGCGGCAGGTCTTCCCAAGCAGGTTCAGGAGCAGACTCCTTTCTATCTCAAGATGAGCAAGCTTCCTGTAGTTAAGGCCAAGGTTGGCCCGCAGATCATGACACTTATGGCAGATCCGAGTGTGTTTGATCAGCTTCCTGTTCATAAGGAGTGCAAGGTTGCGGTAGCGGGAATCTACATCCGTAAGATCCTTTCGGTTCGCGGAGGTTCAGTTCCGAAGGCTCCTGAGAAAAAGGGCTTTATGGAAGGTCTTCGCAAAAAGCTTTCGACAAATAAATGATTTAGACGATTTTAAGGTGCGGTTCTTTGGAAACCGCGCCTTTTTTAGTGTATAAGCATTGCGAGAGCGATAGCGAAGCAATGCGTAGGGCTTATACAATTAATTGTATACCAAAAAACTTCCGTCCCATTGCAGTGAGACGGAAGTTTTTGAAAGGAAGTAATTATGAGATTTGTTTATTTAAATGCCGAAGCACTTAATGGGCTTTGTAGGAAAAACAATTGATTTATTTATGTTCTCTTGTTTTATGTACATAGATTAACATTGATAGTGTCACAATAGTGTCACAGAATTTAAGCAATTTTATTACAAAAAAATGCATACAGACTATTGACTGGGAATTTGCCATGCGCTAAAATAGCTTTTACTTATTTTGGAGTCATGGGCTCAGTGCGCCCTTTTTTTGACTTGCAAAATATTAGCAACATATAACCAGATTCATTGAAATGTTGATACATCGAAATACAATGCTCGTAACGATGAATGCACATTTTGAGAAAATCCACATCTTTCTATGAATCACAACGATCAAGCGGGTGTCTTCCCGCAATGGGGTGAACGGTCAATGGAAAAAAGCAAGATGCGTGTCGTTAAAAACGGCAAAAACGTCAGAATGACATTTGCACAGCACGAAGAAGTGCTCGAGATGCCAAACCTGATTGAAGTCCAGAAGGATTCATACAAGTGGTTCCTTTCAGACGGCCTCCGCGAGGCATTTGATGACATCTCTCCAATCCAGGATTTCGCTGGACACCTTTCCCTTGAGTTCGTAGGCTATAAGCTCTGCGAAGGTGAGAAGAAGTATACTATAGAGGAGTGTAAGGAGCGTGATGCTACATATGCCGCCCCTCTTAAGGTTAAGGTTCGTCTCATCAACAAGGAAAAGAATGAGATCAATGAACATGAGATATTTATGGGCGATCTGCCTCTTATGACAGATACAGGCTCATTTGTAATTAACGGTGCAGAGCGAGTTATCGTTTCACAGCTCGTTCGTTCTCCGGGTATCTACTATGGTTTAGACCATGATAAGATCGGTAAGGAGCTTTATTCATGTACGGTTATTCCTAACCGTGGTGCATGGATCGAGTACGAGACCGATTCCAATGATGTATTTTTCGTACGTGTAGACAGAACACGTAAGGTTCCTGTTTCCGTATTTATTCGTGCCCTTGGCATCGGCAGCAATGCTGAGATCATTGACCTTTTCGGTGAAGAGCCTAAGCTCATCGCATCCTTCGAAAAGGAGCAGCCTGAAGCACAGAACTATGAGGGCGGACTTCTCGAGCTTTACAGAAAGATAAGACCTGGTGAGCCTCTTTCAGTAGACTCAGCAAGTTCTCTTCTTAATGGGATGTTCTTCGACCCGCGCCGTTACGATCTTGCCAGAGTAGGACGTTATAAGTTCAACAAGAAACTTCATTTCAAGAACCGTATCAAGGGACATACTCTTGCAGAGGATGTTATCGATGAGACAACAGGTGAGGTTATCGCTACAGCCGGTGAGCAGATTTCTATCGCAAAGGCCATAGAGATTCAGGATGCAGCAGTACCATACGTATGGATCGATGGTCCTACACGTAAGGTAAAGGTACTTTCAGCGCTGGAAGTTAACCTCGATAAGTACGTTACATTCGATGCTGCAGAGATCGATTACGAAGAGGCTAAGGAGTACGAGCATGTAAGAGAGTACTTCCAGAAGCAGGCTGACCGTACAAACTCATTACTCAGTTCAGATGCAGAGAAGAAGCTTTGGGATGCCCTTTCTGTTTCAGAGAAGCAGGCTATCGTTGATCAGGACAAGCCGGATGAGCTTGTTTACTATCCTGAGCTCGCAAGACTCATGGAAGAGCATGCTGATGATCAGAGAGCACTCCGTATCGCCATCATGAGAAACATGCATGAGCTTGTTCCGAAGCACATCACAAAGGAAGACATTTTTGCTTCTATAAATTACTGCATGCATCTTGAGGAGGAGATCGGTACAAAGGATGATATCGACCATCTCGGAAACCGTCGTATCCGTGCTGTGGGAGAGCTTCTCCAGAATCAGTACCGCATCGGTCTTTCACGTATGGAGCGTGTTGTCCGTGAGCGTATGGCAACACAGGATATCGATGAGATCACACCTCAGAGCCTTATAAACATTAAGCCTGTAACAGCTTCCGTTAAGGAGTTCTTCGGTTCATCACAGCTTTCACAGTTCATGGATCAGAACAACCCGCTGTCAGAGCTTACCCATAAGCGTAGACTTTCCGCCCTCGGACCCGGTGGTCTTTCAAGAGACCGTGCCGGATTTGAGGTTCGAGACGTACACTATACACACTACGGACGTATGTGCCCTATCGAGACACCTGAGGGACCTAACATCGGTCTTATCAACTCTCTTGCATCATACGCACGTATCAACGAATACGGATTTATCGAGTCTCCTTACCGTAAGGTCAACAAGGAGGAAGATCCTAAGAATCCAAAGGTTACAAGGGAAGTTGAGTACCTTGCGGCAGACGAAGAGGATAACTATGTAGTAGCTCAGGCGAACGAGCCGCTGGACAGCGAGGGACACTTTGTCCATGACAATGTTTCCGGCCGTTTCAGAGAGGCTACACAGGCATTTCCTAAGGCTTCTATTGATATGATGGACGTATCACCTAAGATGGTATTCTCAGTTGCTACATCCATGATTCCGTTCCTTCAGAACGATGACGCGAACCGTGCCCTCATGGGATCAAACATGCAGCGTCAGGCCGTGCCTCTTATGGTTACTGAAAGAGCGGCGGTAGATACAGGTATTTCTGCCAAGGCTGCAGTAGACTCAGGTGTATGCTGCGTTGCAAAGTATGACGGAGTTGTAGAGATCTCCGCATCCAACAAGATCGTTGTGCGCCGTGATTCAGACGGAACTGTTGATGAGTACAAGCTCACCAAGTTCATGAGATCCAACCAGTCTAACTGCTATAACCAGAAGCCTATCGTTTTCGCCGGTGACCATGTCAAGGCAGGAGACGTTATCGCTGACGGTCCTTCAACATGTCAGGGTGAGATCGCTCTGGGTAAGAATCCTCTCATCGGTTTCATGACATGGGAAGGTTACAATTACGAGGACGCGGTTCTCCTTTCAGAGAAGCTGGTTCAGAACGATGTTTATACATCTATTCATATTGAAGAGTACGAGTGCGAGGCTCGTGATACAAAGCTTGGACCTGAGGAGATAACTGCTGACGTTCCGGGCGTAGGTGAGGATGCTCTCAAGAATCTTGATGAGCGTGGAATCATCCGTATCGGTGCCGAGGTTCGTGCCGGTGATATCCTTGTAGGTAAGGTTACTCCTAAGGGAGAGACAGAGCTTACCGCAGAGGAAAGACTTCTTCGTGCTATCTTCGGTGAGAAGGCACGTGAGGTCCGTGATACATCACTTAAGCTTCCTCACGGAGCTTATGGTGTAGTTGTAGATGCAAAGGTATTTACAAGAGAAAATTCAGACGAGCTTGCTCCGGGAGTATCAGAGTCAGTTCGTATTTATATCGCACAGAAGAGAAAGATCGGTGTCGGTGATAAGATGGCCGGTCGTCACGGTAACAAGGGTGTATGCTCAAGAGTTCTTCCTGTAGAAGATCTTCCATATCTTCCAAATGGTCGTCCTCTTGATATCGTACTTAACCCTCTCGGCGTGCCTTCCCGAATGAACATCGGTCAGGTCCTCGAGTTACACCTTTCTCTTGCTGCAAAGGTTCTGGGTATCGACGTTTCAACACCTATCTTTGATGGTGCTACCGAGCCTGATATCCGTCAGACCCTTATACTTGCAAACGATTACGTTAACAAGTCATGGGAAGAGTTCTCCGAGTTACATAAGGAAGAGCTTGACCCTGAAGTATATGAGTACCTTGGAGCTCACCTTGATCACAGGGCTGAGTGGAAGGGAGTTCCTATCGGAACAGATGGTAAGGTTCAGCTTCGTGACGGCCGTACAGGTCTTCCGTTCGATGGCAAGACATCTATCGGATTCATGCATTACCTGAAGCTTCACCACCTTGTTGACGATAAGATCCATGCCCGTTCAACAGGACCGTACTCACTGGTTACACAGCAGCCTCTCGGCGGTAAGGCACAGTTCGGTGGACAGCGTTTCGGAGAGATGGAAGTTTGGGCCCTCGAGGCGTATGGCGCAGCTTATACTCTTCAGGAAATCCTGACCATGAAGTCCGATGACGTTACAGGACGTGTTAAGACCTATGAGGCTATCATCAAGGGACAGAATATACCTGCTCCGGGTGTACCTGAGTCCTTCAAGGTTATGCTGAAGGAGCTTGAAGCACTTTGTCTTGACGTTCGTGTTCTAGATGAGAATCAGAACGAGATCGAGATCAAGGAAGAGCTCTATGATGCTAACCAGGATATGCACCGTCTGCTTTCCGGCGGAGACAGCCGTTACGAGAAGAATGAGAACTACGGCCAGTATGGCTACGAGACTCAGGAGTTTAAGAACGGTGAGCTTGTTAATGCTGACGATGCTGTAGCAGCCGCACAGGGAGTTGAGCTTTTCAGCGAAGATCTGGAGCTTGAATCCGCTATCGCTGCTGACCTTGTGGATGATGATTACGATGAAGATTCTTCATCTGATGATTATTATGCAGAGAGTGATGCCGTTTCAGAGTCTGATGACTTCTCAGACGGTGATGATGAATAATTAGGAGGAATACATGGCACAGCTTGATAAAATAAATGAGCCTGTTCAGTTTGATTCAATCAAGATCGGCCTCGCCTCTCCGGAGAAGATTCTGGAGTGGTCTCATGGCGAAGTAAAAAAGCCGGAGACTATCAACTACAGAACTCTTAAGCCTGAGAAGGACGGACTTTTCTGTGAGCGTATTTTCGGACCGGTCAAAGACTGGGAGTGCCACTGCGGTAAGTTCAAGAAGATCCGTTATAAGGGTGTTGTCTGTGACCGCTGCGGTGTTGAGGTAACTAAGTCCTCCGTAAGACGTGAGAGAATGGGACATATCGCTCTTGCAGCTCCTGTTTCCCACATCTGGTATTTCAAGGGTATTCCTTCAAGAATGGGTCTGATACTTGATATCAGCCCCAGAATCCTTGAGAGAGTTCTCTATTTCGCAAGCTATATCGTACTTGACAAGGGTGAGACCCAGCTTGAGTACAAGCAGGTTCTTTCCGAGAAGGAGTACAGAGATGCTGTTGAGCAGTACGGCTACGGCTCATTCCGTGCAGGAATGGGTGCAGAGGCTGTTCTTGAGCTTCTTCGCGGTATCGACCTTGAGAAGGAGTATTCAGAGCTCAGACAGGAGCTTGACAATGCTTCAGGTCAGAAGAGAACAAGAATCGTTAAGAGACTTGAGGTTGTAGAGGCCTTCCGTTCATCAGGAAACCTTCCTGAGTGGATGATCCTTACACAGCTTCCTGTTATTCCGCCTGATCTTCGTCCTATGGTACAGCTTGACGGTGGAAGATTCGCTACATCTGATCTTAACGATCTTTACAGAAGAATCATTAACAGAAACAACCGTCTTGCCCGTCTTCTCGAGCTTGGCGCTCCTGAGATCATCGTTCGTAACGAGAAGCGTATGCTTCAGGAGGCTGTTGATGCTCTTATCGATAACGGTCGTCGCGGACGTCCTGTAACAGGTCCCGGAAACAGAGCTCTGAAGTCACTTTCAGATATGTTAAAGGGTAAGCAGGGACGTTTCAGACAGAACCTTCTCGGTAAGCGTGTTGACTACTCAGGACGTTCTGTTATCGTCGTTGGACCGGACCTTAAGATCTACCAGTGCGGTGTTCCTAAGGAGATGGCTCTCGAGCTTTTCAAGCCTTTCGTAATGAAGGAGCTTGTTAACACAGGTAAGGCTCATAACATTAAGAATGCCAAGAAGATGGTTGAGAGACTTGATCCTCAGGTATGGGACATCCTTGAGGGTGTCATCAAGGGTCACCCGGTTATGCTGAACCGTGCCCCGACACTTCACAGACTTGGTATTCAGGCTTTCGAGCCTACACTTGTAGAAGGTAAGGCTATCAGACTTCACCCCCTCGTATGTGCGGCCTTCAATGCCGACTTCGATGGAGACCAGATGGCTATCCACCTTCCACTTACACAGGAAGCTCAGGCAGAGTGCAGATTCATGCTGCTCGCTCCTAACAACCTGCTTAAGCCTTCAGACGGTGGTGTTGTTGCCGTTCCTTCACAGGATATGGTACTCGGTATCTACTACATCACACAGGAGAGACCGGGAGAGCCAAATGAGGGCATGTTCTTCAAGAGCATCAACGAGGCTATCCTTGCAAAGGAAAATGGTTATATAACCATGCACACAAGGATTAAGTGCCGTATAAAGAAGGCTCTTAAGAATGAAGACGGCAGCGAGAGAATCGTTGAAGGTGTCATCAATACAACCGTAGGTCGTCTTATCTTTAATGAGATCATCCCTCAGGATCTCGGATTTGTTGATCGTTCCATCCCGGGTAACGAGATTCTTCCTGAGATCGATGAGATCGTAAAGAAGAAGAACCTTAAGAAGATACTTGAAAAGATCATGGACGTACATGGTGCAACTCAGACAGCATTGAGCCTCGATGATATCAAGGCAATGGGCTATCGTCAGTCAACCATCGCAGCTATGACCGTTTCCATTTCGGATATGACAGTTCCTGCTTCCAAGCAGCGGCTCCTTGATGAAGCTCAGAAGACAGTTGACAAGATCGCCCGTAACTACAGACGTGGTCTGGTAACTGAGGAAGAGAGATATCAGGAGGTTATCGATACCTGGAAGAAGACCGATGACCAGCTTACACACGATCTGCTCTCCGGTCTTGATAAGTATAATAACATCTTCATGATGGCGGATTCCGGAGCCCGTGGATCTGATAAGCAGATCAAGCAGCTCGCAGGTATGCGTGGACTCATGGCAGATACAACAGGACGTACCATCGAGCTCCCTATCAAGTCAAACTTCCGTGAAGGTCTTGATGTACTGGAGTACTTTATCTCTGCACACGGTGCTCGTAAGGGACTTTCAGATACTGCGCTCCGTACAGCCGATTCCGGATACCTTACACGTCGAATGGTTGACGTTACACAGGATCTTATCATTCGTGAACTTGACTGTGCTGCTGATAAGGACAAGATTCCATTCCTTGAGATTTCAGAGCTTTCTGACGGACAGGAAAAGATCGAGTCTCTTCAGGATCGTATCACAGGACGTTACATCGCGGAGGATATAACTGATCCTGAGACAGGAAAGGTTATCGTTAAGGCTGATCACATGGTTACACCTAAGCGTGCTCCACGTGTAATCAATGCACTTAACAAGATGGGACGTAAGACAGTAAAGATCAGAACAGTCCTTACATGTCGTTCAAAGAACGGTGTATGTGCTAAGTGCTACGGTTCAAACCTTGCAACAGGTCAGCCTGTTCAGATCGGTGAGGCAGTTGGTATCATCGCTGCTCAGTCAATCGGTGAGCCCGGTACACAGCTTACCATGAGAACCTTCCATACCGGTGGTGTAGCCGGTGGAGATATCACACAGGGTCTTCCTAGAGTCGAAGAGCTTTTCGAGGCTCGTAAGCCAAAGGGTCTTGCAATCCTTACAGAGATCCCCGGTGTTGTTGAGATCAAGGAAACAGCCAAGAAGAGAGAGGTTGTTGTTACCGATGCACAGAGTGCTCAGTCAAAGACATACCTTATCCCTTACGGATCCAGACTTAAGGTACAGAACGGTCAGGTACTTGAGGCCGGTGATGTACTTACAGAGGGTTCAATCAATCCTCATGATCTCCTGAAGATCAAGGGCACAAAGGCAGTACAGGATTACATGATCTCTGAGGTACAGAGAGTATACCGTCTGCAGGGTGTTGAGATTCAGGACAGACATATCGAAATGATCGTTCATCAGATGATGAAGAAGGAGCGTATCAACGAGTCCGGTGATTCTAACTTTATTCCGGGAACAACAGTTGACCGTCTTGACTTCGAAGACGAGAATGAGAGACTTATCGCAGAGGGCAAGAAGCCTGCTGAAGGAACAAGAATCATGCTTGGTATCACCAAGGCATCTCTTGCAACAGATTCCTTCCTGTCAGCTGCATCCTTCCAGGAGACGACCAAGGTTCTTACCGAGGCTGCCATCAACGGAAAGAGAGATAACCTTGTGGGCCTCAAGGAGAACGTTATCATCGGTAAGCTTATTCCTGCAGGTACAGGTATGAAGCGTTACAGAAACGTTGAGCTTTCACAGGATATGGAAGATATCGAGGACGAGACAGAGCAGCTCTTCACTCCTGATGAGGCATTCGACATTGATGCTGAGGGCGTAGAGAGAATCGCAGCCCGTCATAGGATAGAAAATCAAAAAAATAATGTTCTTTAATACAAAGAGGCCGCAGCTTGCTGCGGCCTCTTTCCCTCTATAAAAAATATATAAATTCGATTGACAACAAAAACCGCTTGAAGTATAGTAGCAAGGCATGCGTGAAAGCGTGTCCTGTTTTGATATTTCAGGATAAAAAATATACATATTACAAACCTAACGAAAGGAGAACCAAATGCCTACATTTAACCAGTTAGTAAGAAAGGGCAGAACTTCTCAGAAGAAGAAGTCTACCGCACCTGCACTTCAGAAAGGATTCAACTCTTTAAAGAAGGTGGCAACTAACATTTCCGCTCCTCAGAAGCGTGGTGTATGTACTGCTGTTAAGACAGCAACACCTAAGAAGCCTAACTCAGCTCTTCGTAAGATCGCCAGAGTAAGACTTTCAAACGGTTTCGAAGTTACATCATACATTCCAGGAGAGGGACACAACCTGCAGGAGCACTCTGTTGTTATGATTCGTGGCGGCCGTGTTAAGGATCTTCCTGGTACAAGATACCACATCATCCGTGGAACACTGGATACAGCCGGCGTAGCAAACAGAATGCAGGCTCGTTCAAAGTACGGTGCAAAGAGACCTAAGGCTAAGAAGTAATTTCTTACCAAATTAAGTAACAAAGACATGGTTAAAATGACGGATAATGGAACTCATTATTTATATAATAAGATGTGTCCTTGTCCGCATGAACTCGCAAAACACTACCATGGGTAGCAGTTGCGTAGAGTACCGATGATCTAAAAACAAATTTTTAAGGAGGGAAGTAACGTGCCACGTAAAGGACATACTCTGCACAGAGACGTTCTCGCAGACCCAATGTACAATTCAAAGATTGTAACAAAGCTTGTTAACTCCATCATGCTTGATGGTAAGAAGGGTGTTGCACAGAAGATCGTTTATGGTGCATTCGAAATTGTCGCAGAGAAGAGCGGCAAGGAAGCTACAGAAGTATTTGAAGAGGCTATGAACAACATCATGCCTGTTCTTGAAGTTAAGGCTAAGCGTATCGGTGGTGCCACATATCAGGTACCTATGGAGGTTA
>Ga0256404_1013058_pt1 | contig 10614 bp, 5 predicted proteins | sample RumenRJG_01DNA_FD_185990 | JGI IMG/M metagenome (GOLD analysis project Ga0256404, IMG submission 185990) | Bovine rumen microbial communities from Lethbridge, Alberta, Canada - RJG_01 | ecosystem: Host-associated > Mammals > Digestive system > Stomach > Rumen | place: Canada: Alberta | collected...
TGATTGCCACCGAAAGCTGCTCTGAGAGATCCGCGCCCTCGATGGGAAGAACCGTGAAATCCTGCCGGCCATACTGGGTGCTTTCAGCGGACTGCTGCCCGAGGATCATCTCCGGATGATCGACGAAGTAGCTATTGATGGCAAAGCCGTCTTCATTATTATCCAAGTGAACCCAGTCCGGTTCTATATCCAGCGGCGTTTCGCGTTTTTGCAGAAAGATGATATCCGAGACGACATCTGTGCCAGCATTGGCCCGGAACGCGTTGTTGGGGAGACGGACCGCGCCGAGCAAATCAGCCCTCTGCGCCAGATACTTCCTGACTTCCGCGCTTTTGGCATCCATGGTGTAGCGCGACGTGACAAAGGCGACCACGCCGCCCGGACGCACCTGATCCAGCGCCTTGGCAAAGAAGTAGTTGTGTATGGAAAAACCGAGCTTGTTGTAAGCCCGGTCGTTTACCTGATACTGCCCGAAGGGGACGTTGCCGACAGCAACATCAAAGAAATCCCGCCGATCCGTCGTCTCAAAACCGGCGACCGTGATATCCGCCCGGGGATAGAGCTGTTTGGCAATTCTTCCGCTGATGCTGTCCAGTTCCACACCGTACAGGCGGCTGTTCCGCATTTCCTCCGGCAGCATGCCGAAGAAGTTTCCGACGCCCATGGAAGGTTCCAGAATGTTCCCGGTCTGAAAGCCCATGCTGCCGAGAGCGTCATAGATCGCCTTGATAACGGTGGGGCTGGTATAGTGGGCGTTGAGCGTAGAAGAACGGGCTGCCTCATATTCCTCCGGGGTGAGAGCCGCCAGCAGTTCTTTGTATTCTCCGCTCCAATCCGGCTTATCCGCGTCAAAGGCATCCGCGAGTCCGCCCCAGCCGACATAGCGGGAGAGCGTTTCTTGCTCCTCCGGGGTAGCCTGCCGACTCTCATTTTCCAGTGTTTTCAGCAGATAGATCGCGTCCATGTTGACGCGGAATTTGGCCTTTGGCCCCATCTCGCCGAGGTGCATGTCCGTGATACGGAAGTTTTCGGCGGGAGGCAAAGGGGCGGGCGGTTCATGCTCAGGCCCATCAATATGAAGCTTCTCGACTACGATCTCATACGGCAGACCGTTTTCCACCGCAGGGTATACGGCTACAACTTCTGACTTTACAGGCTCTTTTTCTTTTTCCTGCAGAACAAGCCGTTCAAAGCTCTCGTGGCTTTCACCGCGGAAAACAGGATAGCTCAGCGAGGGATCGAGAAGCTGGACATCAAAGGGGCCAATGTCAGTAATGTTGAAAGCGGTTCCGTCAATGGTGACGGTATCTCCCACAAAGAAAACGCTGCCGTCCGACAGGGTAATACTCGGAGGCTCTTCCTGCGTGATTCTCTCTGTATCGGCCATCACCTGCTGAATAAAGGGATCGGCATTCAAAGCGTCCGGGTCGACGACTTCGCCGTTTACAATACCAGACGCTGCAAGCTGCTCACGGATGGCGGCAGGATCAACATCGTCGAAGTTGTCCAGTTCCTGATCGGTGTAAAAGCGATCTTCACGGATCAACCGCACAATACGGCGCTGAAGGTCTCGCCAGGGAAGCTCTGTTTCCTCAATACCGGGGAGTTTCACCGGGAAAGCACTGAGATTATTGCCAAACTCTTCTTGCAGCCATTTGTCAGCGCCACGCTCCCGGCCGTGCTCCTGCATGTAGCGGAAGACTCTCCGCTTGCTGGAAATATCGCCGTTCCAGGTCTGAATGGCAGCAGTTATATCCTCATCGGATGCCTCCCGAAGAGGGACAGAGGGACCGAAAGCATGGGACCCATCCGCGCTGAACTCTGCTTCATGGGCATTAATAGCCTTTTCAGCTTCATGATCTACGGACAGAATACGCCGTACCACATGGGAACCATCCGCAACCGTTGCGGCAACAGCGAGATCGTGCTTATCCTGCAGCATTCCGGCAACCTGCTCCAGATTGCGAACAGGGAAAGCTGTCACGGCTACCCGGCCAATACCGGGAATATCTCGGGTCGTAAGAAGAAGCTGTGTCAGCGCGGAGGCTTCTCTGGCATCTTCCCCATACAATTCAAAGAAATCGCCTTGCTGGAAAAGAACCAACTCATCCGGATGAGCTTCCTTAATCCGGTTGTACTCGTTGACAAAGGGAGGAATTACCGGCGTTTGCGGTTCCTCTTTGGCAGTGTTAAGACGGGCTTTTTCCTCGGCGGTGAGGTAGCGATCCTGTTCTATCAGCTTGTCGATACGCTTTGCTACCTGTGTCCAGGTCATCAGCACATCGCCGCACTGGGGCTTTGAGAGCTTCATGCCCCTGCCGCTGTGATCTTCCGAGGAATGGAAGTTATGAGAAAAGGCGGAGTTCCCGCCACCGGTGCCGTATTCCTGCTTCAGAAAGTCCGCTTTTTCTTTCGTGGAATGCGGCTGCTGCCAGAACGCATGAATACGGTATTTTGCGCCCTGAAAAGGCGTGTGGCTGCGGAGAGCGTCTGTGATATCGTCATCGGTGATGAAGTGACGCACTTCCGGCAGCTCCCGCATCTCGCTTTCGTAGGAGCTGTACGGGAGATTCAGATCCTCAACACCCCGGAGAAGCTCCAATGGACGATAGAAGTTAAAGCGTAATACAGAACGATCCTGCTTCCAGGCATCAACAAAGTCCCTCAGACCGGAGAGAATGTCCTGCCGGGATTCCCAATCATCCAATGCTTTGGCGAGACGCGGGATTTCATCCGGATAACCGCCGCCCCGGAGATTATCCAGGACGGACAAAAGGCCCGATTCACAGGCCTCATCGGAAAGATCATGATAGAGATACAGAATTGACTGCGCAAGCTGCGTCAGTTCAAAGCTTCGGCATTCGGCCAATTCCACATTGGTTGCGTATCGGCCTTCATCCAGAAGCTGCCCGATCCTTTTTGCCGCATCCTCCCAGGAAAGCATCTGCGCGGTACGGACATATTCCGCCGAATCGCCACGGGCAATACGGATTCCGTCCGGGGACGCGAAGGAAGAAAACCGTACATGTTCTGTCTCAATTCCGTAAGCGCCGCGGTAGGCCTTCCGGAGAAAATCCGCGACGAGATCGGGGCGCTTACGCTTCATGAATTCCGTCGCGATCTTCATCCGGCCTTCCCGGTCGTTGCTGCCGAAGATCAGCAGGAGGTCGATATCTTCCTGGGGAATAGAGAAAGCGGAGGACGCTTCCTGTGCGCTCTCCGCTTCCATGATCTGTTCAATTTGCTCTGCCTCCGAGGGAAACAGGCTTATTTGGCCCGGCCTATCATCGGCAGCATCGTTTAGCTGTAGATCAGCTCCCGAAGGATCGACTCCTCGGCCTGGGCTTTGCAGCTGTTCATCAGGCCCACCCAGACCATCGGGTTCCGGGCTTTCAGGTCTTCCGTGATCCCCGCCGATTTCATCAGCTCCGGCATTATCGTTTCCAGCCGGTTCCGCGCTGTCTCGTCGATCTCCCGCAGATGGGGATACAGCCTCTCCGACAGAAGCAGGCTGTTGAAGAGAACCGGATGATTCTCCTGCAGGTGCGTCTTCCGCAGTATCCCGTATTTGCCCAGGGGCGGCATGTTCGCTTCGCTCAGGCTCAGATCCGGGATCAGGTAATCTCCGTTCATCGTGTAAGTCAGTTCGCTCATGGGATTCCGTCCTTTCCGCGCGTTTTTCGCGCTCATATGTTTTGATAGCAGCTTCGATCTGACGCAGAACCTGTTCACTGTTTTCACTGACCGCGGTTCCGAGCATGGACATGGTTTCGGGAGTGTCGCAGTCATAGACTGACAGGAAGGAAAAACCGTCATAAAAAGTGTCCGGGTCCATTCCGCACCGGGAAAGCAGCGTATACAGCGTGCTGTTGGTGACGGCGTTGCGGAACATATACCCGATGCTGTCCCTATCATATTCACCGAGGGCGGAACCGTCAACGATACGGAGGATGTCCAGCCGGTGATCCTCCCAAAAGGAATTGGCCAGCTGATAGGAAATTTCCTCCAGCTGGCCGATAAGATAGTCGCCGCTGCGAATACCGAACTGCCGTTCCAGAGCGCGCATTACGGATTCCTCGTGCTCCGGACGGAGATCCCAGAGGTAAGGGGAACGGGAACGGCTGCCGGGAACGGTATCCGATACATCGAAGACATAACGCAGTTTCTGTTCCGTCCCGGAACGATCCAGCAGGGCGATGCCTTTTGAGCCTTTTCGGATATACCGACGCATCTGATTATTCCAGATGCTGTAATCGGCACAGGCCGTCGCGTCAGGCCGCTGCGCATAGATCAGGAGCTGATCCGGATAAGGGTATTTGTAGACGCGGGATGCTGTGGACAGAAAGCTTTTCCAGTTATCCAGACTCCCGGAGAGACTGCGGGCAGTCTCTTCCGAGAGCAGGGCAACGGTCTGAATCTTGTCCGGCATCAGAGGATGGAGCTCAGATCCAGAGCGTCATATTCCGCGTCGCTCATACCGGAGAGCTTTTCAATGGCAGAATCGGTAATGACCTTCAGATCCTGATCTTCCGGGCCCAGATAAGTCCGCATTTCAAAGAGGTCCTTGATCAGACCTTCCCGGGTGCCGGAAGCATTGTAGATGCTCATGAGTTCCTGTTCTTCAAAAGAAATGGCGTTCAGCATGGTGTTCAAATCTCTCTTTCCGCGCTCTTTTTCGGCGCTGTTTTTATGGATTCCTGCGGCTGGATGGATTTCAGCTTGCCAAGGACAGATTCTTTCTTCAAGGGAGAATCTTTTTCCGGCTCTTTGGGACCGTTGTTGATGATCCCGTCGATCATGCCATAATCGTCCTCCGTGGACATTTCCGCGGCTTTCAGATAATTCTCCGGCTGACAGAAGTCCGGAAGCTCCTTGAATCCGATGGTGTCACAGTAGTAATAGGATACATGACCGTCCTGCTTGATTGCAACGATGTCACTGACAGAGAGACTGTGCCCACCGAAGTCCGCAGGACGATCTGTGTTGAACTTGCTGTACAGTGATTCCGGATTTATGTTTCCTTCCGATACAGCCGTATACTTGAGATCGTAATGATTCCGCTGGACGGTCAGGCCGTCGTTGCTGATTTCATCCAAGCCTCTGAAAGCATACTTGGAGAATAAGTCTGAGCCTTCTCTGACCTGATAAATCGCATAACAATCGCCGGGATAAGCGTCAAAGGCAGCCTCACGGGACTCCTGATGCTGCTGACGGTCGTTTATCTGCTTGTGAAATTGTGTGGTCTGCTGCCAGCTTTCAGTGGGAATACCAAACACGGTTCCATCCGGCTGGCTGGAAATATCCTCGGTTTCAATTGCCATGACCAGATTCCCGGCTTCCATGAAGAAAACTTCCTGACCGTCGTTGAACATGACCTGGGCCTGCTCTTTTCCAAGCGGCAGCAGATCGTTCCCGTCCTCTCCGAAGGATGCAATCGCGTCAATATTCATGCAGGAATCAGGCATCGGATAACTGTCCAACGGAAGTGGCACCGGATCTTTAATGACCTCCTTCGGATCAATGCCGCGTTCTTTGCAAACTTCACGGAAGTTTTTGTCGATATCCGTGATGAGAGATGAGGCGGTCGCGTTTATCGTGGTGAGACTGTCTTTCAGCTCCGACACATCCTTGCCGCTTGACCAACTCGCCAGATACCCGAAGCTGTTTTCGCCGGTTTCAATGCCATAATACTGACAGACAGAGTAGGCAACGCTTTCGGCCTCAACCTCCTGTGTGTGGCGATCTTTCTTGTGCTCGTGGTAAAACTCCTTGACAGTGGATGAGCCGTCACGGAGAACAAGCTGCTCATCTTCTCCTATGATATGGACTCCTGTACCGGACAGTTCTATGGGCTTTGCGGTAATGATACTGCCTGCCCGATGACTTGTGACCTTCTTTTCAATACTATGGAACACATGGTCATGATTGCTCCGGATATCATATTTGAACAGCCCACCCGGGAGTGCTTTCTCATCAACCTGCTTCTTCGTAAAAAGACACGGAAGCCCGTTAAACTCAGCTTTTTCGTATTCACTGGGATCATCCTGCGCAGGAAATACATCATTGTGGAGCTTGGCATGGGTAATCTCATGGACAAGCGCGGCAACGGTCTGTACTTCGCTCATCCCTTCCCGGATGCCGATGCTCTGTTCACCCTCCCGGAATACACCGTCACAGGAAGAGGGCATCTTTTCATAACTTACCGGAACCGGTGAAGACCGTTCCAAAGCTTCCAGAAAAGCCTCGTACTGCTTTACATCTCCCTTAATGGCAACGGCCAGTTCAGGAAGAGGCTTTCCCTCCGTCTGGGAGACATCAAAGACGGTCGCGATACGGAAGCGGGGTATTACGACCTCTTTTTCCTCAATGATGGCCTGACCGTTTTCATCGAGAAGAGGGGCCCTGGTATCCGGATCGAGCTTCTCATTCCGGATTGTTTTCTTATAGGTTGCGGGGGCAATGATCTTGATGCCCTTTTCACCTTTTTTCACGTTCCTTTTGAAGGTATCTTTCCATTTGTTGAAGCCGGCGACACGGGTAGCGTCCGGTTTCTGGAGGAATATGAGCATCGTGTTATTGAATGAATAGCGGTGGAACTGACTCATCGTCTGCAAATACTGCTGATATTTGCCGCTGGTGAAGACGTTCCAGATGCCTTCTTCGATGCTGTCGGTGATCTCCTTCAGGCGTTGCTGATTGGATTTAGCGGCCGGAGATTCCGCCGCGGGGGTTGGATTTGCAATTTCTGGCATAGTTCACTTCCTTTTTTCCTTGACCGATCAGAAGATCAGTTTATAATGGGACTGCTCGCCGTCATCTTCCAGCACCAGTGTGGCGTCGTACTTCTTTCCGGTTTTCTCGGAATAGCAGCCCTGCAGGGGAGCTTTTCCGTCATTGAGAAGCGCTTCCGCGATCTCGCCGGTAAGTTCCTTCCGCTTTGCGGAAAAGAACTTGCTGTCCTTCCAGAGCACAAATCGGCAATCACGGTTCTCGCAAAAAAAGCCTTTTGCACCCTCAACCACTGGGAAACCGCAGCGGGGGCATTTCCCGATAATGGCTTTGCTATCGCTGAAAAGAAGATCCGCGTCCTCTGAAGGCTTATAATCCCCGATCAGATCGGAGAGCATGGAATTGATCTCCGCTTCAAACTGAACGGGTGAGAGCTGCCGGTTTTCCACCAGCTTCAGCCGGTTTTCCCAGTCCGCGGTGAGCTGAACGGATTTCAGGGCATCCGGCAGGACGGAAGCAAGCGTCATGCCAATATCCGAAGGGATGAGATGAACAGACTTCTTTCCTTTCCTGCGGGTGATGTAGCCGTCGTTGATGAGTTTTTCAATGATACCGGCGCGAGTTGCCGGTGTCCCGATCCCGCGGCGCTCGGTACCTTCCGAGAGATCATTGCTCCCCGCGGATTCCATGGCGGCCAGGAGGCTGGCTTCCGTGAAGCGGGCTGGAGCGCTTGTCTGCCCTTCCTTGACGGAGGCGGAATTAACAGGGAATGTTTGCCCTTCCGTAAGCTGCGGAAGAGAGGGAACATCGGAATCACGGGAAACAAAGCGTTTCCAGCCTTCAACGAGAACGGTTTTGCCTTTTGCGTGAAATGTAATCCCACCGCATTCCAGCGTAACGATGGTTTCAGTGAAGATATAAGGACTGCTGACGGCTCGGAGGACACCGAGGGCAATCAGCTTCAAAAGCTGAAATTCACCTTTCGGCAGGGAGGAAAGATCCGCTGACTGGCAGCTGAGCGTGGGGATGATGGCATAGTGATCGCTGACCTTGCCGCTGTCACAGACTTGGGCAGCGTTGATGCTGTCGGGCATTGGAACGCTGAGAACACCGACAGATACCGAGACATAATCCGGAACATGGCCTTCCATATCATTGGTCAGATATCTGCTGTCGGTGCGGGGATACGAACAGAGCTTCTTTTCATACAGGCTCTGGGCGTAATCCAAAGTCTGCTGTGCGGTAAAGCCGAGAAAGCTGTTTGCTTCCCTCTGCAGCGTGGTCAGGTCGAAGAGCTGCGGGGGAGAAACAGACCGCTGCTTCTGTTTCACAGACTTAATAATAGCCTGCTCATTGTTGCAGGAAGCAAGAGCACCGGCAGCGGCAGATTTCGTCGGAAAGCGATCACTGGATGCGGTAAAGTCCGCGAGTTCAAGCTGCACGGTAAAGAACGGCTCCGGCACAAAGGAACGAATTTCCGTTTCTCTCCGCACGATCATGGAGAGCGTCGGGGACATGACGCGGCCCACCTTCAGCTTTCTATGATACAGAAGCGTAAAGAAGCGGGTCAGGTTGACGCCGACCAGCCAGTCTGCCTTTGTGCGGCAAAGAGCTGCCAGATACAGCGCCTCATAGTCCGATCCGTCCCGCAGGTTCTCAAAACCGTCGCGAATAGCGCTTTCCTCCATAGAAGACAGCCAGAGCCGCTTGATCGGGGCTTTGCAGCCAGAAAGCCGATACACATTGCGGAAGATCAGTTCCCCCTCACGGCCTGCGTCGCAGGCATTGATGACCGCGGAAATATCGTTCCTCAACAACAGACTCTTGACAATATTGAACTGCTTCTGCTTTGCCGGACTGACAACCAGCCGCCAGGGTTCAGGGATGATGGGCAACTGGCTCAGATCCCAGTGTTTGTATGCTTCGTTGTAGACCTCGGCATCCGCGATCCCGGCGAGGTGCCCGATACACCACGAAATCAGGTAATCCGGCCCTTCATAATATCCATCCTTTCGTTTTGTAACGCCGAGGACTGTTGCATAAGCTTTGGCGACCGAGGGCTTTTCCGCTATGACGAGTTTCATTTTGTGTTTCCTCCTGTGACAGTATGATTCTTCTTCAACTTCCGGCTGCATGGATACAGACACGGATTCTTGAACATGGGGCACCCATAGCATGGATGCCCCGGCGGTACACGGTATTCAGAACAGACCGGAGGTCCGGGCGGAATCTTCTTCTGAATTCCGGGCGAGAGCCCTTTCTTTGCTCTGCCCACTATTTTTCTTCCTCCGGGTCGTATTTCTCTGCCTCAAAGTATTCTTCTTCGTCGTCATCAAACTCATAATCGTCCAGGTTCACATTTCCGCGCGTATCCGCTTTGGAATGATTTTTCCGGAGATAGAAGAAAACCAGGACACCCAGAATCACGAACAACACAAGAATCAGGGTGGCTCTTGTGGCGAGCTCCCTGTCATTCCCGGAAGGATCCGGCGTAACATCAGGAGTTGGCGTAGGCGTAAAGATTGATGTTGGAGTCGGAGTAGGGGTAGCGACAGGCTGCTGAGATTGCTGGTACATCTGGATCTCTTTTTCACTCATGAGCGAAAGCAGATCGGATTCATCCACCTTGTTCAGAAAATGAACGGTATTCTCGCCGTCCGCGCTGCGGTCAATGATGATGTAGAAGTAATTGCCGTTTTTGGTTACGACGGTAAGAAACTCCTTCTGATTGGCGGCCTCGCCGGTAATGTCGCTCACGATGGTCATATTGCCCTCCGGATAGATCACACTGGGATTCTCATTCGGAGGAAGCTCATAGGGATAATAATCTCCCGGGTCCGCGTAAGCGGGGATCGCGCAGGAAACAAAAACAGCAAAAATCAGAAGGAAGGTGAGCAGCCTATTCCGCGTTTTCTTCAACGGGCTTTACCTCCTTTTCAACAGGTTTCGGCCTGAGGCCGGAAAGCAGTTCATAGAGCTGTTCCGGTGTCATGCCGATTTCGCGTACCATGCCGATAATATCGGTGTTTTCGAGCTCCGTGATGGTTTTCTCTCTCGCTTCAATCCGCGAGAGAAGCATTTCCACTTTCGCTCTGTCCTTTTCATTATCCGCACGGAGTTTCGGTAATTTGGGGTTCAATGTTACCTCCTTCGTCATGGCAATCTTCCGAATGAATAGAAATGGGATTGCCAATAGCTTGAATTCAAATTGGAATAAGAGATCGGATCGCCGCAGTGGATCATCATGTTGTTTCCGACATAGATCCCGACGTGGCTGACATCCGGTGTGTCATAGGTTCCGATGAAGAAAACCAGGTCTCCGGGCCGGGCATCGGAAGCCCGAACGGGAGTGCAGTAGTTGAACAGCCCCTGCGCCGTGGTTCGACCTGCGTTCCAGCCGCTGTGATTGATTACCCAGCAGACAAATCCGGAACAGTCAAAAGACGTGGAAGGACTGCTGCCGCCCCAGACATAGGGGTAGCCGAGATATTTCTCCGCTTCCGTGATCATGGCGGCAAACTTCTCATCTTCCAGCGCGGCGGGAGGAATATCATACTTGATATAGCTCCCTTCACCATAGCGCCCGATGTATGCGGAATCCGGGAAAAGATCGGGGCGGTTGCCAAGCGTGGACATATAGACCGAATACCGGGCGAGCTGTTCATCCGTCATGATTTCATACTGGAGATGGGACAGATCGTTATTTTTGAGCTTGACCTTTACGGACTTGTGTTCCACCGGCGCGGCTTCCGGATTTTCCGGATCAGGCTGCGAAGACGTTGTGACTGTTTCCATCAGCGTATACTGCCTGTCGAAAAGCATTTGCAGCGTGCCCTGCACCTCGGCCAGTGTCCATTCACCGCCGTGAAGAGCCGTCAAAGTTGA
>Ga0256404_1013059_pt1 | contig 10613 bp, 10 predicted proteins | sample RumenRJG_01DNA_FD_185990 | JGI IMG/M metagenome (GOLD analysis project Ga0256404, IMG submission 185990) | Bovine rumen microbial communities from Lethbridge, Alberta, Canada - RJG_01 | ecosystem: Host-associated > Mammals > Digestive system > Stomach > Rumen | place: Canada: Alberta | collected...
TCTTTTTGCCGTTCCTTATACCCTGCTGGATGAAATATGTAGGATTTTTAGAACGTCTGTCATAGTAAAGTTTCATAGAAATCAGCTCCTATGACAATTATATCAAATCATACAACACCATACAACATATAAAAATCAAAAATTTGACAAAAAAATAACGTTGCAATCAACGTTTTTTCAAATCAGAGGTTCTGTAACTGTCAAAGTCCCGTTCCCTGGTCGCAACAATGGTATGCATCAAAATGATGAACATATTTTTGTTGATGACTTGATGGATTCAGTTGCCATCTATGCTGCTGCACTTTACAACATCCTTAAGAAATAGCTCTTGCATTTAGTGAAGAGGTTTGTTATAATGGGAAAGCACTAAGAAAAGTGCTTTCCATAACGCGGTCGTGGTGGAATGGTAGACACGCAGCTTTGAGGGGGCTGTGGGAGTACTCCCGTGTGAGTTCAAGTCTCATCGACCGCACCATCTAAAAAACAAAGAGTCTTCGGACTCTTTTTTCTTTAGATGATTTGTCAAATTAAGTACAACACCTAGGATGAGTTACCCAGTAATTCTTCTTTAGGTGTTTTATATTTTATGCATTTACGTGGCCTGTTATTCAGTAAATTCAGATTCTTTTTCAGTTCCTCCGGGTCCACTTCAAATAGATCCATCCCTTTAGGATAAAACTCCCGCAGTAATCCGTTCGTATTCTCATTGGTTCCTTTTTGCCAGGCACAGTAAGGATCACAGAAATAGGTTTTGCATCCTAATGCTGCTTCGATCTTCTCTTTGATATAATGGATCCCTGATATCTGGCTGGACGATGGCATCTGGTCCTTCTTTCTTCATATTTTTTCTGGGCTTTTACAGGAAAATATCTATCATGCTCTTTGAAATTGCTCCAGGCACGGTATGAATTCCTTTTTATCTCTCGGGAAATGGTGGAAGGACTTCTATGAAGTGCCTTTGCAATCCCACGTATACTCATGCCCAGAGTGAGAAATTGATAGATGCAGGAACGCTCATTTATGTTAATATGGTTATAGTTCATAGGCTTATCTCCATTCTATGTTTTTTTGGTCACTCACATAGTAGCGTAGATAATTCCTATGAACTTTTCATGTGTTGCACTTGTTATGATAATTTATCTATAAAAAAAGCTAGCAATTCATTGCTAGTTTTCTGTATGTGCTTTTAAGCATTCAATATATTCCTTCGCAAGAGGTGATAAGGTTGTCTTATCATGTGTTAAATAGCCAATCAACATATAATCATCCACATCCAAAGGAATTGATACAATATTAGGTCCATTCAGTTCTTCAGAAATAACCCCTGTTGAGAATGTATAACCATCCATCCCAATCAGCAAATTGAAAAGCGTTGCGCGATCAGTCACCACAAGGTCTTTCTTGACATCCCTTGTTGATAGGATTTCTTCTGAGAAATAGAACGAATTACGATCTGTCTGTTCATAGGAAAGTCTTGGATAGGGCGCTAAGTCTTCTAGCGTAATTTTCTTCTTGTTGGCAAGAGGTGAATGTGAGCCAAGGAAAACATGTGGCGTTGCTTTAAAGAGCGGATGAAAGCTTAAATTGTTTTCTTTGAGTGTACGTTGAATGATGGTTTCATTGAATTTGTTGAGATAAAGAATGCCTATCTCTGAACGTAGTTTTGAGACATCCTGAATTAAGGCAAAGGTCTGTGTTTCACGCAAATGAAATTCATATTCATCTTCCTTATGATTATTCAATAAGTCCACAAAAGCTTCAACTGCAAATGAATAATGCTGACAGCTTACTGCAAATTCCCTTTTTCCGGGTTTCTTGTTCATATACTTTTCTTCAATAAGCTCTGTCTGTTCAAGAACCTGGCGGGCATAACCTAAGAATTCTTCTCCTTCTTGTGTCAATGTCATGCCTTTGTTGTTGCGTCTAAAGATTGTAATGCCAAGCTCGCCTTCAAGTGAATTGAGTGCTTCAGAGAGTGATGGCTGTGTAATAAATAATGATTTTGCAGCTTCTGAAAGAGTTCCTTTGGCTGCAATCATGACTACATATCTTAATTGTTGTAATGTCATAAATGTCCCCCGTTTGTCCCATTATACAACAATTCTTCTTAGAAAAAAGAAAAAGATGGCCGAATGTGTTTGGGAGCTTTCGGTCATCCGTTCTATAGAATCTATTGGAGTTTAGATTCATCCCCTATAGAAGAATATTCTAACTGATGGTAAAAAGGGGAATCCATCAGCTTCTCTCTATAGCTATATGTTTGGCTTATAGCTATGGCTGCAGTGTAGCATTATTTTTACACTTTGAAAAGAATTTATTGCCTATTCTTAGCTATAGGAATTAACTATTGAGCTTACTTAAGATCCAGTGATAGAGATCTTCCTGGACTGTCTGATAGTCAAGCTCATTTAAGATTTCATGACGATCTTCAGGATAGAATTTCATCTGGATATCACGAATATGTGCCTTCTTGAAACGTTTATACACTTTGCGTACACCCTTTTCAAATCCACCAACAGGATCCTTGCTTCCACTTACAAAAAAGACTGATAGATTAGATGGAATCTCTTGTGTATGTTTTAGCTTCTGGACTTTGGAAATAAGAGAAAAGAGCGTATAGAAACCATTAAGCGTAAAGACGAAGGTGTTGAGAGGATTAGCACAATATTCATCAACAACCTGATTATCCCTTGTTAGCCAGTCAAATTTTGTTCTTGCTGGTGTAAAAGGCTTGTTGTTGGATTCTAATGCCATTTTATTGACAAATGGTGAACGATACATCCATCCTTTTCTTTTCGCTAACAGCTTACATACCAGCTTACCAAAAGCTAATTTGTAGCCAGCCTGATAGCCTGTTCCCATGATAATTGCCCCTTGAAGATGCAGGCCGTATTGCTGAATATAGAGCGTTGTTAAAAAACTGCCCATGGAATGTCCAAGAATATAATAAGGCTTGTCTGGATATTGCTTTGATATAATATTTCTGAGCTTTTCAACATCCTTGACAAGATAGACTTCATGTTCTTCAAAGAAATAACCAAGTTCATCCTGATTTCTTACAGACTGCCCATGTCCGAGCATATCATGACCAACAACCATGATGCCCTTGTTTGCAAGATATGAGGCAAAACGATCATAACGTCCAATAAAATCATTCATTCCGTGAACAATCTGAACAATGGCCACAATATCACCTTCTGGCTGCCATGTGACATAGTGAATTTGTGTACGCATATTACTTGAAGTAAAATAATCTTCTTTCTTTATCATTTTATTACCTCCCTATTTTAAAAAGACATCTCTTAGCGAGATGTCCCGTTGACAACATTGATTGGATCACCTGCAAGATAATGATCCACATTACTTTTAATGATTTGATAGAGTCTTTCTCTTGTTTCTTTGCCTTTCCAGCCCATATGTGGAGTGATAATGACATTGTCCATATCATAAAGAGGGCTATTATCCAGAGGAGGCTCATGTTCTAGCACATCAAGTCCAGCTCCACCAATTTCCTTCTTTTGTAATGCTGCAATTAAAGCTTGCTCGTCAATTAAGGCACCTCTTGCCGTATTAATAAGGAAGGCGGTTGGCTTCATTAAAGCAAGCTGACTAGAGGCAATCATATGGAATGTCTGCTCATTAAGTGGGCAATGCAAACTAACAACATCACTCATTTTTAATAATTCATCAAGTGTTGTGAAATGAATACCATCATGATCTTGGCGTGGTGTTCGTGAAGCAACAACAATCTTCATGCCCATCGCCATAGCAATCTTAATTGTTTCTTTAGCGATATGTCCATAACCAACAACACCAAGCACTTTGTCGTTAAGCTCAACATGGCTTACCTGCAAATATTTTGTAAAATTCGAATGGTCCTTGCGTTCTAACATTCTAAGCTGTACTTGCATACTGCTTGCAAGATTAAGCATCAGCATGATGGCTGTCTGTGCGACACGCTGTGATGAATAAGCTGGAATATTACAGACCATGATGCCCTTCTTCTGACATGTGGCAAGAGGGATATTGTTGTAGCCTGTTCCTGCCTCAATGATCAGCTTAATAGAATCATCAAAAGCTTCTACCATTTCATTACTTAGAACAAGTTCTTTTGTAATGACAATTGTAGCGCCTCTAACACGCTCGAGTATCTCCTCATCACTTGAATATGCATAGACATCAACATCATCACCTAATTGATGAAAATCAAGTAAGTGATCATAATTCATTTTTTCTTCATTTAATACAACAATCTTCATATCTAACCTTTCGTAATCGCAATTGTTTTAATAGTCCATTTCTCATGATCATCCTGGACAAATTTCATTGTCCATGTCTGTTTTGTATACTTCATCTTTGATAAATAATCTGTCTTGAGATAATTGATTAAGTCAGCGGCAATACCTTCATTAACAGCCTGCTGCATGCCTTGTTCGCCACTTTTCTTATAAATAGCGACAAGATCTTGCTGGTGGGCATTAATAAAGGCTGTTGAAAGCTCATTTGCTTTTGTCTTTACCATTTCCTGTGATACGGATGACGTATTAAGATAGGAAAGCTTAGCTGAAATACTATGCTGGCTATTATTATAATCATCATTCAGCTTAATCTTTTCAAACATTGCTTTTTTTATACTTTGCTTATATTCTTCTAATGCCTGCTTTGTAGCATCGGATGCATTAGTGAGATAGCTTGCATATTCTTCATCAATCGTCTTGTCGACATTATCAATGGCAATAGCTTCACTTACGCCCTTTGCACAAAGTTTCTCTGCCGCATGAAAGTCTCCTTCATCAACCTTCGTTAAAAAAGACTGTGCGACTTTTGTAATAGGTTCTTTATAATTGGGTGTGCATGCGGTTAATAAAAGTGCTACCACAACAACCATACCCGTCATGAGCTTCTTCATTTCTTCATCCTCCTGTTCCTATTATACCACTATTTCCCCTAAGCGAAAAAGAAGATTCAAAGTTATAAATCTTCTTTCCTGTTTTGTTTATTTTGCACGCTTTTGAATTTCTTCAATCTTATAAGGCGTTTCCTGATATACATAATAGTTCAGCCAGTTCGCAAACAGGAGATAGGCATGAGAGCGCCATTTCACCTGAATATCCTGTGTTGGATCATCATCATGGTAATAATTCTTTGGAATTTCTGCCACAATATGAGGATCAGCTAAATCACGTTTATATTCTTTATCAAGTGTATCCGTATCATATTCTGAATGTCCTGTGACAAAGAAACGCGAGCCATCTTTTTCTGCTACAAGATAAACCCCTGCCTCATCACTTTCCGCAAGAATATCGAGACTCTTGATACTCGCAATATCTTCTTTAAGGACTGTTGTATAGCGTGAATGAGGGGCATAGAACTCATAATCAAAGCCTCTTAGGATTTTACGCTTCATCTTGTTGGTATTGATATGATGGCGATAAACACCTGTAAGCTTATGCTTCAATAGATATTTATCTAAGCCATAGTAGTAATGAAGGGCTGCCTGTGCTCCCCAGCAAATAAAGAAACTGCTGAAAACATGTGTTTTAGCCCATTCCATAATATCACAAAGCTCATTCCAGTAATCAACTTCTTCAAAGGCCATCCGTTCAACAGGTGCCCCTGTAATAATCATCCCATCATAGTATTTATCCTTTACATCATCAAAGAACTTATAGAATGACTTAAGATGTTCAGGATTCACATGAACTGGAGTATGTGTTGCTGTACGGATTAAATCCACTTCTACCTGCAATGGTGTATTGGATAGAAGTCTTAGCAGCTGTGTTTCTGTTACTTCTTTAGTTGGCATGAGATTCACGATCATCACATGAAGTGGTCGGATTTGCTGGGTTGTGGCTCTCGTTGTATTCATGACGAAAACATTTTCGTCGCGCAAGATTTTTCCTGCTGGTAAATCATCTGGTAAATTAATTGGCATATTTCTACCTCACTTAGAATGATAAGAGTTCGTTAAATGATTTGATGAGGAATGTATCAGTCATTCCTGCTAAATAATCTAAAATGGATTTTGTGATTGCTTGTGGATCATTTTCAAAATCATAGATGACTTTATTTTCATAAAGAGGATTTCTTGGCTGATCCTTAAACTTTGCATGTTTCTCCAGATGTGATAAATAATGTGTGATTAATGCATGATATTGATTCTGATCACGTTTAAGATCTTCTAGAAAGCTAGGAGATTGATAATAATCATAGAGGAACTCAAAAATGGAATTCATGATTAGATTAACATAATTGTTATGAATATCAACACGTTTTATTTCATAAATATGCTGATAGTTGAATTTCATCATGATACGCATTTTCATAAATGCTTCTTTGCTTAAACCAATACCTAATTCTGATGAATGATGTATTACATCCTGAATAAAGTAATTGACAATTGAACCATTGTTTATGGCATTAAACTGATAGCCCCCTAAAGCATTCAGCTCATCTCTTAAGGAGTTTACTTCCTGCTCAGTAATGATATGTAAACGTAAGGCATCCTCAATATCACGAGCTAGATAAGCAATTTTATCGCTCATCTTTACAACACATCCTTCATAGCTAAATGGTTCATACATCCCTGGTCGCAGAAAATCATGTTTTAAGTCAATGACTTCATCACGCGGTCTGATGATTTCTTGCTGCATCTCTCCACAATGCGCAATAATACCATCACGGATGGCATAAGTTAAATCAAGGTTGTAAAAATGATGGTAGTCATCTTCAAGCACTTCAATATCATCAACAAAATGTAAACTATTGCGTTCATGCCAGAATGGCTCAAGACCATATTTTTCACTTATCTCCCTTAAAATACGTTCACCACCATGTCCAAATGGAGCATGCCCTATATCATGGCCGGCAGCAATCGCATTTGTCAGTTCGGTATTCAACTTAAGCTGATGGGCAATTGTATTCGCAATTGAAGCAACGAGATTGACATGTTCAAGACGGGTGCAAACATGATCATCATCAATAGCAAAGAAAACCTGGGTCTTATTCTTCAAGCGACGATAGCCTTGCGAGAAGAGTAATCTTGTATAATCCCTGCCAAAAGGTGTCCGTATATCATAGGCACGCGTATAAAGCGCACGTTCTCTTTTGATTGCTTGCTGATATTTAGGATTGCCCTCAACCATCGCATATTGGCTTAAATCCATTATATCCCCACCTTTCCTATTAGGTTTATGGTATACTAGCAATGGGGGTAAATCAATGGAAAATTTAGAATTAGAACAATTAAGAGCACTTCTTGAAACAGAAAGAAATCCAATCGCAAATCTTGCCAATGCGAGCAGCTTCTTATACAATACGATGAATCAATTAAATTGGCTTGGTTTTTATCTCATTGATGGTGATGAACTTATTCTTGGGCCATTCCAAGGTAAAGTTGCTTGTACCCGCATCCGAGTTGGCCAGGGGGTCTGTGGCAATGCTGTCAAATTAGAAAAAACAATGAAAATTGATGATGTCCACCAGTTTGCCGGCCATATTGCCTGTGATTCTGCAAGTAACAGTGAAGTTGTGGTGCCACTTTGGAAAGATAATCAAATTGTTGGCGTTCTTGACGTAGATTCGCCCTATCAGGCACGCTTTAGTAACCAGGATGTACAATTTTTAGAAAAAGCTGCGAAAATTATCCAAGAGGCTATTTAAAAAATGTGAGCATTGCTCACATTTTTATTTTGATAGTAATGAAGCTGCTGCTTCATCAACAATGATAATGGCATCTTGATGTTTTTGCAGAATGCTAGCTGGTAATTCTTCGGTTACTTCACCTTCAATTAAGCCTTTGACAGCTTTTGCTTTACGTTCACCACATGCCAATAATAGCACTTTTTTTGCATCCATAATTTCCTGTATTCCCATTGTGATGGCATGAGTTGGAACAGCGCTAATATCACCATTAAAGAATAGTTTGGCATTATCTTCAATGGTAGACTGCTTTAAGGCAATATAATGTGTTGTTGATTGGAAAGATGTTCCAGGTTCATTAAAACCAATGTGGCCATTACTGCCTAAACCGAGTAACTGGATATCTCTAGGATGTTGTTGTAATAGCTCGTTGTAATGCTTTGTAACATCTTCAATATTGCCTTCACCGCTAGGTACATGAATATTCTTTTTATCAATATCAAGCTTATTAAAGAGATGATGCCACATAAAATAGTAGTAGCTTTGTGGGTTGTCATCGGACAAGCCATAATATTCATCTAAATTATAGCTTTCAATATTCTTATAAGAAGTATGATTCTTTAAGTGATCTTCTTGCATGAGTTCATATAATCGAATAGGCGTAGAGCCAGTTGCTAAGCCAAGTGCAGCATTTGGTTTGTTTTTAATGATATCAAGCATGATTTCTAATGCTGCTTGACTCACTTGCTCATAATCTTTTTTTACAATAATCTTCATCTTTCTCACCTCACCTACATTATAGCCATAGGGCACACATAAATAAAGTTAAATTTTCATATTTTGAAAATTTAAAACCCTTACATAATATACTTAATACTTTAAGTATATTTTTTTTACTTATATCATGTTTTTACAACAATTATTGTGTATTTCTTAGGAATATATCAATATACTTAGAAATTATACCCTTTTAGAAATTAGAACGTTTTCATTTTCCCTTTATTTTAAGACTTTTATCATGTAAAATACATTTTAGATGGAGGTATGTCGAAAATGACAAATATAAAAGGTATTGGTGCATCTAGCGGTATTGCAATTGCCAAAGCATACAAACTAGAAATGCCAGATTTAACAGTATCAAGAGATACAGTAGAAGATACTACAGCTGAAATCAAAAAGTTATATGATCATAAAGCTGCTGTTGAAGAAGAAATTAAAACAATTAAGGAAGCTGCTTCTAAGAACCTTTCTGCTGAAGAAGCTGCAGTATTTGATGCTCACTTGATGATGCTTAATGACCCTGAATTTGCAGGTCAGATTGAATCAAAGATTAAAGATGAAAAATTAAATGCTGCTGCAGCCCTTGAAGATGTTGCAAATATGATGATTGCAATGTTCTCAAGCATGGATGATGCTTATTTTAAAGAAAGAGCTGCGGATGTTAAAGACGTTTCTACACGTTGGAAAGCTCATCTTTTAGGTAAGAAATTACCTAACCCAAGTTTAATTAGTGAAGAAGTTGTAATTTGTGCAAATGACTTAACACCTTCTGATACAGCTACATTAAACAAGAATTTAGTTAAGGGCTTTGTTACAAATATTGGTGGTAGAACTTCACACTCTGCAATTCTTGCAAGATCTATGGAAATTCCTGCTGTTGTAGCTACTAATACAATCATGGATAATGTCAATGACGGTGACTTGGTTGTTCTTGATGGTACAACTGGTGAAGTCTTCATTAATCCTGATGAAGCAGTTGTTAAGGAATATACAGAAAAGAAAGAAGCTTTCGAAGCTTATAAAGCCGAATTAAAGACATTAGTTGATGCTGAATCTGTTTCTACTGATGGTCATAAAGCATTATTAGTTGCAAACATTGGTTCTCCTGAAGACCTTGAAGCTGTCAAAGCTAATGGTGCTGAAGGTGTTGGTTTATTCAGAACTGAATTCCTATATATGGAATCAGATACATTACCAACTGAAGATGAACAATTTGAAGTTTATAAGAAGGTTCTTGAAGGCGTTAATGGTCCTGTTGTTGTAAGAACATTGGATATTGGTGGTGACAAGAAATTAAAGTCATTTGAAACTCCAGATGAAATGAACCCATTCTTAGGTGTGCGTGCCATCCGTCTTTGCTTCCAGCATGAAGATATCTTTAGAACTCAGTTAAGAGCATTATTAAGAGCATCTGTTTATGGTGATCTTCATATCATGTTCCCTATGATTGCAACTTTAGGTGAATTTAGAAAAGCTAAAGGCATCTTAATGGAAGAAAAAGCTAAATTAGAAGCTGAAGGTGTAAAAGTTTCTGATAACTTCGAAGTAGGTATCATGATTGAAATTCCTGCTGCAGCTGTACTTGCTGATCAGTTTGCTAAAGAAGTTGACTTCTTCTCAATTGGTACAAATGACTTAATTCAGTACACATTTGCTGCTGACCGTATGTCATCTACAATCAATTACTTATATCAGCCATTCAACCCATCAATTTTAAGACTTGTAAAGAATACTATTGATGCAGCACATGCAAATGGTAAATGGACTGGTATGTGTGGAGAAATGGCTGGTGAAGCTTTAGCAGCTCCATTATTACTTGGTTTAGGACTTGATGAGTTCTCTATGTCAGCAACTTCTATCTTAGCACAGAGAAAGAGAATTAGATCTTTATCGTATGAAGAAAGCAAGAAGCTTGCTGAAGATTGCTTAAATAACGCTATGACAATGGAAGAAGTTGTCGCAAAGGTTACTGAAGAAACAGGTATTACAGAATAATTTATAAAGGATATTGGTTCATTGAACCAATATCCTTTTTCACAAAAACAGAAAGATTCTGGAATAGCGCAAGCTATTCCTTTTCATTATTCCGGGCAAAAGAAAAAGGACCTTCCGGTCCTCTCGCTACCTGGCGGAGCGCTATTGTCGCACTCGCGCACTATCGTCGCCGCTGCGGCGCTTAACTTCTGTGTTCG
>Ga0256404_1013060_pt1 | contig 10613 bp, 11 predicted proteins | sample RumenRJG_01DNA_FD_185990 | JGI IMG/M metagenome (GOLD analysis project Ga0256404, IMG submission 185990) | Bovine rumen microbial communities from Lethbridge, Alberta, Canada - RJG_01 | ecosystem: Host-associated > Mammals > Digestive system > Stomach > Rumen | place: Canada: Alberta | collected...
ATTATTGAGTAAAACATAAAACGGCCTAAAATAACATATATTTATCAATTTATCTATATGAAATAGTACAAAAACGGGAATTAAAGCAATTTTAATAAAGCCCGATTTTTTCGGAACTTCTGAAATTTCCGTAAAGAACTTTTAGTATACTTTTTCGGAACTTCCAAGATCTAAAAATTATTTCGTTAAACATAGATATAACGAACAAAAAAAAGGTTTGATTAAATGGGTATCTTCTGGCAAATTATGAAAAAAAGAATAACGGGGATAAATAAAGGGCGTGTTTCAATCCACAATTATAAATTTATTGACAATTCAATAATTACGTAACAATTTCGATTTTGATTTAAAAACATATGTAAGCTAATTTAATCTTTATTTATCCCCTTGGGCAAGTATTATATTTAGCAATACAAATTTAAATAAGTAATGCTATTTATAGTAAGTAATTTTAAAAATTCTTTGGATCTCTTCAAGACCGCAACCGTAACAATATAAATATTGAAATGCCCGCTTTACTGTGTCTTTGCTGTCTTCAGACAATTTAAACGGAAATTGAATAAAATATTTACCATTAACATATAATTGTGTTTCGCTTCTTGGAGCTTTCAATATTCCCCGCTTTGTTATCTGCGGGCTTGTCCGTTTCCCTCTATCATAAAATTTGATGTTTATACTATCGTCCCAGTATCTAACTTGGCGGGCTGGCAATCCGTTTATATTTGTTGTTTTCCCGTTAAATGTTATAGTCAAAGTATTTGTTTCTGTCATCTGGTTTTAACTCCTTTGTTTTCTAATTAGTTTTTAATTATTGGATATGCTCTTAACTTGCCCTTACTTTGCTTTTATATTGCCTTTGCATTGCCTTAATTATGCCCTTAAGTTGCCGTTATTATTTCCGCAAAGTTTCCAAAACTTGCCAAGAAATATTATTATAATCCCTTTGATGTGGATTAATCAAAACATAAAAAATAAATTTAGGTCTTGCGTCCATTAAATCAAAAGTATGATAAAGCAAACCGTACAAATCCAGAAGACAATATAATATTATCAAAGCAAAAACACAATATAATTAAAGGATTAAAGACTCCCGCAAGAACCAACCTATTAAAAGTGTGTCAAAAGATTGCAGTTTATTGCAGTTTATTGCAATTTTGTACCTTTTTGCTGTTTTATTGTTATTTTCCCCGTTGTCTTATTCTGTTTGACAAGTAATAATATTATTGTGTCTTTGGGTATCTTTGCAAGGTTTGGAGCGTGTGCGGGTATGTTTAATAGTATTGTGTTTCTGGTGCTGTTTGTTGGATCTTGTCCCAGTATCAAGACTTTAAAAAATGGGTAATGGTCAAAAGTTGGGCTTTTTTGTTTCTAAAAGCGTTACATTTTGGCAAAAAATGGGCTAAAATGTGATAAAAAGGTTAAAAAATGTGAAAAAATTTCCTTTAATGTTTCACTTCTGACATTTTGATTTAAATTTTTAAGTCTCCAAGTCTTCCAAGTTTTCCAATAATTTATTAATGTCTTCCCCGTTCAAGTAGTACAAATTTAATAAGCTTGTCTTTTCTGCGGGATCAACTCCCAAGAGTTTTAAAAATAATGTTTCAAGTAACTTGTTTTTACTCTCCAATTGCTTATTATGGCATTGAGTACAAACATTATAAGAGTATACGGCTTTAAAAACTCTTTCGGGGTCATTAAATAAATAGTTGTTTCCAGCTTCCCGTATTATCCCGTTCAAATCTTCTAATATCTGGGAGCTGTTGCCGATTGTTCCAGCTTTTACAACTGGGCAAAGTGTCAGACCGTCCAAGCAAAAACCATTTACTTTTAAAAACTCTTCTATATATTCAATGGGCTTGTTATAGAAATATCCTTTTATCTCGGGGTATTCAAGAAATATGTTTTTGCATTTCTGGAGCGTTAATAATTCCAGTTTCTTTTTATAGCTTTGTTTTTTCGGGTAATGCTCCGTAAAATGATTAGACAAAGCCATTATAGACGGCTTCAGATTAAACCGTTCTTTTATTTCCTTGTAGGTTGCCCCGTCCTCTCTTGCTTGTTCTATTTCCAAAACTTGCGGGTGGTTACATATTGAACATTTGGAGCTGTACCCAATGGTTTTATTATGTTTTTTCTGTGTTTCCAAGTCTTGAGCTTCTTTTATCTCTTTTTGTAATTCCTGGATCCTTTCGCTTATCTGCTGTAATTCGTCATCATTGGATTTGATAGTCATAATTTTCTTAAACCTCCATTTAAGTAATTATAAAATTCTTGAAATGTCTGTATAAGTAAAAACTTAATATCAGTTTCGTTTTCTGTTTCCATTTCCTCCCGTAGCTTATCCAGATAAAGACGGGTAAAATCAAATACAAATTTTTTAAACTTGGAATATTCCAAAGCTTCTTTAGTGTTTAGATCTTCCGTATTAAATAAATCTTGTTCCGTGTACCCTTTACGGTCTACATAATCTTTGACATTCTGGATAAGCTGGCTTATTCCTTTAAGAAATCCCGCCCGTCGATTTCCCCGTCTTCTATAGTATTAAAATTTTCCAAACGGTTTAATATTTCCTTTGCGGATTGTTCGGGGTTCAAGTCTTCAACGCCCAGATTGTTTAATTTCTTTGTCTCTGGGATTGTAAAGCTGAAGCTATAACCGTTTATTATTTGATTAATCAATCCCATAGATTTTAAATAAAGATTAATATATTTGATTTGTTCGCTGTTGTCTTCGTGGATTGTGTTAAATGCCAAGTCTTCCAAGCGGTTAGCTGTTTTTATTAATTGTACTAATTGAATTTTCCTAAAACTGTTTTGTTTCTCTTCCATTTCCCCCCATAAGTTGCGGGTTGGTTCTGGATTGAAAAAGATTTCTAAAGTTTCTTTGTCAAGTGTCATTATAATAACTCCGATTTCTTATAATATTTCATATTTCTTGTAAAAATTAGTTTTATGGTCCTTTGTTTTTTTTGTTGGTTTCCTTTGATAGTACCCCGCCCCCTTGGTTGTCGGTTCTCTGCTTTCCACTATCAAACCGCAGCGGCTACAAACAATATAAATGTTGTTGTAATTGTAGAAATTCCCGCTTTGACAATCTGGGCAAAGTTTACCCCGTCTATTAAAAACGGTTTTTATCAAAGGTTTGTTTAATCTGTGCTTTGTTTTTTCTGTTTTCATATTATAAACCACTACAAAACCATATTATCTTTTTTAATCTGTAGTTAGTTTATTAATCCATGGAATAAAACCAAATAATAATTAGATATTGATTTAAAGCATTTTAGCAAGTTTTCCGTATTTTGTCCCAGTTGTAAAAAAACCTACTGGGACAGCCAAACCAAGCAATTTAAAGGCTTCTTTTATATCAAATACTTAATATTTTTTATTTTTTTTTTTGTCCCAGTTGTATTAAAAAAAGTTCTATTTAAAAATTAAAGATATAAAAATGTGAAAAAAAAACTTTTTCGCAGTAACTGGGACAGACTATAAAATTTTTTTTAAGTGTTCTTATTTTGGTTTCAAGCCCGATAAGGTGCTTTAAATAGTGTCCCAGTTGTTTTTTTTGCAACTGGGACAAACTTAAATAATGGTTTAAATGGCTTTATTTATTCTTTATCTTGTTTTTCTTTTTCCTTTTCCACTATTTCCCAAGTGTCAGGGTCTTTTACTAAATCGGGGTAAATATAAACTCTTTCGTCCCCTATTCTTTTTCTTTTTGGCGTGTATTTTCGGCTTTTATTGTCGGTGTACTCTTCCACGCCGTCCACTATATCAAATAAAGACGCCGTTATATGCTTGGTTATTAGTTCGTCTTTTGAGTTTCTTTTAAGATTAACTCCCTCTTTAGTTTCCAATATTGTTAAAGCTTCTTTGAGTTCGTCCACGGTTATATAATTGTCTAATGTCTTGTTTCGTCCCTCTTCGTAGTCTTCCGCTTCGGAGTCTGCCAGCGGGTCAAACTTCAAGATTAATTTATTAATTAAATAATTCATTGGGTTGTTAAACTTCAAGTATAAGCTTTTGGTTTCGTCTTCTGTTGGTTTAAGTAGGAAATCCGCCCCGCTCTCTTCCTTTAATCTGTAGGCTTCCAAGCATTCAAATATAAAGGCCTCGATTTCGTGCGGGTATTCCCCTTTATATTTTCCACGGTTTAAGATCTTGTCTAATAAGTCGGGGTCTTGCTTGTCTGTGCCTCTGAATTTTACCAAGAAATCAATAATAAATAATCTTTCAATTATTGCCAATTCCAAGTTTTTAAATTCGGGCAATATGTTACAAATAAGCCAAGTTTTCGGGATTTCTGGAGCTTGTAACATTGTAATATCTTTATACAATTTTTTAATAGCTATTGAGTCATTACCCGCAACTTTTTTAATTATGCTGTTGTCATATATCGGGGCGTCGCTGGAGTCTTGAATAAGATTAATATAACTGTGTCCCAATGGTTCGCAAGCTTTGGCTTGACGTTCGGGGTCTTTTAATCCCATTGCTTGAAGTGAGACATCGCAAACATTATTATTAAATATCTCACTTATGATAGATCCTAAAACGGATTTACCGCCTCCAGATATTCCGACCACTACGGGCAATATATTATATTTGTTTCCACTTGTGAAGCTGTACCCGATTATTTCTTTTAATCCTTGTACTCTTTGGCGGGTGTATTCCTTGGCTTTGGCTTCGTTGCTTGGGTCTTCTGGGTCTGGCTTGTGCATACTTGACATTAAGAAATCATTTATTATTCCTTTTGCTTTGCTTGGAGCTTCTGGATCATAATTAAAAGGGCTTACAACACTACATATTATAGGCTCGTCCGCCTTTGTTGGTTTATGCTCCAGCATTGAGTATAAACAATTTTTAAATTGTACTGTGTCCGCTGTTGGCGGTATACGGTCGGAAATGGCACTAAATGCTGTTTTTAAATGTCTTTCGCTTGTTAAGTTTTTTCCGAATAATCCGCCCAAGTATTTTATAAATTCGTCTATTATGATAGGTTCATAGCAACTATTAAGCGGGTTCAATTTATACGGAGCATTAACATTAATACTTAAAATAACATTCTCGTAACGGTTCAAGAAATCCGCCAGATATAAGCCGTTCTCTTCTATGTTTTTGCGTGTTTCTAATCTTCCTTTCAAGTCTTCTAATGCTTGAGCTTTCGCCCCGTCAATTATTAAACTTTCATAATCTTTTATTTGTTTTTTCAGATAATGCAAATCTAAAACTTTTGGATCTTCTAAATAATTTGGTTCTGTGCCGTTTGCAATATTGAACAAGTTTTTAGCTAACTGGTGGGTTATCTCTGGGACTTCTTGAGTCATTAAATCGGTTTCTATTCCAGCCTCTCCAATAAGCATATTTTTAATAATGCTGGATAATTCGTTTTCGTCTTCATAAGTCAAGTTTAAACTTTTGATGTCCTCCAAGTCGGCCACTTGTTCCACTCTGTCCCTATAGTCAAGGGCAACAATACGGAGCTTTTGCACATCTGAATTATATAACAAATAAAAACTTAAGCCTTGACTTGTACTTACTGCGGGGCTTGTCAGATAAAGAGCCTTATTTTCTGGCTCGTACTCTTCTATTTCTTTATGCTCCCGCTCCTTTGCTTCTAATTCGTCAATATAAGGCTGAAATAATCCAGTTCTATAAAAATCTATAGATCTTATGATTTTGGTTTTATGTATCCCCGCTATTTTGTGGTCTTGTATCTCTTCATTTATTGCGGTTTCGTACTCCTTGTTTTCCTTGATGTTGGAGTATAAAGTAGTTTCTAAATATTGGATCTCCAAAGCTTCCAAGTTTAACGGTGCTAAAAAATTATTATTGTCTAATTCTTTGATATATTCCCGTACTGGTTCCCGATTGTCAAGGTTCGGGAGTTTGATAAAATTATGTGCGTCCCCGCCGTATCTTGTGCTTATCTCCTTGTTTTCAAGATTTCTTGAAAAGGTTTTAAAATTGTCCTTTAGTATCATAAGGTATATTAAAACTTCCTTGGAGCTTTTGCAAGCTAAAAGCATAATGTTTATTTGTTTGATTTTGTCCCCGTGTTTTATCTCTTTTTCAACTGGGAGGCTTGTATAATATTTATATTTCATTCCGCCACCTCTTCCATATATTGATTATTTGCCCTTACCCTTTCCATTAAAGAGTCAAACAAGACGTTTCTTTCTGGTTCGGTGTAAGTTTTCATATTAAACTCCTTTTTATAACGGTCAATCATTATTATTAAATCCGCCATTGTTTCACATATGCCCCCGCCTAAATTATATTGTTTTATATCCTCCAAAATATAATAGTTCGCTCTTTCTTTTATTTGTGGGCTTTCTACTAATACTAATGTAAAATATTCGTCAAATAATATGTGATTGGGTACGTTGAGAAGTTGCAATATTGAATAATAAGTTTTTGTCCCGCCGTCTTCTGCGGGGAATGTTCGGCCTATTACATCACTTATAAAAACACTACGTACGGCCATTATTCCACCTCGTAGAAGTCGCTTAAATCTGGGCGGTTCTGTTCTTTCAAGCTTTGAAGTGTTTTAATTTCAAACTCTTTAAAATCTTCTGGAGTATTCCCATAATAGCGGATCCATTTAAAATATTTTTTTATCTCGTTTATGTCTGGATAGTTAAAAACTAATGGGTAAAATTCCACTTCTAAAAAGTCTTTCAGATTTACCCGTAAAAACTCGTTGGTTTCTTTATCAATTAATAAAGTTGTAAGCTGTTTTAATTTTTGTTCTCTTTTTTCCGCTTCGTTTTCTATTGCCTTAATATAACTTATTCCGCCTTTGTTAAATTGGCGGATATTAAAACAATAATATCGGGTTTGAAGTATTAAATTTATTAAATATCTGTTGCGGGTTATGTGTTTTCTTTGGGACATTTCCTTTATTATTTCACTTCTATTTAATTTAGTCTTTTGATGTTTCATATTATCGTTAAAACAAGCCGTTTATAGTGCTTAATCGGTATCAAAAGGTTTATTTAATCCTAACAAGAGATATACTATTATCTGTAGTTAGGCAAATCATTATTAGGGGGATTAACTCGGTTTTATTCTCCCTTACCTTTTGCCAAATAGCATATTATCGGGCTTTGTTTTCCTCTCTTTTTTTAATCCTCTCTAATGTCTGCTTTCAATACTCTTTTTAAAGTTTCTGGGTCTTTCTTGTTTTCAGTATACAAGAAATCTAAAGCTAATCTAAATATTTCAGCCTTTGACGGTGCGACTAAAACCAAGTTTTCGCTTAATCTTTGCAATTCGTCCAGCTGGTTAAATTCCCGTTCGTTATAGTAAATATGGGCTTGCTTTACGTTGCGTTCTTTACGTTTCATATTTTTTAAACTCCGTATTATTTTGTTAAAAAATAGCAATCGTTTATTAATTGGGAGTTTTCAAGAGTTTTGAGAGATTAAAATAAAAAAGTTTACATTTCGTAAACTGGATAATATGCTTTATAGTTTATATTCCAGTATTGCCCAAAAATAAGTATAAGTGTAATTACTTTTTTTTGGTTTAATGTGTTTGTTCTTTATCTTCAAACTCCTACATAAGAAGATAAAAAACAATCAACTATTTTTATTTAATTTCTTACAATCTAAAAAACTATTTTTTAATATTGATTGCTTACTAATAGTTTATTAATTCTTACTATATAAACATATACAAAGAGATTGTTTTATAAAGATTTAACAAGTTTTCCGTACAAGCATATAAACTTAAAAACCATTATCTTTTAAAAACTCTTCAATAGTCTTGACTTTGTCATTTAATTCTTTCATTCTTTTTTCCGCCTCGTTTTCTAACTCGTTTATTTGCTTGTCTTGACGCTCTACAAGTTCAACAAGTCGCTTGTTTTCCCGTAATGTATTATTAAGCAATCTTTCAAGCTCTGCGGTTGTCAAAATCATTTTTTCGTCGGGGTCTCCCTCTTTGTTTAAGACTATTTCCAAGTCTTCCGCTGGCTTGCTTGGTTTGGTATCTGTTAAACTGGTTATGTTGCCCGTATTATATTCTTTTGCCAAGGCCTCCAGATCCTCCCAACTTTCGACTCTTTCAAAGTCATATAATAAATTATTAACTCGACCTATCAAATCAAGATTTCTTGTTTTATTAATGAAGTTCAAGGCGTCCAGCTGGTTTAATATGTAAAGTTCAAGTTTTCGGGCGTGTGTGTCATAAATGGAGTATATGAAATATAAGGCGTCTTCTATGTTTTCAACTTCTGGGATTATTAATAATTCTATACCTTGATGTTTGCGGGTATCTTCCAAGCTTGAAAAACTAAAATTTTTATGTTGCCATATGTCGCAATTATTAGGCGGGTAATCTATTTTATATACCTCTGTTTCTGTTTCCCCGTAATCTTCGTAGCTATGTTTTATTAATTCGCATAATGGTTTAATATTTTCGGGGTCTGTTGCCATAATTTCTTTAAAATAATGGCTTGTAGGTATTTTAAAATATGTTCCTTGCGGGTGGTCTGTCAAATAATCATTAGTTAAAACCGTGTTTTCTGTTAAGTCATCAATCACATTATTTAATAGTTCTGCGGTGCTTTTGTTTTCGATTTCCGCCCCTTGTTGTAGTTTTTGGAGTTTCTGCCGTTCTATTCTGAAGCTGTAAACTATTTTTTCTGTTGGATCTTGTGGCTTTGGATTTTTTATATATTTTGGGTTTGCCATTCTCTCGCCTCTTTATTTTTTCTTGTTCTTTGCTTTGTTGGTCTTGTTTTGGCTTGTGGCTTTGTTTTCCGTTGGTTTCGTTTTACACTTGAAATAGTACCTTTTCGGATTTTTTCCGATTTTTAATTTATCACGATTTATCACGATTTTAAAATTTCAAATCGGCTGCATTTAAGCCCGCCGTTTCGCTTAATTCTTTATATTTTTTAGTATTTCAATTAGATATTATTTATTTGTTGCTTGTTTATTCCATGGGTTGAAATTTGGGCTTTATTTCGGTTTTTATTTTTCTTTGCTGGGACATCTGTATGTCTGTAAAATCGATTTTTTAAAAAAATTCAAGCTATTAATTAAATGACTTTCCCATTAAATATAATAGTAGTAAGTAATTACTTACTATAAAATAAGTGAGCATTCAATTAAAATAAACGAACCTATGAAATTTTTTTCAACCGAATTTTTAACAAAGTGGAAAAACGGGGCGTTTTCCGTCCGCTTTTGGTTGCGTTTCAAGTGTAAAATTTCCACCATTCCCGACCTTTTAGATCTGTCCCAGATTTAACAAGTCATTAACATTAATTAAAATGCCCAAGCTTCCCAAATTATAGGCCTCTTCATTGATATTAAACCACTTCATATAGTAGTCTTGATTTATACCGTTCAAATGCTGGAGCCGTTCTTTATTTATTCGATAGTAATATGTTAGCTTATCCATTTTAAACAACTTCATTTATATAAATTCGGGTGGGTTTCCTTTGGCGGTCTTTCTGTCCTATAAACTTCTTGCCCGTCCTCGTCAATGATAATTAAATACTTCGGATTTGCCAGAATGCCAATATATGCCATTTGCTTTAATTCGTCGATGTCTTCCGCTTCTGCTATGATTGTATTTTTATCGTCCTTTAATGTGTATTTCATTTTTTACCCTCTTGTAATTCCATTATATGCAATTGATTTATTAATCTGTCTTTTGTGTTTTCCTTGATTTGTGAGTCATTTATTTCTATGGTTTCGTTCCGAAGTCTTGCCAAATAGCCACGCTTTTTAATTTCCTTGTTAGTCAAGTTTAATATTTGATTTGCCAAGTCTTCAATAATGACGGGAGCATTATTTAATATGTTTTTAATATTGTTTTGGTTTATCTGGTTTAACTCGTTATATTCCAGCTCCAAAGATTTATTATTATTCTCAAGCTGTTTATTTACCGCCCGCAAGTCTTCCAAATCCTCCCGCAATGCTTGGGCTTGGTCTTCCTTATGCTCCAAGATTTCAATAATCTTTTTGTTTAATTCCTTGTTTTCCCGCTCCAAGTCATAAACTTGTTTTTCCAGATCCTCGGATTTTTCCACGTATTGCCGTTTTTCATTTTCCAAAGTTTCCAAGTCTTCAAGGCTTGGAGTTTCTGGATCTTCCAGCATATCGTAAAAATCTTTTGCGTGTAAAATTATTATTTCGTCCATATCTTCAAAGCTACTTTTAACACTTAAATTTATTATTTTCTTTTGTGTCTTGTAGCCTTTGCCCGTCTTGGATTGGTAAACCTTGACTTTTGCCGTTTCAAAAATAGGAGGGTAAGACCTAACGGCTTTATTGTCTTTGCCCTTATCTGTAGTTATCATATTTTATTATATGGTAATCCATAGTATATAATAGCCTACTATTTTTTAGTAACTTCCAGCTTCTGACCTTTGAACTTTTAGTATACTTTTTCAGAACTTCCGCCCCGTTGTAGTTACTTAAAAGTTGCTTAAAAATTCTTTGATTATCTGGCTTTAATCATTCTTTAGCTATTTTATTATTGAGTAAAACATAAAACGGCCTAAAATAACATATATTTATCAATTTATCTATATGAAATAGTACAAAAACGGGAATTAAAGCAATTTTAATAAAGCCCGATTTTTTCGGAACTTCTGAAATT
>Ga0256404_1013062_pt1 | contig 10611 bp, 4 predicted proteins | sample RumenRJG_01DNA_FD_185990 | JGI IMG/M metagenome (GOLD analysis project Ga0256404, IMG submission 185990) | Bovine rumen microbial communities from Lethbridge, Alberta, Canada - RJG_01 | ecosystem: Host-associated > Mammals > Digestive system > Stomach > Rumen | place: Canada: Alberta | collected...
TTTTAAACTTTGAGAACACTTTGTCTGTATTTGAAGCGCCCGCTTTTAGCATTGTATCCGCGTTAAAACCGGATGGGATCTTGTAGTTCTTTGCTTCAAGGCTTTCAGATATATTTCCCCATTTATTATTGAAGATTTCTTTTGCGTTTGTTCCAATGCTGTCATCAAGTATCGGCATCTTTAGATCATTTCCGACAGATCCTCCTTTTGTCATCATGTCAGCCTTCAGGCTGGCGAAACTTGTGTTCAGGTCTTCAAATGACATGTCCGGGACGTCAGCGTTAAAGATGTTCGACTGGATTCCGGAATAGGCGCTTCCCATTGCGGATGAAAGGTACTGATCCGCGCCCTGCATTTCAAGCTTTTTCAGCGCATCCATATCAAGCGTTGTGTTCATAGACACTTTTTGTCCATCAAGAAGTGTTGTACTGAACCCTTCCGCTCCAAGATCCATTCCCAGACTCTTTGCAAGGTCTGTCACCGAAATCTGGCCCTTTGACAGGTCTGCTGTTGCAGACGCAGAATTGTCTTCTGCTTTGTTTTCCCCTGTATCTGTCTTTGCGCTGTTATTTTTGTCCGTACCAGCGGCAGATTCAAGATCATTCATGGAAATCCCGGACATCTGCGGCATTGATATTGATCCTTCCTCAAGACTCCCGCCGGAAAGCGCCCCCATATCTGATGCGTCATAACTGAAGCCTTTGTTATAGCTGTCCTCAGGTTCTTTTCCTGCGGACAGATCGTCATCCGCATATGCCGGTAACGCGAGCGCTGCAGTCATTGCAGCGGCTGCGGCTGCTATCATGAAACGTCTTGAATAAAACCTTTTCGACATATATTATCTCCCCTTTCTTTATTAGAAAAACACTGACTGCAGAATCCTGGCTTTGCAGCGGCCTGACTCAATTTTTGTGTCAGTGCCCGAAAGATGACTCTCTCACTCCGTGACATCCGTAAAGCATTCCCGATTCCATGGCAAGATAAGTGCAGGTTTGCTTTTTCCCTGACAGACACAGATACATATCACTGTCTTTACATTCCTTAAATTTTCGTTTAAATGAAGCATTTGGCGAAGATACCACCTGTACAGCTTTTTCTGCCACTATGTACCCTCCGCAGTCGGTTCTCAGCAGACATGTTCCAGGCGTAAGCCTTTTTGCATAGGTCTGCGGAAGATACGGAGCGCCATATATGTCACCTCTGTCGGTAATAATAAGTGTCATGACGCTGCTATGGTTTGATGCAACCCTGTAATATTTTCCCTTCCCCCTTGCGGCCTTCATAAAACGTTTCTGCGCGGATCCGTCTGCTGGTACGACTGCTTCAATGTCTGCTTCCGGCACTTTGACCATCGCGCTTATCTTATAAAACTCCATATTTTATTATCCGCGCCAATCTTTGCGCGCCCCCTCTCAATTTATTATGGCTTATTCGGGGACGCGCAGAATTTTACATGTTTTTACGATAGCAATCAGCCAGCAGCCCGTTTTCCACCGTTCTCGATTTCCTGCTGGAACTCGCGCTGCATCTTGAGATAGCGGCCTTTTTCCAGAAACTCGTCAAGAAGGGTATTCGAAACCTTTGACTTATTCAGCATCTTAACTTTTATCAGTACCGGTTCAGCGTCAACAAATGACTTCACTCTGCTGCTCTTGACGATCATCCATCCAACAGGCATCTTCGGTATAAACTTGACAACGTCAACGTCTTCTCTTCTTTCCTCACGTCCGATCATTCGGACTGCAAGGTTTACGTCTTCCGGCTGTGTGAGCCGTCCGACAAACAAAAGTCCGCAGTTTGCAATAACCGACGAGGGCATCTGGGAAATCTTCTGCGTGATAGCGATAACAAACAGTCCATACCCTGCAGCCTGATCCAATATTTCCTCAAAGATTGATTCGCCTGCAAGTGATGGAGACCCGCCGCCCTTGCTCGAAGAGCCTGCCGTATCGTTTCCAATCAAGACCTTGTTTGCCTCTTCGATGACCATTACAGTTTCGTACTGGTCCGGGGCAAGGAATCCACCCTCACGAGACTTCGCGACAAAGTAATACCCGCTGATCATCACGGCAAAAATGAAGTTGGCAAATGTAGACTCAAGACCATGTGATTCAAAGATTGTTACGTCATCAGCGCCTATAAGCTCATCTACGCCAAGCCCGTCTCCTATGCCCGGTGCCTTGCCAGATGGATCATCATCGGTCGTCGTATGCGAGAAAAGCTTGCGCTCGATTGAATATTTGCGCGAGAAACAGGAAAGACGCTCAAGCAGACGCGCGTAAGCATCTCTTGTGTCGTTTCCTGCCTTCCCTACTTTGTTATTCGGATCTTCCAGACTGGCCTTTTTCTTCTCCATCCAGTCATACACTTTTGCAAACGTCACCGTTTTTGAAAGCTCGACCACTTTGTCCTGCCACCCTGGTTCATTCTCTTTTACGTCAAATACGCCCGCTTCCTCATATAGCTTGAAGAAAGCCTCTGACATCATCTGCTTGCCGCGCTCAAGAAGACCATACGCACGGCAGAAGATGTTTACCAGATTATCAACCCAGTGCTGCGGACGGACGCCCCACGGTATCTTGCACGGATTAAGGTTGATCGGATGGAAATATATATCTCCCATGCTGTAGAACCTGAACCGCTCAGGTTCTACAAAACGCGCGAGTCCTCTCCAATCCTGTTTCGGATCCATAACTACGACGCGCATACGCTTTCCCGTAGCAGACCTGCGTTTCTGAGAAAGTTCCGCAACGAAGCGCATAGCCGCGACAGTTTTGCCGGACCGTGACTGCCCGGTAAAACACCCATGCATAAGCTCGTCTATGTCGATGCGGTAATCGAATGCTGTCTTGTATTCGTTGTCGAACGTGTACCGCTCGGAGTTCAGGATTGTGCCCATGTAGATATTTCCCTTCATCATGGACGGCACTCTGAACTTCGGGATGTCGTCTATGTTCGCATCGACCCCGCCGTCTGAAATACGCGGCAGATGCGTATAGGCGACATACTCCTTCGGGAGGAGGAGGGTTTCGTATTTATACTGCTCTACGCCTTCAACCCGCTCTTTCGTCATATCGATTGAGAATGCCTGAAAGTGGTATAGCAAATGAGCCTGCTCATTTCCGCTGAGAGATAAAACTGTAAGCGGATTGCAAAGCGCATATTCGTTCTGCCATGTAGATTTTGCTGCTGCCTGCGCTGCGGCAAGCGCGTCAATATCAGGGCAGGCAATATAGCACATGGTATAAAACATGCCCTCTCCCCTGAGAGCCATCTTGATACGGTCGCTTTGAAATGTCAGAAGTTCAACAATATCTTTTACCTTCTGGTCTATCCACTGATACCCCTTGTTGTATCCAATAGACGGACCGATCCCCATGCTTCCGGAAAATCCGCGCGATATTCCTCCGGACACACCCTGTGTCACACCGGACGATGTTCCGCTGCTGTTGCTTTCTGACTTACCGTTTGATACGGAGTTTCCTTCGCTGTAGCTTTCACCGGTTCCCTGTGAGGATGACTGCGAGTAAGTCTGTCCCTGACTTTCTCCAATTGAAAGGCCCTGGCTCTGTCCCTGTGACGTACTTTGTGACACGCTCTGACTGTTGGACACAGACTGCGACACAGAGTTTGAAATGCTGGAGCTGTTGCTTTTCGAAAGCGAATTCGAAAGGCTGTTGCTTTCTGATATGGACCTTGACTGTGACGCACTGACGCTGTTCGATGCGGACTGTGAATATCCTGAACTTGACCCTCCGCTTATCGAGTATGACACGCCGGAGCTCTGGCCTATGTTTTGCCCGCTGTTTTGTCCTGCCGAAACACCGTATGATGCACCAGTCGTTGTTCCCTGTGATGCAGAAAGACTCTGGCTTTGTCCTAAAGACTGGCCGAAGTTTGACGACACGCCGTTTCCGATACTGATACTGCTTGTTGATCCATGTGACGCGCCGTACCCCTGCGAGTATGACTGTCCCTGTCCGATACTGTAGCTTTCACTCTTGCCAAACCCTTCGGATGTTCCCGCACTGCCGCTTACCCCGGCGGATGCGCCCTGGGAAACGCCATTGCTCGAACTTACCCCGGATCCCGATGATGCACCAGCCCCGCTGCCTTCGCTATATCCCGCACCGCTGCTGAGCCCTCCGCTTATACCGCTGCTTGTGCCATTACTTTGGTTTGTACCGCTGGAGCCTCCATAACTTCCGCCTATTTTAAATGCTTTGACATCAAGTCCTGCATTAACTCCGGCATTTCTTCCGTTGTTATATCCTACGTTGCTGCTATTACTGCTGTTATACCCCTGGTTTCCGCTTGTATTTTCGCTTCCACTTGCGGTTGCATTATAAGAAAGACTGCTGTTTCTTGTTTTACTCCCGCTTTGTGAAATACTGTTATTTGTCCCCAGACTCCAGCCATTACTCTGGCTGTTGGAAATGTTATGGCTGTTTCCGAGCGAGTGTCCAAGGCTTGTACTGTTGCCGTGAGACTGGTTATAGCTTTCAGACGCGCTCTGTCCCATTCCACTGCTTGCGTTTGCACTCTCGCCCCGCCCATAGCTGAGTCCCTGATTCATGCCCTGGCTGTAGCCCCGGCTCATGCTCATTCCGGCGCTCTGCCCCATGGACACGTTTTGTGACTGTCCAATTGAGGTTCCGAGTGATGTTCCCCTGTTATTACCGAGCGAATAATTCATGGACTGGCTGTGCGAGTATCCGCTTGTGATACCTGACGTCCGCCCAATCGTGACGCCCTGCGTCTGACCGATCGTATGCCCCTGAGTTATTCCCTGGGTTATACCCTGAGTCTGACCCTGGGTATAGCCCTGAGTGATACCTTTTGTCTGTCCGACAGTCTGCCCGTTGCTTACCGTATAACTCTGTCCGGTTGACTGCGTGCGGCTTGTTCCGCTTGACATCCCGAACGTCTCACCCATAGACTTTGAGATCGAGTGCCCGGTATTCTGTGAAAATCCGGTCGTATAGCTTTCACCCGTCGAGTACGTACGACTTCTGGAATCAGACACGCCTCTTGACCAGCCCTGTGACTGCCCGGCTGATGCCGCGTACATGAACGGAATGCTGATGCTGGCGCTGATCGACTTTGAGCCCTGCATCCTGCTCTGCCATCTGGTCATCTGGTCCTGGGTATAACGCTGCCACTGTTCCAACATACGTCTGTACACCGGGCTGGATATCACCTCAACGACATACTCATGCTGCGCCATGGCAGTTACGAATTCCTCTATGGTTCCTTCTGAATCCGGGTTCAGGTTGCTTCCGCCTACACCCTTATTACCCATGTCCTCACCTGTTGTCTTAGCATTCGGGATGCCCCGTACGACAGTCAGGTATTCCATGTGATACATCTTGTCAATCAGCCACTCTGTTTCCTGCGCAGTGATGCATTCAAAGTGCAGCACCCGGAAAGTACCCTGAAGGATGGCGATCAGGCCGTTAAAGTCGTAGTCAGCCTTCCTTCTCGCTTCATTAAGATCTGTATCAACCCCCTGCACGCCGTACAAAAACAGCAGACCAAGCGGAGTTGGCTTAAGGATGTTTGCGATTGCCGTTATCAGGTGATAATGATTCTCCCATCCCGCTGACAAAATCTGGCTCATCATATCCATCAGGCTTGTACTGCTTTTTGCGCTTTTGGGTATACGGCGCACGCGTACAAACTTCAGACATTTATAGAGTCTTTTCACCTCGCCCGTATCCGGATCCATTGATTCTATCTGGAAACAGACATATTTCAGCTTCCTGTTTTTCCCTTCTTTATCCTCATATTCCGGCCATTTATTCAGTATACGGAAATCATCGACTGGCTCCGTATTATGCACCGGTTCAAGGAGTCTTTTGATTTCATGCAGTGTAAGCATTGTCTTTTCACCCCTTTCCAAAATTCCCTTGCAGTGGGCTACCTTTTTACTACTTTCCTATATATGATGAGATATCCGATGTCTCTCTGATTTTGTGGAGAAAGATATATTTTTCCCCTTGATACCTTCATATGGTGGGTGATTTGCATGTGGGCTATTTGCGAGTTTTTTGCAATGGTTGGAAGTATATGAACTACCACACCCATGCGCCTATCCAGCGTATGAATAGGTACTCTGCTAAACGCTATAGGAATCTTGAAAAGCTTTTCTCTGGAAGGAAGTTCCTCCGGTAGAACTTTTTCGCTACCGCTGATCCGCCCGGGTTTGTACCTGTGCAGTTTTTCTGCCATTTGAATGATGACTGCGAGGCAGCATATCCCCTGGAAAGAGTGCTCTTGGGCTGGTATATTTCTCCCCTTTCAGTTTTCTTTCCCGCCATATGTATCTTTCAGTGGTATACTGAAAAGAAGTACTTGTTTTTCATACGATTTTTCTTCGTGATATATAAAAATTCCAAAACTTTCGTTTCGCCCATAATAAACGCGTAAGAAAAAGATACAGAGTCATGGCTGTCATATGGCAGCCGCAGGGATATATCCCGGAAAGGAGCAGGACATGAACATCCGAAGTACGCTGGCAAAAGCGTTTTCCACAACGCTCGTAGCCGCAATGCTTATGGCAGGCGTCCCGGAGGCTGCTGGCATCCAGACGCCGTTTGCCGTTACCGCACAGGCCGCAAAGAAAAAGACGGTAAAGAAGAAAAAGAAGGCTAAGAAGGGTAAAAAGAAATACAAGGAGAACCCGAGGCTTTCAAAGACCCGTCTTTCTATCCGCAATAAGAAGACTGCTACGGTCAAGGTATCTGGTACGAAAAAGGGGATCTCTGTTACGTCCTCTGACAAGTCTATCGCTACGGTATCACGGTCTGGAAAGTTTGCCTTCAGAGTCAGGGCCGCAAAGAAAAAGAAGGGCGCTGCCGTAATCCGCGTAAAGACGTCGAGAGGCTACAAATACCTCTTTGTCCAGGTAGGCGGTAGAACAAACATGTCTGGTAAGACCATGGCATGGGCACAGGCTGGAGGGTTTATTCAGGTGTCTCAGCCGTCTACGCCTCAGGCGCAGAAACCTGAGACCGTACCAGCTGCGCCCGCTCAGCCACAGCAACCTGTACAGCCTTCAAATCCACAGCCGCAGCAGCCAGCTGTAACGCAGCCGCAGACTCAGCCACAGACTCAGGCTCAGACAAGTGTGCCTGAAACCCAGCCTCAGACTACACCTGAAACAAAAGCTCCAGAGACACAGCCAGAGACCAGAACTCCAGAAACTCAGCCGCAGACACAGCCTCAGACTACCCCTGAAACGAAGGCTCCGGAGACTCAGCCCGAAACCACTCCTGAAACGAAGCAGTCCGAGACACAGAAACAGACAGAGTCTGAAGTAAAGACTCCTACATATGCTTCCTTGTATGCTGACTCTGTGAATGCAAGAAAAGCATTTGACCTCAAGGTTGCAACCCAGTGCGGCTTTTTTGACAACTCTGTTTCATACAAGCAGAAGCTTCAGAACATGATGCTCTGGATGGAAAATAACGTTAATTACGACCTCGATCATAATGTTGGTTCCTGGGAGTCATTTTATGAATATGCTGACAATACGACATTTTTCTCTGACATTCATAAATATTGGCCTGATGAATATCCAGAAGGCGTTCTTTGCTATGACGGAGCAGGATACATTTTGAATTTCGCCTGCTATTTTCTCAATTTGAAAGGGACGCTTTTCCTCGCAGATACTCCAGGCATAGGATGGGTTGGACATGAAGCTGCAGCTATTTACCTGCCAGCTCAGGGTGCTAATCCTGCTGGATGGTATGTTGTAAATCCAAGCTACAAGAATTATGGAATGCGTAATGCACAGGTCGAGCTAGTGACTCAGGAATCAAACCCAACCTGGTATGCAAATATTCAAAAGAATGTGACCGAGTATGAGCCACAGACAAAGCAGACTGTTATTAGAGATGGCCTTATGCATTATCGTACATATAATGGGTGATGATGACTTTCTAATATAAAACTGCTCTGAACTTCTTTCAGAAGATTCCTTCTAGCGACCGTCAACAATGAAGAAGCCGAGGTAAATATCACCTCGGCTTCCTGTTTTATTTGGCTTTTCAAACATAAGGACCCATATGAGAATCAGATAAGCGCCGATTCAATCCACGGATAGTTCACATCCGCATTCTCCATCATTGTTTTCAGAGTACAAACAACCGGGATGTTTTTCACCCCGGTTGTTCTTTTTTTGTTTTTCAGTGTTTCTTCTTTTTCTTTGAAAGAACAATGAGAACAATGACAATACCTGCCGCTCCAGCTATTACCAATGCTGCCGGAAGCACAATTCCAAGCGCTGCATTTGTTGGAATCCAGGATTCGTAGTTGTTCGTGTACTCTACCAGCTTGTCTTCATCAAGCAGTCTCGGAGCATCATTATCTTTCATTTCGCCCCATAATGGCATGTGCCATGACTGCTCTCTTACGCTTACCTTATATCCCTTCTGTGATCCATCCAGTTCCTTTATCGAATAGCACAGGTAAACAGGGATACGTTTGAACACGATGGAATCTTTGTTCGACAGAGTGAAGCTGAATACTTCGTTGTTCCCTGTGACTGTCATTGCTTTCCCATTCTTTTCAGCCTCAAGCGAAGCCGGAATTTTTACATTCGGATGATCCGCATGATTCGACAATGTCAGCTCAAAGTGGAACTGCTTCTGTTTGTTACCCATGTTTCCCGTGACGATTTTGTTTACTGTCAGATTTACAAATCCGTTATAGGTATTCATGACTGACAGCTTCGACACCTTGCCATCCTCAATCTTTCCGGTCCATGAGGTGCCATCCTGAAGGCTCGGCGTCCAGCACGCTGCTTCAGTTTCCTCGATTGAATACTCCGCTCCGCCCGGAAGATCACTGATCACCAGTGTCTGACCGTCTTTTACGTCAACCATGGCGACGCCGTTTTCGTTAAACCTTGTACGGCCTTCGACATTTCCCTTTTCTGTGTCAAACCGGAATTCTCCTGAAACCGGTTTTCCATCTTTTTTCAGCGTGATGACAAACTGGAAAGCTGTATTTTTGTCAGCACCATCGCCCTGTACGTGTTTGGTAATAGAAAGGTCTCCTTTCGGGCGATGAATCGTGTTAATTACAAGAGCTTCTCTGGATCCGCCGTCTATTTCCTTATAGACGACTTCTGTGTCGTAATGGTTTACCTTGTCTTCTACAATCTCGTAGATATACGGGACGGTATCTGCATCAGATCTGTACTTCGGAAGCTGGTCAAACCTGTGCGTCCAGCTGTTCGAACTGTTAAGAACAGCACTGTCAACCTCTTCAGGCTTCGCCGTGTTGCCTTCCCATGTCCGCGTCAGATGCACGGTTACTTCATCTGGTCTTTCACCGTCAAGATTATCGTCATCTTCCCAATCCTTCGTTGCGGTGACATAGACCTTTTCATTTTTGTGATCATGGTAACTGTTCGTGAACGTGACAGCTGCAAACTCATCTTTATCCAAAGTTTCAGTTTTTGTCTCAAGATCCTCATTTTCACTGTCAGAGGTTCTTGTATATTCTTCTGCCTTCACGCCAGTACCGCTGATATCATACGATGACTCATAGTAGACGGTTCCTGTTTCCTTTACGGAATATCTGCTTCCAATCGGCAGATCTTTGAAAGATACCTTTTCCTTATCCTTCAGATCAAATTGGACTTCAGATGTCCCGTCTTTCCCTGCTGTGTATTCAATATTTTCGCTGCCATTAAGCGTCTTCTTCTCAGCGATGTATTTCTCGTTTGGTTTAAGACCTGACTGCTTTACGGTGAAATGGAAGGAATCGGTATCTCCCTCTTTTCCCTTTACAGTCTTTATTACGTCAAACGCACCTTTTTTCGTGTTGGTAAATGTTACCTGTGCATTGTCACCAAGAGTGCCGGCATCTCCGATTTTCTCCTCAGCTGTCGACAGATCCTCGCCAGAAACCTTTGCTGTCCCAGACGCGCTCACCACTGTCTTCATGCCGGTGACCGCATATGACGCAAGGTAGCCTTCTGATCCTGACTCTGTAACCTTCCACGATGTCCCAACAGGTAGATTGTTAAAGACAATCCTGTCTCCGTCAGACAATCCGAAGCTGAGATATCCTTCCCCTCCAAGGGTACTCTTAAAGGAAGGAGACGATGCCGTTCCGTCTTTCTTCGTGATGTTTGCAGTATACGTATAGTTTCCACGGAGTCCAGTAAACCGTGCTTCAAATGCGAATGCATCTGAAAGCGTTCCTCCGTCATTCTTTTTTGTGACAGTAAGCGATCCCTTTTTCGTCTTGTCACTGTCAGTGTTGGTGAATGTTATCGTTGCGTCCTCTGCTGTTCCATCCTGAAGCCTGTCAAGAGTCTCTACGTCAGTTGAGAGCGCTTTGTCAGGGGTCGTGTTCGCGCCTTCGGTTTTTGTGGCAATGATGCCTGTACCTGAAATCTTAAAGGATGCCGTATAATACGCAGACGCTTCCTCTTCTACGCTGTATTTGGAGCCAACAGGAAGACCACCAAAGTATGCCTTGTCTCCATCGCCAAGAGTAAACGGGAGCTCGCCTGTACCGTCGCCTGCTGCCGTGTATTCTTTCGTCTCTGTGAGTCCGTCTTTGTCCGTTATGGCAGCAGTATATTTCGTACCT
>Ga0256404_1013064_pt1 | contig 10608 bp, 5 predicted proteins | sample RumenRJG_01DNA_FD_185990 | JGI IMG/M metagenome (GOLD analysis project Ga0256404, IMG submission 185990) | Bovine rumen microbial communities from Lethbridge, Alberta, Canada - RJG_01 | ecosystem: Host-associated > Mammals > Digestive system > Stomach > Rumen | place: Canada: Alberta | collected...
TACTATCTCGTCCCAGGCTTCAGATGATTCACCGCCATCGTCTTTTTTCTTCAGTACAGAGACTTTCATTGAAACATAGACATGAGACAGTTTTGCCTTGTCAACATCCTTCATGCTCATGACCGTGCTGATTGAGGCAGTGGTCTGACCGCCATTGACAATCTGCCAGTCTTTTATGCATGTAATAAACTGACCGCCTTCTGTTTCCTTTATAACCACTTCTGACGCAGTTGTGGAGATGCCGTTATTGTAGGCGAAGAACATGTCAGGCTCAGGATCACGAGGCAGATCTCCCTTTCTGAGCTGGGCTGCTGTAGGTCTGTGTCCAATAAGCGTATCACGGATACCTTTGTTCGATGCCCCCTTGAACTGCAGGAACGTACGGACATTGTACTCAAGCAGCTGCTGATGATACCTGTCATAAATCTGAGCCAGTACTGTTCCAGGGATAATCGCAAGATAACACTTAACCCGCTCAGAGACATCCGGCATCATTAAGCATGGAAGCGGTGAGCCGTAATCAGCATCAAAGTAGATTACCACCCGCGCCTTGCCGCGCATGATATTGTCCTGCTGCATTATGCGTCTTGCATCCCAGATGTGGTACTCGACCGTGGTTCCACCGGGCAGTTCATCATTGTCGGGATCATAATCAGCAGGGGCAATTGCGTTGGTCATGACGAAAAGACGGAGTCTGTCGATTTTCCTCGTCTCGTAAATAAGTCGGGCTATCTCCATGCCGACAGGAGTTTTCCCCTCAGCTGACATTTCAAAAAAACGCAGCATCATATTGAACTTCGATTCAATTTCGCTTTTGGATATTCTGGTTTCAGCTGCAGGATTTTTGTAAACCGCAATAAATAAATCGATATTTGTCTGATCCTCATCTCCGCTGAAGCCCCATCCGTCTATGGCCACATATCCACTGCTGTAGCTAACCTTATTCACATCATCAGCATCGCCTGAAGACTGTATATAATCAATGGCCAAATTAGCAAATTCAGCCTCAGGATCATCATAAGCCTCAAGTTCTTCATCAAGCTCTTTCTTGAATTTCTCGGTTTCGGTCAGCTCACGCTGAAATGAGTATGAATACTGTTTTTCCTGTTCTGACGTGTCAAAGTCATCAAAACTTTCACCTTCGGATTCGTATTCTTCGTTGTTTTCCATATCGCACCCAAATCAGCTGAAACTGACTTCTGACTCACTTTTGCCCGGAGTAAAAAAGCTAAGACAAATGGTTCTTTACTGTCTGTATATTTTCAGGCACTCTTCCTGCGAAAACAGAGTACCACTTCTGATTTTCTGCTCTGAAACATTCACACATTCACTGCCCAGACGGATATTCTCACCAAGCATGAACCTGATGGCGATGCCGCCCTGATTCCGGACAAATTTCACTTCTCTGACTGGGTAGTATCCCTGAATTTGTCCGTCTGTCACTGGCAGCAGATAGCTTATGTCCCTGAGGTTGATATCCTCCGGGATCTCCTTCATCAGGAAAGAAACAGCCTCACCATTTTCGGACAGACCGTAATCAATGTCGCCCTGGTGCACTTCAGTTACGAGAACGTTTTTCCTGCTGTCGGCTTCCGTAACAGCAGTGAGTTCCGAAGCCTTGGGAAGAACATTTTCCGGGTTTTCGCCAAGCCTGCACGGACTGATAAAGAAATATCTGCTGAGCCATTTCTTCAGCTCACTGTTGTCTTTACCGTATTTTCTGTCCAGGGCCAGCGAGTAGATTTCCCTGGTACGGAAAGGAGTGAAAATCTTGCCAAGCAGTTTTTTGAAATGATCCTGTATGAATTTTTCTGCGTTCACATCAGGATGCGCTCTCATCACACTGAACTCGTACTGCTCTGTGAGCATTTTCTGTATCTCATCACGGAACAGCTTCCGGACTTTCTTCTTCCACTCCTTTTTCTCCAGCCTGTTGTTGCGGGCATAGAGCGAAACCACAAAAAGGAAATTCACATCATAATGACAGACAAGCAGCGTGTCGCGGTCAAAAAGCCGGTTCCCGAACTGCTCTGACCTGAAGCATTTCTCTTTTTTGGACGTAAGCTCAATATCATCCCTGAAATCGAGCTCAGGCGTGAGCATGGAGCTTATGAAAAAATTCGGAATGACGTTGTAGCCCTCGGTAAGGTCATCGCGCAGCCTGAAACTGCCGAATTTCTCCCTGTCATGCAGCAGAGCCCTATCGTCATCCTCATTCATGAAAAGATCGAGATTCCACTGGATGACGTTGCGGGCATAGGTGAACTGCTTGTACACCGAATTCTTTCCTACCGGCGTGCCCTGCTTGTAATACTTTGAATCACCGATGAAATATACCTGGCTGTCCTCCTCATGTGTTATAAGGCCCTGTCCGGTGAAAAGATGATCGATCACTTTCCCATCGAGCTGATCCTTGAGACCTTCCGGAATCTCGCTTTCCGGATCGCCGACAAGCTCATCAATGATCGCCTCAAACACGATATTGAAGTTCTTCACAAGGAGGTAATCATTCTCTGTTACATCTGTTATTACCTTTCTGGCCCGGTCAAAAAAGGCGTAGCAGAGATTCCAGAGCTCAATTGCCCTGTCAGAAAAATACCTGTACCTGATCTGCCTGAGACGGACAACACCATAGCCGTTCAGGTAAACCTGGAACTTTTTCCCGCGGATCAGCTCATACCCCAGGCTGATTTCCTCACTGAAGCCGTAGTGCTCACTGATAAAGCTGAGAATGGAATAGAAGATTACGATCAGTTCCTCATCGAAATTTATCTGTGCTTTTCTGCAGACAGGCCTGAGGTAAACTGCACTTTCATCCTGAATAACGGAAGGAGTATGAGCAATTGTCCTCGGCCACCTTATCCTGCTGAAGCCGGAATGAATATCCCTCACTGTCCGGAAGAGAAACTGCCTGTTTTTCCTGCCGAAATTCTCAAGCGCAATGATTATGTCCAAAAAGGTATTGCTCAGATGTTTTTGGGACTGCCATACTTCGGCGTTCTGCCTGTGAAGAACAATTCCCGATTCAGGATTCAGCTGCTGATATACCTTTATGGTCCTGTAAATCCACACCGAGAAATCATAAATGAAATCACGCTTTGCAGCATCGATATGAGTGGAATCATCGATGCTGATCAGGTCTTCAGGCGGATATCTGCCAAAAACAAGCTCTTTTTCCGTGCCGTCTCCGGAACGGACAGTCTCAAGGAGGACTTTTGGGAGAATAAATACGCAGTCTTTCAGCCCCGGGTTAAAGCAGTAGCCAACATAATTGACGCTGACCATGCCTTCGGCATTTTCAAGGGAGCTTATGCCTGACAGAACATCCCTGACATCGGCAGCCCTGTACTGGTATTCCTCAATAATGAGCTTCATAGGAAAGCTGCTCTGACTCTAGTCTTCCAGCTGATCTGTGCTGTTCCCATCTTCATCTTCATCTTCATCTTCAGCTGCACCATCACCTGAGTCAGAGTCATTCGTGCTTTCACGGTCAGCCCCAATATTTTCGAGAAACAGGGAGACTTTGTCCTGACAGACTGCCGTATCTCCTTTCTCATCAGTCTCATAAAAACTGTCGAACGTGAGCTGCGTGCCGTCAGTATCCTTCAGAAAGTCACTGTCAAAGTCAAAGTTTCTGAATATCTCGTTCCAGAGATAGAAAAGAACTTTGTCCGCAAAAGTCTCAGCGCTGATCACACCGTTTACAGCCCTGCAGAAGAAGTACCCGAGTTTCTTGTCCTGGGATTTGGTCAGATCGCCGATTGCCGCATTGATTTTCTGCAGAAAGCTCCACCAGCTGTAGCGCTTCCCGTCAGCCTCAATCACCCAGCCAAGCGGCTTTCCTGTGCTCCGGTCAGTGCCCTCGCTTATAGGAATGTATTTCCAGTCCCATCTGCGCTTGAAGGCTGAGTCAATGGGGAAGAGGCTCTGATCACTGGTATTCATTGTCGCCCAAATATAAAGGTTGCACGGCAGGATGAGAATGTCGCCGTTCATGACTTTCTGCGCTGTTCCGATCTTCCCGTACATACGGTCGAGTTCAGCCCCATCAGGGAGTGTCAGGCCGGCAAATTCCTTTATGAGATGCTTCTGCAGATCGCTGTCCGCAAGGATAGGATAGTCTGAATAGCCTGCTCCATTGCGGTCGAGCAGCTGGAACAGATCTCCGAATATCTGAGCGCAGTTGCCGCGATTGATTTCCTCGATGACAAGAAATTCCTTCATGGGACTGCCGTCCTGTTCCTTTTCGCCTGAGGCAAGCATCTTCCATGCTGCAATGTATGACTGAAGGAAAGCCTGTGGCGTGAAATCGTAAATGATTCGTGACTCGGTAACCGGTCTTCCATTAGCGTCAGCCAGAGGCCTTCCGCTGCTGTCGTATCTCTGCACCTCGGTCGTTACGGGCTTGTAGGCTCCCACAAAGCCGGAATAGTCGCTGTCCGGATGGAAAGTCGTGCGGACTGAGTTTCCGCCAGAAGTCAGCCTGTTTATTCTGTATGACTTACCGGTTCCCGGAGCTCCATAATAAATAACCTGATAAGGCATATTTCCGGTGTCAGGCTTATGGTGAACCGGTGCCAGCTGCCCGGCAGTGGGATTTGCCAGAAAATCCTGCATGTCCCTGAACCCAAGTAGCCAGAAGGCCGCGTACCCGCCATTGTGGTCTCTGTACAGAGAGATTTTATAAGCTGAACCGGGAATCAGAACCTGCCGGACAAGATCCGTGAAAACCCCGTGCTGCTCAAACTGCTTGAAATATGGACGGAGCCTAGATGAACCGGTTGAAAGCTTCAAGAATGAGTCGGTTTTCAGGAAAAAGCCGTCACCTTGGGAGTTTTCAAGCGTTCTCAGGGCCTGACTGATGTGTGTTCCGGCATCATCTCCCTTTTGGTAGTAGTACTCACAGACATATCCAAGCATGCTGATAATGTTGCTTCTGATGAAGTAATGCCTTACCGTAACCTGACCGTCTCGTGGATCAGCACCATTTTCAACAGCCTGATAATAACCGGAAAATTCTTTTCTCAGTACCGGGTCAGCGGCTCCCAGGAAAACATGTATTGTCCCGTTCCCTGAACCATTTTTCCGGTCCTGCGGTAGAATTTCATCCTTGGCTTCCTCCCAGTCAGAAAAGATGTCACAGACCAGGTGGTCATAGCCCAATGCCGCGATTCTGTCTTTATAAATCTGTTCCATATTCTGTTATATCCAGCTTTCTGAGAAGAGCCATCAGAACATTTACAACTATGCTGTTCCCAGCCTGTCTGTAAACTGCCGTGTCAGAAACAGCAATCCTGAAACTGTCATCGAATCCCATCAGGCGGAGACACTCCCTTGGCGTCATCTTGCGGAACCTTCCCATAGACGTATCGATGTCTGCCGCCTTAGTGCTGAACATGTGGCAGGTCCCGTCAGGCTCCTCCCTCATGCCATACCTTTCAGGTAAGTTATGAATATAGTAATCTTCCTCGTAATCGGCCACCCTGTAGAGCCGGTCATCGGTCTCAGGCGTGGCATGGTCACTTATAAGGCGGGGAAAGTAAACGAAATCACCGTGCCAGTTGAACTGCTGGTTCCTTTTTTGGCAGAGCATCACGTCTCCGTTAATCTGCGTATAGCTCTTGCGGTGGTTTACTGATTCAGTAATGAAATGCACTCCCCTCTCTTTCAGAAAATATTTTGAGGGAAAGTCTTTTTCCAGATAATCGTAAACCGTGCTCTCAAGCGGCACCGGAGCAGGATATCTGAAGTCCGTCTCCTCCCTGAAACCGATGCAGTAGATCCTGTCGCGGCTCTGCGGGATGCCGTAGTTTTTGCTGTTCAGGACCTGATAATAGACATCATATCCGCAGTCATTCTCGAATGTCTCCTTAATGACCTTCCAGGTCCTGTGCTGGTCATGCACGAGCATGCCCCGGACATTCTCGAAAATGAATACTTTCGGCCGACACTCTATTATGAGCCTTGCGAACTCGCGGAACAGCGTGCCGCGGGTATCCTCAAATCCTCCGTGCTTCCCTCGCAGGGAAAAAGCCTGGCATGGAGCCCCGCCCACAAGCAGGTCTACCTGTCCCCTGAACGGAGTGGCATCAAAATCATGCACATCGGAATGCCAGCGGTCTTCCGCAATATCGTAATTGGCAAAATATGATTTTCTGCAGTCATCGTCGATGTCTCCTGCGAACTGAATGACGGTTTTAAGGCCGAGCCGCTTCAGGGCATGCTCAATCGCCCCGATGCCGCTGAATGATGTCCCGAGACGTAAGGTCCGCTCCGGATGGGAGAAAGCCAGCGTCCTCCAGTCTGTGCCTGATGAGTCGATATTTGCAGCTGTGTTCTGGATGTTCTCAAATCTGTTCTTCAACGCTGTCAACCCCGTATTTTGTTATGTCGAGCTGCTTGAGAATGGCCATCAGTACGTCAACAACTATGCTGTTTCCCGCCTCCATGTATGCAGATGTATTCGCAACAGCCAGCTTATAGTCGTCTCTGAAACCCATCAGACGCATGCACTCCCTCGGAGTGAGCTTACGGATCCCATTAATACCCTTCTTCTTGTTGTACGTTACATAATTGTCAACTCCGGCCCTGTGCATCTTGTGCATTGTCTGAAGAAGCGGCCTTGCAACATCGAGATCCGTCTTTGTCGATGTCCTGAAGTTCTTGGTCCCTCCTGCGAGCACGTACTTTGCAACATTCTCAGAGAGGTAGTATCTGTCCTCAACCTCATTGGTTGGAAATATAAAATCATTGAACCGTTCTGAATCCTCACCGGCCACAAGCCGCCTGCGGTGCTCCTCGTCAGCAGAAAGATACTTGTTCCCTGATCTCTCATCGTAATACGGCGTATCACGGAAATCCTCAAGGAAGTCATACATTCTGTACTTCAGCTCAACCGGGGCAGGGTACCTGAATTCAGTTGGCTCTCGGAAGCCGATGCAGTAGAGCCGCTCACGTGTCTGGGGAACCCCGTAGTCGCGGGCATTGAGGAGCTGGTAATGGATGTCGTAGCCGCAGTAGTCCTCAAAGGTCCTCCGGATGACCTCCCAGGTGCGGCCTCCGTCATGCCTGAAGAGCCCCTGAACGTTCTCGAATATGAATACCTTCGGCCTGCACTCCTTTATCACACGTGCAAACTCACGGAACAGCGTGCCCCTGGTGTCTTCAAATCCAAGCTGATCACCGACCGTGGAAAATGCCTGGCACGGAGCCCCGCCTACCAGCAGGTCAACTCTGCCTTCAAAAGGAGAAGCATCGAAATCATGAATATCGGTGTGCCACCTGTCATCGCTGATTCCGTAATTTGCCTGATAGGCTTTTTTGCAGTTTTTGTCTATGTCGCCAGCAAACTGTATTTCTGTCCTGATGCCAAGACGTCTCAGCGCATACTCTATTGCACCTATTCCGCTGAATGATGTGCCGAGGCGGACTGTTCTCTCAGGGTATGATATGGGTCTCGTGACCCAGGACTCGCCGTCCCAGTCAATATTGTCCCCTGTATTCTGCAGGGTTTCGTCAGTCAGTCTGAAATTCATAAATGTATAGATACGGCAGTAATCCCTGAGCCATGGTTTCCGGCAATGGGCATTAGTTTATCACGCAAGAAGCCGTCATCAGACCTGATTAGGAGCTGACGCGATGCATTTTGCCGTTGATTTTATACGGTGGTGAATCTTTGGTGTTCTGCACCTCGGCAAGGCCGTCGGTGAACGGGCCGATGTTGTAATACTTTGGTTTTACCGCAATCTTTCCGTTGCCGTACATGATGCCCCATTTCCCATTCTGCCTGAACGGAATCAGACCATTGAAGTATGGGCGCATGTCCTCATAGATCGGCTGGATAATAATGCGCTTGTGCCTGTTGCAGACTCCGTATAGTCCGTTTTTCCTGATGATGTTGTAGTCCCTGAGCCCTGTCTCCCTTTTTCCTGGAGCAGTTGCCATGGCCTGAGCGCTGCGTGCCGCCCTGTTGACAAGAACCATCTCCTCCGTTCCCTCGGAGTAGTCAGGCTCATATTCCACAAGCTCAAAACCTGCGTCAAATTCAGTTCCGTCATTAAAACCCGGAGTATCGCCACCAACCTGCTCCATGCCAAGGAAATGATGTTTCCATCTGCGGTTCACGTCCGGAGTTCCAAAGCGGTTATAGAGCCCTACATTGTCCAGGATAATGGCTTTCTGCTTGCCCTTTGCAGGGCGCAGTGCCCTGCCGACCTGCTGCAGGAACATGGAGAGCGACCTCGTCGGCCGTGCCAGCTGCACAAATTCAATGTCCGGACAGTCAAAGCCTTCCGAGAAAATATTGACATTGACCAGCACGCTTATATCTCCGCGCCGGAATGCGTCAATCATGCTGCTTCTCTCATCTTTCGGTGTCGTGCCGTCTATCATCTCGATGCTTACGCCGTGCGAGGCATAAAGATCACGGATATTGGCCGCATGCTTTCTGTCGATCGCATATATGATGCCCTTCTTTCCTGCCGCGTATTTCTCATAGCTTTTATAGAGCTCTGCCCTGATGTGCCCTATATCAAGGAGGGAGCTCAGCTCGGATTCTATAAAGTCCCCATCGGCGCCAAAACGGTTTATGGAATTGATTCTGCGCTGGATGTCAGAGCTGTCCTGAACTGAGTAATACTCGTAGTCAGAGAGATATCCCTCTTCTATGAACCACTTTACGGGCGGTGCCAGCACCAGCTCACTGAACAGTGCTGTGAACCCAGAGTGGCTCATCCGCCATGGCGTTGCCGTTACTCCAAGCTTCTTGCTGTTAGGGTACATATCCCACAGCTTGCGGTAGCTCGCGGCCATGGAATGGTGCGCCTCGTCAATAATGATGAAGTCAAAGGGGATGCGGTGAAGCCTCTCATAGTTGCGCGCAGACATGAAGGTCTGAATGCTCGCGACCTGAACCATAAGGTCAAGATTCTGAGGTGTGCTTCCCTGTATGGTCCCGTGGCTGATTTTGCGCTCCGTGAGCTTGCTGCCGGCCTGATCTATGAGCTCCCTGCGGTGGGCGATGATGACTATATGGGATCCAGAACTGTTATTAAGGCACCATTGACGGATGTCCTCAATGATGCTGCAGAACACCACTGTCTTTCCCGTACCGGTAGGCATCTGCAGCATAACATTGTCGGCACGATCCCATCTGTCATAGATGCTGTGTTTCATCTCGGCCTGATAGGGCCGGAGGCCGCTGTCATCCGGCTCAATATGGGAGAACCGGATGCGCGGGCCTTCATACGGAGATACCTGGCCTACCTCCGGCTCTTCGGTATCACCTGTCACGCCAGCCATTGGCCTTTGCCTTTTCGAGAAGTGCGAGTGCCCATTTTGCCTGCTTGTAGGAAACGTCTGAACCGCGTTTGATGCGGAAGCCCATCTGGGCTATAAAGGCATTCTCACGCGGCGTGAGCACAAAGCTCCCCTTGCCCCACTTGTTGATACTGAACCAGACATCGGCAGAAACCTCTTTCATCTCATCGATGACACGCTTCTGTCCATCGGTAATCTCCTCATCACTGTCACCTGAGGAAGATATCAGATCCTGCGGGAAATTCAGCCCGGACTGTGCCATCGTGGGCCTAAGGACCTCCCAGCAGCGCTGGGATTTTGTCCACTCGTTGACATTCTGCCCCTGATCAAGGTCTTCGACGAGAACCTTCCATACAATTGGTTCAATTGTCTTTACGAACTGCATAACACTGTAAAGCGCTGTATTCCTGAGCTTCTGCAGCTCCTCTTCAGGAATATCATGCGGTTCATAATGATTACGGCCGCCTTCAGAGACCTTAACCTTGTAGGTTATGTGCTCGGCACCATTGACCAGCTTCGCGTAGACAGCTGACATGGGTATAGTAAGCTCTGACATCAGTGATGCCGGGAGAACACACTGCTCTCTCCATATTCTGTCGAGATCCAGCTTCTTCTCTGAAAGCTGCGACAGTGCGGAAAGCGTATAGGCCACCATGTTGCTCTTGTACCCCTGAAGCTGGATGCCATCCTTTCCATAGTAGGCATCGATGGTATTGAAGAGAACAGCCTTGGCGATTGCATGATGATACTTTCTTTCATCAAAATGATAGGCTTCCTGATGAAGTCTGGTATAGAACTTCTGATAGTTGTTTTCCCCGCCTTTGCATACGCTGGCAGGATCCTGAAGCCAGGCCATCATATATTTTGAAAGCATGGTCTTGTCAAACATCTGGCTTTTGGGATATTCGGACTCAAACTCCTTTTCTGCCTTCTTTGTCGGACAGTGTTTGAGCTTGTCCATATACTGGCCGCGTGTGCGCTCAAAAAACCATTTGGATACTGGCTTGTTTTCGCTGCTCATTACCCATTCCTGACGCGAGAGGCGCTCAAGCTCTACCAGGAAAGGCTCATTTATGTTGAAATCAGACTTCTTCACTGCAGACTGGGTGTTGGCATACCTAGAAATGCGGCCTACTATATCGCCCCAGGCTTCAGATGATTCACCGCCATCGTCTTTTTTCTTCAGTACAGAGACTTTCATTGAAACATAGACATGAGACAGTTTTGCCTTGTCAACATCCTTCATGCTCATGACCGTACTGATTGAGGCAGTGGTCTGACCGCCATTGA
>Ga0256404_1013066_pt1 | contig 10607 bp, 9 predicted proteins | sample RumenRJG_01DNA_FD_185990 | JGI IMG/M metagenome (GOLD analysis project Ga0256404, IMG submission 185990) | Bovine rumen microbial communities from Lethbridge, Alberta, Canada - RJG_01 | ecosystem: Host-associated > Mammals > Digestive system > Stomach > Rumen | place: Canada: Alberta | collected...
TTCTGCTATCTGAACTAACTCACCAACAGCCTTGATATTATCAGAATACAGCTTAACCTTAAACGGAAGATCGTCTTCATTATAGTAATTGGAAATTACCTGATCAAACGATACATTCCTTGCAGTGCGGGTATCCTGCTGATTCTCCTTAGCAACAAAGGTCTCAATATTGTTCTGGAGATTAGACAGAATAGCTGAAACAGTATCCTGACCATAAGTCTTCTTAACCGCACCAAAGGTATACGGAATAGAAGCTACGTTCTGGGCTAATGTCTCATCAATGTTATCTACATCAACATACAGCTTAACACCGATATCGTTAGAATACTTACCAACAGAAGTTGCCTGAAGTGCTAAGATAGGATAAGTAGTATAAGAAGCATCACCAGTGCCAACAGTAGTTGACTTTAAGTTAGCTACCGTCTCACCATCAGCTAATGCCCTGACAGACCACTTTAACTCAACACCATCTTCTTTAATAGCTACGCCATCATCATCAGTTAAAGGCTTCTTCTCACCATCCTCAGTGAGAATGAACTGACCGTTGTCATCAGTCTCATACTGAGGGACTTTAGTATTTTTAACCTGAAGCTCTAATACAGCAGAACCTTTCTTGGCAGAAGCATCTGCCATCCTTACAACAAATGCACCCTGACGTGAAAACAAATAAGATAAATAAACTGATTCACGAGAGAAATATTCAGTACTGCTATCTAACGTCCCTTCTCCAAAGGTCTTAATGAACTGATTAGTTCCATTGACCCATACAGGAACACCAACAGGTCCCTGTTGTGCTCGCATGAAGAAAATAGGACGAAACAGAGGCAGTATTTCATTATCGAGAGGAGTGTAAATAGAATTATCTATTACATTTGTCTCCCAATGAGGATAAGTATAAACTTTAGCCATGGATAAGTCCTCAAAGTAGAAATACATATAAGCGTGAATTTTGTTATGCTATAGAACCCTTTAAAATCGGGTAATATAATCACCTTTATCAGGAGAACTCAAGTAGTATGAAGAGAAATTTTTTCGACACTGGGTTTATGACTTTTGCAGGGATAAAGTCACAATTACCAAGAGTTATCAGATATGTCGCTGAGAATAGAGACATCATAGTTCCACCGGAACTCATGAGATCTCTCGTTCAGTCAATACGAACAATCTTAAAAAATCCCATGGCGGAGTTTTTCAACAGAATTGTAACTGCTGATCAACTTAATAACTTCGCTACTATTTATATCCAATCCTCAGAAACAGCTATTCCTGAGATCATAGCATCGCAAAATCTTTCGCTCGATTTTAAACAAGTTCAGGAAGCAAACATCTTAAGATCTATACCAGAATTCAATAATAAGGTGCTTGTCAATTTAACAACGGCGCTCAAACCAGATAGGGTTAATGGCGGTCTGATGGTAAGCGCAGCTGATACTATGCAATATCAATTCTGCAAAGCTCAGCTGGTAGCTTCCTATGCCGACCTTGAAAACTGGTTGACACCCTATCTCAGTGAATTCGTCGTCAGAACCTATAGCATGATTATTTCTTCCATTATTTCCAGACAATTTGGATTAACTCTGGATGAGACTATGAAGATTATGGGAGTATCTGCCATCTTCTATTCTCAGTTATTAGGCCCTGATAACGATGACTTAGTCATGCCTGCTATTTACAATCGTTGTACCTTTATTGGTTCACGAGCTGAGTTAACTGCACTGGCTGAAGAAGTAGCTGATATCAGCAGCACTGGACTTGATGTTGTTAAGTTATGCGCTATGATGAAGAAAGTAGGCCCTGATAGAATGAAAGCTTTTGAACCTCAAGTATTCTTATCTATTTGCGGTTCACTTGGTCCTGATGTCATTACTGGAAGAATAGCACTTGAGTATCCTCCGTATTGGGTATACTGCTTATTATTAGCATTATCTGGTGTTAAGACTCCAATGATTTATCAGCTTAACAATAGCAGATTATCTCAGGAAGGAAGAAGCAGATTCTTATCAGCCATTATGTCTGATGAACAGTTATTTAATTTAAGGAGATAAATCCATGTCTATCTCTGATACGGCACGGGATACAATCTGCTGCGAGATATTAAGACAATATCTTTTTGATCACGTATGGAATGAACCTGAATCTGAATACAGAATCAATGTTCATCCTCAGTTATATCGTGATCAATCTGTAGTAGGTTCATTTCGTGTACTCGATGCCAATATCAAATTACCTACTGATGCTGATCAGTACTATATTTGGTATATGAAAAGCACTGATATTAATTTGGGATTGGAATTAGAACCAAGCACCTGGTATGATACTGCTATTATCTGTAATGAGCATCGTACTTTGATACATACTTATACTGAAAGTGGAAGTATGCTTCCTAAATGCAGTGTTTTTATCAGATATAATAGAAGTAAATCTATAGTTTATATTGCAATAAATAAGCACGCTTTCAAGTTAATGACGCCTAAAGCTAAGTTAACTGATTTGTACCTTACTTTCTACTATGATAGCGATGTAGTTAATGATATCAAAATCTATAGCTTCTATACTAACAGTGTAAGAAAGTTCAATGAAATCAATCTGAATATCAGAAATCTGTTATTTACTGCTAATAGTAAAGATTGTATCACTGAATTCAAAAATGGCGAAGAAATAACTGACCCTGATAATTCTCCTATACTTGAATTCGGTAATTACTACGATATTATTGTAGACAATAACGTTATCTTTAGTTTTGACGTAGATTTAACTTCTCATGATGAGTGTCCTGTATTTCTAAGTTCTATGGATAAAGTCTGGAAACAGATTATTCATATTCCCAGACATCTTAATCCTGATAATGAAATCATCACTCACAACACCTGTGATTTATTTGTTCGTATTAAAGGAACCAATCACGGCAAATATCTTCACAGAGCAACTACCGGAAGAACTGTTGGTCAGATAACTCACAACGATTTATCTATACCTCTGTTTATTCTTGATGCTTATAGAGATTATCTTGGTAATCAGGATATTACTATTCACGGTGTTGCCAGAAGGCATGACAAAGATAACAGACTTATCAGAGACAGTAACTATATAGATCTTCTCTATAACGAAGCGCATTCTGATGAAGATATTGTAAAGTTTCTCAGTAATGAGAACAATACTAAGATGACATTTTGGAAGGCTGATGTACTGGAATCTTCCAAATATGTTGAAATGATGTTTGACAGTCCTAATGGAGTAAGCTTAAACAATGTATCTGAATGCATAGATGCGTTAGGTTATTTCAGTACTGTCAACTTACTGTGTAAGAGAACTATTGATACTGTAATTACCAAGAGTTATGATGGTGAACTTAAATTCAATCTTTCTTTAATGTATCTTAATTCCGATGTAATACCTGTAATATACATTAATGGTAAAGAGCTCAGATTTAAGTATTATACTTACAGTACTGATAAAAGCAAGAACACTTGCTCTGTGTATATTAACAAAGACGTGTACTTACCTGTTGGTACCAAGATAACTGCAATGTTCTTTGTAACTGATGATAACCGGGTATATACCTTTACTCCAAGTGCTGAAGCATTATCATTTACTGTACCTTACAGTACTCCAGTAGTATACAGAAAATATAAACTGGATAAGAATGTTGATGGTATCAATAAATCAAGTAATGAAAGCTATGAAGAGTTAGGAGTTGGAAACAATATTTATATTGCTAATGAAGTTGCTGACGGGACGAAATTAACTTTCAACGCAACTATGATAGGTACTGAATTTATTATTCAGAACAAAGCAAGCAGTTATGTCAGAACTTATAATTTAAGTGAGTATACCAAAACTGGTAAAACTATTGCTATACCTATCGATACTAATCCTGATATACCTTTGTTCAGTATCAAGAACATTCTGGTATTCATGAATGGTAAGTATCTAGTTAAGAATATCGACTATTTCATCAACATCGTCAGAGATTCAGTAAACAGATTTTCATTTGCTGAATTAGTTATTCAGACTATGGATAACTTTAATGAAAATGGTGATGATAGTATCGACGTTATATACAGTGTAGCTAATACTGAAGAAGAAAGTTCCGGATTCTCAGTTAACAATATTTTAACTGATGCAACTCCAGTTAACTTATTCTTTGATAATATCACCAGTACTCATGTAAACGGATTATTGGAAAGGAACGGTGAATATCACGGTACCTATGTAAAAGTACCTGAAAACAAGTATCCAGAAGGAAGCATCTTTGAAATTCAAACTGCTGTACCTTATCTGGTTACTGAATTTCTCAAGAGATATTCTCATGATGCTGATTTTGAAAAGATAAATATACTCAATGAGTATTTCAATCAATCAATTAATTTAGCTCCCGATACTTTACTCTTAGAAAACAAACATAGAATCTATAGTGTATTCATGAATAACTTTATTCAGGATATTCTTAATGGTAAAGTACAGGTAGTAGATGATCCTGATACTCAGAGATTTACCAACATTATCAAACCTTACTTATACTTACAAAAGATGGATTTGTGTTTCAAAAACATCGATGGTAACTTTATAGATATGTATCCGCAATATGTAAACTATCCTATTGATGCTGCAACGAAACATTTTATTGACAGATTCATTACTTCGTTAATGCCTGATAACACTAATCCGACAATGGAGGTAGTATATGGCGGATAATTCAGAAATAGTCAAACAGACTGTGACTATTGATGGTCACACAATTATTATCTACAATAACAGAAAGCCTGATTCATATTTAGAATCAGATGTTTATGATCCTACCAATCCATCAAGTGGAAAGTACTTCCCTTCTTTATACTCTATTGTAATTAAGACTGATGGAAGTCTGTGGTATGTATCAGCAAGAAATGAAATTGATTATTCTGTTACATTAACACCGTGTAACATTATTACAGCAGATGATGTTGAAACAGCAGCTAAGATAGTTTCATATGGAAATGATAAATACTGTCTGTACATGGATACGAGAGTATCCCCATACAAGCTGATAGTAGATGCTAAAGTGCTGTTCTATGGAAATAGCCTTAAAGAGTACACTCTGAGTATACCTGATGAAGATGGAACCAATCAGATTATCAGTATGTATCTTGACAGTACTGACAAGTTTGTAAGTGACAGAATACCTATGACTTCTATAAGTCCTGATATCAAAGCTTACAAATTCCCTACCAACTGTCATACTACCAAGAAGTTAACTGAAGGTGATGTAGTAACCTTAACTGTATACAACAATCTTGGCAATGTAGCTGCTACACTTAATCTGTATGTAAGAAATGCAGTATGGCTCAATGATCTTAACAGCTGGACTAATCCTATTGTTGAATTTGGCGTAAGTTGCTTACAGGAAAGAGGCAATGAATTCTATGTTAAAGAACGTCAGGATCCTTCTCATCTGAATATTCAGCCTTATCTGATTTATTCTGATGGTACCAAGACATTAGTTAACATTGATAATCAGCAGTGCTTCATGTACGGGTTAGAAGATTTCTTACCTTCTTATCCCGGATATAGTCAACAGCTTATCTTCAAGTATTTCTTAGGTAAGAATGAAAGTGCTTTAGGTACCAATGATAAATTCTTAGTATGTTCCAAGAAGCTTGTAGTTGTCAAGACTAAAGATGATTATAGTTTCAAGGTAAGTGTAGTTCCTAAGTACAACGATACCACTTCTCAATGGTATTTAAGATTCTTCTTATATACCGATGATAGAAATGGCTGTTATGATATCACCGATCAGGTAACCTATGATAAAAACTTTGGATTTAATGGATCTGCTGATAGATGGGGCGTTGAACAACATGTTGTTATTGACTATGATACTAGTGTTGCTCTCAATTTAAATGAAGAACTTCCTGGCAGTCAGAGTTTTTACATCACAGTCAACGATCCTAAATACTACGAGAGATATACTATTCGTGATGGCGAAGACAGTCCTATGATTTATGGTTCAGATGGAAGCGTAGTCAGACGTCCTGTACTTCACTACGATAGGGATCTTGATGTATACTTTATTCCTACCAGTATTTTCCATAACAAAGAAGCAGTTATTGAAAGTTTCTATACTTTAGCAAGACCGTTCTTTGATACTCGTATTGAAAGTGCTCCTCCTATTCCTACACATTTCATCGTAAGAGATAGCAGTAATGGTCAGCAGCTTGTTCATAGCGCAACTGATCTTAATGATTTTGGTGCTGCTATGAATTTCATAGGCACTGATCGTATACCTGCAAGAGGAACTGTAATAGTTGAGTTCTTAAAACTGATCAAAGATACATACGTAGTATTATACGGTGTACCTGTTGATGTATACTACAATAGCTACAATACTGAAAATAATTAAACAACAGTATCCTGATCTGAAATAAGATCAGGATACTTTTTATATAAAGGAGATTAACCTATGGATTCAACAGATGAATGGGTAAAACAAAGAGTTGATTTTAATTGGACTATAGATGAACGGATTAAAAAAATAAATGAAGTATTACTTGACTGTCCTATTAAAGCCAGTTCTTATTGCAGAGTATTATCTACTGATAAAGTTAAATTCAGTATTAAATACAGAAATGTTGATCATGTCAGAAAAGCTTATTTAAGTGTAAGCGAATAATAGTTATATATATATCATCGATTTGATTTCGGAATGGGTCCGAGTCATAGTTCCAAAGGAGGTGCTATGGACTATCCTTTATTCACCTCGATCAAGATCGAGGGAGGGTGGAATAAAACCACCCATATTGAAACGAAGCGCGCTGTTCGTTTTGATATCAGTAAACAGCGCATTCTTGTTTCCGGCATTAAGTTGTCAGAACAAGATTTAAACCGAGTCTTTAATGACCCGGATTTCTTCGGAACTCTTTCCGATGTTATAAATGAGCATCATTATAACATCAGAAAGTAACAATTCCGAATGGGTGCATTCTAGCAATTTCGAATGCACCTTTTATTTTTTGTTAAAGTTGGTCAAATTAATATATATATATATTACTTACTTGATGAATAGTCACATTCATCAAGACTCATGAAGCCGGTCACTTCAGTTGTGCTTAGCCAGCATAACACGAGTCCAAAATAATATCTGACCCCGCACTGCGGTAAGACACTGAGAGGTGTATTATGGCTAAACTCATTAAGTTTGCAGGGAATCGTCCAAGCAACGAGGTTGAGAACCTCGCTAATGAAGTTCTCAACCACGACTGGGTTGTTTTTGTGCCGAGCAAGGAGGCTGACTTGGTTCAGCATGGGCGTACTGTCTGGCGCAAGGATGAAACAGGAAAAAAATGGTGGCCTGAAGAAGGCCCAGAGGATCTCTCTGAGATCTATGTTTGTGAGGCAGATGATTTCTTAATTGACTGTATGATCGCTCTTCGGAGCGATTGTACAGTCTATGCCGTCAACGGCAAGATTGATGAGCTTCATCATCTCCTGTACGGAGGCGAAACTCCGTTACTCCCTGTTCCGGTCTGGAGAACGTTTCGTTCTCGAGCCGGGCTGGAGTACTATGTTAACTGGTTCTCTTCTGACGAAGAGAATCAGCAAGAAATTGATCATTACAATGACTCGTGTGAGAAGACTTATCAGAGGGGGTGGTAAATAAAAGTCTCTCACACGCTTAAAGGCGCACCCAAGCAATTTCGGGTGCGTCTTTTATTTTTTATTTTTGTGTATAAAGTATACCATTCCAGGTTAACTGATTAAGATCGGTTACTTCATAAAACTTCCATTCTTTATAGAAGCTCATAGGAACGCTACTCCCTTCTACATAAATCTGGTTTTTTCCTAAGTACTTATTAAGTGCTTGGGAAGGAGTAACACAACTAAAACCAGTAACTTTTTTTATTTTTAATTTTTCATCATATTCGTAAGTTACTTTTAATTTCATAATCTTTCTCTTACAGGAATACTACTAAATCTCTGAGAATTAATTCGTTAGATGCAGTTCCAGCAGTGATATCGTAATTGAGTCTTACTCTGATAGTTCCATCATCTAACTTAGAAATCTCGGCATTTACATAAGCAGGCTGATCCTGATGAGTAAACGATGCATGTCCTTTCAGCATTCCACTTCTTGAGTTGAAGTTGATATCAACCGGGAATTGGAATCCCTGATCTTCTTCAATGTCTAATCTGAGTTTACTGAATTTGGTAATATCAGTATCCTGATCAAGTAATAATTCAGAAGTAATATCAAAGTACTGCCAACCAGTTACAGGTCTGTTAAGAGACTTAGAACCAGCCCAGATTAAATGTCCATTCTTAAACGGTACTAACATAGTTTCAACCTGAGATTTATCAAGAGTTGAACTCCAGGTAGAAGTACCATCAGGAAGAATAAATAAATCATCAGAAGGCTGAGTAACAGTAGCTACTTCATCTACTAACTTCCAGCAACTCTCATGACCAGACATATCTTCGATAGCAACAGTCTCTTCAACCATATTGGTTAAAGTAAAACCTAATTGTAAATATGCACCGGATAAAATATCCTGATCATTCCAAACTAATCTGATCTGAGGTCTGATAATAGAATCAATCTCTCCGTAATCAGTGAAAGGAACATATCCTCTTGGATAGTTCTCAGAGATTACATTAACATTTAATCTGTCAGCACCTTTATTGTTCAGGTCTACTGATACTGCAACAGTAAATTGAATATGTGATAACTGAGTCTGTAACCTGAAGACAAATGTATCAGAAGTACAAGGAGTAATATTGGTTCCATTAGTATTGAATAAAGAAGCTATGGTGTACCAATGTAATCCTGCCTTGTCACTATACAGTTTCATCAGTGTACTTTTACCTGAGGTAATATCTCCATAAGCAGGAGTACCTTGTAATCTGCGCATCTCTCCCTCCAAGGTTTCGATTCTCTCAAATATAGAAGACATTACTGAAGTAGTACCTAATGAATCTTCAGTAACAGCTTTAGCTTCGTTGATATATTGAACAAGATTGTTATAACGGGCTAACAACTCTTTATAATTATCTAAAGTAGGATCACCGCCAAATGCATGATAAGTAATCTTAATCTTACCAGTGATCTGTGTCTTGATCATAATGAAATCAAAGACAGGATTCTTAGATGAAGTAGCTAAAGTCTTAGCCTGATTCATACCAACAATCTTATAATCTTTATTTTCTACTAAGGTAGTATCAGAGTCAGGATGATAAATGGTTACACTATCTTTGTAGAAGCTGCCACCTTTAGGAAGAATCATGAATCTTCCATTTACTACATCGATTAAATGCTCTTCATCTTTGATAATATTGTTATCATTGGTTTCTGAATCATCTAACTCTAATAAGATAGAATCTGAATCAGTAGTAGAAAGAGAAGTAGCATCGGTGACTTTGTTGGTAAGTACTTTAAGTTGCTCAATAGATTTAAGTACATCTAATACTAACTCAGGAGTTACATTAACTGGCTCATTATGAAAATAAGCAGTTCTTATCAGATTAGGATACAGACGCTGATAAGATACATGAATAGTGTATCCTACAGTAAATCCTCTGATGATTTGAATACCAGATACTAACTCTTTGTCAAAATTAGGATCCTGGAATTTAGCACGTGACATATCGTTGTCACAGCTGCTGATGAATTCATCTGGGATTACATAATCAGTACCATATACTAAATCTTCAGTAACACCGCCTGAGATACATTGAACAGAAATAGAATCCTTGAATACAGCTGCTTCAAAATCTACGTTCTGTCCATATTTGAATATCCTAAATATTTTGCCAGATTCTTTATAGGTTTCTAAAGAACCTGTCAAATCCATATTCAGATTGCTCATTGATTGCTCCTAAGCTTTAAGTTTGTTTACCTGAGATTGTAAACTAATAATGATCTTCTCATACTCATTAAGTTTAGTCTTGGCTTGAGATAACTCTTTTTCCAAACGTAGATTCTCTGAATAATAGTTCAGAATTTTCTTCTTGGATTCATCTCTTGATTTAAGTACATTATTGAATTCAGCTTCAGTCATCCACTGTTCGCCAGTAGTAACAAACATAGGTTCAGGAGTTATACCAAATGCTGCCTCTACTGTTTCAACAACAGTATCTTTAATAAAATCAAATACCGTTGGATCTTCGCATAATCCAATGTAAGTAATCATACCAAATTTATTATACTTCTTAACATTATAATCAGGAGTCTCTGACACATAACAGAGTGGAGCATACTTAGGATCATCAGTACTATCAGTATCAGGAGACTCTAATTTAAGTATAGGTGATTTTCTTACAGTAGGGAGTTCATCTTCTAAGGCAGATTCCTGATTATTAGGACTAAAAAAATCAGACCCAATATCTCCGCCACTGGCAACATACTCGTCATATGACTGTATTCCAGATACTCTGTAAATCCCATCAAAAGCAGCATACGCAGTATCAAAAGTAAACTTATAAACAGCACCTACTTTAGGAGTTGTTATTGTGCTCATAAGCTATTCTCTCACTTCTTAGACATTAAATCAGAATAAGAATCAGGATACATTAACAGGTATTCTGCATCACCAACGCTGAATGACAGATACTTAACACCTGATATTTCAGTGACA
>Ga0256404_1013067_pt1 | contig 10607 bp, 8 predicted proteins | sample RumenRJG_01DNA_FD_185990 | JGI IMG/M metagenome (GOLD analysis project Ga0256404, IMG submission 185990) | Bovine rumen microbial communities from Lethbridge, Alberta, Canada - RJG_01 | ecosystem: Host-associated > Mammals > Digestive system > Stomach > Rumen | place: Canada: Alberta | collected...
GATGGCTCTGCCTTGCCGCTGATGATGTCGAGAAGTGCCTGATGCTGAACCTTGAACGATATCAGTATGGCATCGGCCGAGGGTTCTATCTCTGTAAGAACAACCGGACGACCAGTCTCTATTATCACTACAACGGGTTTATTGCCCATAAGCTTCTTTGTATCTACAACCATCACCATATCGTCGCGGTTGTAAGCCTTTACGGTCTTGCCGCGGAAGCTGCGGTTGGTGGTCTTCTCCATCGGGTCGCCACCGGCTATGCTTACGGCACGTGCATCCTTGGCAGTATAGTCGTTGTATTGCAGACTGAAAGGCATATATCCGTTACCGCCCTTCTTAACATCTTCGGTGCTATAGCCGATGCCTGTGCTGGGCTCCTGAATAAGACAGATGGCAAAGTCGGCCTGCTCAGGCTTCTCTACCACATCGAAGTATCTCTGTACCAAGGCGAGGTCGATAGGCTCTACTGTCTTCTCCTCAGATATGCCTCCCCACAAACCTGGGATGGCAGGGAAGTGGCGCTTGGGAACATACACCTTCATGCGGTTCTTTACCGGCAGCACCTTGTTGTCGTGGTTCTTAAGCATGACAATTGATTTGAGCTGTGCCTCATAGCCCTCCTTCATAAACTCGGGATTGCCCACAAACTCCTTTGATTCGGCTGGGTCAAGATAAGGATTCTCAAACAGTCCCACGCGGAACACGTTTAGCAGCAGTCGGCGTGCCGACAGTTCAAAACGCTGGCGTGCACTCTCTTCGCCCTGCTCCTTGCTCCACATGTTGTAGGCCTCGAGCACTGGACCTATCTCGTTGTTACCGCCAAACTGGTCGACACCTGCCTGCAGTATCTTGTAATGGCGCTCAGCCTCGTTAAGCTGCTCCACGCCCCAAGGCTTGCCACCTATAGGACTGTCGAGCACCTTTATATCCTTTGTTATTCCCCAGTCGGTACAAGCCACGCCCTCAAACTTAGCCTCGTCGCGCAGCTGTTGCTGTATGAGCCACTTGCTGTAGCTGCCACCAACGTTCTGGCCCGATGGATCCTGATTCCACAATATACTATATATAGGCATAACGGCCGATGCCATCTCGGTACCACCTTCAAGTTTAAAGGCACCCTCTACAAACGAGCGTTTGTGCATGGCCAGATTGTTGCCGGGATAAACGGCATACTTACCCGATGCAAAGTGAGAGTCGCGTCCTCCCTCCTGTGCGCCGTAGCCATACCAGTGCTTAACCATGGCGTTGACACTCTTCATGCCCCAGCCTTTATCCTCAGGGGTTGTCTGGAAAGCGTCGCAGTAAGCGCGGGCCATGTCGGTAGCCAGCTGTGGGTCTTCGCCGAATGTGCCGTCGAAGCGGAACCAGCGCGGATCGGTAGCTATATCCACCTGAGGCGACAAGGCTGTAGCGATGCCTAATGCACGATACTCCTGGGATGCTATCTCGCCAAAGCGGTACATAAGCTGCGGATCGAAGCTTGCTGCCAGTCCTAACGATGTGGGCCATAGTGATATCTGTCCGCCTGCACCGGCATTAAACTCTGCTGTGCCCTTTGCCTCATGGCGCGGGTCAGAACTGGTGTTGGCTGGAATGCCGTGGTCGAGACCTTCGACAAAAGCCTGCATGTTGTTGTTCCATTTTGCTGCTGTATCGGGACTGGCCACAACGGTTATAAGCACAGCGCGCAGATGGTCGTCGTTAAGGAACTTCTTCTGTTCGGCAGTCAGAGTGTCAGATGGCACTGGCTGGTGGCTGCTATACAGCATCAATCCTGCAATCTCCTCAATAGATAGTTTCGATGCCAGGTCGGCAGCGCGCTCCTTTGCACTAAGGCGCCAGTCCTCGTATGCATCAAGCGAGTCGTTGCGATTAAGATCCTTAAAGGCAAAACCGTCAATGGTAAGGATCTTTACGCCCGACTGTGGCGAATAGCCCAGCGACGGACCGCCCTTTTGAGTTACCAATATAAACGAATCAACCTGATGTTCCGACCATTTCTGACCGTCGCATGCTGCAAGCGCCAAAAGCGTAGCTCCCACCGCCGCCATTGTCATCGACTTTTTCATAATCACTTGTTTTATCTTAATTTAGTTATTCACCTTGCAAAGATACAAATATTTTTTATAATAAGTACAGTAATAGCAGGATTTATACATTTAAAACAGCGATAGCCAAGAAGTTCAAACTTGAAGATTCGCCCTGGAAACTGTCATATCCATATAATCTAAGAAGAGAATAAACAAAAGATGCAGGACCATGTGATCCTGCATCTTTTGTTTATTCTCAATCCTTAAGCGAGTAGGTTATGGTGGTTACTACACGTAGCTTCTTGATGTAAGGGGTATTCTGGTCGCGGTCTTCAATCTCAAACTGTCCCTGCCCGGCTGTTTGTATCTGTCCCAGCTCACTCTTGCTTGCCTCGGCAAACTGTTCGGCAGTCTTCTGGGCATTCTTGATAGCCTCGGCCATCATCTCAGGCTTCATCTGCTGGAACGAAGCATACTCATACTGAGGGTTGCTATTCTCGATAGCAACACCCTGTTTCAACAGTTCCGCCTGCTTGAATATTGCCTTATTCACCTCAGTAACTTTATTTGTAGCTACAGTTATCGTGGTGTTTACAATGTAGCGGAAGTTCTTTTGGTTGTCGCCCCATTCACGTGCCTCTAGGTCGCTTATCGATGGAGGATTAACAGTTATCTCCTTGTCTTCGAGACCATTCTGTCGCAAGAACTTCTTAATCTTGTCTGTCTGATTGTTTATGTTCTCATAAAGCAGAGGCAGGTCGTTGCCGGTAACCTTAGTACCTATGCTCCATGTAACTTTGTCGGCAGGTACCTCACGCTCGGCCAGTCCCTTCACCGTTACCTTACGATCCTTATTGGCAAAGTTGTCGATGCCACCTTTGATTAACAATCCCAGCATTACAATGCCCAAAGCTATAAGGGCTGATGCAATAATACGATTCTCTTTCATACGCTTCAATAATTTATAATGTTTGACGCTGCAAAGATGAGAATAATTTTTTAATCTCAAATAGGGAAAATCCCTAAATCTGCATATGTTTTTCCTATTTTTTCTTGCACAAATGAATAATTTTGTGTATTTTTGCCGAAGAAATAAAAACAATCTAAAAGTATTAGCCTTATTTATTAGCTACTATTATATGGACGAAAGGACAATTAAAATTGTTAATGAAGCAAGATGGACTGATGGACAGATAGTGAGGAACCGTCTGGACGATATCAGCTACGACCCTATGGGATGTCAGGAAGATCTGATAATGAGAATAGCACGCGAGAATGCTAAGACAGTATTCGGATGTGAACATGGCTTCGACAAGATTGACAGTATCAGTGATTTCAGAATGCAGGTTCCTGTGTCTGTCTACGATGATTATCCCAAATACATAGAGCGTATAGCAAATGGTGAGCGCAATGTGCTGACAGCCTATCTTACCGAACATCTTTCTACATATGAAGGCTATAAGAAACTGCCCCAGTCGCGTTGGGGTGTACAGGCATTCTACGATTACAACTTCTGTGCGGCATTCCATATTGCAGGTAATGAAGGATACCTCACCGGCGGAATGACTCTTAACCTGGTTGACAACCACATTGAGCAACTGCCATCGGGAGTATATGTAGGCAACCTGCTGGGACGACAACTGATAAAGCGCGAATTCGACAACGATCAGGTGTATGCTATTCCTATAGATGTGATAAAATCTGCAGGTCAGAACGATATAATCTATATCAGGGCACTGTGTGCACTGGCAGAGAAGAATGTCTCGCTTGCCATATGTGACCGATACTCGGAGATGATAGACCTGTTGCGCTATATAGAGAAGCACTGGCCCAGACTTGCCAACGAGATAGAACAGGGCAACAGCTATGTAAAGCATGATGCAGAGAGGGCAGATGAGATACGCCAGATAATGGAGGAGCACCATATAGGTACACAGCTGGTTACAAAACTATGGCCTGACTTGCGCTGCATGCTGGTTTATGACGTGTGCTGCCTTACCACAAGCTTTGAACTGTTGCGAACATACTGCGGTAGAAGTGTGCACTTTATCTTTGCTGGCATCAATTCGGCCATCGGCTCGTTCTCGATGCCGCTGAATATTGACGACCCGCAGACGGTGCTGATACCAGACTGCGTGTTCTATGAGTTCAGGCCAGTAGAGTCAAAAGACTATAGAGAACTGCTGACATTAGACCAAGTGGAGATGGGTAAGAGCTACGAGCTTGTGGCTACAACACTGTCGGGTCTGTATCGCTATAGAACAAATAAGATATTCTATATAGTAGGACATCATCACGAGACGCCTACCGTGATTATTGACAAATAAAAAAAAGCAGATTGAAAAATCTGCTTTTTTTTGAGCCTCTTGTCGGATTCGAACCAACGACCCCGAGATTACAAATCACGTGCTCTGGCCAACTGAGCTAAAGAGGCGGGTGGGTAAGCGATCTGCATCGCGCCGCTACGACCTAATACCCTTGCTGCGTTCCCACCCTGGGGGATTCAAAGGGAGCTGGCCGTACAGGACTTACCCATGATGAAAAAAGATCGATTTGCTTGAAAGCGGGTGCAAAGGTAAGCATAAAAAATGAGAAATGAGACATGAGAATTGAGTTTTTTTGTGATTTTAACTATTTTTTCAAAGAAAGCCCCCGTTATATGTAGGAAAATGATTAATTTTGCACCCTGAAAGAGTTAAATGTTAAAATGACAGCACCAGAGTATATACAACTAAAGGCGTATGCACGTCAGGATGGTTTCTTCCTGGCTCTGTTTTGGATAGTCTGCTTTATTAGCTATATTATCGGTCTGACCAACCAGTTGGTTGGCATGCTATCGATGCTGATGGTGGTGGCAAGTCCGTTTTTTGTAGCTACCAGACTGAAGAAATTCCGCGATGAGGGTAGGGAGGGAGTAATCTCCTTCGGTCGCAGCTATGCCTATACAATCTTCGTATTCTTCTACGGAGCAGTGCTGTTGGCAGTGGCACAGTATCTGTATTTCGCATATATGGATAACGGCTATCTGGTAAACTCGCTGGCCAGAATGATGAGTACCGACGAGGCAAAGATGATGCTTGAGCAGTATGGAGCCCAGAGTCTGGTAGACGAAGGTCTGGCCGAGATGGCTGCCACACGCCCAATTGACTATGCACTGAACATACTAACCATAAATATCTCGTTGGGCTTTATACTTGGTGTGCCCATCGGACTTATTATGCAACGAAGAAAATTAGATTAAGAATATGGATATATCAGTAGTTATACCTCTTTATAATGAGGACGAATCGATTCCTGAACTCTATGCGTGGATAGAGCGCGTGATGAAACAGAACAACTTCAGCTATGAGGTTATCTTTATCAACGATGGCTCTACCGATCGCTCGTGGGAGATTATACAGGAGCTGAACCAGAAGCAGCCCGACGTGGTGAAGGGTATCAAGTTCCGTCGTAACTACGGTAAGAGTCCCGCACTGTACTGCGGTTTTGAGCAGGCACAGGGCGACGTGGTTATCACTATGGATGCCGACCTGCAGGATTCGCCCGATGAGATACCAGAGCTGTATCGCATGATTAAGGAAGAGGGCTACGACCTTGTGAGTGGTTATAAGCAGAAGCGCTATGACCCGATTTCGAAGACCATCCCAACAAAGCTGTTCAATGCTACAGCACGCAAGATAAGCGGTATCAAAAACCTGCACGATTTCAACTGCGGACTGAAGGCTTATCGTAAGGCTGTGGTTAAGAATATCGAGGTATATGGTGAGATGCACCGCTATATACCATATCTGGCTAAGAATGCCGGTTTCAACAAGATTGGCGAGAAGGTGGTTCAGCACCAGGCACGTAAGTACGGATCGTCGAAGTTTATGGGACTGAACCGTTTTGTAAACGGATATCTTGATCTGCTTACACTCTGGTTCCTGAGCACATTCGGCAAGAAGCCTATGCACGTGTTCGGATTCCTCGGAACTCTGATGTTCTTTATCGGTTTCGTTGCTGCAGTATGGATTGGTGCCGACAAGCTGTGGTGCCTGGCTAACGGCATACAACAGCGACTGGTTACTGATTCGCCATTCTTCTACATCGCACTTACGATGATGATCCTTGGTACACAGCTGTTCCTGACAGGATTCCTCGGCGACCTGATTAGTCGTTCGTCAACAGGACGTAATGACTACCAAATAGAAGAGACTATATGATGAAGCGTGTTACATATCTGTTTCTGGGAGTGCTGATAGCTGCATGCACATCTATCGACTGTCCGGTGGAGAGTAATGTGGCAACGCTGTATCAGGTGCGTAATAGCGACGGTACGGAGCTGACACTGACAGACTCAATCACTGTGACTACGAAAACAGCTAAGGACAGTGATACCATTATATTCAATAAGGGTGTTGGCATAAGCTCGTTCTCACTGCCAGTAAGCTATAAGCATCCGGAGGATGTGCTGGTATTCAGCTTCGACAATGATAACAATAACAACCTGCATGTTACCGATACGGTGTGGATTAAGAAAGAAGACTATCCACACTTTGAATCGGTTGACTGCAGCGCTGCGTTCTTTCACATCATTACAGACGTGAGATATACGCGCAACTACATCGACTCAATAGTTATTAAAAACCCATCGGTGACATATGACTCTAAGACGGTACATTTCTACTTCTATCCTAAGAGCAGCAATTAGCTTTGTGGTGCTTTCGGCATCGGTGCCTGCATCGGCTCAGAAGTTCTTCGCATTCCAGAAGGACTCGGTACCCACATTCCGTGGCTTTGCTGTATCGTTCGACCTGGTGGGAGCAGGACTGATGGCATTCAGCGATAACGGACAGTATGAAGGTGCGCTGCGCATAAACCTGCACGATGAGTGGTTCCCGATTGTTGAGCTTGGATTGGGTAGGGCCGATCACGATGATGATGTGACTTATCTGCACTATAAGACTTCGGCTCCTTACTTCAGAATAGGTATCGACAAGAACCTGCTGAAGGAGAAGCATGGACCTTACCGACTGTATGGCGGATTGCGCTATGCATTCACGTCGTACAAGGTTGACATTGCCCGACAAGATTTTCCTGATCCGGTGTGGAAGTGGAATACTGGTTTTGGTATTAAAGACGCGCAATGTAACTACCACTGGATAGAGGCTGTGGTTGGCGTGGATGCTAAGATAGCCGGACCAGTACACCTGGGATGGAGTATCAGATACAAACGACGTATATCGCACAGCGAGGACGGTGAGTTCGGTAATACGTGGTATGTGCCCGGATTCGGTAAGTTCGGAGATACAAGACTTGGTGGAACATTTAACGTAATAATAGATATCTAAACTAGCATGCAGCAGTCAGGGAGTAAAAAATGGATGTGGCAGTTGCCATTCTTGGTACTGCTGATAGTGGGAACAGTGTTGATTTTACGTCACGAGCGCAACGTGCCGTACCAGAAGAGTGCCGACAAGGTTTTCGGTACTTTCTATCATGCCACTTATCAGTGTGACTCGGATCTTACATATAGCATCAATGCTGAGCTTGCAAAGGTTGATGCATCGCTGTCGCCATTCAACAAAAACTCTATTATCACTGCAGTGAACCAGAACAGGGAAGTGGAGATTAACGACATGTTCCAGGATGTGTTCTATCTGGCTATGCAGATATCGAAAGAGACCGACGGCGCGTTCGACATTACCGTTGCCCCACTGGTAAACGCCTGGGGATTCGGATTCAAGAACGGCATTGAACCTACAAGTGAGCAGGTGAATAGTCTGATGCAGATAATCGGCTACCAGAAGGTGTCACTATCAGCTGGAAAGGTTACAAAAACAGATGACAGGGTAATGCTCGACTGCTCGGCTATAGCCAAAGGCTATGGTACTGATGTTGTGGCACGACTGCTGCGCAGCAAGGGCATAACTAACTTCATGGTTGAGATTGGTGGCGAGATTGTTACCAGTGGCGTTAATGCCGAGAACCAGCCCTGGCGTGTGGGAATAACAAAGCCTGTTGAAGACCCAATGGGTACTACCGGCGAGGTGCAGAGCATTGTGAAGATTACTGATAAGGCGATGGCTACCAGTGGTAACTATCGTAACTTCTACTATAAGGACGGAAAGAGATATGCACATACCATCGACCCGAAGACGGGCTATCCCGTGCAGCATAACATTCTGTCGGCAACGGTGTTTGCCAAGAGTTGTGCGGTGGCCGATGCCTATGCCACATCGTTTATGGTGATGGGAATGGAGAAAGCCCAGCAGTTGCTGGAGCAGCATCCTGAACTGATGGCATATCTTATCTACAGCGATGAGGATGGTAAGAACGCCGTTTGGTATTCGCCATCGTTGGAAAACAAAATACAGAAGTAGAGTATGGCCTCACTACAGTTGTTCGACAAACTGTTGCAATTCCCCTTGTTTCAGGGAATGAGTCGCGACGATCTGGAGATAGTTGCCGGACACACCCGCTTTGGATTCATGAAGTTGGGCGCTGGTAAGACAGTAGTGAAATCGGGTGATACATGTACACAGTTGCACTTCCTGATAAACGGAACGCTTAAGGTGCGCACCTATGCCGATGACTACGGCTATTCGGTTGAGGAGCAGATGATGGCGCCGAACATAGTGCAGCTGGAGTCGATATTTGGATATTATCAACGCTACACTCACGACTTTGTGGCACAGACGGATGTGAACTTCATTACCATAGACAAGGAAGAGGTGGTGCGACTTACTGAAGATTTCCTTGTGTTCCGTCTGAATATTATGAACCACTTTGCCACTCAGACACAGAAACAGTTGGGACAGGTGTGGAACCGTCCGCCGCAATCGTTAGAGGCACGGGTGATAAAGTTCCTGAGTCAGCATTCAACCTATCCGGCCGGACATAAAGTGTTTAATATACTGATGACCAGACTGGCTGAAGAAGTGAACGACAGCAGGCTAAATGTGTCGCGTGTTTTGAACGAGATGCAGCACAAGGGACTGATAACATTAAGTAGGGGAAAAATAGAGATTCAGCAGCTGGAAAGACTGCTTTACACCAAATAGAAACGGCTAATGTGGCCGTTTTCAACTTTTTTAATGCATAGATTTGCTAAGTATCAGATTTTTGTCGTAACTTTGCATCAAAAATGCGAGAAAGGATCCTTGCAATCCAAAAGATGTTAGTATGAATACAAGCGAAAATATTGAGAGAAAGAACCCGTTTTTCGAACCTTATAACACACCTCACGACACAGCTCCCTTTGACCGTATCCGTATGGAAGATTACGAGGAGGCTATGTTGGAGGGAATACGTCGTGACGACGAGCAGATAGAGAAGATTATAAACAATCCTGCCAAGCCTACTTTCGATAACACCATCATTAGTGTTGACGATGAGAAGGACAAGGATGGATACTACGACCTGTTGAGCCGCGTGTCAACAGTGTTCTTTAATCTGCTGTCGGCTGAGACCAACGACGATATGGATGCGCTGGCACAGAAGATGAGTCCGATACTGACTAAGCATGCCAACGATATCCGACTGAATGAGAAACTTTTTGAGCGCATAAAATATGTTCACCAGCACCACCGCAAGCTTACTGCCGAGGAGAAGATGCTGCTTGACAACTGCTACGACGGATTTGTGCGTAGCGGAGCACTGCTGGATGCTGCAGGAAAAGAGCGCCTGCGCCAGTTGACCGAGGAAGCATCGATGCTGGGTCTGCAGTTCTCGCAGAACCTGCTGAAGGAGAATAAGGCTTTTACTCTGCATATCACCGACGAGAAACAGCTTGACGGTCTGCCTGATACTGCCCGCGAGGCTGCTGCACTGGCTGCAAAAGAGGCTGAAAAGGAAGGATGGGTGTTCACACTCGACTTCCCTTCGTACTCGCCATTCATGACATATTCAACTCAGCGCGAGCTGCGCAAGCAGTTGTATATGGCCAAGAACACAGAGTGTATACACGATAACGAGGAGAATAACCTTGAAATATGTAAACGCCTGGTAAACCTGCGTCGTGAGATAGCACAGCTGTTGGGGCATAAGACCTATGCTGACTATGTGCTGAAGCACCGTATGGCAGGTAACGTTCGCAATGTGTATAAACTGTTGAACGATCTTATCAAGGCTTATAAGCCTACTGCAGTGAAAGAGGTTGAGGCTATCGAAAAGATGGCTCGCAAGATGGAGGGAAAAGACTTCAAACTTGAGCCATGGGACTTCTCGTACTACTCGCACAAACTGCAGCTTGAGAAGTATAATATCGATGCCGAGATGCTGCGTCCGTACTTTGAACTGTCGAAGGTTATTGATGGCGTGTTCGGTCTGGCTAACCGCCTGTACGGCATCACATTCAAGGAGAATAAGGATATACCAGTATATCATCCCGATGTTAAGGCATACGAGGTGTTTGACGAGGACGGATCGTTCCTTGCTGTATTCTATGCCGACTTCCACCCACGTAAGGGTAAGCAGGGTGGTGCATGGATGACAGAATATCAGGGACAGTGGAAGGAGCGCATTGATGCGAAGAAACCATTCGGACCTGAGAACATGAAGAATGTGCGTCCGCATGTAAGCGTGGTGATGAACCTT
>Ga0256404_1013069_pt1 | contig 10606 bp, 7 predicted proteins | sample RumenRJG_01DNA_FD_185990 | JGI IMG/M metagenome (GOLD analysis project Ga0256404, IMG submission 185990) | Bovine rumen microbial communities from Lethbridge, Alberta, Canada - RJG_01 | ecosystem: Host-associated > Mammals > Digestive system > Stomach > Rumen | place: Canada: Alberta | collected...
ATGTCGGGCAACGCGCTGGTGCGCAGCATCGGGATCCTGAAGGGAGCCTCGCTTGAAGGCGACATCGTAAGCCTCTGGGACCCGGACTTGCCAAAGGTGCAGAGGGATCAGGCCAACGGCCACAGCCTCTACACCACGCTCACCTTCGGCGCGCTGCTTGACGACGAGCTCGTGCCCCGCGAGGACGCGGGCGATCCCGCCTTCTCCATGAGCTACGCGGGGAATATCCACGGCCCCAGCTCAATCCGCATGAAGGTGGCCGCAGGCAGGCTTGAAACCTCAGGCAGCATCGATGTCAAGAGCCTCGACAACTACGGGACCCTCGCCTTAAGCCAGGTAGCATATGGCAACCGCGTCAGCGCCGGGGAGTTTTCAAACCACGCCGGGGCCAACCTGGTAACCGAGCTCATGGAGGACGGCTCCATCTCGACCATCGAGGTGAGCTCCAGCGCCAGCCTCGACGGCACCTGGACGGTGCGCCCCCATGCCGAGGGCTACATCAGGAACGGGCAGAGCATCACCCTCAAGGCCCAAAGCCCGATCGAGGGCGCGGGCAGCGTGAGCGGCTCTTTTGCGTCCTACGCCATGGAGACCGGCTCCAAGACGCTCAAGGGCACTTTCGACGGGAACACAGCGACCTTCACGAGGGACAAGGACGCGTACAGCTCAAAGACCTCGGATGATGAGAAGAAGGACGTCGCCAAGGGCATAGACGGCGCGGCAGGCGACGCGCAGGGCGGCATGCGCGATCTGGTAGCCGCGCTCGACTTCCTGCCAGAGGGGATCTCCTACGATCAGGCCATGGCCGCGCTGAGTCCCGAGGTCTACAACAGCTCATCGTCAATCGCGCTGCGCGACGCCTCGCGCTCAAGCAGGACGCTCTCAAGCCTGCTCAAGGCCTTATCGCTCCACGGCCCCGTCACCGGGACCGGGGCGCTGGGCAGCGCCTATCTCACGGCAGGACCCGCCGATGGGCGCATCGGCTTTAGCGACAAGGTGTTCTTCATTGAGCCCTACGGCGAGATCCACAAGCAGGACGGGCGGCGCAACAGCCCGGATCTCGACTCGTACTCAGGCGGGATCATCGCAGGAGTCTCCTTCGTCCGGGACGACGGCCTCGTGTGGGGATTTAACGGCGGGGCTTCCGTGCGCCACACCCTGGCCTCGGGGGATCTGCACTCCGACAGCATCAAGTCCGCAGGCGCCTTCCTGGGCGTCCACGCCTTCCTCGCCCCGCCTGAGTGGGGCGACACTTACGCCACGCTCTTGGCCAAGGCCGGACTCTACGAGAACCGCTCCAAGCGCCATGTGGACCTGCCTGGCTTCAATGCCACCTCCAAGGCCGACTATGGCTCGGTGTCCTGGAACGTCTTTGCTGAGGCAGGCCACGACTTCAAGTGGGGCGCGGCCGCGTTCGGCCCCATGGCCTCGCTTGAGTACGCGGCCGACTCCCACGGCTCCTTCAAGGAGCACGGCAGCGGCTCAGTCGACTTGAAGGTGCACTCGGACACTGCGGACTCATTGAAACTCTCCTTGGGCATGCACCACCTGCACCGCATCGCCGCGCTGGGCGGGTACGCGCTCAAGGGCGATCTCAGCGTGCGCTACGCGCGCGAGCTGCTTGAGACCGATTTCTCGACCCGCTCGTCCTTCCGCTCTGGCAACGGCTACGAGTTCACCACCAGCACCGAGTCTTCAAGCCGCAACATGGGTGTCGCAGGCTACGAGCTTACGGCCTCCTCGGGCATGCGTACTTTCAGCCTGAGCGCCGAGTACGAGCTTGGAGACAGGAACTCGGCCTTCAGCCTTGGAGCCTACTTCAACGCAAGGTTCTAGGACGGCAGACCCTGGTCATGGAGCTGTCCCGGCGTCCAAGCCTTTGGTTTCAAATGGTCTGGCACCGTGCCGCTCCATGGCTGGCTCCATGCTCCGCCTGACGCAGATGCAGGCCCCGGGAGCCATCCGCCGGGCCTGCCGCGCCAGATGATGAACCTCGGACTGATCCTGATGACGGCTGCTCCTGCGTCCGGCACCGCGTTCACCTGCAAGAACGCTGGCGGCGCAAATTCTCCCTCTAGTCTTGCCTGATACGCAAAATGCATTTGCCCGGCGCCAAGCTAGACGACAAATTCTTGGGATTTCAAACAGCTATGATATAATCGAAAATAAAGGCGAGAGATTGGCGAAGGCTCATTCCACTAGGTGTCAAAGCCTTTGTTCAGAGGAGAGCGGACATGCAGGAGCGAAAGAAAGTCTGCGCGGGAACAGAGGATTTCACCGCCTTCATATCCTCAAACGGCTGCTACGTTGACAAGACCAGGTTCCTGCGTCCGCTGCTGACCAGGACAGGCGTCGTGGCGCTGTTCACGAGGCCCAGGCGCTTCGGCAAGACCCTGACGATGACCATGCTCCGGGACTTCCTCAAGGTCGATCGCGAAAACCCGGGGAGCACGCAGCTCCAGGAGCGCCTGTTCAAGGGGCTTGCGGTCATGGAGGATCGCGAGCTGTGCGAAAGGTTCATGGGCCAGCATTAGACTGACCCGTAAAGTTTAGACACTTCGTTTTTTGAGTTTAAGCTTTTCCCACAGTGCCCGCCAGCTGGCGGGCACTGTCATATTCAGCTGCGTAGGCAGCAGGGGACTTCCAGCCTGTGCGCTTGCTGATCCGCTCCTGGTTGTACCAGCGGATCATCTCCGGCATGGCGTCGATCAGATCCTGTGCGGTTTCGAACTTCCCCTCCTGCCCGTAGAACAGCTCAATCTTGAACCTCCCGAAAAAGATCTCGATGATCGCGTTGTCCAGGCAGTTGCCCTTGCGGCTCATGCTCTGCCTCATTCCCATTTTTGCCAGGGCGCTGCGGTAGACGCCGTGCTGGTACTGCCAGCCCATGTCGCTGTGCAGCATGGCGCCTTCCGGGCTTGCGCCGCGCGCATCCATGCTGCGCTTGAAGTCGTCCAGCATTTTCTCGATCAGGGGAAGCCCCTGGCTGGTGCCGCAGGAGAAGCCCACAATCTCGCGGCTGTAGAGATCCATTACTGGCGAGAGGTACACCCACCTGCCCTTGACGTTGAACATCGAGACGTCGGTGGCGAAGCTCTTGAACGGCGCCGGCGGGTTGAAGTCCCGCTTGAGCTCGTTGGGGATGCTCAGGTGCTCGTCGCCCTTGTAGGAGCTGTACTTGCGCCTGGCGGTCCTGCCGGCGATGCCCATCTCCCTCATCAGCTTGTAGACGGTCTTGCGGTCGAGGCGGATGCCCGCCTCGTCCCTCAGGGCGTGCGCAAGGCGGTCGTACCCATAGCAGCACCTGTGGCGCTTCCAGGTCTCCAGGATGGCCTCCCTGTCCGCCGCGTGCTTGTCAGGGCCCGCGGCAAGCCTCTTCTGGTAGTAATACGTCTTCACGCTGAAGCCGGCTGTCCTGCACAGCATGGCCAGCGGATACCTTGGCCTTAGCCCGTCGACTGCCTTCACAATCAGCGCCTGCCGCTGCTTTTGAGTGAGCCGTGGACTAAGGCCTTGAATTTTTTTAGGAGCTCAGCGCGGCATTCGCGCTCCTCCCTGTATGCCTTGAGCAGATCCGCCTGCTTCCTGCACAGCTCCTCGAGCTCCTGCCTGGTGGCTCCAGGCTTCAGCTCCGGCAGCTTTTCGTCAAGCGGATCAGGAGCCTGCGGCCTGGGATCCTTTGGCGGGCGGCCGCGCCTTGACGACAGCGGCTTGCCGCTCCTGGCTTTCTTCAGGATGACGCTGAGGTTGCCGACGTTCTTGAAGCCGTACTTGATGCAGGCCTGCAGAAGCGACAGCCTGTTGTTCTCCAGATCAAAAAGGATGTTCTGGAGCATCTCCTCGGTGACTTTGGGATGCTTGTAGGCAGGATCGTAGAGTTCGCGGCGGCCTGCCCTCTCGAATGCCTGCCAAGTATTCACTTGCGTTTCAGCAATGCCATAGTGGCGGGCAGCTTGAGAGGCGCTGTGCGCGTCTGCATATTTGACTACGTCGATGCGTTCTTGGAAGGTGAGGCGTTTGACCATGAAAGACACTCCTTTTGGCTATTATGAAGTGTCTTAACCTTTTGGGTTAGTCTACAGGCCCCCTTCTTGTGAAAGAGCGCTGTTACTTCACATGCTTTGAGATCTTGGAGTGGAGCTTGCGTTTGAGCCAGACTGCCAGCACCACGAGGAGCACGAGGCCCAGGCCTGCGTATATCGCCGACTGCACGTCGTGGACGTAGGACATCAGAAGTTCGCGGTTGTCTGCAAAGAAGTAGCCCAGGTAGATCCAGACCGGCACCGAGATCATCGCGGCGAAGCCGTCCATGAGGATGAAAACGTGGTAGGGGATGCGGCGGCTCATGCCGGCTGCCAGGAAGATGGGCGAGCGCAGCCCCGGCAGGAAGCGCGCCACGAAGAGCACGCCCAGGCCGTACTGCTTGAACTTGCGCTGGATCTGGGAGAAGCGCCTGGGCGAGAGGATCTTGCGGAAGGTGCGGATGCGCTGGATCCGGTAGCCGAAGATCCTGCCTCCTAAGAACATCGTGCTGTCGCCGATGAGCACGCCGGCGATGCCGACTGCGAACATGATGTGCGGGTTCACCTCGGGGTAGAGGCCTGCGATGACGCCGCCTGAGACCAGCGTGATGTCCTCGGGAACCGGCACGCCCAGGCCGCAGAGGATCAGGCAGGAGAACACGGCGATGTAGCCGTACTGGGTGAAGAAGCTAACTAGGAAATCGAGCACTGTCCTTGAACCGGGAATCTTCCAATGGGGAAACGCACCAAAGCGGCGGGGGACATTATAACAAAATGCCCCGCCGCCCCCTGCGATCAAAAAGCCCGAAGGCATTCAATCCTGCGCGGGGACGGCGCCTGGGAAGCCTTCCTGGCGCCAGGCCTCGTAGGAGACCACCGCAACCGAGTTCGAGAGGTTCATGCAGCGGCTGCCCCCGACCATCGGGATGCGCACCCGAAGCTCAGGCGGCACCAGGGCGTAGACCTCGGAGGATAGCCCCTCCTTCTCCCTCCCGAAGATCACGTAGTCCCCATCCTGGAACTTGAAGCTCTTAAGGGATGAGTGCCCGTGCGCGGTCGCCGCGACGAGGCGGCGCGGGTGCTCCTTTTCCATGAAGGACTTGAGGTTCACGTGCACCGTGACATTCACGATCTCGCGGTAGTCGAGGCCTGCGCGGCGCAGCTTGACGTCGTCCATCACGAAGGCCATCGGGCCTATCATGTGGAGCCTCGCCCCGAAGTTCACGCAGAGCCTCATGATGTTGCCGGCGTTGCCCGGCATCTCGGGGCGGTAGAGCACTATGTCGATCATCGGATCCTCACTAAGACTTGGGCGCCAGGGCTGCCCGCCGCCAAATTGCGGGGGCCGGCCTTTAGGTGTTACCATTCGCCCGGACAGAATAGAACAAAAACTGCAGCAACACGTCAAGTCCAGCCAGTTCAACACAAGAAGGCAGGGAGAGCCGGGAAGCGGAGGGAAAATGAACATCACCCCACAGCGAGGGCGCGGCGGCAGCGGCACCCTCAGGGCCGTTGCGCTCTCTGCAGGAGCGGCCGCGGCGCTAGGCTGCGAGTACCTCCTGGCCTCATCCCATGACCGGGATCAGAGCGCCATCTCAGGCGAGCTCCTAAACGGCGGCGCAGCCGCCGAGCCAGGCGGGATCACGGCCTGGCTCTTCAACTATTTCGGCAACGTCTCCTATTTCTTCCCGCTGCTGCTGGTGTTCTTCGCCTGGCAGCTCTCAAAGGGCCGCCTGAGCCTGCGCCAGACCGACTTCTTCACGGTGGGCATCAGGCTCTTAGGCTTCAACGTCCTGCTCATGGGGCTTTGCGCCCTCATGTCATCGCTCTTCGTCGCAGGCGCGACCGGCGCAGGCGGGATCCTGGGCGACTTCCTCAACATCCTCTTTTTCAGCAAGATCCCGCGCCCGGTAGCCCCACTCGCCCCGATCCTCCTTACCATGGCCGGGGTCATGATGTTCTTCGCGCACTCGCCGTGGTGGTTCTGCGACCGCATCGGCGAGGGCGTGGCCAGGATCCTGCGCATCGACAAGGGCGAGGCTGCAGGTGATCAGGACGGCGGCGCCAAGGAGAAGGCGGAGCCCAAGGTTGATCCCGCGGCAGCGCCAGGCGGGCTGCGCCTTGAGAGGCGCAAGCAGAAAAAGGAGGCCGCCAAGGCCCCCGAGCCTCCGCGCAGCTTCGATGGCAAGGACGGCGGCTTTGTGAGCTACACCTCAGGCGTAAGCCCCGAGGACGCGCCCATCGGAGCGGCCCCGGCTCCGTCTCCCAAGCAGAAGATTGCGCCCGAGCCCCAGCACGGCAGGGTCGAGCCGAGCTTCGGACCCGTTCCCAATCCATCGCGCTTTGCCAAAAGTGATGAGATGCTGCAAAAGGAGCCCGGCGAGGCGCCGGCGGACGATCCGCGCATCGGCGCGACCAGGATCACCATCGAGCGCTGCGGCGGCGCGGCGCCTGCAGCGCCTGCGCCGTATGACGGCGCTGCGATGCATGGCAGGTCAGCGGAGGACGACTACGCGCAGGCCATGGCGCAGCCCTCAGGCGCAGGAAGGGCGGAACCAGAAGCTCAAGGCCCTGCCACCATCATAAGCCGCGCCCCGGAGGCTCCATGCCCCGATCCTTATGCGACACCCGGCGCGGCCGCGGCGCAGGCTCCTGCGGATCAATTCCAAGGATCCCAAGGCCTTCAGGAACCGGCTTACGCGAATGCCAGACAGCAATACCAGGATGAGCGCGATCAGGGTAGGCAGGATCCCGATGTGGGCGGGGCGCGCACCATCATCACGATGGGCGGCTGCCAGGGCGTCCAGGACGCTCCGGCGCCCCAAGCGCCTGAGGAGCGCCATGCCGGGAGCGACGGCCCCGTCTACCAGGCAGGCGCCCCCGGCGTCAAGAGCGAGACCGTGGGCAACCCCGAGGGCCGCGGCGAGGTCAGCACCGTGATCACCCGCGGCGACAGCGTCACCCGCATGCAGTTCGGGCAGCACGTCGACGACTTCAGCGGCGGCGACGGCAGGCAGGGCGGCTCCTACACCGAGCGCGACAGCATGGCCTCGGTCCCCCCTGACACCGGCACGCTCATGGACGAGCGCATGGACGGCGCCGGGGCAGGGCCGATCACCATGGAGGAGGGCGGCTTCACCGTGACCCCCTACGGCCAGGACGGCAAGCCTGAGGAGGAGTCCTCCCGCAACGGCATGGATCCCATGAGGCTGCACGAGAAGGAGGCCCCGATCTCCGAGAAGGACCGCGACTTCGCCTCCTCGTTCACCGGCGCCACCCGCGGATTGCACGGCGCCCCGGAGAGCGTCCATGAGGCAGCAGCCCCCACGCAGGGCGCGAGTGAAGGATCAGATCAGGAAAACCCGGCCCAGGGCCAGGGGCATGGCCTTGCGCAGGCAGGCCGCAGGAGCGCAGGCAAGCCTTGCGCCCAGGCGGCAGGAACTGAGGCCGGATATAACGCCATGCGCGGCGCCTTGCAGCATGGCGCCGCGCTCGAGCCCAGCGACGAGGAGCGCGCGGCCTTCGCAAGCGCCGCAGACGATCCTGAGAATGCCGCCGAGGGCTTTGGCAGCTACGATCCCGAGGAGGACCGCGAGGAGCTTTCAGAAGGCCTCGGACAGGGCGGCGATGAAGCCAGCGCAAGCTCTGATGACTCAGGCGATGCAGGCTCGCCGGAGGAGCCCCAGGCCGGCAGCGCCCAGCAGGAGCCACCGCATGCGGACATCCACAAGTTCGCAACCCGCGAGTACCAGAGCTCGATGATCACGGTCCCGGGCAACAGCGAGCCTGAGGATCCGTGGCGTCCGCCGTTCTCGCTCCTTGAGAGCAGCGATCCCGCCTCCCAGGGCGACGCCTCCGGAGCCGAGGCGCGGCAGACTGCCGAGGCCATCGACAAGTGCCTGCGCGAGTTCGGGGTGGACGCCAGGGTCGTGGACTACGAGCCGGGCCCGGTCATCACCTGCTTCCACCTGCTGCCGGGCGTGGGCACCCGCATCTCGAAGATAGCCAACCTCCAGCCTGACATGTGCCGCGTGCTCGGTACCCCGAACCTCAGGGTCATCGACACCATCAGGGGCACCCAGCACATCGGGCTTGAGGTCCCCAACGCCCACCGCAAGACCATCTCGATGCGCGAAGTGGTCGAGAGCGAGGCCTTCGTCCATACCAAGGCCGCGCTGCCGCTGTGCCTGGGCGAGAACACCGTGGGCGAGCCGGTGGTCGCGGATCTCGCGACCGCCCCGCACCTGCTAATCGCAGGCACCACGGGCTCGGGCAAGTCCATCGGCATCAACGGCATGCTGCTCTCGCTTTTGCTCTCGCGCTCGCCCTCGGAGATGCGCCTCATCCTGGTCGATCCCAAGCAGGTCGAGTTCGCGCTCTACGAGGGGCTGCCGCACTTAATCTGCCCGGTGATCTCAGAGCCCAAGGAGACCATGGCCGCGCTCGAGTGGTGCGTGGCCGAGATGGACCGCCGCTACGGGATCCTCTCGGCGATGAGGGTGCGCTCGCTCTCCGAGTACAACGCCTACATCCGCGCCCAGAACGCCCAGGGCCGCCTGGTCTACGATCCCGCCTGGAGTGCCGACATGGGCGGCAGCCCCTCGCAGATGAAGCCGCTGCCGACCATCGTCATGGTCATCGACGAGTTTGCCGATCTCATGCAGGCCTTCGACGGCAGGCGCAACGGCAAGGGCGGGCCGGCGCCTGACATGCTGGTGCAGCGCATCGCCCAGAAGGCCCGCGCCGCCGGGATCCACCTGATGCTCGCCACCCAGTCCCCGCGCAGTGACGTCATCACCGGCACCTTGAAGAGCAACCTGCCCTCGCGCATCGCCTACACCGTGGGCAGCGCGCTCGACTCGCGCGTGATCCTGGACTCCGCGGGCGCCGAGAACCTCCTGGGCTACGGAGACCTGCTCGCGAGCATCCAGCATCTGAACCGCTCGCAGATCTTCCGCGCGCACGGGCCGTTCGCCCGCAACGAGGAGGTCGAGGCGGTGGTCGGCGCCTGGAAGGATCACTGCGGCGATCCGCAGTACGTCCAGGGCGTCACCGACTACCACGACGAGGAGGAGGACGAAGGCATGCAGGACGACGGCTCGCAGGGGCAGGGCAGGCGCGACGAGCTTTACGACCGGGTGCTCGCCCACGTGCGCGACTACCAGAACGAGAACGGCGGGAGGACCCCGTCCATCACCTCGCTCCAGGTGGCCTTCGGCATCGGCTACCCCCGCGCCAAGAAGATCCTCGCCCAGATGAACAAGGCAGGCGACATCTGACAAGGCCCCCAGGCTCCATGGCGCTATCTGTGAAGTGATGAAGACAGGGCCTGAGGCTGAAGGCGGATGTTCCCGCAAGGGCAAAGCGCTAATAGAATGAGGGCATGCCGCAGGTGCTGCGGCATGCCCTTTAGGACTTATTAAATGCCCCGCCGGGGCGGGAGGCCGTCATGGCTCAAGCACAAAGGCTCATCGATGAACACAAGGCAGGCATGAGCGCCTGCGCCCGCCTTGCAGGGCGGCTTGCAAGGAAGGCGCTTATCGCGGCGGCCATAGCCGCATCTTTAAGCGCCTGCGCGCTTGCAGACGATGCTGCCTCGCTCAAGGACAAGATCTTCGCGTTCGACGAGCTCTCGGCGGACTTCAGCGCGACCACCCAGAAGGCCGGCGGCGGCGTGCAGTCATCCTCGGGCACCATCGCGTTAAAGCGTCCCGGCAGCCTCATGATGCACACGGTGAAGCCCGACGAGCTCATGCTCTTCACCAAGGGCGATGAGGTCTGCTACTACGATCCCTTCGTAAACCAGCTGACCATCTTCTCAAAGTCGCAGTCCTACTCCTCGCCGTTCATGCTGCTGGCGACAAAGGACGAGAAGGCCTGGGGCGCGTACGACGTGAAGCGCGACGGCGGCACATGGACCCTCAAGGCCAAGCACCCCAAGGACGTCAAGTCCATGGAGATAAGCTTCGACGGCAGCGCCATCAAGTCATTGAAGCTTCACATGAAGGACGGCACCACCTCAAGCTACGAGCTCTCGTCGCTGAAGCCCTCCGTGGCCAAGGGCGCCTTCGACGTTGAGATCCCGTCGGATGCGGAGATCGACGATGAGCGCGGGGCAGACTGACCTCTTCTCGCCAGGCGCCGCGGGGGAGGCGCAAGCCTCACCTGCAGGCGCCCTGGCGCCTGATGAGGACGACGCCTTCGCGCCGCTTGCCGCGCGCATGCGCCCGCGCACGCTAGACGAGTACATAGGCCAGGAGCACATCCTGGGAGAGGGCAAGCCGCTTAGGCAGGCGCTTGAGCGCGGGCAGTGCTACTCGATGATCCTCTGGGGCCCGCCAGGGTCTGGCAAGACCACGCTGGCGCTGCTCTTTGCGCGCAAGTGCAACGCCGTGCTCGAGCAGATCCCCGCCGTCACCTCCGGGGTCAGGGAGATCCGCGAGGCGGTCGCCCGCGCCCGCGACCGCAAGGCGCGCGGGGTGAGGACGCTTTTGTTCGTGGACGAGGTGCACCGATTCAACCGCTCCCAGCAGGACGCCTTCCTCCCCCACATCGAGGACGGCACGGTGATCTTCATCGGGGCG
>Ga0256404_1013071_pt1 | contig 10604 bp, 5 predicted proteins | sample RumenRJG_01DNA_FD_185990 | JGI IMG/M metagenome (GOLD analysis project Ga0256404, IMG submission 185990) | Bovine rumen microbial communities from Lethbridge, Alberta, Canada - RJG_01 | ecosystem: Host-associated > Mammals > Digestive system > Stomach > Rumen | place: Canada: Alberta | collected...
TCTATTCAGCAAACCGCAAAAGAAGTCGCCTATGGCGAGAAATCATACAAATCTGTTCAAAATCTTTCAATTTCTACTCTGATTATGTCAGATTTGTATAGATTTTGTAAGATTTCTGCCCCAAACGGGGCACTCATCTTGAGGGTGCTGAATAGTTACTAGTTCTTGAGGAAACCGTAATTAATCATAATTTCCCATCATTTCTTTCCTTTTCCATTCCTGACTTTATTAGAAAGCATGCCCCACTCTTTCCCCAACAACCTTAAACATGCTTGGAAACAAGGGGCTGATTGGGTAGCAAACAGCCCCTGTTTGACCTTCAGACAGGGGCTGTTTGGCTATGAAACAGGGGCTGTCAGCAGCCTTAAATAGGGGCTGTTTGCGGCCTCAACGGTGCTGTTCCTACGAGCTTGCGGTGTAGCGTACCAACGAGAATAGTTCTCGCTTACTACGAGAATAGTTCTCGCTTGGGGTGTCAAACAGCATCTTTGACGATGCCAAGCAGTATCTTTGACGATGTCAAGCAGTATCTTTGACGATGTCAAACAATATGTTTTGGAGTTGGAGGCGGGGGGCACGTAGGGGGCACGTAGGGGGCGCGTTTTTTGGCATGATGTGCCCCCCGTAATTGCCGATAAACACAGGGAAAAACAAGCAAAGGGGGCACGAGGGCACCTATTTTTGTGTTATTATTGTAGTGTGCAGATTTCTAAGAATGTCCGTCCCATTCTCATCGAAAGCTTCTTTTTGGCACAGAAAAACGCGGAAATCACGGAATTACAACTCTAAGAGTATCTGAGTAACCCTGAGCCATAGCATCTTGTGTAATCTTCATTGAGGAAACCAAGAGACGGAAGAAGCGGGTCTTCAGATAGCTGATAAAGTTCTCCACTTCGTCCTCTGAGTCGAACTTGGCATAAAGATAGGTCTGAGAGATTACTCAGCGGCTTAATTATTGCTTTGAATGTATACTAACATGCTCTTTCTTGCCAAATTCCATTGAATACTTTTCCATATCTTCAAATGATTTGCTTGATTAGCTGATAAGGTATATTGTTCATATCAGACGATTCTTCGTAGTCGGCCTCATAAAAACCATCTCTGTTCTTCCGAATCGACGTGATATAATTAAAGGTTATCTGCTCTTCTTGTCCTGTCATAACGGACACATTAAGGTGAGCGTTGAAGTGCTTCACTTCCTTGCCTTGGTTTTTACGTTCCTCAACAAAAGTGACATGACGTTAGCTCTTCGGCATTGAAACCAGCAATGACACAGATGAAAGTCGTGTCACCCTCGATGTAGTCGCACCAATGATTTTCGCCCAAGCAGAAGCCGAGGATGTTGTCAAACTCTGCTTCCGTGTGGGGCAGCTGGACGTGAACTGTCACGTGGGGCTTCGCCTGTTGATGCAGGAGCCAGTAGTCGCCGTGACCCTCTACGTGTCTTAACTCTGCCTTAAAGGCCTCGTGTTCTACATGTTCTGGTTTCAGCCCACAATGCTGTAGCCGTGGGATTCAAACCCAAGACCTTCAGAACATAGGCTGAGGACCTGTAAAAGTTCGTTGGCGGTAGTGGACTATTTCAAGCAGGCTCAATATTTTCAAGGATAAAAAACACCTAACCGCCATCCTCACGGACAGCGGTTTAGGCCTTACCAGAAAAAATTACTAACTAAAACTATAATCATAATACTACCATTCGTCGTCGGAGTCGTCAAAGAAACCGCCACGGGATAACACCTCATCCTCACTTCCCAAATCACCTTGGTTACCACCGCTCAAGGTGCCATCACCATTTGAAACGATGTTTAAGAGTGACTGAGTCTCTATTCTAACGACCTCTGTTGTAGGCTGCATATATATCTTTTTCATACTGTATAATCTCCTTATTATTTACTTAATGATTACCTTTTTGCCATTCACGATGTACAATCCACGAGTAGGATTATCCACACGCTGACCATTAAGGTTGAATATTTCCTTATTATTTGCGCATGGAACAATGTTCATGGAATCTATTCCTGTGGTCTCGGCATCATCGGCAAAAATCCATGCTACGCGAGCTTCTGAAGCAGCTGCCAATGGCGCCAATGGCGTTGTTGTTTCCAGATAGGCTTTACCCGTACCGATGTTCTTGGCGGCAGCGAGGTTGTAGAAGCCCACACCCTTTGAACCGTTAGCAAGTACATAGTGGTAAGTGCCCTCTACTGAGGCGGCAATGTCAGCATCTTCCGAAGCCTTCAGCAGGTTAGTGGCAGGAGCAGCAGCACCAAATCCGGCCTTCACAGGAATGTCCTCCGTTGCGCCCTTCAGCAACAAGCCCGTATTTGCAGGAACAGCCGTCACAGGACTCAGCAATACAGTATTGTCAGCAGTGAGCGATGCAGCGTATGCTTTCGTCGTAGTTGCAGAGAAGTCAAGCGGATACTCGCTGCTGAAGGTTGCGAAGCCTGTTCCTCCGATAGTGGCAGAGACGGTGGCAGGAGTGGGAGTGAAGGTGAAGCCGTTGAAAGAAGATGTGTAACTCTTTTCATAGAAGTAGACATAATACGTCTCGCCTGCTTTCAGTACAGTTGAGAAAGTCCTGTCATGTTTCCCGCTACCTAATGTATTCTTTGCTTGACCTATTGCTTCTCTGCTTGTTCCGTCAGACAGATAAGTAGTGCAATCCTCATTGCCATTGTAAATATATCCGCTTATAGTCAGAATACCATTGACGGTAGGATTGAATATCATATAGGTCTTGCCTGTGGGTGTCACACCCGATACTGTGGCATTTCCGGTATTGTAGAAGCCGCCACGATTCTTTGCTGGGTCCAACCATGACCATGTTTCTTCCGACGTTCCTCCGTATGTCATAGTAATACCGTTGACACAGTCTATTGACATACCACCCTTTGCCAATTCAGTTTGCATCACAGAGTAAGAGGTCGTCGTGTTCTCTCCTGGTGTAAAGATAAACGAACTCAACCCATTGCCCCAATCACCCAAACTCTTCGAATAGAGAATATAGGTTCTTCCAGGCACAACATCTCCAAAATCAACGTACCCCCAGTTATTAGAGCCATTTTTATATTCCTTATAAATATGGCCATTCTCACCATCAACTAACACAACATCTGTATGACCACCATAGAACATTCCTTTTATTTGCAAATTTCCTGCCAATGTGGGAGCAAATACAATGTAGTCGCCCGTTGAAGGAATATTGTAGGAAATACCGTCTGAAATATAGGCACTTGCACTTCTTGCTGCATTACCGAATCGTCCAGAGTTGTATTCGTGGCTCCATGTTCCATGATATGTCATGGTCATTCCATACACGCTCTTCACGTTTGTGCCATCGCTCATGGCACTTGAAGAGGTCACGCTATAGGTTGTGTTGTGCGTGTTGATAGCCGTGAAATACTCGTTGGCTTCGCGCAGGGCGACAACGGCCGATGAGTAGTCGTCGTTGGTTGCGTCCTCATCGTCAATAACTGTCTTGGCGGCGGCAATGGCCGTTGCCAAAGCATCTTTGCCTTCGGTGTATTCCTCGTTGGCATAGTTTGTGGCAGCAGTCTTCCAGAGGGCAAACAGGTTTTGGTAGTTGGTGTTGCTGTTTGAAACAATGGTGAAGCTCGTCCATGTTGTGTTATGATTCAGCACTGGATTGATGTAGCCGTCGGATAAGACGTAATAAGTTGAGCCGGATGTTAATATTGTGCCTTCTGCCAAAGCTGTTCCGGCGGTCGTAAGGTTTGTGCCTTCTCCATCTATTCTGCCATAACATTTAATAGTTCCGCTCGATATCAGTGACACTTTGTCGCCTGCCAACATGTTTGCCACTCGTCCGCGGAACACTCTGCTTGTATTTTGGGAGTTGGTATATTTCAATCCGTTTGTCGCATCAACGGTTGCGCTTGTTCCGTCAATGAAATAGAAACCAAAGCGACCACCGAAGAACTGGGTCAATTCGTTGGGTATGTAAGCAAACTGGTTGTTAGACTTGCCTAAGTTTGAACTGCTTGCCGACAGCGTTGCGCTTCCCATTGACTGGAAATCATACGTCGTGGTAGTAATTGTTCCCTTGGTGACAACAGTCTTGCCAATCAAAAGTTTAGCATGGTCATTACTTAGATATACGACAATGGAAGACGGAGCTCCGTCAATGGTTTTGGTGTAGCCATATGTATATTCGGCATTATCTGAGCCATAGATGGTTGAAGACATGGTGAAGGTTCCACTATTGTAAGTGACTGTCATGTCAACTGTGGCACCGTTAAAAAAATCATAGTTTTCAACCCACCCATCTGGATAGTTGGCTGTACAGCCAGTATTGGCACCCGCGATGTTCTCCCAGAAGTCCTGACGCAGACGAATGAGCTGAGTGTCATCCGTTTTGTCAGCAGCAAGGATAAAACCTTGATAGACGGCAGTGTTGGCTGTTGCCTGTGAGAACACGTATTTCACAGAGCCACCGTTGGTCAGTGTAATGGATGTGGATTTTGCAGCGAGATAGCCATCAGAGGTATTTCCTATGGTCTCTCCCCACGCACTCGTCCCCACTCCCATAACGGCAGCGAGGAGGATAGTTTTGAATAGTAATTTTTTCATTTGTTTTAGTAGATATGTTAATTAGTTATTTGTAATATCGTAGTTGATTAGGATGCCATGATGTTACTCCAGTCGTTGATGAAGCGGTCGTAGGGCTCGTGGTTGTCGGAGATGTCGGCCAGACACTGTACGTGGAGCATGATGCAGCTGCATGTCTTCACGTTCTTGCGTATGCTGGAATACAACTTGTCGGTCTGTCCCTGTTCCTTCAGCTTCTCCTCTTCCGAAAGCCCCTTTCTCAGGTTTTCAATCAACAGAAGCACCTTACGATTGCCGATGTGGGCGTTCTCCGCGTACTTAAGAAAGGTATGCGTCATTCTTGCATTGAAATAGAACGTTTGATTCATCTTTTTGTAGTTTTAGGAGTTTCATTTTTTCTGCTTGCAAAGTTACGGACTATTGTCGAAAGAGACCGAAACGAGGCGTTCATTTTATCAGACAGGAGGTGCCAAATCGCAGGACATTGCGTTCAAAATAGGACTTTTTGAACAAAAACTATCCAAAAAGTTTGCTATATTCATCATTTATTTCTATTTTTGCACCATCAATGAAGAAAATACTAACCATCCTGTTCGTGCTTGTTGCCCTCGTCATGGAGGGCCAGACGCTGCACTTTCACCAGCTCACGGTGAAGGACGGACTGCCACACAACAGCATCATCACGCTGGCACAGGATGCGAAAGGCGACATCTGGGTGGCGACACACGTAGGCCTGATGCGCTACGACGGACGCCAGTTTAACGTCATACCCTCCGACGGTCTGCCCGACAAGCGCGTCGACCGCATCAACCTTGCCCAGGACGGCACGATGTGGGTGCAGTGCTTCGAGCGCCACCAGCAGGTGAGCCGCTACGACACGCTGACACGACACTTCGTCACCTACAACGTCAGCGACCTCAGCGAATCCCTTCGCCAGCAAGCCGTACTACCCCTGAACCGCACGTTTGCCGACCCTCGCTCCTCACGGGTATGGACCATCGAGAAGCGTCAGCTACTGCAGACTGACACACTGAAACCCGAAAGCCAGTTCGCATACACCGGACAGACGGCCATCGAGGCAGGCCTGAAGGACGAGACGTTCTACTCGCTGCTGCTCGACCGTCAGGGCATCCTCTGGGCAGGCTCGGCCAACAACGGACTGTTCTTTGCCGACACACGCCATAGTCATTACCGGCGAATGGTATGCCAGCCGAACCCGTTGGTGCGGGCCACCTGCATGGACAGCAAGGGCACGCTATGGATAGCCATTGGCGACCAGCAGCTGCTCGCCCTGCCAAAGACCTCGCGCCAGACCACCCACGTCGACTACCCCATGACCGACTCCGTAGAGGGTCGCCGTCTGCGCGTCATCGTCGAGGACGCAAAGAGGCGCCTCTGGCTTGGCACCCACGACGGACTCTACATGAAAGAGCCCGCTGCCACTGACTTTAAGCGTATGGAGATAGTCGGCAAGGAGGCCGTCGCCGTCTATAGCCTCTGCATAGACAAGGAAGAGAGCCTATGGATAGGCACCAACCGAGGCGTATACCTGTTGAAGCCTGACGACCGGCAGCCACAGGCCGAACTCATAGACGACACCGGCTCTACCATCAGCAAGATAGCAGTAGACAAGAACCGGCTGTGGATAGCAACGGCCAAGGGACTGTACTGCCGAGTCGACGGCAAGACCACCCAATGGTATGGGGACGCTGCCCACGCCATCGTCACCGATGCGAGGGGACAGACATGGGTGGGCACTGACAACGGTCTGATACAGGTCTGCGAACAGGGCGTAAAGCCCGTGAGCACAGCTGCCGACGGACACATAGTAAAAGACCTGATTTGCTGGCGCGACTTTCTGTGGTGCATTCACGAGCAGGGACTGTGCTGCATAAACATCTACACGGGTCAGTCGACCGTACTGCACACCGAGCATAACGAGTACTTGGACGGTTCGGCCTGCATCGACAGCCGCACGGGCACCCTCTACTTTGGAGGTACGATGGGCATTGACTGCCTACAAGCTGACAGCCTCGACGAGCAGCTACGCAGTGGCACGTCGCAGCTGTGGTTGGAAGAAATAAGTGAAGAGTTAAGAGTGAAGAGTGATGAATCGGCTACGCCAACGTGGTACTACTGGCTCATCGTCCTGCTGATGGTACTCATGGCCGGTGCCTGGTTCGCCTATATATATAATAAAAGGAGGAAACAAGAAGAAGCACCTTTGGAAACGGAACAGCCACTTCCAGAAGAACTTCCGGAAGAGCTTCCGAAGGAACCCATTCCCGCTGACGCGCCTACCCTTTCCCGTAGCCTTATTCCCGCTGACGCGCCCGCTCGGCCCTCTGGGACGCTTTCCTCAGAAAGAACCCGTAGCCTTATTCCCGCTGACGCGCCTACCCGTAGCCTTTCACCCTTTGTGCTGAAGGCTACGGCCATAGCCGAGGCCCATCTTGCCGATGCCGACTTCACAGCCGAGCAGATGGCACAGGAGCTGGCCATGAGCCGCACGAAGCTGTTCCACCTGATGAAGAACGAGACGGGCAAGGCGGTAATGGAGTTCGTGCGTGACATCCGTCTCGACTATGCTGCCCGCCAGCTCATGGCCGGCACGCGCGTTGGCGAGGTCTACATGGCTTGCGGCTTCAGCGACCCCAGCAGCTTCCGCCGCTCCTTCGCAAAGAAGTTTGGCATCAACCCCTCGCAATATCGCAAACAGCAGAAAACCTGAAACCTGAATCCTGAAACCTGAAACCTGCATCCTGAATCTTGAATCCTGAAACATGAAACGACTAATCCTCCTCCTGACCCTGTTCCTGCAAATGGCAATCGTCAGTGCCGCGAGTCAGCTGCAACTGAGCAGCCGACAGATATCAACGCGCGACGGACTGTCGGGCAACACCATCAACGAGCTGCTTCAGGACCATGAGGGGTATATATGGATAGCTACGAACAACGGACTGAGCCGCTACGACGGCTACTCCATCGTGAACTACACCACGATAGACAACGGACAGGGCGAGGCGGAGCGCATAGGACGCATCGTCTATGACACCTCCGAGCAACTGCTCTGGCTGAGCACCGCCATCTACACCAATGCCTGCTACGACCTGCAGAAGAAACAGTTCGTCAACTGGAGCGACGAGCCTGAGCGACAACTGAACAAGTTCTTCCTGTCATCGCAAGGCATGTTCTTCTACGGTATGTCGTTCGGTGTGAGACAGGTGAGAAACCGGCAGGTGACCGACTATAGGAAGGAGAACAAGCGGCTGCCCTCGAACGAGGTGCTGATGATCATAGAAGACAAAAGCCACCGTGTATGGATGCCCACCGACAAAGGCGTCTGCATGTTACAACCCAACGGTGAGACCACCATCCTACTGTCCAACGAGAAAATCATCGCTGCCGCCACCGACGGCGAGGGTACCTTTTTCCTGACGCAAAAGGGAGAGGTAGTTGGTGGAAAGTGGAAGGTGGAAGGTGGAGGGAGGACGATAGCACGGATTCCTTCTCCTTCGAAGGTGAACACCTGTTTCGTATGGCAGAAGCAGATGATGATCTTCACTGCCGACGGTGCATACGCCGTAGACACCAGAAACGGGAAGACCACGACGCTGGCCATCAGCAACGGACTGAACCAGGGCGAGTGCAACGGCTATCACTTCATTGCCAACGAGAGCGGACGCCTGTGGATCTTCCCTCCACAGGGAGCCATGCAGTCGCTGCTGCTGATACCCAACGCCCATTTCTCCAGCAACAAGGGACGTAAGTTCCATATCGCAGCCGACAGTGCGGGCCGCTTCTTTATTGCCACATACGGCAACGGACTCTTCGTTTGGAGGCCGGGGAGCAAAGAGCTGGCCCATTTTACTGCCAACGACGAGAAGCCACTGTTTAAGACCAACTACCTGACCTACGCCATCAGCGACTATCAGGACAACATCTGGATAGGCTCTGAGGGTGCCGGTGCCTACTGCCTGACCAAACAAGCCGACAGCAACAGCCTGCTGCTGCCCGAACCCTCGCATCAGGGCGACTGGGCAAATGCCATCAGCGCGCTGGCAAGCCATCCTGCAGACAGCACCATCGTCATCGGCACACGCTGGGGTGGACTCTACCGCTATAGCCCCACTACGAGGCACCTTGAGAAACAGGCCTCGTTGACGGCCAGGGTCACGGCCCTGTACTTCGACCGGCAGGGACATCTCTGGACGGGCACCGACAAGGAGGGCATCTACGTGGAGGGCCGACACTACGAGCAGGGCAGCGGAAAAGGAGCACTGACCGTAAACCATATCACCACTATCTGCCAAGACCCGAAGGGACGCATCTGGATAGGAACGCTGAACGGTGGACTGTTCGTAGCCAATGCCGGCGACATTGACCATCTGCGGTTCCGGCAATACCTCGCAGAGGGGATGAACAAGAGCCGCATCAAGTCGGTCGTCGTCGACAGCGACGGATGCCTGTGGGTAGGCACCAACAACGGCATCTATTGCACCGACAGCCGGAAAGCCAACATCACGGAGAAGGACTTTCGCTGCTACAACCGGGCCAACGGCCTCTTCCCCCACGACGAGATTTTCACGCTGTGCCTTGGTGCCGACTCGACGCTGCTGGTAGGTGCCTCGGGCAGCGGCGTGATGAAATGCCGCTTCCCTGTCAATGGCGACAAGCCCACCATCGAGCGCATCACCATACGGGAGGGACTGCCCAACAACAATGTCTATAGCATCGCCTGCGACCCGCAAGGCAACATCTGGGCAGGCACCGAGGGTGGCATCGCCAGCATCCCACGATGTTGGAAGGAGAATGGTGGAGGAAGGATGATCAGAACCGTCGGACAAGACCAGGTAGCCACCGAGAACTGCGCATTGCGTACACCCAACGGCACCATCTTCATAGGCACCATCAATGGCCTGCTGATTGCATCCTCAAACCTCCGCTCGACCTCTGGTCGCTTGCCGCTCGGCCCTTTGGGACGCTTGCCAGAGCAAGAAGGCAAGAAATCTCAAACCTCCCCCCCCTCGATCACCGACCTCCACATCAACGGAGCGTCGCTCTTAGAACAGGGACGGCCCGACGAGCATGTGTTCAGCCACGACGAGAACTCATTGGTGTTCCATTTCTCCGACTTCAGGTATGAGGACTCGTCACAGCCTCTCTATCAGTACTACTTGGAGGGAGCAGAGAACAGCTGGCAGGCACCAACCACCAGTCATCTGGCCGACTATCGCGACCTGGCACCGGGCGACTACATATTCCATCTGCGCTCGCTGAACGACGACGGTGAGTGGCAGGAAGAGATCTCGTATGCCGTCACCATCCTGCATCCCTGGTACCTGCGGTGGTGGGCATGGATTATCTATCTGCTGTTAGCGGCCCTGATAGGCTGGTATCTGTATCGCAACTGGAAGGAGAAGTTCGACCTGCACCAGCAGATGAAGCTCGAACGACAGCTCACCGAGTTCCGCGTACAGCTGTTCACCAATATCACCCATGAGTTCCGCACGCCCTTGGCCATCATCAAGGGTGCCGTCGACAAACTGCAAGGCGACCGCGCCACCCTGCAGACCGCCCAGCGCGGCACACAGCGCTTGCTGCGGCTCGTCAACCAGTTCATGGAGTTCCGCAAGGTCACCACGGGCAACCTGCAACTGCACTTGGGGCAGGCCGACATCGTGGGCTTCGTGAAAAACATCTATCAGGACTTCTGGCCCTTGGCACAACAGAAGAGCATCCAACTGACGTTCACCCCCTTTGCACGCGAATACAAGACCTACTTCGATAGCGAGATCGTAGAGACCGTATTCTATAACCTCCTGTCGAACGCCATCAAGTATACGCCAGAGGGCGGCAGCGTTCAGGTAAGAATGAGAATGAGTGACAATCAACCAGTGGTATCCATCGAGGTATGCGACTCCGGCACGGGCATTAGTCCTGAGCGGCAGGAAGGACTGTTCAAGCCCTTTATGCAGGGACTGGCCAGTCAGGGTGGCATGGGCATCGGACTCTATACCGCCAAGAAG